>JAAUXU010034427.1_pt1 | contig 28250 bp, 23 predicted proteins | sample 7278151 | NCBI WGS metagenome assembly JAAUXU01 (sample SAMN14350113, study PRJNA611818) | marine sediment metagenome | isolation source: surface marine sediment (1.8m) | place: French Polynesia: Moorea | collected 2018-08
AGTGAGTGAGTGAGCAAGTGAGTGAGTGAGCAAGTGAGTGAGTGAGCAAGTGAGTGAGTGAGCAAGTGAGTGAGTGAGCAAGTGAGTGAGTGAGCAAGTGAGTGAGGGAGCAAGTGAGTGAGGGAGCAAGTGAGTGAGTGAGCAAGTGAGTGAGTGAGCAAGTGAGTGAAAGGCCCCTTTTTCGTGGTAGACTTGAGCGTGCAGGCATGTGTGCGTAGGCGGGCGGGCGCGCGTGTTGAGGGGGGGGGATCAAGCACGCGCGCAAAACGCAGATAGAGAAAGACCGGGGGAGGAAGAAAGTGCTCGCTTGGGTGTGTGCGGACATAGGAAAAGGTATGCGTGCTCATAATGCTCATGAGCCGAATCCTCTCGGATTGTTTCAGTAGCTGGAAAACATTCTGTCTGGTCACGCGAGGCCCCAAAATGATAATTGTGTACTTGGCCTCGAGATGCGCCGGAAAATGTTCCAGATATCTTCATAGTTACTGCTAGAAGCTGCCCCACTCAGCTTGAGACTTGAGACCAACTCAATCCGCATCATTCACGAAGAAGAAACAACCCTGGAGATCCCTTTTGGCACAGTAACAACACCAACGAAGTAGCCGAGCACTTGACAGCAGCACTGAACGGGCTCAACTGACAAATTATCAGCTATTTCGACTTTTGGATCCACTTCCTCAGGGTTTGGACGCTTGGGCGGGTCCCTATTGTGCCTGAGGAGGATGTCTGCTGTAGCAAATTAAGATGGTCGATACATATGTGCATGTTGTCCATCATCTCTCCGGAAATTACAGGGAGGGAGGGAATGAGAAAGCCTTGGGGCAATGAGTGAATTCATCATGCGGCATCGTGGCCAAGGAGTAGCGGAGGGGGGGGGGCGTTAATATCAGTGACCGCAGATAACATTTTCCCGGAGGCTTTTCATCAAGGGTAAACGACCAAACAAAAGGCTCATATTCGCATACGCGAGTGCTTCGTTACGGCCAGGCCTGGTTGTGCATGAATTTTCCATCATCCAGCGAGCTTGACCGGTGAAGGAGTTCCACGGAGGAGCAACCGAAGAAGTGGCGCTCTCGAGTCCATCTAATCTGCTATCAGGAATATCGGGACTGGAAATCCTCGTCCGGGAAAGGTCACGCTGTCTGCTAAGTCGAGGCTGACGACGACGACGACGACGTCCACTGTCTGACCATTATCCTTCTTATGGCCGACATTTCCATTCTTCGCCAATAAAAAGTCAGCGGAAAATGACATTCACTTAGGAGACGCAGAGAGAGAAGAGAAGAATCGTTTTCTCGAGCCAAAAAGTCTGCTGTTCTCCTGTCTTGTTACCCCTCACTTTCGCACTTTTTCTCCCCAGGGTGGAAAATGCGGTTTCGTCATTTGTCTGAGCCGTGGAAAGACTCCAGCGTCCGCCAGCCAAACGGGCTGTCTGTCAAATTCGGGAAAAGTAACGGAAAGTAGCATAGACAAAGAGAAAAAGTCGGAAAGTCTCGTGGCCAGAGGGAACTTCTCTCCATCCGTCCCCATGGATGGACACAACTTGAAGGTGACGCCTTGACATTCACTCCTGCTGCCAAAATGAGCCGCCATTTTAGCTCCTTTCAGCAGCCTCTCAATGTTTCATGGCGAGGAAGCAGCAACCAGGGAGAGATGAGTAGTGTGTGTGGAGCGTCCAGGCAATAGACAGCAGTTTATACAAGGTCTTCTCACCAATTCCCCTGCTCACTACTTTCTCTTCAGTTTCAAGCACTATCAGTGGAAGTGTTTGCGCACAGCGTTTCTCACTCCACTGGAAATTGTATGTTTGTGTCAAGAAAATCAAGTCAGGTCATATCAGACGAGGTGAGGAGACCTGAAGTCAGCTGAAGCTTCTGTCTGTTTAGCCATGAGCACAAAACACTCGAGGAGAGCGAACGAAATGAGACGGAGCAAGTCGAATCTAGTCGATGTCAGGTCAGATTCAGGGTGCACAAAGATTTCAGCTCCAGGAGACCAGACTGATCAGGTGTGCTGCGAGGTCGTCTCTCTCTCTCTCTCTGACATTGTGTCAAGTAGGGACAGAGCGGGCCCATGGGGCGCGAGTCGGGCCCGGCCGAGGCCACGCTGGCTGCTGGCAGGAGATGCCCAATGATGCCGTTTGGAGGGAAACAGAGCAAGGGCCCACAGCGAACATCAGCCAGATGTACATGCGTGACCTAATCTAAAGGCCAGTCCGATTCTTATCCTAGTCTTAAGCTTACCGTGAGGTGAAAAGACATGCATGCACTAGATGAGGACGCCCCGAGTCTTGCCTTAATTCGTTCTTTACTTAAAGCACAATTGCAAGACATTCGGTTGAATCGGAAGCTCAGCTCAGCTCAGCTGCTTTGACTTCATGAGCAAAAACTGCTCAAGTTGGACTCTGGCCCAAGGCACAAGCAGAACCCTCGAGTCGAGCCTGTTGGCGGCTGCAAAGAAATGGCACCCATGAATTTTTGACCTTGTGGTTGGTATTTGGGGCTCAAATGTTTCCACCTAAATTTTGAGCTCAGTCGGAAACTTTTGCAACACTGTATTTATGGAATCACAAATTCAGTGCAGCCACTTCAGTCTCAGGCAGTAGTAGTTTAGAGCTGTTCTGCTGTTCTGCGTTACTGTACAGACAGGACCGACTGATGCTAAAAATGACATCTGAAGTTCATGTGTGGAGAGCTCAAATGTGTAGCGAGTTCAGCTTTGTATGTCTTCTGTTATAACTTGAAATTTCAACTCAATCGGATATATTTGCACTTCATGGCCTTAATGAAGTCTGGAATTCAGTTTCAAAAGAAGAAAAACTTTGGGGCAAGGATGGCGTGGATGGTCCGGAGCCTGTGGACCGACCGAACGGAGCTCGTCTGATCGGGTCGTGGAGCACGTGGACAGTGTGAGTGCATTGATGGCGCGGAGGACGTGGATGGCATAGAGCACGTAGATGTTTCATAGTGCATCGTTGGTGTGGAGAACGTGGACGACGCAGAGCTCGTCGACGGTGCAGAGCACGTGGACCGGGTGGACGGAAGGATAAGACAGACAGACAGAACACTTCACCGATTTCATCCTTAAGATGACCTTGACCTTGTGCTTCAACTTCTTCCCCGGCGACGCCGGATTTCTCTGCCAGGTATCTCTAAGTCTCCTTAGGCCGTGCGCCATCGTTCAAGGGATCAAATAAAAAAGGTGTCTCTCAGTAGTCAACTCCGATGTACTGAAAAACCTCGGCACAGGCAAATTTTCCCTACTCACAGAAAATTTTGCGGCATAGAATAACACCCTTGATGTAGTCAATGCGTGTTAGAGAAATCTCCCCTAACTGTTACAGTAGTCTCCAATTGTAGTCATCTCGGTTATAATCATAATCCGGTTACGGTCATCACTCTTTCCAGTTTCAATTTTTTTCTTCATAAAATGGAAGTATTTTTATTAATTAAAGTCATGAAACTCCACTTGAAGCCATCAAATTACTGGCAGAAAATTTACACTACTCACAAAGTTTTTGAATTTTTGTGGGTAATATAAATTTCGAGGACAGTGACTCGTTATCTGCATGAGAGCATCATTTTGCTTACATTCTAATATTTTAACTACGAGATTATTGCAGCCCCAAATATTTGAGTTTTTGCACTGAAGGTAGGTGATTGAAGTTCCATCCTAATAATAAGTCACGGTTGTCACAAACTCAGTTTCCATGACTCTGCTCCATTGATGCTGCGTTCTAAAAGTGTATTCAGGTGTGTGTAGTTCATATGTGGATGTGCTCCAAGTTTCAATGGGTTTCAGTGGATTTTTGAGCATATTTGTGGGTGGTGAAACGGATATTCAAGTTTTCCGCCAAAACATGACTCACTCTGATGGCTGAAAGATGTGGCTCGAGTCAGACAAGTGCCCAGATCAGTGAATCATGACTCATGCTGGTGGCTGAGGGACCAACCACGAATAGTACACAGCTCCCCACGGCTGCCATCGAAATGAATCAACAGCCTTTCAATCTTCAAGCCCAAGACCAAAGAAAAATGTGATAGCTACATGGACAATAAAGTATACAAAGAGATTTTGTCACTCTCTAACAGAGAGTAGAAAATAGTGATTTTGTTTCATGACTACAATTTTTTTTTTGTTGGGGGGGGGGTGTATACATTCATGAGGTTTGCAGCATGCATGACATATAGGTACATGTAGCATAAAGGCAAAGATGTAGGCCGCTTTTGTGCTTGGTGCTCACATGTATACCGCCGAAGGCAACTGCAAACTCGCTTAAAGGCTGCCTTCAGCGGCCTTTAAGCGAGTGGTAGTGAAGGTTCACTGACACTAGTTGATCTTGAGGACGATGCGTCGGGCTGTTGGGTCAGGCGGACAAAAGGTCAGACGGATCTGAAGTGTCTGGCCCATGCATTGGCTGTCTATTTCATCCATGAGGATCCAATGTCACATCGCATGGTTCTGACCTGACATGGATCAGATTGGCCAGTGATATCACAGATCGCTTGTACCATGAACTTGGCATCATTCCAGAATCATTTATTTCACTTTATTCAGTCTGGCCAATGTGATGACAGAAGCAGTCTGTGATGAGATCACAAAGTGGTGTGTTCTTGCTGAAACTAGTGAGGGTGGACAGTACACTAGACTAGTCCAGTATAACATGTCACTGGCAGAACATGAGGTGAAAAATCGAATTTCAATTGGAGCTTTGTTTAAGTCAGCCTGATCTTTAAATCTTAAGGAAGCATTGGCCCGTTGAGTCGTTCTCAAGATCAATTAGTGTCAATGAGCCTCAAGAGCCATTTATTGTAGTTTGAAGCTTTTTTGGTCAAGTGCTAGTACACGGAGGTTGACACTTTGTTTTTTGGAGGGGTTTTATCCCTGTATGATCGATGTATGCACTAGTGAGAAGAGTAACCCTGCTGAGCATTTTCCTATACCTTCTGGTGGCAAACATCTAATAAGTACTTAGTAGCTATGGTGCCTGGCATGGTAAGCCACCAGTGTGCTTAACTGTCTCTGCCCTCCATTCCACGGCCCTGCCAATGGGACCCACCTGGATGATACTGATATGACCAGTTAGGTCTGGAGGTCCGTTCCTAAGCTCGAGCACATGTAGCACACCCAGATACTCAAAGGGGAGTGCAGGGCACACAAGATGCATGAACTCCACATGTCCCTCTCCACAGAACCTATAACTGGCCGTAGAGAAACCATCTACCTAAAATCTACGATGGTTAAGATAGTTGTAGCCTGTTAAGGCTAAGCTTCGTCCTATCTAGTGCAAGTATGCCCTTTCCTACCGAGCCTGACTGCCTAACCCAAATTTGGTTTGGCAACATGAGGTGGTGTATTTACACCTCTCACCCGTTTTTGCATACAAATGGTCGTAGATCAATTTCTTACACAGACCTTGCGGTACCAGAGGAGCATTCTCCACCTCAAGATGAACCCCCACTTTTGCCAGTGAATCAGCCTCCTGGTTTAGGTCTTGGCCCACATGGGCTTTGACCCATTGGAGATGCACGATTTTGCATTATGCGAGCTGTTCTACAGCCTCCACACACCTGGCCACTAGCTGCTAGGTCATCTCTACTGCATCAATTGTAAGTAGAGGGGCCTGACAATCTGCAATACATTTGGCAATACGTTTAAGGCTGTGAGGCTACCTTAAAAACGGCTGTGACTTTGGCCTGGAATAACGAGGCCCGGCTTCCCCAAGTCCCACACCCCTGGCATTCCATGTCTCCATCATGAACACAGTAGCCCCATCCTGCTCCTTCTTCCAAAAGGCTACCAGCTGTATAACTCTTTTCAAAGTACCTCCAGGGAGAGGGTCATCGTCTCCAAAGTTCTCATGTTCCACTGTGAATTCCTGAGTCCAACATCAAGCACAAGTCACAACGATCTTCACCTCAGCAAGGCCCGCCTCCAGAGGATCTTGTTGCTCCAAAGGAGGTGTCCTACATAGGAATTTTGGCTGATACCATCCAATTTGGTCAGGTTGCAACCCCCAACCCTAAGTGCCCATGAGGCACTGTGCATGGAGGTCAAGCAACACCGAATCCAGAACCACTTTCATCCGAATAGTACGGATAGTTCTCCTCAAATAGCAGAGACTGAACAATGCTAGCCCCTGCACTTTGTCAAGGACATTCCTATGGTCAGAGGTCCTCTTGGCCAAAACAACTGAGCCATAAGTAATTTTGGGGTGGACGATGTCAGTGCACAGTATGTCCAGATGTCCCGGTTCCTACTTTTAAAGTTACACTACATTTAAATTTTGTGCGTTCAAGTGTTACTTGCAAAAAATGAAACAACTGGTGTTTGTTTAGCTTTCATTTGGTGAATTGTGAGCTGTTAAACAATAACTTGTTCCTGAGATGCGATATGATGTACAAACTATGAAAAAGGATAGCTGGAGATAAGGTGAAGGACATTACAGAGAGGTTCCAAGTCACCAGGTGTAGCGTGCTGCTATGTGTACATGTATAAGGTCATGGGCATGAGGAAGCAGACACTGTAATGACGTCTAGACTCATTGCAAGAACCTGACCAGACCAAGTTACACTTGCCCTTCCTCATTTGTGCGTATATAAACTCTCTGTGCAAAATACATTTCATCCCCAGTCTGAACTCAGACTTCGCTGTCTCGATATCCTCCTCATCCATCGCTCCGCCGCTACGATCGTTGCTACTCCGAGTTGAGTTACTCCGGGTCATTTTGACGGAGTTACTCTCACACTTACTCACGCACACGTAGCCCGGCGCGAACTGTACAACGTTACACCAGGAAGACAGTGCACAAAGCGAAAACAGCATGCATGATGTCTGGTGACTTCAGTCATCATAAGAAGTCCAGTAGGCGATGACTGATCCAAACAGACGCAAATATTGCAGCCATCATGGCCAGCATTGACAGAAGTTTGAGAGAGAACATGTGGAAGATCATATAGGCACCTCAGCACGCCGAAGAGCTCTGTCTCGACCATTGTAACGAACAATTTGGGCCTTCGTAGTAGAGCCTACACAAAAGTTCCAGGTTTGACAGAAGCAGCATGAAAATTGCGTGACAGATGCAAGAAACTGCTAAATAAGCTCAAGAGAGGAGGCAACTGGGTGTTGGTGTGTTCTGATGAGAAAATCTTTACAGTTGATGCCATGTCAAACAGTATGAGCACAACGAACATTGCAAAGAGACCAGACGATGCAGACTTGGCCATCACAAATGTGGGGAAGACAAAGCATCCAGCTTCTGTGATAATGTTAGGTGTGGTTGGATCAGATGGAAAAGTCTTTCAGCCATACTGGACCAATAGGACCATGGATGCCGAGCAATACACATACTTGCCCTCCCACAAAGCATTCCCTGCCCTCAACAGCACCTACGATGTTAGAAAGTGTTTATGGATGCAAGCTGGAGCCCTGGCCCTCACTAGTACCGCCATCAGCAAAACTAGGATCAAAGGGATTTTTGTCGAAAGGACTTTGGTCTCCACAGTCGCTCAACCTGAATTCTCTTGATTACTTTATGTGGAGCACTGTGGAGAGCAAGGCATGTGCAACCTACCACCTCATTGTCGCCCTGAAGGCATCTTTTGAGAACAAGTGGATCTCAGTTCTTGCAGCCACCCTGAAGACAGTCTGCTCCAGATTATGCTCCAGGCTTGAAGGATGCGTTGGTGCAGAGGTGGAGTGTTTGAAAAAATCAGTCTAAGTAACGGTACAAACAGATTTGACATAAAGAGTTTTCCTCTCAAGACAAAAGATTGTATTCTACAGACTTGGTTCATTCTTGTAAGAAAATGTAACCGGACTTTCTGGACATACAGGGTGCATAATAAGTTCTGCAATCGACATTAAATTTGCTGTAACTTTTCACGCTGCAGTCCGATTTTTAATTGCAAGGGCTCATTTGGAACCTCTATGTCAACCCTAAACCCTTGTTTACTATCAAAACCACGTGGGATGCATGCAGCAGCCAGCAGCAGCAATGAAACCCAGTGAGGAAGAGCATTGTGCCATCGTCACCTTGCACAAGTTAGGAAAGACCAACAGGGAGATCGCCAAGGCCTTGAAGGTCTCCACCAATAAAGTCTGGCAGGCTGTCAAGAGGTACCAGGAGGTCAGCAATGCCTCTGGCAGACCTCAGTCTGGTTGTCCAAGGACACGGAGGACCCACAAGGTCATCAAGGCTGTTGCAGAGAAGATCTGCTGAAATCACCAGCATTCCATGAGGAAGATGGCAAGGGAGAGCAACATGTCCAATGGAACCCTGAGGAATATCGTCCACAAAGACCTCAAGATATCTGTGTTTCAAATTCAGAAGAGGCAGCTGCTGTTGGAGGCCATGAAGCAGAAGAGGATGACGAGAGCACAGCTGCTTCTCCAGAACCTCATGGACAAACATGCCAGCACCAGAGAAGTGATCTGGACAGATGAAAAACTGTTCATCATTGAAGCTGCATTCAATCCCAAGAATGACACCGTCCTGGGGAAGAGTCTGGATGTGATTCCAATGAGCTCCTGGTTGCACTACTGCCGCCAGAAGCCAGCGTCTGTCATGGTGTGGGCTGGGGTGTCAGCAACTTGGAAGTCACCCTTGATTTTTGTCCCAGAGGGTGTGAAGATCAACTCCATGTCGTACATTGAGGACATCCTGGTGCCAGCTGCTGCAGCAGCCAAGGAACACTTCAAGAGCAGGCCCTGGACCCTTCAGCAGGACGGTGCCAGTGCTCACACAGCAAATGTGACACAGAAGTGGTGCACAGAGAATTTGCCAGGCTTCTGGGAGTAGTCTGTCTGGCCTCCTTCCTCCCCCGATTTAAATCCTATGGACTTCTCTGTGTAGTCCATTCTGGAGAGGAAGGCCTGTGAGAAGTCTCACCACAGTGTGGCTGTCTTGAAGTCCAGCTTGGTCAAGGCATGGGATGAGATACCACAAGAGGTACTCTGTGCTGCTGTTGGTGATGTCCCAAGAAGATTGAAGGCTGTCATTAAGGCCAAAGGCGGCCATTTTGAGTAAGACTTTGTCAAGATGTCAAGAAATGTATGTCTCACTCTATGTTAACGGTGTTTTGGTGTCCGATTACTTGCTAAGTAATTACAGAGTAAAATTCAGATTGCAGAACTTATTACGCACCCTGCACTAGAGACCCAGTGCATGATATGTGGCGTGGGCCCCCCATAGCCGTCCAACAGTGCTCTTACACTTAAAAAGAAGCCTCTTAGTCTTATCTTTCTCCGGTCAAACATAAGCTTGCTGCCCAACCCCACCTCTAGATATGTGGCCCTATCAGAGTATTCTGACTCCGCACTCCCCATTCTAAGTTTCTGGACCAGCTGTAGCTGCAGTACCAGCTCAGGGAGGTTCTGAAGAACCAATTGCTTAAACCCATCTGGGTCTGCCACCTTGTTACTACCGAAGCTGGAACTGGCCGCGTGGATCCTGGCCATGGTGATCCAAGTCACCTCACCTGTCACTGAAGAGTACTGCCCAAAGTATGTGTTGCCCCTCCCTTGTCCAGTCTGTAAGGTGTTGCCAGGGGAGTGTACATCCAACAGGTGGGCCATGGTCCCTTCTGGGCCTCAGCCTGAGGCATCTCTTAAAATGCCAATGCACTCACAATCATAGCCTTGGATGATCTGGAGGAGTCTGGATGCCTGTTTAGCATCCTGCATGTCCTCAGTGAATTTCCTCCAGAAAGAGCAATTTGCTGCCCTCTCTGCTCAGTGGAAGGAGCGGGGGCTCTCCAGGTGCATCCCCAGCAATTACCCTCCTCGTTACTGGAATAAGCCCTCCAGGCCTCCTAGCAGTCCGTCTACACTCCTCCACCTCTTTGGAGCCATAGGGAGGCCTAGGGGGCTTCCAAGCACCAGTGGTTTTAGGGCATGCAAGTCAGAGGGCCTCATTCATGACCCCCTCAAGCTTACCCACAGTCCTGTCCAACCAGCACTGAGTTAGATGGACTGAGTCCACCCATCGGTGGCACTCCAGTTGCAGCCAAAGGACTGGCCAGTTCACCTTATTTAGGTGAATTTGGTTTTTCTGTGACGCATACATCACTAGGTTGACAGGAAAGGCTGTCATCCCGTGATCTGAGAGGGTTGCTGCCTCGAAAACTTGCCATCGCTCTACACCTTAGTGTAAATTCAGTGATAGAGTAATATTCATGTTTTTACCCCTCTGGCAATGAAGGTAGGGACCCTGCTCACATTTTCCACTACCAGATGATGAGAGAGGAGATAATTTTCAATCACCTCCCCCAAAAGGCTACTATGGGCATTAGAATCTACACTTGCAATCAGGGGAAGGTTATGTCTGGTGCAGTAGTTCTTTCCAGCCGGCTGGGAAGATATCCTCCAATGGGCCTGTCATACCGGGTCTTGCAAAAGTCCTGCAAAAAATTGCGTGGCCCAACTATAAACTGCTCTGGAGCCGTTGTTCCGTGTCGCAGCTAGCTGAAAATGTGATTCTCGTGGGAGAGATTCTATTTTACCTTTTTTATTCTATAATGGGTCCATGTGCATCGATGATTTTTTGGAGACGAGGCCTGAATGCACAGCAGACAGACTTCACATATTCTTTGGGCATTTGGTTCCACTCCTTGGTGGCGGCGGCTCTCAGGTGGTTCACATTGGGGGATGGACTCTACAGGCCTTCCCCTCTACATGCCCCCAAATGCTATAATCAAAGGGATTTGCATCTGGGCTGGAGGGGGGCCACATTGACTTTGGTCAGAAACACATGTTCTCCTCCAGCCATGTCTGGGTGGCTCTAGCTGCATGAGCTGGGACAGAACCTTGCTGGAATACTTAGTTGTTCTTGCCCACAACCTTGTCAGCCCACGGTTTGATTATAGTAGCCAGCATGTTAATGTAGTTGGCGGCCGTGAGGCGGTAGCCAGTCCCGAACCACACTGGCGGACACACTGCACCATTGCTGGCTACAACACCCAGCATCATAACTGATGCAAGATGTTTGGTACTGGAGATGAATTTTGTGTTCATCTCTGCATCCCCCTCCTCGTCGAGCCTGATGTAGCGATCATTCTGGCAATTTCTAACATGATTCACAGTGAAAGTTTTTTCATCAGAGAAAATGATCACCTGACCAGCACGTGCTCTCTTGAGGTTGTTCAGCAACAGCTTGGATCTTTCGTAGCGCTTCTGCTGCATGGTAGAAGAGATCTTTTTTTGACGCACCAGAGACCTTCCTTGAAGGTCATGGACGCCACGGGGAGACACTAGAGACACTGATGTGGAGCTTCTCTGCATGGCAAGCCATGGAGTGGGTGGGATGTTGCTTGATAGGATTCTTGAGCACCTTCATGTTGTTCCTCGTTTGAGCAGTCCTCAGGCGACCACCGCGGTGACAATCCTTGAGGCTCTTGTCGTCTACCAGCCGCTTTCTCACCCTGTACACCGTTGTCAGGTACATGTCTGCTCGCACGGAGACCTTTTTGGGGCTGAATCCTGCGCGGAGGAGAGTTGCAACCTCTGGGCATTTCCACTCCATCGTGAAAACAAGCAAAGTTGTATAAATGGGATTAACTGGTTAGACCCAGGGCTACAAATTTTACTGTCGGTAGATTTTTCTAAGATGCACCGCAACCTCCGTACGTGAGTGGAAACATTTTTGGCAGCATTTTTGCAAGACCCGGTATCTAGGTATCTGGAAATGTACTTGGGGACAGGTCCTCTTCCAACTTCTTGGTTTGTTGCTTCACCTTTCCCTTTTTGCTTGGGCTTGGTTGGCTCTGCTGTGGGCCCCTTGTCACCAAGAGATCTCTTGAAATGAGACAGAGATACTTTGGAGGAGTAACTCACAACCCTCATTCAGGATGGCTTTCTTCATCTCCTCAGCGACCCTGACATGGTAAGGCAATCCCAGGCGTTGGAATTCCACCTGGTCAACAGTCTTGACCTCCTGGAACGAGTAGACCACATACCTGCTAGGCTGTTTGTTCTGTCGGGCCCAACAGTCCAGCTTTCCCCAATGGCAGGTTTATAATAGTGGGTGTATAGAACTTGAGCATTTCAAGCCTCCTGTACTTCCCCCAGGACCGGGCCGCAAGGGACTTACCCTCGAACTTTACACTGGAGACTATGTGACTGAGGTAGTCAGCTGTCTCCTTTGTTTCGGCAGCCAATTAGTCCCTCCCCCCCCCCCCCATGCACGACACCCAGGCCACATCGCCTGCCACTCACCCTGCCGCCTCCTGCCCCTCCTTTAAATCTCCAGACTGACCCCCCCCGGACCTGGAAAACCCGGCCGGTCATTGATCCGCTGTAGAAAGATGAAGATTCGTCTTACAACCTCTATTATAAAATTTGCTTCCCTTCCCACACGCGCTCGGAAAGCGAATGTTTACGGCCTTGACATATCAATTTCTCTTTATTTTTCGACTGACCAACAAATTAGAACATAGGATGGAAATTCAGCTTTGCTGATAGAAAAATGCGGGATTCCAGTACGCATGACGCATGAAATAGTACACAGGACCATTATTGGCGTCACCAGCAGAATTGTAAGTTTAGAGTAGAATTATTGCTTCCATTGAGGTTACAATTCTTTTCTCTACTTGAAAAGAGATCACTGCACTGACTTTTGAAACTCAACTTTGCTGAAACTACGTTTGAAACTCAACTTTCCCACATTATCCCCACTCTATTCTCAAATATTCTCAAGAACAAATATTCAGCTCTGCTCATAGGAAGATGTGGCAAAGGATGTATGCACGCAAGCTTGAAATTTCCAAGAAGAAGTGAAGAAAAACTTCAAACTACAATAGAACTACGTATTGCAGATCAATTCAAAAGCCTTCATATGTCGTGGGCATCATTATTCAATGAGCCCTCGACATGGAAAGGCTTTCATATTGGCCTACAATAAAAAGTTATCGTCTGCGCTCATATCAGCTATAAGAATATATCTGTTACTGTGATCAAGCAAGAGTTTGGGTCCCCAGGTGATGACTGCAGTGCAATCGAATGAGACGACGAACTCCACTAATTTTTGGGAGCATAAAAGTTACGGCGAACACAGAGCAGATCATAGTTGTATAAGCTAACCCAATCATTGTAACCTTACCTAAACAGAAACGCTGTGTGACGTAGAATTTTCAATGGGTCCCCTCTTCTACCATGTGGTTATGCCTCGCTCTCGGTGCTCTGGAAATGAGTTGATATTTGCTTTCAACTGTGTCCGTGCTATGACCATAACAGTGAGCTGATATTGACGTGATCACTGAATTGATGGAAAGAACTACATAGGATCAGCCATTTCCATTTGGCCAGACGATATCAAGTATTCGGTTTGTCGGGTTGTTAATCCACTTTTCAAGGAAAGGCCTTGCCACAGAAGGTCGTATTCTTGAGCTCTGCCATGGTGGACTATTGGCGACCTCCGTGGTACAGCCAGCCTCATTCATGCGTCCTCAATGGGATTGAGGCCTGGACCGCAGGGCTCTCACTCCACCACGAGCATTCCTTTGAGGTCGAGCTCTACCTCGGCTGAGATTACGGCCAGGCAGGATGCATTCTCCATCAGGAGGATGGAGTTGGAGGCGACGGGGAGACTGAATGCATCCGGCGGGTACTTGGTGAGGCTTTCGAGGCCCGCCACAACTTGCAGGTCCGACTTCTGATGGCCGTCCAAGACCATGACGCTGGGTGGTGCTAACCTGGGGAGGCGTCTCAGGTCTTCCAGCCAACGGCCTCTAGCCCTCGTAGGAAAAACCTTTGACATTTTAGCGGTCCTTGGACTCATTCTCCCCCCAGTCAACCGCGTATTTTGTCAGTAGGGCACCTTTCCTGGAAGCTCCTGACGTCGAGAAGTCGTTGAATAGCGTCAAGAGTCAAGGGGATTGGAGTAACCCCCAAAATAGGGTACCCTGGTATTGGGTGCCTTTAGTTGGCGTTCAGTGCTGAATGAGATGTTGAGATTGCCGGAGGAGGAGGAGATCTTGCCAGAATTGGTCGTGCTACATTTGGATCAGTTTCTACAAGGGGATGAGTAGGATAAGCGGCGCTAAAGCTGATGTCACTGTTTCCTTAGTTCCGAGTTGAAATGGGGCCAAAAAATGCGCCTATCTGAGATTTGAGTAAGGTTGGCAAACCCTCCAAGGCTGAATGAAGTACCTGGGTACTCTAATCCACAATGTACTGTACCACGAATGAGCACCAGCTGGCCAATAACTCAGTCACACGTCAGTTTAGTTACTCCACCCCCAAGTTTTAAGCAACTTATAACTGTCTGACCTTTGTTTGTGTAATTTACACACGTCAACAACTTCTTCAGAAATTGACAACATGTCTTTTGACTGCAACAAAAGTTGTTGTCAGATGAACAGGAGTTATGACGGAAACTTATTCTACGTCAGTTCCTTTAAAGCTGTATTTGACGAGCCAAAAACGCAAGCTAGAAATCTTTCCACTGCAGTCAAATTTTGGGCCGCTGCCGTTAAAGTTGGCTACATTGGAGGTCTACAACACTGTACAAGGCGAGATGAGCCCGACTGTTTTTGCGGAATTTCTTCAATTTGCGAGCCCATGAGTTGTTGAAACCGTGGACGTCGAGCCATCTGGTGGGCTGCGAGCTGTCTGTTGGTCCACACCCTGTGGCCCGGGAACAGTTGTCGAGGTCTGAAATTAAGGTGCTTTCACTTGGCCGCCGTCGCGGCTGCCAGCCGCCGCGGTAGCCGCCGCCCCAGCCGCTTTAGACGCCGCCGCCGTCCGATGAATCGCGCGTCCACGCGCGTGACGAAGGACGCGGCTGTAGGGAATATTTGCATTCCAAATGAGTTCGCTACCATGGAACAGGAGGTTGAGGATGGCGTCGGAGGACAAGGAAGCTCCAGCGTGGAGTGAAGAAGACACTGAGAAAGAAAAAAGTCTCTCCAGCATCGCTGAAAGACTTGATAACACACCTATTTGTGTATAAGGCCGAGAAGAGCCCCAATCGAAGACTCCTTCGCTTTCAGCACTGATGAATTTTGCGTAGGAGCCTCGACGACGACGGAGCCGAGGAGCAAATCAAGCCTTCACTAAGTGGAAAACTTCTTTCTAATCTTACTTTCAAACATTTTTAAAGCTGCTTCAAGACCTGCCTGGAAAAGCGTTGCACGACTAGGAAAAGAATCAGTGCCAGCGAACGAGGAAGCATCATATCGAGGTTTCGTGAAAGCTGAGTCACTTCTTCCCCCTGTGCTTGTTGTCGTTTGAGCAGTCCAAAGGTCGGAGGAGTTTTTTCTTCCCTCGTTCTGTAGACGTGGTCATTTTGGGGGCTCTCCCCTCATACGCTATTGCGTGACTTTCTGAAGTTGCGCATCATAGCGAGGACTTCAGTGCTTAAGGCCAAGGATGCAAATGGAGTGTGCATGTCTGGCCCGACCTCATCGGTTGCTCAGACCACATGCCATCACTCAGCAGGCTCAAGTTCAAACTTTTATTCACCCCAGGGATCACTTGGAAGCAAGAAGCTGTAACATAAAACCTTTTGGTGTTTTTTTAAAGTGCTGACCTCATTCAGTAGCATTGCTAAATGAGTGTGTTTCAACTAGAGACCGGCAAAATAGGTTAAGGACTGTTTTTCTCTGTGATTGTCGTCCCTTTCATCTCTCTGCGCTGTCTCGAGCTCTAAAAAGCCAAAGCGATAAAGAAGGAATACAGATAAAGAAGGGATCCTACACGATTTTACGTGCTTAAAGGCCGCCTTCGACGGCTCGAGTGGATTTGAGGCACGCCTCAGTCGTCTGTCTGCTCCTCTAGGCACGGGGATCGCAACATGTTTCGGCGGGAAATTTGAATATACATTTGAGGCTAGTTCAAAAATGTCAACCTTGGATTTTCATGGTGGAAAATTGGCACTAGACACTGGTGTAGTTGGTACCACATCTGGCACTTTACTATCTGCATTTTAAATTTGAAGTTTTACTACTTCTGTACAGACAGTACGTAGCAAACTCCGAACAATGCTATGTTATAAAAGTGTCTCTGGTTGAGCTGAATTTTGTTTTGCTAATACTCGACATTCCCCACTATGGCCTCCTAAATTTCAAGATCAATCAGGGACACTTTATAAGATAGCATTTTTAGAGTGACGAATTCACACACCTCTATGTACTGTGCTACTGTAGTCAACTTCAAATTCAAAGTGCAGACTGATAGTAAACGATCCTCTACATATAAAACTGGGCACACCTGAATACTTCATACGCACACAGGTACATCAATGGCCCGGAGCTGTGTGATCCACGTGTTGAAGGGCAGAAATCGCCGAGTTATTACTGGCATATCCGAGGGGTCCAGCGTGCGCTGCTTGTATCGAACATGCCAAGCCTAGAGCAAACATTGGGTATAAGACTCGATACATGTGGCGATGCCCTCCCAAGAGCCGAAACTTTCTTTTTCAACTGTTTCAATAAGACCTTGTAACAAAATGTTTACAGAAAGAAATAATCTAGAGTGGATTGCTTGACGTGCTCAAAGGCATTTTTGATGCGCATTTCACCTGCCTCCCATGTTGGCAATGTTTAGCAGAGGCTGCAACTGTTGATGACACGAAAAGTGAAAAAATGCTTGTTTTGTTATATGGATCAACCGAGGTCAGTTGTTTTTTTAAGTGAGAGTACAGTAGACATCGGTTATTTCGGCACCCTCAGGACTGGAGCAAACCTGCCGGATTAACCGATGATCTTTCAGAGCTTCCACAAAAGGATGTTTTGAAGAAAATGAAAGAAATTGAAGCAAACGAAGCTTATTGAAGTACACATAAGAGTTTGTTTCACCTTTTTAGAATCACAGCTTCGGTGTTTATAGCTTTTTGAAGAAGTTTTCGATAGTTTTTTGCTTCAGATGGCCTCCAAGTACCTTTTCAGCCTCATTTTCGAAGGAGATGAGCTTGCGGAGGTCAAAGTTGCACGCAAAGCCTTTGTGCACAGTAGCCATCGCCTTTCGAACCTCCTCTGCAGTAGGAACCTCATCTCCTTCATCCTCCTCCTCGTCCTCTTCCTCAGAATCTTCCTTGACCTCACGGTTTTCCTTGACTTCTTGCACGATGGCCTCCTCTGTAATGAGCTCGGTGACAGGGAAATCCTCATCGTAATTGAGCCACTCTTGAAACTCATCTTGATCTGATCTGAGATCCCAGTGATTGACTTGGGGCCATCTTCATCCACGTCTTCCTCGTCGTCAGCTGCTGCACCTCCACCGATCAGTCCAGCATGCTTCCAGCAATTTGCAATGCTCTTCTCACTCACTTTGTCCCACGAGATCTTAAGCAGCCCCATCCCGTCCAGAAGAGAGATTTTCTTGGAGAGATTGAAAGAAGAGACATTCTCCATAGCATCCATGTTCCTGACAATGATGGAGGTCATTTCAGTGCGATAGAACTTCTTGAAGGAGCTGATGATGCCCTGGTCGAGGGGTTGGATGAGAGAGGTGACATTGGGCGGGAAGAAGGCCAACTCAATGTTGGTCAGCTCCACATCATGAGGATGGGCACTGCAATTGTCAAGCAAGAGAAGGATTTTGTCCCCCTTTCGGCGCAGCTCTGAGTCAAATTTTCCCAACCAGGATGAGAAGAGGGCGGTCGTCATATATGTCTATATATCACGACCGTGATATTCGATGCCAGAGGAGAAAATCTGGTGCAAGCGGAGCTTGTGAAATGAATTTTGAAGTGAAATTTTGACTCCCAGGCATCCATTCAGTATATGCGGAAATCCGTCATAGCCGAACTCGACATAAGCGGCGCACACTGTACATTCAACTTCAACCAGACGTCAACGTGGCACGCAGACATTTAGTTCAGTCCAGTCTGCCCGAGGCCACCTGGATTCTCTGTTCCCATCCTGGGTTAAGTGCGCTGATGTTGGGATTGAGTCCGGGCCAGACTCATTGCAAGGTCGGCATCGACAGTGCACAATTAGTCTGGACCGGACTATTGACACACCCAGACCAAACTCCAAAGAATTAACCGACAATGCTTCCATATATTTTGTCACATACGTGTTGCTACTCTCATGTATCATACGTACCAAGGGAAAAGGCCTTGAAATATCGCATTTCAGTATCACATTGAAAATCTTTTGACACGACTGAACCTTTTCAACGTTTTAGTTCATTAAGTTTCTTCTTCCAAGTCGAGAAGTTCTGCACAAAGAGAGCACTGTACAACCCGACCGTTGGTGCGTCACTGTACCGTCCACTACATAGCTCAGTTTCTGCCCAGACTATTTGTACATTGGAAGTATTTTAAGCCTGCCTCAATTAGTCAGGGCCAGGTTAATTGATCACCCAGACTGAATCCCCACACCACTGCTTCCTGCGGGTGGGACCAAGCCCAGCTATGACTAAAGCTTGACTCGCCCAAGCTCGAGCCCGGCCGCCACCACAGCTGAGGTCAATTTGCCAGGCCCACCGACCTCATCGCTCATCACTTTATTCTCCTTTATTGTCATGTCAAAGCCGTTCCAACGGTATCTGACACTCCCCCAACTCCCAACCGTCTAGGAGTACTTCTTAAGAGGTGTTCACGATAGTTTTCATTATGTAGACACGCGCTTTGGGGAGTGCTCCGTTTACTACAACAAACTTTCAACCATGTTGCCCTGTTAACAGAAATTCACCGTTCCACAATTCGCTGCCAATATGTCACGTTGGACGCCCGATGCATAGTTTAATATTTAGTCAAGATGACATTTTGTTGATATTTCAAAGGCGTTTGATATTGGGATTTGGGTTGTTTTCTGGATTTGCAGGGCCGACCCAGAGGCTTGAAGGTGCTGTAGAAACTTGAATGATCGGGGAGGGCCATAGACTGCTGGTGGGCTCTGTATGACGCCTCCAAAATATTTCGATTTTTAGATATTGCGATATTGGATATTTTGCAAATATCACGATATGCGGCCTCGACACGCCGTACGCGCAGTCTTAGCAGTAACAGCTGACAACTTAGTTGAATACGTGCGAGGTTTTGTGGCCTCTGTTGATGACGTCGCTCTTGACGACAAAAGATTGTCCTCATCGATCTCACGTGTGTACGATCGATCAAGTGTGTCAGGACTGTCACATCTCGCCCGCCCCCTTGAACGCCCCGTGCATGAAGACCATGGAACGGTCGTTTTTCGATCACGCTGAAGAACTTCCCAGCAGTTGCAGCATTCCTCAGCCTTGATTAGTGGCCTTCTAAGGCCGAGCTGACGCGTGAAGTCGCTTTTCAAGGTTTAATAAAGACGAATTGGAAAAGGCTTTCTTCATTAGTGCTACCTCAGACTGATGTGGCCACGATCAATCAATTTCTCGTCGAAAAAGCATCTCCATGTGAGAACAGGAGTGAATCGTGCGAGAAACGAAGCTTTGTTTTGTACCACTTTCAACGTCACTTTTTGTTTGGTTTACATGTCGGTCGGTCTCATTTTCTGTCAGCGGGCTATATAGTTCAGTGGAACAAGCATATGACTGGCTGTCACGATCAGACGCTTGCACAGATGAAAACCGAATCACTTGGCCATTTTACTACATAAAATCTGACAGATGTAACAATCACTCAAAGTAGTTCCTACAAATGCACCGATCAAAAATCGGGCTTGACAATCAGTTGAAGAATGTTGTTTTTCACCACCAAATTCAGTCAAGACAACAACGAGGAGGAGCCTCAGCTGCCATCCATCAAAGAGGCCAGCACAATGAGTACGGTACTGTTGAACACACTTCTGTACCGTGCATTTCTGAATTTGAGGCTGCTGCTAATGCTGCACTCAGCCAGAATTTGACCCAGACCACCTCGATCATTTCTTTTTGAAGGGTAAATAACAACAATCACATTCCAGCCTTTGTTTTCCCATTTTGAGGGCTTTCTAGGTACCCACCTGATGCAATGATCAGTCGGGTGTAACGATCAAAATCCCCAGAGCCAACGTGATCGTCACATAACGTTACATACGATGCGAGTTCCGCTGCATCACAGCTCCTCCGGACTCCGGAACTAAGTGGTTCAGCCGATTGACCAGACTAGGTAGCTCGGTGCTGAGAGTGCATGCACGTAATGCATGCTTTATGTGCAGGTGTCACAGGTTCGAATCCAGCCACTTCGTTTTTAAGTTCTTTGCAGCCATTTACGTACCAAAGCATTTTAGACGGGCCTCAACCGACAGCGAAAGTCATGGAAAACTATAATCCGGGTAAGGCCTATGCAATCTCTTTTGCATTTTGAAGCACGAAGGCCTGACGACCCGACGGGTGGCGGGGTGGTGATCGTCACGGCCCGAGGAACTCGGGCGTCTTCTGTTACTGGCCCAGATGGACCTAAATAACTATGACGTCACTGTGCCAACTTTCCGCTCACGGACAGTTCTGCGTTGAGAGTGGGGGCGAGCAAGAAGCCCGTTGCAGCACCAATCGGGCGTGAAGTGGGTGTGTTGTCTGCTACAAAATTGTCGTCTAAGTGTACAGGCCCGATTTGGGCCCTGACGCACCGCGCCGAACAATGTGTGCAAGCCCAGAGACAATTTTGGAGGCACTCAGCAAAAGGGGTGACGTCACACCACAAAAGTCCGTCGGGGTAAAGCCTCTGTAGACTTCCCCTTTTGGATTTAGAAGCTCATGACGTCAATGCTCTCGAGCTCCAACCAAGTTCAAGCATATTGTGCGTCCGAAGGGACGCAGTGTACTGGGTGCTCAGGAAACCCTTTGGCATGTTCTAAAACACGGTTTAGCTTAAATACTCGGGTTCGATACAAGCAGGGACAGGCGCTTCAACCAAACCTGCCATTTCAGCCCACCGGAGACGTCAGAGTCACCACCTCCTGGACTAAAATGAGCAAATTTGTGCATCCTGTTATCACGCACTGAAATCTACATCTTACTTATCAAGCTACTTTATTTGGGGTGCAGCTGTTTTACGGATTCAGAACTGTCGGGTGTTTGTTAAAGAAAAAATGATCACGGCAACAACAAGCAAAAACAAACTGGCAGATTGTAGATCCGCTACTGAGCACAATGATAATCTACTGAGTTGATGGTAATACCGACTTTGATGATAATATAGACCGACCCACGCTAGTACTGACTGGCGATATTCAATATTGTGGGATCTTGAGTCGGTACTCGGTGTCGCACATCTTTCCCGTCAAACGAGAAAAAGCCGCAGTTTGAAGATGTCTGAAGAGTGCGACAGAAGCTGCCACGTGCATGCTGGCTGGCCGGCCGGCGACCCCATCGCAGACATGACTGAGAGGTTTGGCGTAAACAGCATGTGGTAGCTGTACGAGGCCACCAGGGACGTGAAGAAGAGGAAGAGCGTCAGCAAGAAGGGGTCTGTCTGCACGGGTGACCTCGAGAAAGCCTCGAAGAAGAAGTGGGTTATAACGTGTGCGTATTGATATTGCGGTTATTTTCTGTCTGTCTTCTTGTTCCCCCCCCCCCCACTCTCAATGCAGAAATGTCACCATTTCTCTCCATATGGATGGGACTTCAGCCTTGCTTTGTCATCATTTTATTCGCACATACGATACCCGATATTCTTTGTTCCTCGCTTATTCGTCTGCCGATGTCGTCCACCAGCTGACCTTATAAAACTGCTTTGTTTTCCTTGACACGCAAATGCTAAAAACACGTTCAATTCGAAGCTTTCAGCTATCGAACGACCCTGACCAGAGAAGGATTCGCTGCGTGCACGTTCATAGCGTGGTATTTACACTGTTAACAGTTGTAAAGCCACCACTTTTATCAGTAAGTAAGAGCTGAATTCCAAATATTCAACGTTAAAACTATGGACAAGTGCTTCTCGGCTGTGCGTCTATGAGACCATCTCCCAGGCTATAATGTCATTGGTTTTTTCCCCTTGTTTTTTTTGTAAAAAACCCGCCTCTTTTTTACTTCCTTGTAATCTTCCTCCCTCCCCAAAGCCGTGCAGGGCCAGTGCTGCACGCAGTCGGAGTTCATACACGACGACTGCCGAGAGAGCGAAAACAGTTGAGTGGAGTGGGGACGCAGCGGAGGAGACAACTTTCTGCCAAATAAGTCCAGGCCGCCAATGAGTAATTTCTTTCCCACTTATTTTCTTCTCTTCCCCACCTGACTCCGGGTGCCAGCGTGGCACACAAAATTTGGAAAGGGCCCAATTGAACGGGCCAATTCAGGTTGACGCCGACAATCACGAGGTGATTGAAACATCCGAAGGAACTGAATTGGGCCGCCCCCGCTTCATCTGCATGCTCGGATGGATACTACACTCAGGGTTGCCAGATGGATGTCTGATGCACCAAAGTGCTCACATCAGGCCATAGTAGACCTGACTGGGCTGTGGAACAGCAGAAGTTGTCTCCGTGCTTGGCCTAATGACAAACTCAACTCTGACTTGCGTCAGCTGCAAATTGGGCTTAGTGTTTGGATATACTCTACTTCCTGCCGGGCCTTCCGGCTTTTCATGATGACAAGAAGCTGGCAACCCTGAGTACAGTCTGTTTCGAAAGTTCTGCTATCATTTCGTCCTTGAATTTCTCGGCGTCGAAAATGGCTCAGCGACCTAGGATTGGTATTAGTTAACGTTTAACGACAAGTGGGACTCTTGTATTTCTCGAAAAGTCGAGAAAAAGTATGTAGCTATTTCTCGAGTACCTCGAGAGATTTCTGGAACTAAAGAAGGTCCTCCCAAATGATCCAAAAAAAGGAGGCCGATAAGGTTTTTACTACGTTTCTTGGGAGGAGATCCTTGAAGAATAGCTGAGATTAAGTCTGAATATTGGGCATATCGTTCTGCTTTCACAGGTTCATGTTCACCCTGGCCGAACACGGCCAATTTCACCAAGAAGTCAGCGATAATTTCAGCCCTGCAACAGAGGAAGTTTCGCTCAGCAGTAGAGAAGATTGATGCCCTACAGAAGTGTGACAATCTTGCCAAGATGAGCCAAAGGTGCCTAAACTTTAGGATTTCAGAGGCGGCTGTGCTTCTCCAGTGACCATTTATCTGAGACTCAAACTTCAATGAAGCACTCACATTTAATTTTGAGGTCACAAAGGTGGTTGCGCAGTCTGGCGCTCAACAACATTCAAGCAACGCAGTTTACAATGAAAGCATGCTTGTACTTGGAAAGTGCCTCTGTAGTATGGGATAGTTTAAGCAGTGGCTATTGTTACGTGAACATTTCGACCGGAGACTTTTGGATCATGACAAGCGGAGTTCTGGTACATCCGATCACATTGCTGGCAAATTCGCAGTACAGTGCAGAAATTGGCATGAATTTCGTGATCAAAACTGCTCTGTCACGGCTTCCACTTGGTCAAGACGAATCATCCACTGACAGCAATACTACAGTTCACTTAACATAGTCATAAATATTATCCCCGCTGCAGTTCAGACTCAAGACCAGCATCACCAGGGCCGAATGACGGCAGTTTTCAGGGAGGAAATCGAGGTCCAAAGTTGTATTTATTACAGTAGCCCCGAGCTGACTACAGAGGTGAGTCAGATTGGGCTCGAATATGAGCAAAACTGGCCGGCCAGCCAGCCAGCCAGCCAGAGCCTCCAGACCGAGGTCAGAGGCCGAGGCCAGAGGGCCTCGGCCGTCACAGCAGCGACGGAGGAGGATCCCGTTGTGGTCCGATGACCTCATGCAAAATAATAAGAAGAATAAGAAGAGAATGAACAGAACAGAGCGCCTTTTTTCGAGGCCGTTTTGGCCACTCTTAAGGTCACCGCCTGGGATCGCGCAGGTCCAACCCGGACCCCAACAGCAGGTCACAAAACGTGGGAAGCGACTCCAACGGCGACTCCAATGTCGTCAATTTTGCAGTCCTGTGAATGCAGCCAGTGCTGCTCAACTACCCAATGCCCCGAATTGATATCACTTTGTGACGTCACGAGAAGAGTTGCTCCATTCTGCTTCCCTCTCAGTTCTCTGCCCGCGTCGATCGAGACTCACTGGCACCAACCTGGAGGAGTACGGGGTAGATACACAGGTTTTAAGAGACCAGGGACAGCTTCATCTGGAAGTTGAAAGAGAGCTCAAACTGTGGTTGTAAGGGTACTTTGGGTCACAAATCACTACGGTGGCATCAGATTATGGATTCGACCCTCATTAACTACTGTCATTAAGTGATTTCAGGGCCGTTGGTGACAAAAAATGCAGCAACAGACGTGAAACTTCGGTCTGAGGGGTACAACTTGGGCCACGCATCACTATGCCGGAACCAGATGTTACCCACTGCAAGTGCATGAAAGTGAAAAAAATAGGGAAGTATGTTTTGGACCCTGATGGTTCATCTCCATGCAAAATCCCTAACAGATGGAACAATGAAATTGTCCCTGGTCTAGCACGCTGTGGAATACTAATCGACTTTGCGCTCACCATGTTGGGAACTGCACTAACTGCACGTCAAAAGTGACTTTTCGGCGAGTCAAAATGGTGAAGTGAGCACCAAAAGTGGATGATTGCACAACTCATTTAGGACCGTTTTTATTGTGCGTCAGTGATGTCTAATCTATCTGGTGCGACCTAGTTTAACCAGAGCCTAGATCTGTTCACTTCCAGGTCAGCCATCGTCACCGCCACACCTTTCAAAATCTGACATGGCTCTTTTATGGTCCATGCAATTATGGCAATTCCGTCTGGAGAGGCAACATTAAAGTCTCCATTTGCAATCTCAAGTGGAAAAATTCACTAACAGTCGCTCCTTTCCGTCAAAGACAGCCCAACCCCAATCAATTTACACCTCAAGCCGAGAGAAAAAGTTAAGGAAGAGAGTTGAAATGAAGCTGAGGATGGCTATCGGGAAGACGCCGAGGGACTTCAGCTTCTCCTTGATGATGAAGGACCTGGGGCTCATGCCATGGGCTGTGGTGCCGGCGCACTGCCTCAGAGCGTCAGGAAATGAAAAGAGTGGAGAGGAGCATGAGGCTGCTCAACTGTCTTATAAGCAACACTGAAATGTCCACAGTGAGGTAAGGAACTCCAGGTGTGTTGTCAGAAACCCTGAGGTCGTCAATCCATCAGCAGGTCCAAATTCTCAGTTAAGGCAATAACGCAATCCCTCCCGCTGGGATTGAAGGCACCCCAGTCCTGCCACATCCTGGCCAACAATCTCTCCCCTATCCTCAACAGCCACTGTGGGTTTGGAAGCTGGCTCTGGCACCAGGCCTGGTTCCCCCACCTCATATCTATTGTGTCCATACGCGAACAGACGCCAGTGGTGAGAGTGCGTCTTGGTCCTGCACAGCTATGTGACCTCATGGAGTGAGAGAAATGACGGCTCAGGTATGGAAGGAATGGGAGAAACATTGGGAGAGCATCTGCCACAACCATGTGCAGCAGCTTCTCCACCAGTGCAAACGATGACTAAGAAGTTATCGGATAGGAATCTGACTTATCTCATCAGAGATCAAGAGTCCGACCGTCCCATGAGCGGCCACGTGTTAGTCAGCACTTCTGGCAGTGCAGCAAAAAGTGGGGATGGAGTTCAGTTCCAGTTGCTTAGTTCGAAGTTGTGGGATGGAACTCCATCCGTAGCAGGGAGTAGACCTGGCAGATTGTTTGTTCGCTTCTTGGCCTCTAATCAGGGTCTCTTCGATAAAGTTCCCCAGGTAACGAAAAGAATAAGAGCAGAATATAACCTGGCAATGGACTACTTTTCCTTCAATCGACACAATGAGCTGATCGGGAGCTAACTAAACATTCAGAATGCAGAAAAAAAGCAATATGCGAGGGCAAACACCAACTGTATTTCTAGTGATCGCCTTTGTGAGAGTCCATGGCTCAGAGTGCGGCAACCCCAGGAGTGAACCGAGCTGTTGGGCGGATTTTCCACCTCTCCCGGAGTATTTTCAGTGAAAAGGGCCAAAATTGGTGGAGTCTCTCCCTCCCTTGGTCCCCCTCATGGACTAGAGCATTAATTTAACGTGACCAACTGCGACAGCTCGTACACAGCGCGAATGATCACAACCCTAACACAGTTGTGCAATGTCATGGCGCTGCAGAGCATTAGACTTTACAATGGGCTGAAGTCATGAGTACCACACGCGCAATATGGAATGCCCGTCACATTTAAACATCAAGATCTCAGGAACTAGGGGGAGTAGAGAGTCAATCTATAGCTCATTTGAAAGCCCTATACAATATTCATATGCTATCATGTTGGGAGATTCCGAGCTCCTCTAGTTCTGTCTCCAAAGCAATACAAACAGAGGCGGTAAAAACATGAGAGAGCAAATTTTCGTTTCCCCACCAGTGCATGGGATGTCCTCTCATCCAGCCAAGCAAGATGCTCCTCCATGAGTGTGATAGAAGCATCAGTGTTAATCTCAGTTCATGGGTCGCAAATCATGATCTAGGAGAGAAAGATGAACTAAATTTTTAGGCCGGACTAAATGCACCTGACTGTGCTTGGACTCCAATGTCAATAAGGAAGACAAGTTGTGGCCGGGGACCAGTTATACGACCCTCTAACTCCCCGAGAACCCCCCGGCCAACCAGACCCTGACGTGAAAATAGTGTTCATTATCCTTCACATATCATCCATTTTCCCCAAAGGACACTGAGCTTTTGTGTCAACAACTGAACAGTTAGAGCTGGTTCGCATAATTTTGGTCCTATGAAAATTATGCTCTTTTTGTTTTTGTCCTGCCTAACATAAACAGAAATGGCTCCAGGGTTGCTAGGCCTAAACCACTGATTTTGTGCTAGAACGTGGCCTTAGGACAGACCTTCAAAATGCGCTACAGTTTTGTCCAATAGCTTCATCTGTTTCTGAGTTCTTAATTTTTGAATGTTTGATGTTGCGCATATAGTACGTGTGGAATGAAATTCAGCCCCTGGGGTAAGAACGGTCAAAGTGACATTGTTACCCCTGAATGGTAGGGTAGGTGTACGTAGCTCACTAAAGGAATTTCTGGAAGTTGTCGTTATGGTCTGGAGGGGCCCAGGTTGAGGAAGGCGTCCCAGAAAGTTTTGGATGATTCATTCTTTTCCCTGCTCTCTCGCACTTCTAAGAAGCATTAATTCATGATCATTGAAGCTTTCAACCGCAAAAAGGTGAAGAAAAATACTCATAGATCATTGTTGCCATGTGTGAACTCTGACTTGACTGCAACGTCCTCTGGCTTTAGTCACGTTAGATTGCTGGTTCCCTCCCACAATGCATTGTTAAGTAATAACGCTCGGCGCTTGTAGTTTGATTCGAAAGTTCTGATCAGCACTAATATTTGGGCGATCAGTTTTCCCATTTGAAGTTTGTCGTGACTCAGAAGTCAAGAGAATGCCACCACTGCCAAGAAGTCTCTCACTTTCGTCCAAACTGAACATCATTCCTATCCAAGGGATCTTCGAGGCAGTGTAGAAGTGATTTAAAGCAAGGTCAAAACAACTGATATACCAATTGAAAAGACTGTTTTATGCTTTTTTTTAGCATACCCCTTAATATGAATAACATTCTTGGGGGTAGCTCAATCTGAGCAACACCCATTGCTGTAGGAGTTCCTTAATGGTGGACTTTTTTGGCCGAGTAGCACGAAAAACTTTGGCATCCGCGCAAGTCAGTGGCCAAAAAGGGGTCACCGTGTTATGCATGACCATAATTCCCAATACGGCTGAATACGTGACCCAAAGAGGCCGCGAGGCAATTTGATAAAAAATGTCAGCGCCATATAGAATTGCGTCATATTTTTCCATGCGTATGTATTATTATACGTGTATAAATACAACAATCGCTTTGGAGCGTCGGGTGATTGATGGCTGGCTGGGGGTGCAGCACTTCTGGAGAGAGAGCCAGCAGCTGATCCCCAGTCAAAGGACGGTCGTCCCCTAAATGAACAACACTTACCTGTACCTATGTTGCATGAATTGACCTTTGTTCATTCCATCTGTCCGTACGAAAACGATTTAGCGTAAGCGACCCCGGACAAAGTGCTTAAGACCAAGCAAAGTACGCTCATGCCGGACCTTAGAGTTACGTGCTGCGGAGCTCGAGTGAGTGGCCGAACTTAAACTTAAAGAATTCACTCGTTCTTACGATACTAGAATATAATTGGCATCATTCTGAAATGAATCAACGTAATCTTAAGAGTAACTTAGATGGTACGAACATGAACGTGAACGTGTATATGGATTGAATGACTGGAACTGGATCTGAGCTCAGTACTGATCTTACTTCGGATCTAGCCTGCCCTGTCACCTCGCTCGCCGTCCTGGCCATCACGTAGAAGTTATCCAAGTCGTTGGCCTCCTCTCTCCCCGTCCAAGCAACGCTGG
>JAAUXU010147249.1_pt1 | contig 28249 bp, 31 predicted proteins | sample 7278151 | NCBI WGS metagenome assembly JAAUXU01 (sample SAMN14350113, study PRJNA611818) | marine sediment metagenome | isolation source: surface marine sediment (1.8m) | place: French Polynesia: Moorea | collected 2018-08
AGGGAAGAAGGAGGACCTACTCGCGCTGAACTTCCACTGCCGTTAGATGGACCCAACAGACTCATACATGCTCACAAGGGAGGGCGCAGGGTTTTACGCAAGCTCCCCCCATCAGGGCAGGGACGGAAGGGGTGGCAGCGAATAAATCCATTCTTTGCAGTGTTTTAAGGTGGTCACCATGGTCACATCAATTGCTTCACATCGCACGAGGTGTGAGCGATCGACCGGGGATCCTTCTTACCTGGGTGTCTCCCACTGACTAGGAGTGACCAACGACTCGCAAGGTCTTGGGCTCCGACTCGTCCTCCTCGCTATCCGCCTGGCCGTCGTGACTCGAGCCGACGGCGTTCCTGCCCCCACTCCCTGCGCTGGCTCATCAGTTGTCGCCCGGCGGGCGAGGGGTGGCCATCTCTCCCGCACAGGAGAGGCATCCAGGTAAATTCTGTGTGCCAGAGGAGGGAGGGGGGGGAGAAGAAGAAAAAGATCCTCACACCAAGCAAGCAAATCTAACAGCAGCAGACTCAGTTTGTCTAGCAGTGGTCCTCCCCGCGAGTCTTGTGTGTTGGTGCCAAAAGAGGAATCTTCAAACAAGAACCCATCGAAATTTGTAAAAGCTACGAGCGACATCTAATCAATCAGGGGGGCCGGATCGAACGACGACGGGGCAGAGAAGTAGCTGTGTCTGCTTTTGAGATCGTGGCTCCTCCATAAGTGCAAAGATAAGGAGTGAATAGCAGCGATGGCCTTTCTGTGTCCAGTGCGGATCAAGAGGAGCAAGAAAAAGAAGCGTGAGTATCTGGATCAGCCTCGCAGGCCCAGTCCTGGATGGGCCTAAGAGACATTTTGGGCACGTTTGAAGTACGAGCGGTGCCAACACTTCTCTATCTTTCTTCTTTTAACGCTGGCGACCGGAAGACACGGGCACATGAGCGTATCGGACATGGTTCAGAAGTTTTCTGAAGAACTTTCCCCCCCCCACTTTTAAGAAGACAATTTGCACAATTTTTGAGTCGTTTTAATACATCCGTCCACACGACATTCCTCGCGCGACGTCTATCATCCAGCTTGCAGGATTCTGTTCCATTATATGAGCTTGCGTTTTTTGTCCATGCAATGTTGAGAAACGCCATAAGGATTCTCGGGCAAAGTTGTCCAGATGCCGCCAGTAGAAAGACCTCCACCAGTCCATGGCGGATCCGAGCAGACATCCACAAACTGTCCCGTTACGTGCATGTGCATGCTGCTCCATAATGATCACCGACGTCCACTGCCATTACGTCAATAACAAAGTGAGCGGTTGTTCCGCTCTCGTCCTGATCTCGTATTAGAAATCTCCTCTCCAAACTGCTCCTGGCAGTCACGACTACATCTTAATAGAGAGAAAGAGAAACTGGAACAAGTGGCCAGGCCATTAAATGTGTTTTGTGCATGCATAGGCATGTTATGGCTTTGGCGAGAGAGAGATTAGCAGTGGAAATATGACACTGCCATTGCTGTGCATGCACAAAAGAGTTGACTGGATGATGAAAGAAGTGTCTCCAGCAGTCCTCATTAGGAACCGTGCGTATCAGAACAAATGTGCCCATAACAGCATATCTCGCTCTCTCCTGTTCTAGGCTGGATCCAAAGCCTCGTTTGAGATTAGCGGCATTTCCAGGCCACATTTGTAGATTCATTTTTCTTCTCCTTTGCCTTGGTGATTGCTGACGAGCTCGGCCACTGCAGATGGTTGCACATGAATCAGTGGCAGACATGCAGTTGCGTGCTTGATCGTGGCTTCACTGACTCAGGAAGTGGAGATCCCACTACTGTGGTAGATCTCCGTGCAGTCTGCCCTGGTCCTCAGACACCGGGCGGCACTGCTCGGGATAGAGCACCTAAGCCTTGATGAGGTGGCAGCGTCCGCACCGATTATATCAACGAAAAATCTGAACTTTGTGAGCTCCTGACTTTGCCACAACTTTTGTCAGGCAGAGGGAACTTTCGGAAAGTCGAAATACTAAAACTTTCAGCAAAACATGGTCACTGCGCTTGGCCTCCGAGCGTACTATCCGAGACAGCACAGTACAACACAGGACCATATTTTCCGACGAGATATATTAAAGTGGCATCTGGTTCTCTAATTTCATTCCCGCTGTGGAGCCTGCATAATTTTCTGTATCCCCCTTCATGAAAGCATGTTTTGCTTGCTACATAACGTACGTACGTTTCTCTTTCTCAGTACATTCCACTAAACAACAGCCCTCTCATTTGGCTGTCGAGCAAGGATCGCGGGTGAAACTGTCTGGGGTCATCGAGCCTGAAGGTCCAGAGTGTGCGCTCACTTTTAGTTTTCCCTATCTTCTCAAATCCCCCCGATGGCGACGTCCAAATAAATTTCGCCTTCTCCTTGGCTTGTGCCAGAGAGCGAGAAGGGAACGGCGAAATTAGAGTGCGGCGGCCCCGGGCAGCCCTGAAACAGCGGGGGGAATTTTTCCCCCGCTCGATTTGGCCTCTTATCAGATGATGATGATGGTGGGAGATCCTTCAACATGGGCACACAAGAGCTCGGTGGTAGCTCCAGGCCCATTAGATACGGGGGAATCGTCGAAAAGATGAAGCTGCTTCCTCACCTGCTTGGAGATCCTGCTCAAGATCGCCATTCCAGGAACACTTGCAGCATTGTTTCCTGTATGTCGTTGTAAAGGGGGGGGGGTGAGAGAGAGAATCGCCTTCTTGCACAATAGTCATGATGTTACAACATCATCGTGTCTATTATGGATCAGTCAGCTCGATCTAATTGTGAACGCCCCTGTTACAGCTCTGCACGATGACTCCCTTTCCGGCCCCGCGCCTTCCATGGGCCGGATCACGGGGTCCGCCTCCATCGAGACCCTGGTCCGCGTCGGCATCGAGAAGGAAAACGGGTTGGGCCCTGAGGCTAAAATGGTAGTCCTACACGACTTCACTCCGTGCGTCGACGACGAGCTCGAGGTTAAACGAGGACAGGTAGGTGTGATGACACGCGTAATAAAGCCAGCGTTGGGTGGCTGCTCCACAATGATCCATGATTCAGGTCATTTAACGTTCTTTTGAGCCCGTATTGGGAACCCATTCTCTAGGGGTGAGATATTTGCTGCCAGGACTCATTCAGACAGGAGGAAATGCACCAAGCTACAACAGCCTACGTGCGACGCAGCCCGAAGTCATGGCTGGGAAAGATGAGCTCACACAACGCGTTCATGGCTCAGAGAGAGATGATCGCACAGAAGGCGAGAGATGGCGAAATAATCCCTAAAACTTGGCTCGAGTCCTTAAAAGGCGACATGAAATCCTATACGATGTTACATTGTGTGTCAGTCGAGAGCTTGGGCTTCTTTAAGGCCCTAGGGGTGTCTTAAACACCGCGACTGCGCAAACAAGTCTTTAATGCTGACACATAGAGCCATGGACCTCAAAAACTATGGCCTGCACCCCCGCGGACACCAGGGCTCTCTCAGTTATGCGTAGTACGTAGCAGGCTGCCAATTTCTCTATCTTGCGTTTCAAGAAATTGAAAGGAAGGCGAAGAAGCGAGAGCTTGATTCGGAGAAGCTCCACAGAAGCCTCTGGCACATCCATTTCTTCACCCACCCATTCATTCTGGCGCCATATTTCATCTTCTCCGCAAGCTCCTCGTAGGAATTCCTCACATTTTTTTTCGTTCTTTGATCTAACAAGAGAAAAGCGAATAGTTAGTCATAGTAAAGCCTGACATTGCTTTCATGCCTCCTGCTGCATATTGATGATGTTAACTGTATTGGATAAGATCGAGATGGCGCAGGCCTCTGCCGCGATGGCGGCGGGAGGCGCACCCAAAAAGGATGGACTTTTGACTTTCTGGTTCAAGAGGGCAAAGCCATTAGGATAGGTCAGATAGGCAGGTCGCAGGCATGGCGCACACGGCGTCCATGCCAGGAAAGTCACTCACCAGGTGTGGAGAAGTTGGCCCCTGGCTACCAAGTGCTGTGAAGAATGCAACAACAGTCAACTTGGTCGTGCACTGCAAGGTGCTGGTGGTCGAAGTCATCATGAATGACGAGGGGAGATACATGCAAATGCGAGAGACAAGGAGAAGAAAAAGCCAAGCAAACATACAAGACAGAAAAAAAGAGACGCGTGCCAAGAGTCAGTTGTTCCCCCCTCCCCCCTGGTCGCGTTTTGTCATCTTTGCAGAGATTTCCATAATCGTCTCCGTGTGTAATTCGTCATCTACGGGGTGTCCAAAAAATGGTGTCGAGTCACAAAAAACCTATCGCCGCCCACACTCCTATCTTAGGGATGGCTTGCAGAACACATACTAGATGCAGTCGGCGGCAAACAGAGGTGACGTCATTCTCAAATAAACACTTGACTTTGAAACACATCACTCTTAAAAAGTGTTGGATTTTGCAACAACAATAAACAAACGGAGGTGAGATGTGTGGAATCGAATTTTTTCCCCCTTGCCAACATTGTCATGGCTTGCTAACATTTGTTAGTCACTTGTAATTCTAAACCACGTTACTTTAGTCCTTGGACATTCTAATGTTCATGTAAGAGAGACAAAATAAGACCCTTTCAAGAGACTGAAGCAAAAAGAAATCACTGATCGAGGGGGGGGGATTGATCGTGTTACATTCTCTCTCTCTCAGTGTGTATCAGTCAAGTTGGGGTTTTGTGGAGCTAATTCCATGGGGTTTGAAAAACCTCTTAACGGGGCCTGATGCCCCTGGACATGTGCGTGCGTGCCTTCTGCGTAGGAACTCGCCAATGATTTCTTGTTGGACTCTCTCTCAGTCATTAGTGAGAAAACTCAAGTCAGAAGTCAGTTGGTCTCCCTCTTTTGAGCCACTTGAAGTTAAATGCAGTGAAACTCCTCCATACGGCCTTTGACGCCGTCACTCGTTGCTGCCCGGACAACTCTTTATCCAATGAGTGGGCACGAGCGAGCCGTCGCCCTGCCCGCGGTCGAGCACAGTGTGGGCGAGCAAAAAAGTTTACACTTGACAATTTCAAAGAGCAAGACAAAGGTGTGTTTTCAATTTAGTCTGGAGGTCATTTATTTCGCCTCAGGTGCGATTAGTGCACCTGGTCTCCAACGTGGACTTGGAGCACACGGTCCCCCTGCTCGGGCGGCTGTTGACATGGTAGCCGGGAATGCCTGAAAAGTTTACCCACACCATATCATCAATGTAGGGGCAAGAAGCACATTCGCACATGACACTGGAAAAAAAGTGACCTGGATTCCGCTGCCCGCATGCTCGCATGACAGTAATCATGGGGAACTCGAAGATGGTTTTGGTTAATCATGGACAAGCTGAAGGTGTCACACACGACTTTTCCCATGAAAATTCATCACCCTGGACCGGTTGATGTCCTCATAAGGTGCGGGAAGTCAACCTCGGACGTCATGGCGACCCTGAACCACTTTAGAGGCGTGACTTAAGCATGTTCCTTTTGGGTTGACATCTAACCTCAGACTGAAGTGTTTGTCAAATAACAATTATGAGGAAAAGTCTTTGCTTCAATTCTGCGCTTCGTAAAGAAATGCGAGCGAAAACGAGCCATAAATGAGCGTCATTCTTTGCTCGCCCACGCTGCACAAAAAGCTCGAGTTTGCCAATGATTTACGCGTACTTTACGCGTACCTGCGTGCTTTATGGCGCGCCTTTTTATTCATACTGTATTTAGAAGAGTAACATAAAGCAGCATACTGCGTTATAAAAGGTTGCATCATGTTACAAGAGGCTTCCCCTTCCCCCATGCAGGTAGTGCACGTGCTATACCAGGAGAACGACTGGGTCTACGTGATCTCGGAGGAAAAGCGCGAGGGATTCATTCCACACTCATACTGCGCCCAGTATGGTTCACAGATGGCCACGTTGGCGCTCAACGTGCGCAAAAAGCTACCCAGAGGTGGCGGAGGCGGCGGCAACGGCGACTTCGGGGGTGGCGGCGGGGGTGGAGGGCCAGGAGGAGGCAACGGCGAATTCGGTGGCGGCGGCGCCCAGACGCAGCAGATAAAGGCGACGTCGATGAACGGGTTGCCCACCACGGCGGCGATGGCACAACTCAGCGGAGGAAGCAGCAACAACGCCATATCGACAACACCAGCCAGTGCAGGTGGACGAGGTCAGTTGAATGTGGCACGAAAGTAGAATCTAACGTATTAAAAACAAAGTGAATGAGCTTAAGAGGTGAAGCTAGAGTATCTTTGATGTGATGCACAACTTCTTTGTGTCAGTGAGAACATCATTAGTGTCTTGACTGTCACCATTGACATGTCGGAGATGCCAGTGGTGTCGTAGTCTTGGACATTTTTGGCCTTGCTCTCCGTCGTGCAAGGTTTGATCATGTCGCAGCTTTGTTTCTTTGCTCGTAAGACTCAATAGAAATGCTTAACATAGACCTTTTCAAAAATAATCAAGTCATACAAAAGTCGCGAGTCACTACTTTTGGACATCTCTGTGGATACAGCTGGAATGTTCAATTGTTCACGCCAAAATCATGCCGTGAGTCTAATGATGAGAACAAAAAAGCCTTTTTTTTAAGTCGACACGATCTTCAGAACTCGACGAGAAATGTCTTCTCTTGATGTAAGAAGGGGTGAAATAGCCAGGAACGCTGAAATTGTTTTCTGAAGGAAGATAGCAATTCACGACGATGACGGAAGGAATATTTTGTTTAAGCTTATTTTATTTAAAAACCACTAATGTGGTGTACAAAACATCTCTGTTTCAAGTCATTTAGAAAGTTCATAATGCAAGTGTTCTTTCTTTATTGATGCAGTATTTTCTTATATTGCCATCCTATGTGGCAAAAAAACTCTGGCTTCTTGGTCGAAGAACAGACCCCTCACATGCATTTCAGCTGTACGTCTGATTCCGTGATTTCAAGACTATAGTCAAGCTTGTTGCCTCCTCGACAGGATACCAGTCCGACTTTGAAGGGTCGCAGCAGCAACAGCGTTTTGGCAACAACCGAGGTCCACTTGCTCTCTCCTCTCTACTGGAACCTCCGGGTTCTGCTTCGGGCCCATCGGGACCAGGGCAGCAGCAACCTCCCATGCCTGTGGGATCGCGGACCAACTCGCTGATGAGCGAGACTTCGTCGCAGCCAGACGTGCATCCCTTCTACAAGGTATGCATGGCCCACGGGGGGTCCATCATTGCTTGTATGCACGTACAGGGTGGACTGAGCAGGCTTGCAACTCACTTTGACCGTGGAAAACAACACAGGGGAGTCCACCCTGTGCATGCGTACACACTTGAACTGCACGACTCATTTAATGCCGCGGTCGTCGACCCCGCGGTCGCTGTCTTATCTCGCCGACATGGACAGAGCTGCTCTGATGTCACCGCAGTCAAGATATAGAGTCGACTTTTGATAAGTGCAATTCTTTGGGAAGTTTTAAAAAAATGTGGTCAGCTGAAGTTTGTCTTCAAAGCCTGAAGCAGTACTGGTGTTTCTTCAAACTTTTTTTTTGAATTTCTCATTTGATACATTTAAAGGCACTGAGGAATTTGCACAACGAGTCGGCAGTTTTTTTATTTGATGCTTTTACAAGTTTGTTTGGTTTTGTTGCACTTAAGCTGTCATAAATAACTTGCCCTTCAAAGTCACCCGCCATTACCAGCACTAAAGCATTGTGATTATCCAAACTTATCCAAGACCAGGGTCAAGAAAGAACATTGTGATTTATCGGAATATGTTGTAAAAAAAATCCCTATTCTTAGAGTAAGGGCAATTATCCGTAATTAAGCGGGATCGGCAATGAATCGAATGATGGATGTCCTATTGCGTGGACATGCACCTGAACATACATGGGTTTCTTCCCGCAGGAGTTTTCGGGGCGCTATGTGGTACTGTACTCATACCAGGCCCAGGACGAGAATGACCTGAGCGTGGATCGCGGTCAGTGCGTCACCGTGCTCAACTCGGACGATCCAGACTGGTATTGGGTCTCCAGGTACGACCAGTGCGAGGGGTTCGTGCCCGCTGGATTCATCTATCCCCTGGATGCAATACAGAGACAACGTAAGTTTAGAGATGACTGTCAGAAATTATATCCTCAAGCGTTTCTCTCTGATGTACGTAGAGAGCCTGAACAACAAGCATCACCAGCGCCCCACAGCGGCCCAGTCACACGGCTTCAATCCCAATGCAGTGAACAGCAACAACGGGGACGGCAAGAGCAACAGCAGCTTCCTCCCGCAAGTCAACAATGCTCAATTCACGGCGATTGGCGGCAGTGGTCGACAAACCACCGCCGCCGGAGTGTTCCACTCACCACCGTTAGGTAGTGCGGGAGGCTCATCGGGGCCATCGTCTTATGGTGGCGGTTCCGCCGCCCTGGGAGTCCCCCCACCCTCCGCCGCCGCCGGAAACGGCAACGTGAACGGCCTTCCGGTGGCTCAACCGCCATTGGCGTCGTCGCAGCAATCCCCGAGTTTCGAGCCGCCACCCGGTGGCGGATTCAGTCCACAGCACCAGCAAAACGGGGCGAGATATCACGGCACCGAATTAGTCATGCTGTACGACTACAAGGTGAGTGACATGTGACTCCGCGACGATGCAGCGTGCGTATTGTTCATTTCATTTTCTGTTCTAGGCCCAAGCTCCCGACGATTTGTCCGTGCGCCGTGGCGACTGGGTCTACGCCGACCTGAGCAACCAGACCGTCGACGGCTGGTTGTGGTCGTATGCGCCGAAGTCCAGGAAGTACGGATTCATCCCAAAGGCCTACGCCAGGCCGCCGGCCATGACCAGCCTGTGAAGGAGAGAATCAAAGCATCGAAGCAGATTTGGTAGTAACGCACTAATAAGTAAAGCTTCTGAAGAGCAGCTGTGATAAATGCAGACACGAGTGCAGAGAGGAGCGAATGATCCTTCTCACGTTCACCTCCTCTCGTCCTCTGCATGCTGCGGACCATTTTGATACGTGCACGGACAGAATTTCTTCAGTGTTCCTCAGAGCAGGTTGAACATGATTGTTGCCATATCATTCAATGGAGGTTAGAAGACCTTCATGATATCATTTTGCTACTCCCAATTGTTGTGTAAATAAATATGCGACGACCCGATCAAGACAGGGTGAAGCTCACGTTCTCGTGCTCGCAGGACACCGTCTTGTCGTCTGCAGCGTCATGGCTGTAGGAAGAGGACTTTTAGTAGGAAGTCTGTCCGATAATCCCCGCCAGCTGAAAGCAAAGGGACAAGTTCCTAGTAGTGCGCAACCTGCCTTTTCATGGTAGCAAATAATGAAGAGCAAGAAAGCAAAATCTTTCTGCAGCCCATTTGACCAGTGCTATTCGAGCTGGCGACGGGAGGAGAACCGATTCAGGAGCTATGGTGAGAGTCCGAAATAGCTACAAGTCCGGAAGGACTGTCTAAATTTCTTGACGCAGCGGTCGAAGTTGAGCCTCCTCATCGTGCCTCTCCTCTTCACGCGCTTGTCCGCCGTCGCCGGAGTCACGGTTGAGGAGTGCCGACCCCTCCTGGAGGAATGGTGCAAGGAACACTGCAGGTGGGTCCGTTCGCTCCAGTAACTGCAACATGGCAAGATAACATTGGCGCGTTTCAAGGTGTTTGGAGAGCAGAAGGATGCAAAAGGATGGCATCAACCAAGTGCTGGACAATGTCAGCAGTTACTGTCAGACAGCGCTGTGCAACCCCAACTCCATCTTGACGAATAGAGGCGTTGACTCGAAGAAGAGGTACGTCGCAGAGAGGGTGAGTAGATCTGGTCTGTACGATCCCATAAGGTGATTTGACACCACAGGACTGGACCCTTGAGACAGCCACTGGTGAACTTACTCCAGTAGATAATCCAACAAGTGAATCATCATAAGTCTACACCTCAATTCAAATAGACCCAACTTCTTTTCTACTTACACTCTGCAAGGTTTTACGAAATTATGGTCAAGGTCAGGATTAAAGCTTCCTTTCACAGTTGATCACTAAGATGTTGGAGCTGGAGAAAGTAAGGAAGAAGCATCAACAGCTTCAGAAGCAAGAAGAAGAGCAGCTGCAGCATGGACGACAACAACCCAGAGACCGAGAGGGCAAAGAGGCGCCTCCAGTCGTGTTATATGATTGGACTCCTAGCTGGAAGCAAGTCACACTTTGAACAGCAAGAACAACTTTCTCTCTCGTGCTGTGTGACTTTGGTACTTCCTACTCAGACATGATTACGCATGCGTATCATGTCATAGGGTAATGATCACTTGCTCTGCCTTGATGAAAGGAGCAATTCTATGTATTTTTTATTCATCCTTGACGTTGGAAAGAGGTCCTGGATCAATTGTCTCGCGAGGGATTGTAGCTTATTAATAAGATCATGAGCTCATGCATGGTTTTGTGCAATGTCAAGCACTTGTTTTACGCATCAATACGTTGTACGTGTTCTGTAAGGCAGAGTTCAAATGGCGCATCGACGCCCTGGAAATAGAGTTGTCAATAAATATGTGACCATATTCAAAATAACCGTATTGAATACACTTTTGGGGAATATTCAAAAGAACTGGCCACTTTTTTAGATACTCAGCGACTTTGAATAGTACTAACAAAACTAAGTATTTTCTGAGAATGCTCTCAACAGCCAAAGTTTGGAACTGGTGTAATCCATGTTGCTTAGTGTGTTCAATCCCCCATAGCTAATTCAGGCTCAGCAAATTTGAGAGGTTACCTTGGCGGTTACTTTTTGAAAATTCGTATATATCCGGCTATTTTTTTGGAATCACGTGAATACAAAAAATGTAGTAGTAGCCTTGACAACTCTACCTGGAAAGCATCGTCTGACACGAGTATTCCTGCCAGCACGTCACCGTACTTAGGTTGCGTGAGCAATTCATTGTAAGCTTCCGCTGCTCTCTTTGTCACGGGCCAGCTTGCCAGTGGAGCGCGTCGTGCTGATCGCCCTGGGACTGACGCCGGCCGGTCAACTAACCCAGTGCCAGGAGGGGCAGCTGCAGCTGTATCTGATGTTGGTGCTGTACTTGTACTGTACTGCGTCATCACTTCAACATCGGTCAGTCAGTCAGTGATCTACTAGTCATTCAGTGTTAGTCACTTGACTTGACGTCCAGTCGGTTTCCTCCGTACGTGGACACAGACAGACCAGGCTGCGCAGTTGGCCCCAACTGAGAGGTGATGTCTCTCACCTTCGGGTTCCGCTCCGCGCCGGCCGCGGCGGCGGTGGCGCAGCTGTCTCGATGCTCGCGGGGAGCGACGGCCGTCAGCAGGGCCGCGGCGATGACCTCGCGACTGCGCCTTTCTGCCCCTGGGGCCATGGGGGCATTCTCACCCAACCCGCTCCTCTTCTCCCACCGCCTGATGTCCAGCCGTCAGCCGCCCAAGATCTTGCCCGAGGAAGAAAAGTTCATCGTGCGCTCTCCATATTCTGATGTCGAGGTCCCGGAGATAAACTTGTGCGACTATGTACTAAAGGATGTCGACAAGTGGCCTAACAACGTCGCTTTGGTACGCCGAAAGTTCTTGCATCTTCAATAGCTTTCCAGGTCAAGTCCACTGTTAGAATCGACATTTTGCAATCTTGGCAGGTGTGCGGCATGACCGGACGTCAGTACACGTACGACATGGTGCGTGGTATGACTCGCAAGTTCGGGAGCGCGCTTGTCCGGATGGGAGCCAAGCGCGGCGACGTCATGGGAATGGTTGTTCCTAACATCCCAGAGTTCCCTATCGCCTTCCTGGGAGCTTGCGGAGTAGGAGTAACGCTCACCACTATGAACCCCACCTATCGCCCAGGTAGAGCCACGTCAGTCCTGACGACGTTCTGGATGGATATTTAGAGAGAGAATCAATTTGTTTTGCAGAGGAAATAGCCAGACAGCTGGCCAACTCTGGGGCTCGGTACGTACTGACCATAGGCCTGTTTCTCCCCAACATTCGCCAGGCATGCCAGATCTACGACGGGATAGAAAAGATCATAGTGTTGGGCATGGAAGAGAAGCCGGACGATTGCCTGTCCTTCATCGACTTGCTCATCTATGACGACGGATCACTCTACGATAAGGTAAGAGAGCCGCCAATTGTCCGGATGCTGAAGTGAAGCACCACTGTGCCGAAGACAGGGCAAAACATTCTCACATTGATGGCCGTGTTCGTGGCCGGAATGTCGTCCTTCTTCCCAAAAAGTAAAACTTGTTCGCCGTAGTCATGTTTTCACTGGCCGATTCGTCTAGTGTTACGTCATAGTCGTTGTCAAGTTTCAGTTTGGAGGTTGCATCAGGAAGATGCACCGTTAGTTTCGTCATGCGAGTTCAAACATCAATGTCCAAGTGGTCAAATCGGGGGCAGTTCGTCTCTTCCTGGCCTCGTTACCCTTCGGGACTGATTTAATGCGCACGTCCTGAAGAGAGACCTTTGCGAAGAGCCTTTCGAACTTACTGGCGTAAGAATGTGCGATGTGCAAAGAACATTGTGTGCAAGCTGAATAAGAGACATATCAAAGGTTTAATACTTGGGCATTAACAACGCTTCATCTTTCTAATTAAGGATCCCGTGACGAATTTTCACGAGGAGGTCGTGGTGCTGCCCTACTCTTCGGGTACAACCGGCCCTCCCAAGGGCGTTGCTCTCACCCATTACAACATGGTGGCCAACATGGCCCAGATACAGCATCCAGAGGTCACCATACTGAGCGAGGCCAGGGGTACGTGTCAGTCTAGATATTTCACTCTACTAGCGGCAGAGTGAACAGAACTCGTGGAGCAATCTCTACATCAGTATTTTTTTTTACTGTGTAGAAGGCATCCAGGAGGTGACTGTGGCTGTTCTCCCATTTTTCCATATCTACGCCATGAACACCATCATGACGATAGGCCTGCAAGTGGGCGCGAAGCTCGTCACCTTGCCTAAGTTCGAGCCAGAGGCATACATCAAAGCTTTGGCCTTATACAAAGTAAGTATGGATGACAATTGTTCTGTTAGTTGTAACCCCTCATAATTTTATTATTAATCACAGCCAACGTGGCTTAACTTGGTACCTCCGCTGGTGAGCTTCCTTTCCACCAATCCGATGGTGAAGGCCTCACACCTGTCGTCGGTGCTTGCAGTGACAGGTGGTGCCGCGCCATTCGGACCAGCGCTGATTGAAAGTTTCATGGAGAAGGTGGCACCCCACGTCATCAAGTTTAGAGAAGGTGAATGAGCTTAAGTCCTATCAAACAGCGTTCTACGATGCAGTTTATTCTAGGATTTGGTATGACTGAATCTTCCCCAGTCTCCCACTTCCAACCTGACGTGGGAGCCATATTGGGAGGCTGTGGACACCCGATCCCCAATACCATTGCTAAGGTCGTAGACATTGAATCCGGAAAAGCTCTGGGACCTATGGAGGATGGAGAATTGTGTGTGGCGGGTCCTCAGGTAAAAAGATGTTAAAAGACTACCCATGTTCAGAGTGCATCTGATGGGTTCTGGTGGCGCAAGAGTGAGGAATGATTCCTTTAAAGCATAAACACGAACAAAAAGTAGCGATGCTATGTTGAGCATCGCTGATAATTTTCACTTTCTGAAGACAGTTGCGTCACCTGAAAGCCCTTAAAAAACGCTATCAAAAACTGATGAGTGGCCTCAAATGCCATAGCCAGTGCAATCACTTTTTCTCATGGAAAACATGATTAGCGTGTGGCCATTCAAAGCTTCACTCGTGTCAACTTTTAGGGGTACTTGAAAGTTAAGGTTAAAAAGTTATTTTAGAACAGTGGTCGAAATCATGCCATTTTTTGTCACCTAACATGTCAACCATCAACTAGCCGTTTTTACCCACACGACGAATCCAACTGAGATTAGTGGTCATAGCTCTGAAAGCAGCAATTTTAAAACGTGCTGACGCCTGATCACTGGGGGCATGATGAACCCATCCAGAAGCAAATGTGCTAAGGCCAAGACAGAGGATGGGTCCTTCTGTCTTGTCACCAGGTTGTCCAACGGGGTCCTTGATGCCCTAGTGGATAAGGACTTTGATCATTGACAAGGTGTTGATGAGAATACAACTTTTCGCCCCCCCCCCTAATAATAACTTTGTTCACTTTTCTGCCCTTTCCCCACTGCAGAAGCAGCGCTACAGACCTCTCTTTCTGCTTTTTGGCCAGCCCCGGCAGGATTTCATGCGTAACCTCTCCCATTCCTATGTAATATATGAACGCACACGCACCTTTGGGAGAAAAGCTAATTCAGACGTACTCTGTATGATGGTCTTGGACCAAGGCCCTCGTATTGCTGTGCTGCAGTTCAAACAACAAGCCCTACCGGGACTACATGCTTGTACTTGCAGGTCATGAAAGGATACTATAGAAACGACAAAGCGACGAGCAAGACCATCGTCGACGGATGGCTCCACACCGGCGATATTGCGAAGTACGATGAATCTGGTCAATTCTTTATAGTGGATCGGCTCAAAGAACTTATAAAGGTTAAGGGATTACAGGTGAGATTGTAATTAAAAGATCTCCCTACATTTTCCTACGAAGTAGGAAATGTAGATCCTCCTACAAAGATACGGCTCCTACATTAAGTCAACGGAATTATGTAACTTGCACATTATATTGCAGGTGGCTCCGTCCGAGCTTGAGGACATAATTCGGCGTCATCCGGGCGTTACTGACGTCGCTGTAGTGGGGGTGCCTGATGAGCGAGCCGGCGAGCTGCCTAGGGCGTACGTGGTGAGGAAAAACCGAGGCGTCCTTGAGCAGTCTATTATCGACTGGGTTGCTGAAAAAGTGGCGCCTCACAAGAAGCTAGGCGCCGGAGTCATGTTTGTCGACACCCTGCCGAAGAACCAGACCGGAAAGATTCTCAGGAGAGAGTTGAAGGCGCAGATCTTTAAGGGATCATTTGGCTATTAGATACCTGATTCCACCCATGTGCATTGTCTGCAGTCAACATTAGGCTTGTATTTATGAACGAAAGGATTATATAACTTGTGCGCGGTTTCAAAAGCATAGGTGGTTGTGAAAGTTGTCGTGTGCTGCTCCTACCAAATTTACTACCCTCGTACAAGTTGTTAAGAGGGGAGAATGTGTAAACCGATCTGACAACGAAGAACAAGACGTGCAAATCCAAGTCTGCGCACATGCCAGTTGCTATCCGTAAAAAAAACCCCACACACATTTCGTCCAACAGACCATCACGCTGGGTCATAATACCAATAAAGTTTCCCAACACAAGTATAACAAAGCCTCAACAACAAAAGTTGTCAGTCGATCAGACTCGAGACGATAGTTCTGCCACATTCCTTGCTGGTGCCGGCCACCAAGAACCTAAAGTTGCTTGACGACTGTAGAGCCTTTAGTGCCGCAGTCTCGGCCAAGGTGTATCCTCCTACGAAGAAGACCAATACTGTCCTTGAAGCTCCATTCGCCTTACCGTGGCGTTGGTAGGCAACTGAATTGGGCAGGAGCTTAACCAATTCTTCTACAGCGGCAGGGGACTCGATAGTTCGCTGAACAATTCTGCAGATAGCTGGGCAGAAGCCGCGGTTGAAGACTGCCGATGGATCGCGACCGGTCGGCTCCGTCGAGCTACTGGGCTCGTCTGACGAGGCTCCGATTAACCCTAGCCGGCTGGAAATTGTGGCGAAGTCGATAGCGTCTGTAGGCGATGACTTCTTGCTTCCCTTATTCACAAGGAGGTTGGAGCGAGCAAGTCTGGCGAAAAGCGGAAGGTAACGGTGTCCATAAGCGTCGCAGATCAACTTCTTGAACTTGGCGTAGTCGCTACTGGGCAAGCCCCCGAAGCAAATGCTCAGCAGGCACACAAACCTGAGCACAATTTCAAAGGGCATTTTCTGGGCGATGGCCTTCTCGATAAAGGCAGCTGCAGGTCGATAGGATCCACCTCGCACTACCTCATGCTCAAGAGGAAGAAGATTCTCATAGAAATAACCCTTCTCCGCTTGGATAGTCTCGCTGGCTCCGATATGTGCTGCCACCGCCCTGGACTGCAACTTAAGCTCACTAAGGCTATTCTCCACAAAATCCCTCATCTCGGCTACGTTCATCGAGTTGGTCTTGTTCTGTGCCTGTCGAATCTGCCGAGCGTGATGACTTAGAAAAGAGAAAATGTTCGAGAAGTGCTGAGACCGGATCTGTTCGAAAATCTTGTCTCTAGAGCTGAGCTCGAGCTTTTCTATCTGGAGGCTGGCGGGCTTCACTTGACCGGTAGCACTGGCGAAGTCGATGATTCCCAAATTGATGCCGAAGACTTCATCCAATAAGGCTTCATATGTCACCGGCGACAGCAGACAGGAGATAAAGTCCACATCTCTGTCCATCAACACCAGATGACTGAACTCACCCTTGCCTGCAGTGCCTTGATTTGCTATGGATTCCAGTGACTTCAATTGGGTCAATATCGCCGAAGACTTTCGCCCGACACCCACGCTGGTGCCAAAGTGGCCGTAGAGTCCCTGCAGTCCCATTAGTGTCTTGGAGACGGCACCCAGATAGGTGAGGTCGCCGTCGACAATAGTGCGGCGAAAGAACGAAGGTAGCTCCATGCTAAGCAGGTCTTCGTCAACTGGGATGAGTTGCCAGGCGTACTCTCGCAGGGTCACCTTGTCGGCCAGGCCCTCTTCTTCAAAGAGGGTGAGAACGGCTTGCGGCAGAATCGGCACAAATATGGCCACTGGTGACTGTTCCACCGACTGTTTCCGAAACTGCGAGAAAGAGCTCCGGAGTATCTTGATTACCTGTCTGGCCCAGTCGAGAGAGGAGGGCACGACGAAGACTGGACATCCTCCGGACGCTACAGGCGTGTAGTCGTCCAGTTTGAAGACGCGCTTAACGCCGCAATTTTTAAGAAGCTCCATGCCAGCCACTCGATTTAGGCACTTCATGACCCGCAGCTCCAGTACCAGGTGTTTCTCCGTCCCTGGCAAGGAGCGCAGCACCGAGGACAGCGCCTCCCCAGAGAACTGCCGTAGCAGCGAGGTGTCCGCTGAAGACGAGGACATTTTCTAGCTGAAACAGAGTCCTAATGTTTCCAGACTCAATTTCTTTCTCGTCGCTGTTTGTTATTGTTCCATCCCTGTCATTTCGCTACTTCTGCGGAGCGATCGCGCAACCTCGATTCGATTCGAGACGGCGAAAGTTCCGCTCAGCAAGCCTGAGTCATCTTTCTTGCTGATTCAGCCTTATCGTGTACACTGGGTATTTTGGGACTCGAAGCTTTGTTCAGCACCAATAAGATTGTGACATGACAAGAAGCATTGTCATAAGGCAGCTGTACACACAAATAGCGAAGGGTCACTTGGCAGAAGCACAGTTAGAACACTACCACATACTTGCTCCCTTTTGGGCCGCCAAGCACGCTCAAACCTGCCCATGTCCTGGTTGATCACGCACGTGTTGACAGCAGCGCTTGACGCCGATGACTCGTGGCGCACGAATGCGCCGCCCGGCGCCCCGACACTTTCCAGGAAAAGGGCGGAGTTCATGGCTTTAAGTCACAGTCTCACAAAGATCATGCCTGGCACAGTCTCGAATGTTGTAGCATTTCAGAACCCGTCGGGTTATTGGAATTGCGAACTGAGGTGTTAAAATACCAGCCTCAACTTGGTCGAAAAGTTCTGCTCATGACTTAAGGATCTCATAATAAGCAGGGTTCGAATTCAACCCCCGAGGAAGTATCCCAATAGATTATAAGCGATTAAACAGTAGAAAAACTAAAAAAAAACATAGTGTTTCAGAGTGAATAACTCTAATGTAATATTATAACTATATTTACGTGGCAGCGGTGATCCAAGCGTTGGTCGGCACTGAACAGACACAAGATTATGAGTTTTCCAAGTCCATTCCAAAATCGGTTCAAGACTTTCCAGTCCGTCTAAATCAGATCCTGAAAAAAGTCTAAATGTAAAAACAAACCAAAGCCAACCCTGAGCACAAGCATAGGAGGACCTTTCCATCAGTGACTGATGTGTTATGCCCACCTTCCCTCTTTGCTATTGTCACAAGTATTGCACAGCTGTGCAGCATGAGAGCTTTGCTCGCACACGTCGTACTGTAGCTTCAAGCTGCACATACTGCACAGCCACATGAAATTACTGTTATGAATAAATAACTGTGTTTGCGTGAGTGGAAAATGAACGGAACATGGATGGATGGTTTTCCTGTATATCTATGATCTTAACGTTGGTTCACTTCCTCAACAATTAGCTGTATACACGTAAGATATAGACTTAAGTTAAAATTTCAACCGTGCCTTCATGTGCACTTGCAGAGAACTGCAAAAGCTCCTCCGTGCCAGGGAGATCGAAAGAGAGGAACTGCCCCAGGATCGCTGACCTCATTGCCGAACTCTTTTTGACGGTAGAGACGGCATTGGCTGCCATTTTCAACATGAAGCACGGCCTCAAGGACAGTGAGAGCGCGCAACAGCCCAGTGATCGCCGTGCTGCCTGCCGAGCTGCCCCAGATTGAGCTGCCACTCTTGCACACAAAGCACTCGGCTGGTACCGTCATGCTCGGCATCATCAGCGTTGATGCTTCCAACAAATATCACCATTAGGGTGACCCCTCAAAGGTCAACATTTGGTCTGAATATTTCAACACCCATTTTTGGATGAAGTTTTTGATGGCACCAAAAGCCATTTCAAGGGTGCTCCGACAAAAAAATCGGATGATAAAAATGGTGTTTCAGATCAAATTTGCCTTAGTAAAGTTTTTCATCTTGACAGCTGAAACTTTGACTTTCTTTAGTAACCAGCAAGGAAAAACAGTGGCTTATGGTGTAAGTTCAATGAAGATCCCTCCCTGCTGTTTGTGGGCAACTGTGACACTTTCTTTCCTCAAACTACACATCTAACACACTATCAGCACTAACATCATTCACTAAGGGATGTAGCTTGTGACCAGGTATAAGTGTAGCAAAAACTATTTCTTTGGAACAAACTTCTTTTTTTGTAGAATATGTTGGGAAACTATTTCTTGATCTTTCAGTGTGAAGTAATACTAATGTGGCAAAGCAGGATCACATGACAAGGTGTAGGAGAGTCCTTAAGATGGCTTTGGGTGATCATCAGGACACCTAACTTCATCCAGAAATCAGTGTAGACATATTGAGATCCAATGTTGACCTTATGGAAGTCACTCTAAGTCCCATGTTGGATCACAGTAGGCCTGGAAATCAAGACAAAGGCCTACCTGGATGTCCTGAAAAAGGACGCGTTGCTATAAGTGAAGGTCAGGTATCCTGGCGGCAGGACAATATCCAGAAAGATCAAGAAATAATTTCCCAACGTATTCTACAAAAAAGAACTTTGTTCCAAAGAAATAGTTTTTGCTACACTTATACCTGGTCACAAGCTACATCCTACATACTTAGTTTGCAAAAGTATGCCTGTGTGTTTAGCGCACACTGGCCGTTGGGAATGATCATTTTGGATGATTCCATCTTTGAGGGTGGCACCAATAAAAGTAATTACTGACACCTCCTCAAATACTCTCTTTATGGCACAGTAGCAGCTTAGTCCGTTTGGCTGGGAGAGTATAAGCTTTTTGCGCACACATTGTGTATGGGACCGATGCTTCATTTTTAAGCAACTGTGCGTGCCTGGATTACACAAAGTACTTCATGAAATATGAAATTTAGCCAAAAGATACCAGAAATTTGTGTTCGTTTTGAAATGTACATGAAAAAAAACTTGCTTCAACATGTTTCTCTTCAGCAGCATCAAGGAGTATGGTTTATTTATTTTGACATATCGATTGCAAGTAGGCTGCTTTCTCCTTCGGCACCAGTTTTGGCACACGACGGATGACTGATGGTTCCCTCGCCTTCCTCACTTCGTTCCCCATAACCTGACTTTTACCACCTTTGCATCAATTCCAGCCAGTAAGGATGAAGCAGAGTACGAATTCAACATATGGAAACATCTCACGTTACGTCACCTCCACGAAAAAGTCACTTTTGGGGATCTTATGTCAAAATACGGAACACACGAGTCGAGATTGTGACTCAGTTCGACTTCGGCCTCCTTGGTAACTGCAAAAGGTATGTGAAGTTTAGTGATGCGCGCGGGTCGGCCCGATCCCCCAATATCGACATACTCGGCGGGCACGTGGCCGGCCAGAATCGGCCCAGCCCGACCCAAGAAATTGGATCCCCGAAGTGCTCGAACCGAGATTCCAACCAAATCGGTTCGGGTCGTGGGGCTCAGATACTCCATGACTTGAATTCACAATCACATAGTTGTTCAGACAGTATGGACTTCGGGCGAAGGATTTTCCTATTTGGTTCGACCCGACTTACGGATTCAAGACTCGAACCGAGGCATCCCTAACGGGAGATTCTGTCCCGCTCCCGTCTCGGCTCCCGATTAGCCGGGAGTTGCTGCCCGGCTTTTTCCTGCGGCCTGCGAGACGCATGATTCCGCCAAAGTACTCTCTCCTCCAGGCGTTGCCACCGTTCACGGTGGCCCACGAGTCGCCGTTCCGCTCTCCCCGGGGTCTACACGGGCAATGTCGTCGTCCGTGTCCACCCCCGGTGGCAGGTCTGCCTCGATTTCTCAAATGCCTGCCCGTCGTTCCACTGCCTGCCCCTGCGGCCGCAGATCAAGTCACTCCTCTGCCTGGTGCGGACAACACCCTCGCGGCCGGCCGGCTTCTTCCCCTCCTCTTTGTTCGCGGCGGGCGCAGCCGCTTTGGCCTCTTCCGCTCTCTCTTTCCTCAATCACCGTTGGAAGCCCGAGGCGCGAGGAGAGCCGAAGCCAACGAATTTTTCTTTCCAGTTTTACCTTCTCCCAAAAGTTGAATCCTTCTTGTACTCGGACGCCATGAGGGAAATCGTTCACATCCAGGCCGGCCAGTGCGGCAACCAGATCGGCGCCAAAGTGAGCATGGAGCAACAAGTCTTTGCGGCCCCAGGGCCCTTCCAGATATCGACTTAACATTTCCCTTTCAACCCCGACCGTTAGTTCTGGGAGATCATCTCCGACGAGCACGGAATCGACCCCACTGGCTCGTACCACGGCACATCCGAGCTGCAGCTCGAGCGCATCAACGTCTACTACAATGAGGCGTCCGGTGGCAAGTACGTTCCACGTGCAGTCCTCGTCGACCTGGAGCCCGGCACCATGGACTCGGTCCGCTCGGGTCCCTTCGGGCAGCTCTTCAGGCCGGACAACTTCGTCTTTGGTCAGTCGGGCGCCGGCAACAACTGGGCCAAGGGTCACTACACCGAAGGTAAATACTCCTGGTCAATCTGAATCAGCTTAGTTTTATCCAATATAGTAAGATAAGGAGTTTTGGATCCGAGCGCGTACCCTCATTCGAATCTCCTTTTACTTCAGGTGCCGAACTGGTCGACTCTGTCCTCGACGTTGTGCGCAAGGAGAGCGAGTCTTGCGACTGCCTGCAAGGGTTCCAGCTCACCCACTCCCTGGGTGGTGGCACTGGCTCTGGCATGGGCACACTTCTCATCTCAAAGATCCGAGAGGAATATCCTGACAGGATCATGAACACCTACTCCGTCGTCCCATCACCCAAAGTGTCTGATACCGTGGTTGAGCCTTACAATGCTACCCTGTCCGTCCATCAGTTGGTTGAGAACACAGACGAGACCTTCTGCATTGACAATGAGGCACTTTATGACATCTGCTTCCGCACCCTCAAGCTGACCACCCCGACTTACGGTGACCTCAACCACCTGGTCTCCCTCACCATGTCTGGCATCACGACCTGCCTGCGCTTCCCCGGCCAGCTCAATGCCGATCTCCGGAAGCTTGCTGTGAACATGGTGCCTTTCCCACGTCTCCACTTCTTCATCCCTGGATTCGCGCCACTCACCTCTAGAGGAAGCCAGCAATACCGTGCTCTGTCAGTGCCGGAGCTCACCCAGCAGATGTTTGATGCCAAGAACATGATGGCTGCCTGTGACCCCCGTCATGGCCGCTACCTTACCGTTGCTTCTGTTTTCCGTGGCCGCATGTCTATGAAGGAGGTTGACGAGCAGATGCTCAACATCCAGAACAAGAATTCTTCATACTTTGTGGAGTGGATCCCCAACAATGTGAAGACCGCAGTCTGTGACATTCCTCCCCGTGGCTTGAAGATGGCCGCCACCTTCATTGGCAATTCCACTGCCATCCAGGAGCTGTTCAAGCGCATATCTGAGCAGTTCACTGCCATGTTCAGGAGAAAGGCTTTCCTGCATTGGTATACTGGTGAGGGCATGGATGAAATGGAGTTTACCGAGGCCGAGTCCAACATGAACGATCTGGTCTCCGAGTACCAGCAGTACCAGGAGGCATCGGCTGACGAGGAGGAATATTTCGAGGAGGAAGATCAGGAAGTCGATGTAAACTAAATTGGCGAAAGGCGTAAAGCACTTTTAGATATTGTAAAGACAAATGAATAAATCTCGTATTTTTTAATCACTTTGGTACTTTCTCCTATTTTTTATTATAACTGAGATGTTCTAAAAATCACTCGCACGTCAGTCTTCAATGGCTTTTGGGCGACTCTTCTTGAAACGTCTCTTTAGTGCTGTGAGGAAAGGAGTCGATTTCTTGGACTTCTGTTGATTGCCAGGAGAGATCTCTGATTGGTAATCGAGATCACTTGGCTCATGTGAAGGCACATTAGGCAAGCTCTTTGCCAAGAGCTTTGTCTGGCTGTCTACCGACATCTCCGACACTGTCGTGACCACTGTGTCCATCTCTGAGACTGTAGTGGCAAGTTGGTCCGAGCTGATGGATTCGCTGGTCAAGACCAGCGGCCTTATTCGAAGAGTGTCCCTCTCGACGTGTGGATACTCAAGAAGGTGCTTAGGTGCGTTATCCACGTCGAAGGTGCGGAATAACCTCTCGTAGAAGTTCACCATGCCACCGCCAGTGGGGTCAAATTTGAGTTTACTGATCATCCCCAAACTGGCCGGGAGCTGCTTGCAGTGCTTAAACATGACAGGAATGACGACGGCGCGCTGGCGCTGAATCCCAACGTATTGCGCCAGATCGGCATAAAGCTTGTTGAGGGGACTGGCCAGGAAGGCAGGTGAGAATACGGTGAGGGCGCGGTCGCAGCGACGCTCCAGCACCTCGACGCTGAAGGAGTGTTCGACGGTGCCGGCCAACACGTCCCTTGAGGGCAAAAACACCTGGAAAAAGCAACCAGACACGTTTGGTGCACGCAAGGTGTGGTGGCCTCATTTTGGCCTCGGGCGTGCGCGGAATCATTATAGTTAGGGCCAATTCTCCCCTCGATTGTTCTACATCAAGAAGCGCTCGTGCCTTTGAATGATTTATTAATAGGGGCGTCCTATTCTTACCTGGCTGAAAATGTCAATCACGTCCACGTCGTACCTGCTTTGTCACTTAGTGCCTCCGGCAAAATCGGCCGGTCGCTGGCAGACTTGGCAAAGTCTGGCCTTTTTTCTGAGTCATACGTTCGTCCGTGCTTGTCAGCAATGCACACTTTTTATTGGCCCATATGTATTATGCTACGGACGTGTGACCTCAGGGATCGTCACGCTTACCTTCTTGCCCACTTTCTCGAGTCGATCCGCTAGGTGCCATGCAAAGGTCTCGTCCTCGGCGTCGTCACTGTGCAAGATGATAGCATCGTACCTGGGCAGCGGCCGCACTTCGGCGGCGGCTGTTAGGTCAGGCAGCGTCAGGGCGTCCCCACCGGCGGCCGCCACGGCCCTGGTCGCCTTCTCCACAGTGTCAAGACCGCGACTACGAGCTGCTCGGCAGTCCTCGGCCAGGACAGAGGAGCAATCGGCTGCGACGTCGTGGCGGTCAATGGCTGCAAGAGCGGCGTTCAGGTCAGCCACAGAGGCTTCGCCCCCACGGCGACACCAGACGCTGATGACTTCTCTCGTGGGATTGGCAGCGGCCTCGACGCGGCGGAGGTCACCAACTGAGAGGCCGACTGCCTCAGCCAGGCCCCGGTAGTCCCTGAGGAGGCCTTCAACCGTCGTCAGCAGCTTGCGAGGGTTGAGCATCGTGGAGAGGCGGTCCAGAGACTGAGGACGTAGGATGTGCAGGGAGCTCTGGGCGAACAAGTCCGGCAATGCAGGTTCCACGATCCCGCCGTCGACACCAGCAGCCATGTCGCTAGACGGACCTCCTGCTCACATTTAAAACGTCCAGAAGGCTGAGTCGATCCTTATCTGGAAGAAATGCACACGTGCTTTATAATCCGCCACCATATTGAGTTGAAGAGGATATTTTTAATGCTCTCGTGATCAAACTGCTCGTCTGATCTCTAAAGCAGATTCATGCTACAGCTTTGGCACGTCATTGCAGAGGGAGAGGAGAGGGAAGTAACTGACGTATAAGAGCTCTTCGTGTTCGAGTACATGAACATCCATCCACATGTGTGCTCTGTACAGTACATTATGTTCAGCACAGGTTCTTTCTTGAGCATGCAACACCACATGCTACAGTTCACGACCTGTGGTTGCTGCGGATGCTACTGAGATAGATAAACATTCTACTACACTTTATCTGGGAGGATCTGCAAAAAGGTACTGGACAAAGTACACAGACTGACAGACTTGTTCGTCTCAGCTCTCCAACCTGACTTCTCACCACTGTGACTGAGTCGCATATTTGTAGGAGGAAAAATCTGCACTTGTCTCGTCCAACCTGAGCTTAGACGCTATGCATATCATCAATAAGCTGTCGCTGCTTCCTCACGGTTCTTTTTGCGGATCCAGGTAACAGCTTTGGTCGATTTGGAGACGACACACGCTGTTGCTCTACTCAACCAGAGGTGGCTGCACCACACTGGAACCTAGTTATGGATCAGGGAAGACATGACGTTGGCTGTGCAAAGCAGCTTCACTTTTCTCTCTGCCTCGACACCTGCCATGAAATCGAGGATCTTGTGCAAAATCGGGAGAAACAGAATGCTTGAACTCCACCAGTGTTCATACACTGTCAAGTGGAGAGGCTGGAACCTGCGTAAATTATTCATTAAGGTACGGACAGGTAGTACAGAGAGAGGGAAAGGCAGAGACACTTCTTGCACAGCAGCATGAATCACGCATTGCACACAGGGAGTGGCAGTGAGGAAAAGCAACATTCGGTCTCGTGGATGAGTCACACACACGCTTGGATGTCATTGAAGACGACCGTGCCCACGTTCGCTATGTGTACGTGCCTGATGCTATTGATGATGCAGCTTTCGCCTTTGTCCTATTAGCTCTTGTTGTCCCGGACGCATGCAACATTGTGACACGGCAGAGTTGCACAATGCAGTTGCACGCGAGATGAAGACACGCGCATGTCCACGGCTACCCTCGAGGATCGATAACAACCGCCAGGTCTTGAAAAGCAATTTTTATCGTGCTATCACATCCACGCTGGCTTCAGCAGGCAGGTAACTTTCATGCGGGACTATGTAAAAAATTGGGGCATTTGCGTCGTTTGCTTTCATTGACCCATTAAGGGAGGGGTTGGTGGGTAATTGTTACCACGACTTCTCTCTACAGTTTGCTACGTCATCCTGGCCCCGTCGTAGGCCAGGGGCGTCGTCGTAGAGGTCGCAGCTGGTGGAGGCCATGTGGAGGGCCGACGTCACTCTCGCCAAGAGGGCCCAAGAAGCCAAGTGTCTCTTGGTTGCTAAACCAATGCGTTTTGTACCTCAATTCCGCTCCAACGTACATTCGTCCATGAAGCCTGAGTCCACCCGGTCTTGAAACAATAGCGTGCACACCTGCTGCTCCTGATGATTCAGACATCTGAGCGAATTAGTCGGTCTGCGATCGATTGGATGCCCTTTCAATGTGTCATCTTTGCTCGCCCACCTCATGTTCATATTGGCCGATCATGAATTTTGCACGCTCACTCTGCGCGGCTCTTGATTTGACGAACAAAATGGCGAGTGGCCATGGATCGACATGTCCCTGTTCTGCACGGACGAAGTCACTTGCATCATCGTCAACGCCCACCACGTAGCAGTGGAGTGCAGGACGTGGACCGACCCCGACAGATGCATGCTTATGTACGTACTACGAGGAGGGGTCTTTTTCCGTCCGATAATAGCAACTCGGAAGCTCTATATGAATAAAAACCCTGGCTTGAAGCGAATAAATAAGCTCCACACGCCCTCCTCCGCTCAGTCTGGGCCTGGTGGGCGCATGCAACAAGCCTGAAAAATCTGCTGTCCCAAGGCCGACCGAGTGTGCGAATTATATAGCATGAAAAGATGCGTTTACGCGTGCGCTTTTGCCACTAAGCTTCTTTTCTCCTGCACTTTCTACTTCAGACTGAAGACTGACCTGCTCAATGCGGGCACGACGACTTGCGATGCTCTTTTCTTCTCCTTCTGGCTCGTTTTGCAATAGGAATTATGCAGAAACTGCTTCGCTAACCTTTCTTTACGCTAGCAAAGTCGTAAGTCAGGAGAAGCAGCAGCAAGAAAATGGCCAGTTCTAAACGGGACTTTTGGAACAAGGTAAACTTTTCCTCCTTTAGTCATCATAATCAGAGGCAGGCAGGATTTCAGACGATTTCTAGAACTTTTGGGCAAAAGAAGTAACAGTTTCAAATATCACGTATCAAGGATGTAGACCGCATTCCTCTTGCCCTTCACTAGTCATCGGCACAATTGGACGTCCTACTTTTTGTCGCAAAATATGGTTTCTTTCTTCTTTTATTCAGACAGAACTGTTTCTGTCACGTTGCGAAATAGCCTTTCCACATCTGCACTGGTTACAAAAGTCTAGCCCTTCAGCACACACCAGCCAAAATGCACTGAAGAAGGCCTCAATGCGAAATTTAAAGAGAAGTTTACACAAACACATTCTCACACTAACAGAAGTTTTACGGAACGATTCTTGAACACGAAAGAGATGTTTACACCAACAGAATTTTTGCGCACAGATTCACAGAGCACACAAATTTCTCCTTACTAGAGTCTTGCAAGGAAAAATCTCCAGAAGGAGGCCAGATCTTGGAAGCACTCAGTGATGGATTTTTTTCGGAGACTGATGCCGAAGTTGTCGGTGAGCCATTCCGGTTATGTTCATTCAAGGCTCCATATCTGCCCGGGGCTGAGACGAAACCCCGATATTTCGATTTCGTAGGGAAGAGGGGAAGGAGAACCTCGTAATGAGGTGGGGGCCCGTGGAAATTGGCGTCTGCTGTAAGCCTAAGCATGGGTCCGAGAAATCCGGGACGCCATCCTCCACTAGCAGTCCGGCCATTTCTTCTCCCGTGACGACGATGACGCCACAGTCGTACGCTCCTGCCATGCCGCCTGTCTCATAAAAGTGCAACGTGTTGGTGCAGCGGATCAGCGTCTCCCTCATGGCCGTGTACTGACGACATTTGCCACGTGTCGTGGGCTCAAGCACAGCAGTGGAATGGTTCCTTTTCTGCGTGAGTCCAGTCGTGATTCTCCGGATGTCAAGGAGGTTGGGGTCGTCCCCACTGACATCGGCACGAAACTGAAAGATTTCCTCAAGACTTCGCCTCAAACGTGGCTCCTACCGAGATGACGACCTTGACGTGGCAGAGTCTTTCTTCAGCGGTCTTCTGGCGGAGTCCGATGTATTTCGCCATAGGTGAACACTCCTTATGCCCCGGTAGTTGCGAGACTTGAACTTTGAAGACTGACTGGACAGTCTCGTCGATCGCCTGCAACGTCGACCAGTTCGACGGCGGCCTTCACGTCGTTCGTCTCGATGAACATGAGCCGCAGTACGCGCTTCCGGGTGACCTACAACTTTTACTCACAGCTTCCCGAAGAAAAATACTCCATTGGCGATGCTCGGGCCAGCTGTTTTTGGAGCTCGGGTCGGGCTGATGACGTCCGAGCTCCGGTCGGCGCTGACGCGCTGACGCAAGGTGAGGCGGCAATGGTTCCTCACTGCGTCATCTCCTCACTACAGTACTATAGAAATGGCGACATTTCCTCACTGCTGATAAGACCTTGATAATACTGGGTGTGTGAATTCGCATCTTACTATAGCAGCCACACTAAATTAGGGATGGGGACCCTATGATCAGGCGGAGTTGAGCTTTGGTGACGAGTGGGATCAGCACTATGTGCGTAGCGAGCTGCGAGACAAGCTGGACTAGTAGAGAACTCACAGTAGTGATGCTTACGAGCCGGCTTTTTTAAGGCTCGAGCCGAGCTAAAAAAAACTCTGGCTCGAGCCAGAGCGAGTAATCATATACCTACGAGGCGAACCAAATGGTCCATTTTTTAGGGGGGTACAGCTTTCCCTGTCCACTGCACAGAGATGTTTATTACACAAAAATGTCATA
>JAAUXU010134841.1_pt1 | contig 28207 bp, 23 predicted proteins | sample 7278151 | NCBI WGS metagenome assembly JAAUXU01 (sample SAMN14350113, study PRJNA611818) | marine sediment metagenome | isolation source: surface marine sediment (1.8m) | place: French Polynesia: Moorea | collected 2018-08
AATGCATAGTTTTACAGCGCATCTAAGCTCCATCTTGGCAGTTTCTTCATGCCTCACACGATACAGAGCATTGATATCAGAACTTTGAATGAGCAGCAAAAAGTTGACTGTAATGGTGAGGAAAAGATCGACGACATCGCTGTCGCTGGCAAAAATTGTGCACTGAATTTGCAATGTTCGTACTGACACGTATGTAGTAGGACTTTATTTGTCACCTGACAAATAAAGTCAAATTTATGTATCGATCCCTCCTCTGCTCTAGAGCTCGCCTGAAAAAGCCCCAAAGTGCATTCTAGCTTTGGTAAGGGCCCATTAGACTAGCTAAAGCATGCATACACAATAATACTTTGGCACCCCGTACATGCATGAAATGAGTCCATGCACTCAATGGCCATGCTGTATGTGTCCATGCACCATGAGTCAATGCACTTGTCAAGCCGCTGGACGTCCATACCAATGAGCCCCTGCACTTGTTAGACACCCTGTATGTAGCACGAGTGTGGCTGGCATTTCTAGCTTAATGAACTGCTGCCTCCAGGGCCTGAAATCTGTTAATTTGCTCAACTTCCCCCTCGTGTGCTCGGCCTCTTCAGGCAGCTACCGCAAAACCGAGGCAAGGCTGAGAGTGAGACAGAGAACGTGAGGAGGGGGAAGAGACTTTGGCAGGCAGAAACCGCTGCAAACAAAGGAGAAGTCGAAGGAAATGCGGGAAAAACCAGGCGAAAATGAGGAAGATGCTTGTCTCGGTGCTAACGAGAAGCAGGATTTGACTGTCGGAGAGGTCGAAGAAGTTTCTGATGCAAGAGCAGCAACTTCATTGCTCAACTTTGATTCTCACAGAGGCTTTGGAAGCAAGCAAAGAGTGGAGATCTTCAACAAATGGAATTCATCTTAGATCTGGACAGCTGTAAACTCCACGTCTACAGGGTGGCACAACAAGTTCGAAACTACTGGGGATTGCAGTCAGATTGCACGGAAAATCAGACCAGGTTGAGACCAAAAGTAGTCAACAGTTAAAGCAGCTTTTAACTAGACTGGAGATAATTCGAAGACTCCTGAAGACCGTGCAATTTGGACCGAGAATACCACTACAGTGCACAGTTTGATGTCGACCCACCAGTGTCGTCTGGGGCAGTGCTTTAGGTAGTGCAGCAATATACAATGATGCGAGTCTATTCTGGGATAAAATCCCGACGATGCCGTCACTTTTAAGTTTATTTGGGCTGGTCGTGAGAAAGAACCTCGAAGATTTATGACAAAACTTTGCTAGCCGTGGCCAAAATAGGTTTGTCCATACTAATACCCTATGTAGGTAGAGCAGTAATGGACCAATTTAAGTTTATTAGGGTCTTTGAAGACGTAAAATCCTGAGAATTTGTGACAAAAACCGCTACTTACTGTGAACAAATGACTCAGGTATTGCGTACTTATACCTGATGTTTTGCAGTAATGCACTAATTTAAGTCTATTGTGGTTATTCATGAGGTTAAACATGGGAGATGTGTGATAAAGCACCACTTAGGCTTGTGCTATTAGGTGTAATCAGACTGATGATTAAGATCGATTTAATTATTGATTGAGTAGCTCGTCAGAAGCAAGTTGAGTAGAAGACACAAGCCTTTTTTTGTCTATCTTGTCTTCTTCTTAGCGGGCTTCACCTCGTGGCAACGCTACCTCTTGAGCACTAGTTCAGTGGCAGCTCTGTGACAGCCAACCGGACCCTGTTGGACACGGAGAATGTGGCAACACTGGTGTACCTTCAATAAAACCTCGACATCCTGTGGAAAGGTTCAATAAAATGAGTTCAAAAAATACAAAGCATCACCAATTGATGCTAAATAGTTGCACGGTCAATTAATCAATCAGTTAAATGAGATCAAATTCTAAATGATACCTCAACGAAATCGAAATGACCAGGTGTCAAATTAATTGATAATCAAGATGACCACGGTTTCACTATTCGCAAAAGCCTAACTTTGTATGCCCAAACATGTATTGATTTGTACAACAGCTCCTTGATGCTGAACGCAGGCCTTCAGTTTGGGAGTTGCTGCCAAACAGACAAAAATTCCCGTTAAGAAATCTGTGCTCGACGATGAAAATGGAAAGAGTTGAGACAACCTGTACATATCCATACATGACTGGAGGCGGGGGGGAAGAGAGTGGAGGGCAGGGCAAGGGGGACTCAGCAACAGGCACGTGCACACTTCAACTGAGATACCATAATACTAGCTAAAGTATCTCTTTTAATGTGCGTGTTTGTGTGTGTGTGGAGGGGGGGGACATGGGTGTGACCCACATCCGTCAGTTCCCGTGGGTAAACATAACCCTTTGATGCGGCATCAGGGGAAAAAGGAAGCTCTGCCAGGCAAGGATCAAGAGCTGGCTGAATATTACACAGCCTGCGGCTCTTTTTCTTCTGTCTTCTTCTTCAGTACTTGACAATCTTGTCCGGACGAGTCCACAACAGTCATAGAAGTGAGCTTTTAGTGAGCATCACTTTCGTCGTCTCCCACATGTTTGCGTGTCTCTTTGTGTGCGAACTTATGTGTGCGCTATGCAAAGGGGTCGAGAGAGTTGGAGAGCCTCTCTGACACACACACACACACACACACACATACGCGTGCGCGCACATACGGAGGAACACTACACTCGCACCTATGATTGCCACATACAGGAACACCGCACGCACGCACAAGAATCCGTCACACCCACGCACACGAGAACACTGCACGCACACGCAAGAATCCGTCACACACACACACACGCACGAGAATGCCGCGCACACGCACGCATGCACTAGAATCCGATACAGACATGGTAACCAGTCAGGATGTTCTTTCGCCAATTTTCTGCGTGTGCAAATGAGGAAAGCAAGCAGAATCAGCAAGTGTAGACGCGACTTTTTGGATGGGCCAGAATGATAAGGAAAGATCTCCCCCTCCCTCCCTCCCTCCCCTTCCCTCACGCATGTAACTGCCTCTATCATATTCTGGGTTGACTGCTGCGGCCCCCCTTTCGCCCCCCCCCTAACTGCACCCTGAAGACATCATCAACTTCAGGTCCGCAGGTTTTTGAAATCAGGCAAGCCAAATTCTCTTTGACAGCCTGCAGTTTGGCAAAAAAACCGCTCAGGTCAGAAATCTCCAGGTACAGGGTGTCACAGACAAATGTAGAGCGCATTTTTCTTGCTCCCTGAGTAACATGTTGGGCAGAGTGGGACACCCTGTACTCAGCTAGCTCGCCATCTTTCTTGGTTCACCCTGTAGACGCCGAAATCCAGACTCGAGCTACGTCTATGAACCTAAGAAGGTTTTTTTTAACACTCTTATCCTTTTTTTTGCTCCTCCCTCATGAGCTTCATATTTTATCTGGCGCGTGGAGAGAAACAGAGAGATTTTTCACATCTGCCCCCATTTTTGTGTCTGAGCTTGACGCAATATTGTAAAAGTGCACATTAATTAAGAAAACGACCTCCAGCTTGATCGTCAGGTGTTCCGCAGTCTCCACCAGACAAAAATACAGCACTTTTTTTACCACATGCTAATATTTGGCACTGGATGGTGCCAAATTTTTGTATGGCACGATCTTCATGCGCGCATTCGATCACTCTTTCGGGGCCAAGAAGACACGAACAAATTTAATTTACATTGAAATGTTCATTCCAACAAACTGTACAAACTTTAGACGGAGCTTGAACGATAATAATAATTTGAGACTTGAAACAGACTCTTAAGTGACACGACAAGATTTATGCACTGAAAAATCGCATCACGGAGATAATTTTTTCTAAAATAAATTACATTTTTCTGCTCTCTCTACGTAAATACATATATTATGCCTCCACATTCATCACTTGACTTTATCTTCTCCTGTGGGCTTAACGAGATTTCTACAGTATCAAGACAATTATCAACATTTAAAGCGTCGCATTTTAAATCTGAATCCAACTGAAAAAAAATATCATCTAAGAACGCTTGTGCTAAATGTACGTTTTCGAGGCAAAAAAAACCACTTCATTTTGACCAAATGATCGCCTATTTTATCACTCGCTCTTATTATCAGGATTGCCAGCCACGGTGCAGAGAGCAGAGTCTTCACACTGTCTTTTTTTGTCTGGTCGAGTCGGGATAACAATGCGTCCCCTTTTAATAGGAATCTCTCACGCAATTTGAAATTTAGTGTTAGATTCCTGCTCTTAAAGCGAGCGAAACAATTCTGATGAAATCTGCTTTGATTTCTCTGGGTTTCATCGCATCTGGATAAAAAAAATGCACCCTGTACTTTCCCAGAAGCTGAAATTTTTTTTCCTTTGTTGTCGTTGGAAGAGTCTTTTTTAGGGTCCAGAGATCTCATTAGGGTCGAAAAAGGGCAACGGAATGTCCGGTCCGGTCGTAAATCAGTCCATGGATGCGATCAAGAAGATCTTTCTTCAAAATCAACCAAGACCAAAGTTTTCCCCCAAAAATCACCCTCGCGCACCAAGAATTTCATTACTCAGAGGGGGGGGGGGGGAAGGGGAGAAACCCAGCAATTTTATGTTGCAGTTTATCTCCATTTTCCTCCCATGTCTCTAATGGTCCGAGTCCGGAGACACCGAAGACGACGTCGACACGTGCCGACCGAGCCAGGGTTGCCACAGAGCCGAAGGGTTGACGGAGGCTTGGTCAAACCTGCCAGGGTTGCCAGGGCCGGTCGAACAGAGCCGCGACTCCGTCAAGCTCGGACAGGGCCTGACTGAGCGGGGGTGAAACACGTCCGCGATGCTCCCCGACTTCTGGTTGTGACTGCGCTGGCCCATGAGCCAGCCCCGAACCTCCGCGGGCGCGTCCACCTCCGTGGTAACCCCGCTGTAATTGTAGACGACTTCTAGGAGAAGACATTGCGGCATCGTTGGTGCCAAAGAGAGTAACTTCCATGTAATTTGATGCTTCTTCTTGTTTGGGCAACTCAATATCCCTCAAGTGAGGAGGAAGAGAGACTTTAGGGTTCCCCCGGGGACCCCAAAGATCCAAGGACCTTCGAGGGAAGGAGAAGAAATGCAATTTAATGACGCGCCTCTTCTCTCTCTCGCTCTCACACACACAGACATTTGGAGCCAGAAGTACTCACAAAAAAGGGAAGTGTCATCATACAGGGTGATCGAGATAAATCCGGGCTGATCTTTGCGTCGTCGAAGTAGAAGGGATGGGAGGGACATTGGAGAACAGCCCGGTCTGACTCCTCTTGGCCACGTCCGAGACGGTGGAGCACACGGATGGGATGCTTTTGTCGTCCTCGTGGGCGTGGTCACCTCCTCGAACTTGCCGATGTCGTCATCGAATCCACTCACGAAGTTGACGCAGTGAAGGACGAGTGCAACATGCTTGAAAGGCTGTCCCGTTTGATCTCGACACCCCCGTGGACCCCGTCAACGGGGTCATGAGGGAGAACAACTGAGACGGAGACCTCCAGAAGCCTTTGGCGCATCAGAAAGTGCCCAACAGGGTCGAAAAGTCTTGCCAATCAACCCATCTATACTTCTTCTGAGTTGGCAGCACCTACTGCATCAAACAAGATGTGTACAGGGTGAGTCAGTTTTTCAGGCCACTCTTTCGTCATTGCTTGTGACAACCAGGTGAGATCGAAAAATCTCTGATCGGGAGACAAAATTTTAGGGTTGGATCGGGTCACAGCCTGGTTTTAACGCAGTCGAATCTTGTAGAAAAGCCTGAGAGAAGCCTTTGGCGTAAAGCGTTGCCACGAAGCAAAGAGTATCTTTGCGGCAATCCTGCAAGGATTAAAAATCCCCCGAGTAACGAATCTGCTCAGGTTAAGACTAATTATGGATGGAATCAGTGATTAATAAGTAATCACTCAGAACAAAGCTGAAATGAGGACAGGACTTTACACTCACCCTGTAATGTCTAAACGACCTATAATTAAAAGCTAATTAGGTATGACAGGGTGAGCGTCAAGTCTTGTCCTCTAAACTCTTGAAGCTTTGTCCTTAGTGACGCACAGCAAAAAATTCTGCATATCCTGAATTGATACAAAGCTGTTCTTCATATATAGTCTTAATGGTTAAAAATCCTGCAAAATTCAAACTTGCCAAATTTTTTCGCAAAGTTGCACAATCTCCTGGCAAAATGGTGTGCCCAAAAGTGCCCGCGCAACATGGCACCCCTTCCTTCCTTCCTTCCTTCCTTCCTCTAGAGTCCCTAAGAAATGGCCGCAGTGACCAAGTACTTAAAGTCTTGTGATATCTATCTTGATTTCGCGGAAAGTCTGTGCAAAATTTGACCTGCCCCTTACCAAATCTGCCATTTGGGTGCCAGCGTTGCCAGCTTTGCCGGAGCAGAAAGCGCCCGGTGTAGGGCCAAAACACCGAAGGCTAGATTTGCCGCCCCGGATCACCATTAAACTTTATTCACCTGTGTCATAACAAATGTAGTTTGCTTAGTTATTTGAGTTTAGGTCTACAATGTTGCCCGGCTCAGCTTTTGCGCAGTCGATTTGAGCAGCGCCGAGCACCTGATGAGCGGTTCAATTTTTGGCTGTGCATCACGCCCACCCAGAGTAGCAGCAGCAGCAACTTCGGCACGCGTCGCCGGAGGCCCACTTGCCAATTCTCTCTACCTGGCTGAGGGAATTGGCGAAAAAATTAGAACCACATTCAGCTGCACAAGACACTTTACATATCACTAACATCAACCATAACATAACATGACAACCATAACATCACTAACATAACATTATATCGTGAAGATATAAGCTTTAGGAAGCACTAGTAAGAACACTTTGGAGATGAGTGAGGAGCCCCAGTCGAAGCCCTCTTGGGTGATGTCAAAGACTGCCAAAGAGCTCATGGCAAAGAGCTTGACATGGATCTCCGAACTGTTCAAGTCCACATTGAAAATGGGCTCGGCCACGTTGCAGAAGGACTGGGACTGGACCCACCAAGCCACTTTAAAGATGACCTAAGACCTGGTCAAGGCCACGATGAAGGTCAGGGACCTGTTTGCGGAGGTGGCCCTGGTCCAAGAGCTCGTTTTTGTGTTGCAGGCATTGAAATGGCTCTTCTTGGTTTTGCTCTGTGTCGCTGCATTTGGCATGATTGTGGCTTTGCGTGAATTGCTTTCCCTACCTGTCCTTGCCCGTGCTAAGTCGTGGGCACTCAGGACGGCGGACAGCTTCGCCGACGACCCCGCCTACTGGCACGACCTCATCGACGAACGTACACAGCCTGGATCAGACAAACTCTCCATGTGGTGCCAAACGTTGCCAGCATTGAAATTTGGCTGCTTCACTGAATCTGCTTGCAAGAAAACTTGTGGCTGGCTGGCTACATCACCATTGGCATCAGCTGTCTGGGAATGGCGTGTGCGTGTGTGGCAAGCTTGGCCAAAAAGACGAAAGTCCGATTTCACTGCGGTCATCCCCGTGGTCATCAGCTTGATCATGCTGGTCATAATGGTCGTCACGATGGTTTCTTCCTTCTGCTTCATGGTTGCGCAGGTCATTCAACTTCAGATTCCACTTGAAGCCTTCTTTGAATGTGTCTTAGACGTCGCAGTCCTTTTCATCAGTGTATTCCTTTATGCCAGATGGGCTTTCGAACCCCTGACCGAAGACCGGAATCCCTGTGGTTTGGAGAGTATTGATGTAGAGCATTCTGAGCCCCAAGAACATTTCAGGATAGGCTAGTTCGAAAAGGGGTTAATTGGGGAAATTCACTGAATTGACCGACAATATGCAGTTTCGTTGTAGATTGAAGCTTCTTGGAGCTCATTCTTGGAAATTTGGTGTGTACGCACATACATAATTTGCTACACTTTTCCATCAGCACAGCTATATTTAGGTATATACTTATTCATTTTACAGTTGACAAGTAATGTCAACCTCTTTGTACCAGCACTCGACCCAAAAGGCTTCAAACTACAATAAAGACAGTTTCGACACCTGCTTTATACAAGCCGTACGTGACACCCCAATCGGAGGCTTTTGAGATGGTCAAGTCATCCCTGAGTTCACATGTTGTCCTTGTCGATTTGGTACCTGGCAGCTCTGGGAGCGAATACAACATCTGGCAGCTCCACGTGTTCAAGTGTTGTCTCTCCAGCAATGAAGCTTGACTGTCCTGTGGTCCACTAAAGGCCTTGATCAGTGCTTGCAGGAGCAAAGATCATCATGATCAACTTGGGTTTCAACATTCTGGCAACGCTGTGTTTGGTTGCGGGAGTGACGACGAAAATCAGGTCCTTCGGGCTCCTCCCCTTGGTCACCTGCACAGCCTTGACCGTCATGTGGGCCTTCCTCATTCCCATTTCCTGCTGCCTCATGGTCGGGGACGCCGTGCAGCACAAGCTGGGTTTCATGAGCTTCGCTTACATTTTCTTCTGTGTTGTTATGGCATCTGTCAATTTAGGCTTGGGATATTGTGCTTTGGCAATCCTGAGAGGATTGAGAAATGAGGTGAAAGATTTTATCGAATTGGCATTCTTTGTGCGGAGCTGAGGACGTCTGCATGAAGGTGTCGATTAGGAGGACGGCAACACTTCAACGTGGACTTGATGCCATCAAGGTTGAACAATGCGATTTAACTTTGTCGAGTCATTGTGAACAGCACATTAAGCAGCATGTTAATAAGGTGACTCTGAAAGTCAGTTAGATTGTACTCTCTCATAGTACTCGGCAGCTGGGTCATGCCATACCATGGGTAGTCACATCATGGGCACACTGCGCACTACAAGGGTTATGCTTTAGTTGGTTAGATCGTGCTGTGTGTCAGTGAGATTACGCTACATGAGCACCGTTACTCCCGGAGGTCACACTCTAGCAAGTGCTCGGGTTGTGCGAATCATCGAATTCATCCAAACACATCCCTAGTCGAACCACGCAACAGAAGCGAATTTAACCCCTCTTTTTTCCTTTCACCACACATGAATGAAACGTTTCCCCCCCAGTGACTGAAAAGAGGAGCATTTGTGGATGCCACCAGAGCAGAAGCTCCCAAATGGCAGCTTTTGTAGCCAAGCAACCCCCTTGCTGGACCCTGCGCTACCCCTTCCTCGGCCCCACAACGGTTTAGTGCCAAGTCTGCCTGCCCGCCCTGCCCGGCCAGCCCAGTCCGGCATACGTCGGGGTCAGGAATGGAGCATTTGGGGGGATCCGAAAGTTTCACGCCCCAAATTCCTCCCATGCGAGTCCCATAGAGAATGAGAGGTAGTCCTGAGTGGTCTATCGAAGACCATTTCATCACCTCCTCAATACGTTCTTCGCATTCACACTTCTCGGGGCTCGACCAGACCGGGTGGGTGGGAGGGAGGGGAGGGACGAGCACCCAGAGGCGCTAGAAATGTATTTGTATGACATCGTATTTAAAGAGTGTTCGAACAAAGAAACTGCTGGTGGCGTTCAGGAAAGTCAAAGCATCCAGATGCTAATATCTTGCATAACATAACGAACTGACATTAGATTTACAAAAAGAATCATGAACGATGCCAGAATAAATAACAAACATCACAAACTGTTTTGTTCATCGATCGAAATTTAACGCAGTATTGTTTAATGTGGACACTAGAAAAAAATTCAGCGGCGCTAGAAAATGTACCTAACCTAAAAAACATCAGCTAACATTGTTGGTCCACTGGAGCCGCACAGTCACGGTGTCTGGTCGAGTCTGTAATCCTTTCTCATGGAGGCTCCATTGCCATGAAGATGGAGAAAGGAATGTGGACTTTCTTATGTATACGGCTCAGGGTTGAAACGCAATGGTCCGGTTCTTAATGCAGAATGGAATAAAATAATAATCATAATAATAGAAACCCGACTTAGAACTGGGAAGCAAAAGCAAACAAATGAAAAATTAAAACGAAAATGCAACACGACATTCATAGCCTGTCCGAAAATGACGTCACCTCCGAGACTGCATCGAGGGCTACAGGGTGACCCCAAGGAGATTCGCAACTCGCCACTTTGGAATTGAGTTGTGGATCCTCTTTGGCCACCCTGTTTCAACCATGAGTCGAGACTCTGGATATAGTTTTGGAGACATTTGCTGGTTTGCAGAGACACGTGGAGGAGTTTTAGAACACTCAATGACGTAGATGTCATGATTCTAGTGACATTGACTAAACTTGCTCGTAACTTAGTGCTAGAACATTGCCCTTGATAACATGTAGTTACACTTAGAGTTACATCATGGTGAGATTGACTTCGTAGGGACAATCGGTGATTTTAGTGACACGCAGTGACTTGTTAGCTACATTCAGTGATTTCAGTGACATCAGATAGTTGCTCACTACAGCAGTGACTTCCAGTGACGGCACCAGATTTTTGTACACCCTGTATGGGCGGGAACATTTGTACTGGTGGATTGAGACTTGATGCAAAATGTACACAGCCCTGAAGAGTGCAAGCAATCATTTATCAATGTCAGCTGATGTGAATACCCAACTGAATGCTCAATGCAGTTTCACCTCAATTGTTTGCCTCCAACGCACTGCAAGTTGACTTCTTTGTGCAGCCCTCGACGTCCGTACAGGGGTGTGCAGAAGTAGTCGCCACTCCAGTCCGGTGCAGCTGCGAAAATGAGGCCGTAACGAGATAATGAGGGAAAATTTACTGGCGGACTCATTAAGAAATTCCTGGACCTGCGGAGACTGTTCCACAGTGTTATTATGACAACGGTGTCTTTGCACGATGAGTCATTACACCAGGTTAATGCGGTAATGACAAGAGACCTCATTATACAATTGTTGAACTACACGTCATTCCGGTCACTGCGACAGTATTGGGCAGAGGCATCCACTCAAGTGCGCCCTAATCAAGTCTCATTTACCAGTGTTGATGACTTGATGAGGGGTGAATAAACAGCTCAGTGGTGGTAAAGTAGTCGTCTACTTTACCACCCAACTGAGATGATCGTCGTTTGCTGCTTCATTTTTGGTCTGTCCAAATCGCTTATCATAGCCAACTTAATGGCTTAACATCAGCAATTAATCATGAACAAAGAACCCTACTTTTGGGCATCCCTGTGCTAGCTTCACCCGAGTGTATTCATGTACTGCATGCATATTTGTTCGCAGTCAACAAATAGTCGGTGCCCCCAAGTGTAACCCTTTTTTGGATGGAAAGCAAACTGCTCTGTGTGTCTACTGTAACAACCACTTTTGGACGTCCCTGTACAATGCATACTCTCACATGCACTTTGGCAAACAAAGATCCCCCCCTCCCAAAAAAAAATCCGTGTGAAACTCTCAAAAATGAGCCCCTTGGGTAATTGCTTCTCTCCCTCTTACCCAAACTGGTTTTTGCCCCCTGAAAATGAGTTTTTCTGCCACGATCGAACAATGCCGAAAAGGGGGGGTGAGGTAGGGCTAACCCACAGCCACAGGGCAGGACCTGTCGAAGGCAGTCAGAAAAAAGGAGAGCTCCAAAAAGTGGAGGGTCTGAAAAATTATCTCTGAGGTGAACTGTTCTATCTCCTTAATTAGTATCTTCAGCTTTTGGAGGGGCGGCCTCGTTCGTACCACGTGTGATGAAGTATGGACACAGATGAGTCCTTATCTGTCAGCAAGGAGTCACCCATTTGTTTCAACCAACTTGCTTCTCATTGCCCTCAACTAATTTACAGGTCCGGCCGAGTTTGGGCAGAGTAAGGGGTGTCCCCACCAAAATAGCACCACACTGTTCGTGTCCTCCCTGTACACGCATGCATACGTAAGGACGGGGCGGATAAGGGAGATTTGCAAGGTTGTCTTCCCCCTTCGAAATGAGTGTCCAAGTAAGTCTTAGTATTCATGCATGCGTGTACAGGGTGGACTGCTAATTTGACTGTCTTCCGCCTGGGAAATTATCCTGGTCCACCCTGTCTTCATGCATATGCAGGGAGGATTACTAATGCCACTCACCATGCGGTGTCTCCACCCTGTGGGATCATCGTCTTTTCGTCTACTGTGTGGACTGGCAACGCTGCGCTGGTTCACCTCAGAAATGAGTGGCAACCCTCGTCAGCACAGCTTCATGGACTTTGTGCACACCCTGTAGAGCAAATAAGGCAACTCCGCGCCATTAAGATTTCCTCCCCCTGCAATTAGGCAAGCATTAAGTTGAGCAGTTTTGGCGGAAACCGTTTCATTTTCAGCAAGAAAGTCTCTTTTTTTATGCCTCACATTTTAATTGCTCTCAGTCAAACAGTGGAGCATTTTTCTATGGTGTGAGAGAAAGAATGTTGATGTGAGTTAACCATGATAAGAATTATGTACTGTTCTGGAAAGTTTCAAGCTATTTTTCTCCAGAGAAAAAGTTTTTCTGTAAGTAATTCCCGACAGACGTTTCCCTTTTTTTAAAAAAAGAAACTTTGGCTCTTTTTTCTTCAGCCCCCCCCCCCCCCAAAAAAAAGGGGAAACCCTCGTCGATGTGGTGGGGTTATAAAAAATGAGCGAGTAAAATGGACTCCGCCGCCGTTTAATTGCAGTGCCGCAGCAGCCTCTCTTACACTTATGACTGGCGCAATTTTGCGCCGGAGAGCGTAAAAATTGGGCCTCATCTGGAGAATTCAGACGAGATTTGGGGGCTTCTTCTTTTGTTCTAAGTGGAGAAGAAATGATGATAGCAACAATAATACTAAAAATATATGTGTGGCATCTCACTGTGGAGTCGATCACAACCGGCGAAGGCATCTTCTTCATCTGTGTCTGTTGTCGACACTCTGAGTCCCTCCTGAGGGCGGCTTTGCACAAGGCCAACTTGGTCTCGCAGTCCCTCTGGCCCCTGAAGGCGGCGTTGCCCTTGGCCAACTTGGCCACGACGCGGCCCAGCGCGTCTTCCGCTAGTGCAAGCCCACCCTTTGGTCTCGACGCTGCAGCATCTTGGCCTAATGGCGTCGACGGCGTCGACAGCGTCGACGGCGGCACCAAACTTCTCTTATCACCACTTGGAAATCGTCCAAAGCGATGTCAACACTTCCAAAAACTTTTCTTCTTCTTCCAACCGTTTAACGCCGCCATTTCACTCTTTTTAGTTAGAAATGGCTCTCTCCAGATGCCATTTCCACTTGAGACTCGGCCAGACAAAGACGGACGAAAAAGGGGTCTGGGTCGGTCCGGGGTGATTTGGAGGCTGCCAACAGGTGGAACGGGACCACAATGCTGAGGCCATCGTCAAGTGTGGCCTCGACTGAATGAGCTTCTGCCACAACATCAAGTGCGGCCTTCAGTGCATGAACCTCTGTCCTTTTTCCACAACAGCTGCTGTTGTTGAGACTGTAACTACAGCATCATGGCCTTCACTGAATGAACCTGTGTCCTTTGCCGCAACATGAAGTGCGGCCTTCAGTCCATGAAACTCTGTCCTTTTGCCACAGCAGCTGCTGTTGTTCGTGAAGTGTGACCTTGGCTGAATGAGCCTCTGCGTTAGCACATCACAACCCAGAGGGTTCTTGAAGCATCAGCACCTGTTCAAGTCTGGTAGTGATCATTAGTTTTTACTATCTTTCTGTGAAGCTGCAGAAGTCCCCTTTCTTAAAATTCTAATAGAAGGATGCCAGAATTTTCTGATGAAGCCTCTCTTGTTCCTGCACTGAGCAGCTCCCTGCACGTACCGGGTGGCGCGATTTATTTGGCTGCACTGGTGCGCTGCAGACGAAAGGGGGGGGGGGGCACCCACAGCAGAGCGAGGTGAAAACGCTGCCGACGTCATTCAATCATTCATAACTTTTGACTGGATGAAGCCCCCATATGAGAAGCTCAGACTCTTCTCCAAGACTCAACTCTTATACACTTTGAGGACAGCTCATTTTTCAACAATATTGCCAAGTGTACTAATCATTTTCTTAGACGAGGCCAAGTGTATTAAGAAAAAGAGTGAAATCGTGTGCCTTGCGTGAGAAATGACAACAAGTAGGAAGTAAAAGTGCTCCATCTACCTGCTCTTTGCCACCCCTTTCCAGCATGCATGAGGAGTCAGTGCAGAGAAAGTTAAAGAACTTCTGCTTCAGCGGCTGCGCTTTGAAGCTTGCGGTTCCGCACGTGCTTCGTCTGTGGTGTTCGTACTTACAACCACTGGAGAAGAGTCCCAGTGGACCTGCCCAAGTCGGACAGGGTAGGCACGCACCACGTGGCGCACACTGGTTCGGCCTTGATGGCGTCGACGGCTGTAAACGTGGGATTGGCAGGAAAAAAAGTCGATTCTTTTCCGCTTCCACCTGGGTGATGCAAGCAGAAAAACTGACCAATTTAGGGCTCCCCTACCCCAAAAAAAACCTCGCAAATCGCCAGGAATTCGCCTGCCCAAACACACTCTCGTTAAGGAAACTTCCATAAAAAGTGTTTATATTTTCTTCCTAAATTCATTCGAGTTAACAAGGAAGGCACTCTGCAAATGTTGCAGATTTTGCAACCCTGACTCTCCTTAGAAGGCTGAAAATTTATTTCTTGTCAAACTCAACTGTTGCACTTCCTTATGAACCATTAACAAGGACGTGCAAGTTGGTGTGCAGCATCAAAGAGGACACCTGCATCATCCTAGGGCGAGGCTGATGCAGCGTGCAGTGCAGCACCTCCAGATTGGACCCGGCAGGCAACATGCAAAGCAGTCAAGCAGTGGCACTTATGACTCAGGTGGGGACATCTTTCGACGTCTGTGTGTCTTACGTCTCTCTTTGCACAACTTCTCTACTGTATCTGTGTGTGTCTGGGCGTGTGTGAGTCTCTTTCTCCCTCTGTGTGTCTGTGCGTGTGTCTTCTCTCTCTGTGTGAGAGATTCTCTCTCTCTGTGTGAGTTTCTGTGTGTGACTGAGTTAGTGTGTGTCTGTTTGTGTGTGCTTGTAAATGTCTGTCTGTCAGTCTCTCACGGAGAGGGAAAAAAAATGAAGAAATCTCTCTTTTTTCCTCTCCCTTGGGCTCTTATAAAAGTTTTGGTTCTACCCTGCCTACTTTAATCTTCTTCTCTGGTGGTGTGAGTTTAATTCCTTCTCCCCCCCCCATCTTTATCCCCCCCTCCACCACTGTGAGTGTGTTTGAGAAAAGACCCCCTCGCGCCAAGCCTGATTATCTAATCCAATAAGACGGATTGCAGCAATTATAAATCTCAGCTGCTTCTCCTTGGTCAAAAGAGTTGCTTTTTGCCTTCCTTCAGCCCAAAAGATTGGGTTGTTCAATTCAAAGATACGATCTCGGTGGCGCTGGCGAAAAAAAATTGTGATTCTATGACCCGATCTTAATAGAGATTGCACGTGTGGCAGGAGTGTTTTTCTGTCATTTTTTCCTTTATTTCGCCTTCAGCCTCAGCCAAGAGATGTTTCTTGCGCCAAGAATGTTTCTTCAGACCATCTTGGGCAGTGCCTGAGGGAAATTTTTGGGGGCTGCTGTGTCCAGCAGAGCTGCGCACCTTATAAGAGCAGAAGTCTCCACGCGATGCATAAACACTATGTACACACTTGGCACCAAACAGGATCTCAGTTTGGTCGGTGCCATTTACTTGGTCCCAGCACAGCTCCCAAGTTGGCACTGGACACTAAGCACCATCTCTGAATGTAGTGTCAAGTGTGTCCAATTCAGCCTAGGACTGTGTCTGGAGTCATAGTTCACGCCCAACAGGGTGTCTGCGGCCTCTGACCCACCTTGTTGCAAGCTCATCCAGCCTTATGGTCGATGGCAAACGACAAATAAAACAGGGTCGTTACCAGGTATGACAATCAATAAAGCTCCCCTCAGAATCTTCTCCAAGTGTTTTTCCCTTCAATTCCATGGAATGACTCAGCAGGAACCAATTACGCTCTTAGCTATCACTTTACACGCAGAGATGCCAATCTGCAACGCGTACTCGGCCGAGTCGAGGGCGCATTTACTCACACCAACGGAAATGACACAACGTCGAACGAGTCCCACCTGTCACAGGGTGGCTAAGAAGGTGCACCGTTTAGAGCAGGCCCCTCTTGACCTACAGGGTGGCCGAGAAGGTGCACTTTTTCTATCATCACTCCAGGTAGTCGATCTCAGCCTGGGGCCAGCTTGGATGATGGCGTGGGCTGCCCCGAAGACGTCCACGGCTCACAAGTTGGAGTCCTCCCTGCACGACTGCTGCCAGAGCCCCATTATTAATGCCACGTTGAATGGACCCCAGTCTTTTGTGTATAAGGTGTTCACGTGAACACCGAATGCGTTGTCAGACATGAAAAGTACCTGTCCGAGAAGTTTTTGGTGAGTAGGTCCTGGCTGCAGCTGCTGATCCTTCAGGACGTGGATTTCAATCGATGCATTTGGATCAAAAGACGCCCTTGATGTTTAGGCTGACAAAAACTAGATTTGTGAATGTTGGATGACGACAATGCAAAAGCGGCCTTTGAAGGCCGGACTTTGAACTCCTCAATGCGATCATCCAAAGACCAAAAATCTTGGACTTTTTGTCATGCAATATTGAGTTTTTGCGCACCAGAATTTGCGCCCTCAGCCAAAAAAAACCCTCGTCGAATTGATCTCCTTCTCTTTTCCCCCCCGAAAATTGCTTATCGGACTCGATCGAGAAAACTTTCAGATCTTCCAAGCATGAGAGAAGCAGCAGTGGTATTTAATTTTTCTCCCATCCGTCCATACGTGCACACAGAGGCGGGGAAGATGCCTGATCTTTTCCCCCATAATTGAATTCTTAAGTGTTTTCCACTCCACCTTGAGCTAAGGCAAAGCACGTGGATGCATCAACTGCACACGCGCCTTCATATCAGGCTGGACAAAAAGACTGCGCAGCAGATTAAGCCCGGCTTCATATCTACAGGGTGGCTCGGTTTGGCTGCCACTCAGGGGTGTTTATTCGCTTGTGACATGAGGTGGAACGCTCTAATTTGTCACAGAACACTGCAAGTCATGGCTGAAACGCGTGGCTCCTTCAGCGTGGAGCGCAGTGAGATACAGGTTGACTCAGTTTTGGTGCATCTTGAACGATGCCAACTCTACAGGGTGGTCCAGATGCGGCATGACAGGGTGGAACCTTCCAAGCACTACAAATCATGGCCAGAATATCTGATTCATTCCGTATCACTGCCTTATGTAGTGCAGAGCTGTACAGGTTGCGTCAGTTTGGGTACAACTTGAAAGAAGCCGACTCTACAGGGTGGCTCTGATGGGAAGCGATAAGGAGGAACCTTCCAAACAATACTAATCAGGGCTAAATTATGCTTTCATAACAGCTGGTGAGGACTCAGCTATATATAAAATCTTAAAGATTGCTAACTCTCATTGTTATGGATGATCGCATTCATGTCGTATCAATGTATCGTATGTGCGACGGAACAATTTCAGATAGTGGCTGTGGTAGAAGTTGGACAACTCAAGCAAGAACAACATCCTCATCCTGACTTGAGACTTTAAAACGCCTTAAAAAGTTGCCTTACTCAAATGTCAACTCAGAGACGAAGGTGACCTCGTGACTGAGACACCCTGTAGTGTATAAAATGGCTGTGGAGCAGTCTGACTTTTCCCCAACAAGTGACGTGGCGGATTGACAAAACTCTTCCACGAAGAGCGGCTCGACAACTTGGACACCCTGTACACAAGGACTGTATAGATGTTGCTTATCGCCAGACAGATGAACCCGACTCCTTCCCGCCAATATGATTGAGGGATTCCACCCAACTGAACCACCCTGTGCGCACCTGTAGGACGAGTTGAAAGCGCATGTCCTCCTGAATCAGCTGGTGACGAGACTCGACGTGACAGCGCATTTGGCTGCGCAGACTGTGCACTTTAGTCCCAAAGCCACTTGACCCATTATTGCGCAGGCAGCTCAGGGACGAAGATGAGAGGTGACACCCGTAAAGGACGGGCGGAGACGGACAAATGGCTCGACAAGAGCGCATTCCAGTCTGGAGAGACAAAGAAGGAGAGCGTGGACAGGATCAGTGCGACAACGACCAAGGCTGGACGCAGAATCTGAACAACTGGTAGCACCTGGAAAGGGGTGTCGGATTGCTGAGAGGAGGAGGGGAAGAAGGAGAAAAAACCAACTCAAGTTGGCTTTTTTTGCCCAAGTGTTGAGGCACCGCCCAGATCATGCCCATTTAAAGTAATCTCTGCCACTTGAAGAAGCTTCCATGTAGGTGGGCAGCCAAATAAACTTGGGCAGCTTCGGAATTTTAGGTCCATCTCTACCTGCGGCTCAGCTTTGATTACACACAGCGACAAGACGATGCGTGGGCTATGCTCAACTTTGTTTCTTGCTAGCTGTATAAAGTACTGGTCACTAAGACAAGGAATCGTTGTTCGTTGGAGACGAATAACAGTAAATACAGTTTCTTTTCCCTCGTTCTTTGAAAGGATGAGTCGCTCAGACAATGACAAGAGTTAAATCACACTGGATAAAGTTCCTTTTTCCTCACTTTTTTTAATTCAAGTATAAGAACTGTGAATGAACTTCGTGGTCTTCGTTAATGCACCCTTGTCAAGAACAATCAATGGGCCGTGGGTAGGAGTTAAAATGACACTGAATAAAGTTTCTTCTGACTGGTCAGAAATCAATATGTTGAGCATTTCCTCACTATTTACACACCCTGTAATATCTATCAGCCAGCGCTGAAAAAGACATCCTAAAGTTCCGACCACTGTTAAAATCTACAATCTGAGAACGGCCGCGCCCCCGCCAAAAGTATCGGCGTCGAATAACTTGATTGCTTTTCTTCTTCCTCCCGCCCTTCACATGCGTTTAAGTTTATAAATAGCTAATGCAAACTTACTCTTCCTAAGTGTGCGTGCTTTTAATGCTTGGTCTCACAGGTGTTGCTACACAAAGTTTTCTTCTTTGCCCCCACGTCTTAACCCTTGAAGCTAAGAGGTATTCTCGTCAGTAAAAAGGGATTAGCGCGCTTCTTTTCACACAGGGGGGGGGGGAGGGTAAGGAAGAAGGGGGGAGGGGATGAGGCCGTCCATGCCCATGCCTCTGCTGTGCTCGGCCGGACACCCCCTCAAGGACGAGCCACGAGAGACGAGACTGCGCGGTTGTTGAGCACGCCCAAGTTGTCCAAGTCTCAGCCTTGTCTGGCCGAGTCCCGCTCAAGAATGGTGAGCTTTGAGCAGCTTTCTTCTTGTCGAGGATTAGAAGCGACATAAAAAGTTTGGGGGAAAAGAGGAGGAGGAGAACTGAAAACAAGGAAATTTTTTCTTTCTGCAAATTTCTTCCACCCAACACGTTGCGTTATCATTCCAGCTTGATGTGGGGCTTAATGGAGTAAGAGTAACGCAGACTGAGCTGAGATGGTGCCCAGCTGATCCTCAACCAGACGGCGTAGGACATCTTCTGCGGAGACACCCTGTAGGGGAGGGAGGGAGGGAGGAAGGAAGGAAGGAAGACTGCAAAAAATAACACGGTACTGAAATGCTCACTTCTCCTGAGACAGCATCTCAGACTCGAGGTGAGTTGTACAGGGTGTCTCAGTTCGCCAGGCTCATCAACCGCAACATTGTGGCTGCAGAGAAGAAGAGGTCAAAAGTTGAAAACTTTGGAATTGAGGACAACTTGGCCTTCAACAGAGTGTCCAACAAGTAGTGACTGCTCACTTCACTGCAATTCAGCGGCATCGTAGAGACTACAGAGTGTCCTGAAAGGACCGAACTCCAGTGTAATTTAACAGACACGTCGGGACTACCGGGTGTCTTGGAAGCAATGACTGCCCGCTCCAGTGTCTCTTAGCAGAGAGATGCGTAGTGACCGCTGGGTGTCCAAAAACGTCACGTCTGTCAGTCAAGATCGACAGAATCTTGTCCTAGGGATGTCCAGAGCAATGGATGGGCAAAGATGACGTCATTTTGACTTCGACCACAGCTGTGTGACTGCAGAGTGCCACAAATGTGACGGCTTCTTACTTAGATAGGAGACATTGGACAAGGCTGATGAGTTAATTTACTGGCGAACTCATTGAGAAATTCCTCCGCTACACATAACTCCGTCACTGGGACGACATTTGGTGGAGGTGTCTGCACAACTGCACTCTAATAATGAGTCATTTACTGGTGTTGATGGCTTAATGAGGGGTAATTGAACGGCTCCGGTGACTACTTTTCCACAACTGTGTGAGATGATCCTCGTTTGCTGCTTCATCGACGGTGTCGTTATCATTTTTGGTCTGTCCAACTCGCATTGTTTGTTTGCTCGTCACACTGGATGTAAAGAGTTAACATCAGCAATTAACGACCAAATAGTGCACGTATTTTTGACGTAAATAGTGCACGTAACATTTCTAGGAGACATCCTTGTACGCATAAGTATGTTAGAGTGTATTGACAGCATAAACAGCATTTGTTTGCCGCGCACCAGTAAACAAATAGATGGAGCCCCCAACTCGAAGCCTTTTTTTCGATGAAGAACAAACTGTGTTAACAAAGATTCATGGATGTGTGTTTGCGTGTGCGTGCGCGCGTGTGTGCGTGTGTGCTCCGACGCGCCCAAAGTCACCAGGTGAGTGAGGGAGACCACCAAATGTGACCAAGACCCTATCGAACTTCCTTTGCAGAAGATTTATTCTGGAGGACGACTCAAGTCCTTAGCGTATTGCACAGGGTGTCCCAATAGTCGTGTCGAGTTCGAAAGTCGCACACTGCATCAAGAGTGATTTGTTCACTAGTTCGAAATGACGTCACGTTTGTCCATCCATTGCAGTGGGCAGACTGTAAGATAAGATTCAATGGACAAGATAGGACCGTTTGGACACCCTGTTGCGGCTAAATCGCAACGAAGTGAGTAGTCACTACTTCCCCGCCGCTTTGCAGTGACTATATTGTAGTGAAATTGCAATAAAGCGAGCAGACACTACTTCATAGACACTCTGCAGCCTCCGTGTTGCTGTAAAGTTCCTGTGGAGAGTCACTACTTTCGGGTCACTCTGTAGACATCGTGCCAGAGTTGAATAGCACTCAGTCACTAATCCCGGGGACACTCTGTACACATCGTATCGTAGTTGCATTGCAAGCAAGTGATGAGCCACTACGTCTGGGACATCTTTGGCTGTGCATAGAATGGTGCACCCTGTAAGACGTTCTGAAAAGCAATTAGCAGCATGAAGAGAGCTCTCGTTGTCTGGTCGAGTGACTTCTGCTCCGTGGCGTTGTTCGTCGAGGTCACGTTCTTCTTGTCTTTGTCCCCGCTAGTGAAGTCGACGCTTTGCACACATGTGAACGCTTCTCAATGTTCCTCGACCGAATAAGATGTCATTTTTCACTTTTGCCGCTTTTCCCTTTGAAAAATACTGCTCGCGTGTCTTCCTCTTCCCTGATTTCGATCTCCGTGTGCAGGAATTCCGCCCCGGAAGAATGGCAACTCTGGCGGCGAGCACAAACAAAGCACGTGGGACATCCGCTGTAATGTATGGAGACGTCACAACGTGCGCATGTAGATGTGGCGTGCAATCTCTGGCAACCTCGCCAGCGCCTGGGTGGTCCTCGGGGAGAGGCGCAGATGCGCGCCGGCGCTCAGCAATGAGCTGTAATCGACAGTAATAAGAGCGCTCAACGTCGAGGTCGCCATGGTAGTGGAGCAGCGGCTGTGCTTCAAGTCCAGGAGGTCTCGCTGGCACCTCCACCCCTGGCCATGTGGGGACACAACAGCCTGCAGCACGACCTCGTGTACATGGCGCACTCGGCGGTCGCCGAGGCTCAGTCGGCAAGCTTGCCAAAGTTGAGAGTTCTGCGGAGACTCATAGTCTGTCAGCAGCAAAATCTAGTCAAAAAATGCAGGGTTTTGCACTGATCACAGTTGACAAAATCTGCGAGCTAAAGCCTCTCGATGACCATTGTGGGAGGCCAACACAACCTCGACACCATGCGCTTGCCGTACAACTTATAAAACTTGAAGTACATGAGCGCTGGAGAGAGTAAGAGTGACATTCCTCAGATTGCGAAGCTTCAGACTCGTAGCGATCACTCAGGCTTCACCCTGGGTTTGCACTAGACTCTTTGTATTCTTGGATCTACCTATGACACGTCATGTCTCCACTTGACCATGAGCAACGTGACAAAGTCCTTAAACTTGCTTAGTGAAAATGGGTTTGACCCTGGGCTTGACCCTACGCTTGCCCTGGACGTCCTCTCCGGGTACCCAAACATCAGTCACATGTACACAATTAAGATAGTAAGGATGTCACAATCTTTAAGCATTATAAAGTGTAAGGCACTTAAAATTGTCAGAGAATATGGAATCTCTAGACTTGCGCTGGACGTCATCTCCATGACATCAGCACACCTTAAAGAGTAAAGTGACATTCTCAAATGATGTTGATTAAAACTGACAGCTGCAAAACATTGTCCCTGCCGACGGCCGACTGGGCCAACACCCTGGAGTCCGGCTTGCCCTCCCCTCCTGCATAACCTGGGATTGGGGTGGATGCAGAGGGTTAGGGAGGACTTGTGCTCCACGATACCCATCATGACGTCTTCTTGGCTTCACAATGGTGAGGCAAACAACCGGCTGTGTTTAATAAAAGTTGTGTGGATGCCACTGGGAATAAAAAAGTTTCTTAATAACGAATTCCAAGGGTGCAAGCAGAATTGCTTGATATGCATTTGCAAAATTTGGTCGGACAGACGGACAGACGGACAGACGGACAGACGGACAGACGGACGCTCACGTCGGTACCGTCCAGTTTAGGAAGAAGAACAAGAAGCAGGGAATTGCTAAGTTGGGCTCATCGATTTTTCTTATCTCTTCTTCTTCTGACCACAAATCGCGTTTTATGGCCTCTCTGCCACGTGTGTGCGTGTGGTTGTTTTGTGCGCGCGCGCGTGTTGGCACACAAGCTCGGCCAGACAGAGACACCCAAATCTGTCCCAGATTGGGCACACCCCATCGAGCTCTGTCTGGCCGAGCTTCTCTCTCTTTTATACCATTTCCACGCCTGCCACACAAAGATCGAGAATCATATTTACGACCTCGACGCCCAAGCATGATGTTCCCTCCTGCACCGTGTGAGGCACAAGAGGTGCGCATCCTTCTTGACCGCGCACACGTCCCTGTCTGGGCTCCTCCTGCTGACTGCCGAGCTTGATCAGGGTGGAGACTTTGATGGTCGAGGCCGCCAAGTGCCAATTTGCCAGCACTCTTGGATCAGACTGTAACGTGCAGCAAAGAAAATAATGACTGTCGACTACTGCGTCGTGTTTGCTTTCCTCATATGGAGAGAGAAGGAAGAAAAATCATCTTTTCTCTTCCTTTATTTGTCTATCTTTTTCTCCTCCTCAGCTGCTCCTGAGGCAAAAAAGTCAGGTTTATCAATGAACACCATCTTGGCATCACTTGTTAAGGAAAAGTAAAACAGTCCTCTCGCCAGCCATAAAGGCCATATGTACAGGGTGTCCCAAGGGTGTGGCAAACTTTTTGTCTGCAAGCGAGTAATAGCAATACCAGAAATGAGACTGATCAATCAACACCACCACTTGTCGAGGAAATACAGTTCTCTCGCGGGTGGTGAAGTACAGGGTGTCTCACTCGTCACGCAGCGAAGCAAACGACGGAGGGAAGAAGGGATGATCGTCAGTCGACCAACATCGTCACTTCTCAAGTAAAACACTTCTCTGGCCATCTTTACAGTCTGGGTTGTCTGCAACTTTTCACCATAAAGCAAATAAGAGCTTCGTCAACCAGCACCTTCACTTGTTGAGCCAACGTCACCCTGTTATGCTGCCATCGTGTATAAAGACCTGGTGCACAGGGTGTCCCAGTTGTCAGGCCGCTCATGAGAGGAGGCTTTATCTATCAATGTCATCCACTTGTACAACAATGCTATCTACACGGTACGGGGTGTCTCAGTCGGGCTGCTACCTTGAACACTGATTTCGTGAATTATGGTTCAAGTTGGATACTGGATGTGGCAACACTTTCTGAAATGTTTCCCTCACGGAAACCTCCGGGATGAAGTGGATGACGGTGTGGTGCTTGGTGCTGCCGCCGTCGTCCAAGTTCTTCAGCCATTTGGTGTTCTGTCGCATAGAAAGAGTAAGACTGCACCCGCACCATTTACATGTACTCTACAGGGTGTCTTAGTTATTGGTCAGATTAGGCCCTGATTGCTAGGAAGCTTCCTCTATGTCATCACATCTGGACCACCCGGTATTGGCGGCTGCTTTCGAGACGCATCTAAACCGAGACAACCTGTACGGCACTGCACCACTACATAAGACAGTGGCACGGAATGGACGGGCCCATGATTTGCTCTGTTTTGAAGACTCCAATCCATCATTTCCTATCTGAGCCACCCTGTCGAGCCTGACTCTTTCCTTGCGCATGATCCAAATGAGCGTGCGTCACCGTTTCCAATAGTTTGCCAGCGTTATTTATCGCTGCACAAACGCAAAGTAGCTGCTGTGACCAAAGTTGCCGGCTTCTGTGCTGCGGTGCGCGAGCGCGCACGCGCGTGCGTGCGTCTACCTTCGGTAGGTCGAGGCCATTTATCATCTTTTACCCCTTTATTTTGCGCACACACTCGGAGAATGAGAGCACTGGAGGCAGGGCTTGCTAGGGATAATTCATTCCGCGCATATGTGATATCAACTTCCAGTATGGGTAAGCATTGAAGGAGGAGGCAGAAAGGGGTATCTGTTGCTGCTTTCTCTCTCTCTCTCCTCAGGTACATCCGCACACAGCGTGAGTCGTGCACAACATTCGTACGTGCTAATATTGCACGATCTTTTTTGCTCACACTGGGCTGGAGGAGACGGTTTTTTTCATTGCGAAATTCCTGCCAGACAGACGCTTTACGCACACGCATACACATACACACGGGCTGCTTTGTATCGAATATTAGCTTCCCTGGAATCCCTGTTGCTCAGATGGAACAGGGTGGCCAAGAAACCCGAGTCTGGCCCATAAAGGATGAAGCAGCTCTTGGAGCCATCTTGGCATGGAGCTTTCACTAGGGTTAAATGGCATTCAACCATTAGTACAGCGGTCTTAAAGTTGTGTTCCTAGCCACAGTTTAAGTACGCATTTAGCATTTCATGGTCGAATAACATTGACGCATGAATGACGGTTGATGGGTCTCCCTCGATAGCAACGCCACCTGACTGAATCACAATGAGAGGCCCACGTGGTAGGCCCAGCACAGTTGCCAAGAAAAGAGCTGTTTTGGGTGTTGAACGACACTGAAACATGGACAAAGTTCTCCTGACTTGCGCAAGTCCACACAATAGGCGGAGGTATTGTGTTGGGCCCTAAAAATGAGAGGCCCACATGCCAGGCCCATGCGTGTGCCACGGAAAGTGTCGTCAAGGCCTTATTAAGTAAGAAGAAGTCTTCCCTACCTTCCAGTGTATTGGTCTGCAATGAGACTCTTCAACTTTTTGGCCACCCAGTACATACGTACATGCATGAGAGAGATAAAGGCAAAGAGAGAGCAAGAAAGGGCGTGCGTGTGTGTGTGTGTGTGTGTGTGTGTGCGTGCTGACGCCGCAAAAAGCTCCCTTCCCCCCTCCCAAAAAAAAGTTCCCCAATATACGCGCACTACCCCTTATTTAGTTTGATTTACCCCCCAGGGTTTGCTGCAAGAGTGCTCAATACTTTCTTCTTTCTCTCCTCACCCCCAAGCAAAGTCCATTTGCACCAACTTAGAGATGTTAAGAGCTTTGATGTGCGTCCCTTTTAGCAAAAAATTGTATTACCGTAACTATTGTATGAGCGGGTATGTAAATCAAGCCCACATCTTCGCATCCCTGCTGAGTTTGCTTTCCTTTTTCTCCGTCTCCCCCTTGTTGTTTGCTATGGGTGCGTGGACAATCCTAAGGGAGAGAGAGAGAAAAACTAAATTCAATAAGAACTTTTTTACTCTTCTCTGACTCAATGTAGGGTATTTCATTCGCACTATATAAGCTTATCTGCCGGGGTCTCCATGGAAACGCTCACACGCACACAGAGTTATACCCACACTCAAAAGCTCTGAACTATATGCATACGAGCTATGTGCTACACACGCATGTTCCGCGCTACACGAAAAACAAAGTATGTATTACACACGCATGTTCTGCGCGATATTTAGTGGACAGTGCAGGATATACATTGTGAATGTGTCGAGATACACGACATTTATATGAAAAAATGTGTGTGCACACAGATGTTTGCACTTATACACCTCTCGGGGTGGCACTCCGGTTCGTTGGGACATTGAGGAAAGTGAGACAACAGCTTCTAATTCTGAATACGGGTGACTGAGGCAAAAAATGTAATAATTATTTCCTATTAGGCACGTGAGCAATGTCTGATTAGGTAACTGTGGCTGTGCTAGGACTAGGCTGACCTGAGATGCTGTCGTCAACTGGAACTCTACTGATCTGAAACGTTACGTCAAGTAGGGCTACCCTGACCAATGACGAGTAGGACAACAGTGACCAGCAGCACAACCTCTGTCCACCTCGATCGTACACACTTGACCACAATGATGCTTTTGTGCAGCAATGGGAGGTTTCTGGCATGCAGCATGTCCAAGAATGGTCTGGAGAATGACATCTCTGGCACTGTATGGAAGCGCCCCAGACAGTTTCAGCCAATTTTACCAAGAAAAAAACCACTGAAAGGGTGAAAAATGCTGCATTTTGGTGTTGCGCCCTAGCATCCAAATGGTCACAAAGTCAATCAAGATGCGGCGTCTTGTCCAGCACTGTCTGGATGACCGATTCCACACAAAGATTGCACCTGAAAAGCTGTCACTGCAGCGTAGGGAGTCCATTTTGATGAGTTATGGCAAGGTCTGTACTGTGTCGAGTGTGGGGAGTTCTTACCTGCACACTCACCTGTACCGGAACGATGGTCCAGGGTGGACGAAACATTTTAGGTCGGTGCATCCCTACTTAACGTAACGTTTCTGATTAGTATGGACCTGCGTTGCGAGCAGGAAAGAAGTCCATTCTGCTGGTTCGTCATGCAAGGACCTGGCAGTGTAACTGCTGCACTGACCTGCCTGGCAAATTATGTTTATGGAAATTCAGGAGTTTGGTCCCAAAATAACATAAGGCATTTTAGGACCCATTCAGAGCCAAGTTACTGAGCAAACTTCTCTCAGCAAAGTGCTATGGAAACTTGGGACATAAGTCTATTGAGAGCAAATCATGTAGATGGAATTTCAGGACTTGCATCCCAAAACAACATATTATTCTGTTGAGGCATTTTAGGACCCATCCAGAGCCAAGGTACTGAGCCAGCATTTCTCAAAATAAATCTTGTGAAATGTCCTATTGATGGAATCTTAGCACTTGGGTCCCAAAACAACAGCATTTTGTTAAGGCATTTTAGGACCTCTCTAGAACCAAGGAGCTGGGTCAACTTTTTTGTTGGATAAATATTGTGAAATGTTGATTTTTGTTCGATCCCAGGACTTGCGTCCCAAAATAACATGGTATTTTTGTGTTGAGGCATTTCTCCCAAACTGTTCTCCTTAGAAGTCCAGTGCACTTTTCCTGATGCTGGGACCTGCAGCTGTTGCCTGCCTGGCTGCAGGGAAGACAGGACCAAGCTAACTAACTGCTGTTGTCCTACTTGGTCGATGCCAGGCTGGCCCTAGCATTTGGCCCCCAGGAGGTCTAGTCAAGTGACTTTTTGGGAGGAGCTAGAAAATTGTACATTAAGTGGGGACAACTTGCGATCTAAAATAAATCTTCTCAGAATCCTACATGTTCCTGAAGTGAACATATAGTCTCAGGGCGTCCTGTGGACAGTAAAGGTGCCCAGGATGTCTACTACATCTGTCTGATCTCTGGTCACACACGCACCAAAACTTTATGCACACACACGCGCGCGCGAGCAGAGATCTAGACTACGCACACGCCAAAGCTCTTTACTACTTCACGCACACACGAGTATCAAAGCTCTGGATCGTATACACACAATATCTGTGCTGCACACACACGTACAGGATCCGTCCTCCAATCTCACCAAAGATACGCAGACACCAGATCTGTGCTGCGCACGCGCATACAAAGTAATAGAGAAGAAAGTTCTGAAGAGTCCTCTGATATCAAATGGACAATTGCTTTCTTCTATATCTTCATCTGCCAAGGGCGATGTTGATGTCTTATACAGCCTTATCCATCCGCTCGGAGCCAAGCAACGGAGTCGCTGTGGATAGAAGAGCGTGTCTGGGGAAGCACGCTTGGTCTTGCACTCGGTACTTGCACTCGGTACTTGCACTCGGTACTTGCACTCGGTACTTGCACTCGGTACTTGCACTCGGTACTTGCACTCGGTACTTGCACTCGGTACT
>JAAUXU010026626.1_pt1 | contig 28193 bp, 30 predicted proteins | sample 7278151 | NCBI WGS metagenome assembly JAAUXU01 (sample SAMN14350113, study PRJNA611818) | marine sediment metagenome | isolation source: surface marine sediment (1.8m) | place: French Polynesia: Moorea | collected 2018-08
CCCCCCCCCCCCCCCCCCCCCCCCCCCCCCCCCCCCCCCCCCCCCCCCCCCCCCCCCCGAGGAGAATACAAATCACAGATCGATAAAGCTTCCATCTCATTTGCTTATTGGAGAATCTTTTTCCCCTTGGGCAGGCAGACCTAAAGGAAGGGAGGTTTGTTGGGTGAGGTGGGTCTGTGGGTGGTTCTCTGTCGGACCCAAATGATCAGATACTCAAGCGCACACGTACTGAGGGATGTGGATAATCAAATATATTGGCTGGATGACGCCTCTGCAGTGCGCATTAGGCCGCTACGAGTACAGAAAAGGTTGTTCTGGACGTCCTACTGTAATACTGCACTGTCTGTCTGTCTGTCTACGTAGGACGAGTGTAATGGCCCTGATCACCTGGGGAAAAAGATGAAGGGGAACTAGCAAACTGGACAGCTTGTACGGGACAATGTCTCTGATTGACTTCCCGGATGTCATGATGGATGGCTTAATGGAGGAAAGACCATGCGATCCTATCAGAAGAAGACGAGGGGAATCCATGGTCGTTTTAGTTAGCGCGCAAAAAATGGGGGAAAAGGGGATTCATTCCCCTCCAGATAGGAATCAAATGACGTTGTCCGAGCGCACACGCACGCGCGCGCAAAAGCATGCAAGCATGCGCGCGCGTGACGCCCAATTGGCTTGATTATCCCCAGGGTAATTCCTGACCCGAACGTGCGAGAGCTTCTTTTGTCATCGCCAGCAGCGGGACCTCGGACCAAATCTCTCTCTTCTGAGCGCAATCTTGAGCATGCAGCAAAATGGAAGGTGTGTGCGTGTGCGTGTGCGTGTGTGTGTGTGTGTGTGTGTGTGTAAATCAGACACTCAATCAGAGATACGGACTGACACGCGCGCACACTGGGGAAGACAGAGTTGGTGGAGCTGCTGATGCCACTGCCACTGCCGCTGCCGCCGTCGCTGCCGCTGTCGCTTTCGCCGCCGCTGCGGTTTTCAATTGTGGCTGCGTAGAATATCAAATAGATCACGCCGACGTGGATCGAGTGGGAGTGGGAGAGCAGAGAAAGAGGAGGGGTGAACCAAGGAGGAATGCTGCTTACTCGCCTGCTTGATGGTCGTATGGATGAAAGAGAAAAGGAGAGTGAGAGAGAAGCGACCGACATCTTCTCCTTCCAGCCCAGATGGATGACTATCTTTGTGTAGTGGCTGAAGGAGTATGATGCCAGATACACGCCGGCGCTCGCGCTCCCTCGGCAGTAGATAGATCGGAGATGCGTCCGGACGACGCGGAATGAATACATTTTCATCCAATTACTCGCTCTGCGCACGTTCTGCGTGTCGTGGGGATTGGGGGAGGGGAAGCTGAGAGAGCGATTGAAGAACACGACATACCAGCATCCCAAAAGGAATCGCCAAAGAGTGTGCCGAGAAGAGGCACTGAACATCAATGCACTGCCTGCCTCGCCTCGTCTGTGCTCTTACTTGGTCCGTCTCGACCTCCTTGGTGCTTGCACGTACGAGTACGTACAAGGTAAATAGCGACCAAAAGACATTATCTTCCATAAGTTACAAGGGGCTGGCACTGCATTATTAAGTCGGGATCGTTATTTATGAGACTGCCTGTTTCTCCGCCGTCAGGCGGCCGCGAATGCATATTTGTAGCATCACGTATGAGTGTGCTCTGTATTCACATACGCGTCTGTGTACGTACGCAGCAAAGGCTAAAGAAGGGAGGAGGTCTTTTCAGACTTAATTACACGCTTGCCACCACCCATGCGTGCGCGTGTGTGGCCACCAAGGAGAGGGGGTAAGACTGGGATGGAGGCAGAGAAGGGTTAAGAGACTCTCCTTTTGCTAACGGTGAAAATGATACACCGCCAGCTATGTCTGATGGGAACCGCCGGGGCGAAAACGACCTGGGCTCAATGGGCTAACTAACGACGGCAAAAAGCCTGACCGCCGCCGCCGCCACATTGAAATGAAGGGAACGAATTGTATGTAGTATGGGCAATTAATTCCACGTCTTGCTCAGGCAATAAATGGGCTCCTCTCGCCCAGTGGCCGACCTCGTAATTGGCTCTTGTGGGTAATTATTCCATTGTCAGAAATTCTCATCTTAAGGGAGGAGTGTCTGTGTGCGTGCCCGGGTCTGTCAGTGTGTCTTTTTTTTTTTTCAATGGCATCTCCTGTGCTGAAGCTGCCGGACCCATTTTCAGCCAGCCACACTTGGATGTAGCACGCACACGTTCGTCCGTACGCACGCGCGCGCGCACGCACGCACGCACGCACACATGTCCGGTAGCGTTTTCACGTGTGGAGCGAGAGAAGCAGAAACTTCTTATCACAATGTCTTTTTTTTTGCTCTCCGGGGTAAATATCCCCATCCTTGTGCTTAAATTGACTGTTCGATGACCTCCCTTCTTGCATAGCACGCGTGACCTCTGCTGAGAGAAAGATGACATGTGAATTGGGTGGAAGAGGGGGCGGTTTTTACGCATTCTCATCGCATCTCCCTCTCAGAACGAGCGGTATGCAAAGTGGAAGGAGTTCAGAATTCATGGTAAGACGGATGGGGTCGGTCAGGCCAAGTCAAGGTGGGTGGACAGACACAAAAGAGAGAGTCGTGACCGGAGAGAAACGTGCACAACGAACGAACGAACAACCTCATATGCATGACGACGGCACACGAATTCCGATGATGAGAAAAGAAGATTTCTCGCACAACTCAATGCATTTCCCCCACAGGAGAGAGGAAGGCGCATGCGTAGTACGTGCACGGACCTTGGTACGTAGGAAGGTGCATGAGCATGCACGTGTTCACAAAAATGCATGACAACGGAGGGAACTCGCACGCTACAGACCTAGACGTGCCCACACTAGCTCAAAGCAAGTAAGAAATATACACAAACACATGTGTGTGTGTAGCACCTTCATTTAAAGAGGGAAACCGCCAGAAGAGTTAAGTTTCAGTGCGCAGGAGCCACCGTCGCTTCCTCTCTGCTTATGCATGCATTCACGCCTGGTATTATTATTATTCAGTGGTGTCTGCTCCACCTCTCTGCCCCATTCGTTCAATGCGTTGTGGCGGTGGTGGCGAGTGATGCATGCATAAGTTGGTAGTTAGGCCCTCTCTTACACATAAGAGGAACCAAGACTTGATAGGAGAAGCCACCGTCCATGCGTGCACGCTCACGAGAAGTGTCGTGCCAGGCGGAACAAAAAGGTTTGTACGCATTAGACCGCGAGGGATTGGCACACGGTATCAAGGCAGTGATAAGAGCGGGTGAAGATTTTTCGCAACCCATTAACTGCATTAACTAGCTATGTGCTTGCGCCATGATAATATATTGTATGCATTCTTGATAAACTGCTGCTGATGTTCGCTGCCCTCATGACGTAGTTCAGTGCGTGCTGTGCGCACACGCGGGCGGACTCTTTTCCAGACTGCAAAGTGGATTGGACCGTCGCCAATGCATCATTCGATATTCTCACGTGGGGAAGGAGAAGACAGAGACGTGCCAAAAAGTGATTTGCGGCCTCGTCAATATTTAATTCCGTTGATTAGGTTTCTCCATTGAACCGCTGGCTTGCGTGAGCAAAGCGACGGCGCTGAGAGGAGGTAGAATGAGTGCCCGAATCGTGAGACGAGTGAAAAGATATGCACACACACTGTCGCACGCACGCACGCACGCACGCACGCACATGCACACAAAGTGGAGAGAGAATGGAGAATATAGGACAGAATCAGCCCCCAAGGGAAGCTTAGCGAGTCCGGTTCCATTACCGCCGCCGCCGCCGCCACCACCGTGCACAGATCTGTCGTGGATAGAGCGTGGTAATCAATTAGTGATGCACGAACCTTTGGAATTCGTTACTGTACATAGACGCTGGGAGGGAAAATGGCTTTTCACCGCTGCTGCTTCGATACGCGAGGCCAATTCGCAAAATGAGCTGGTTTCAGCCTATTATTCTCCCTCTCGGCGTTCCTGAGGGTGACGCTGGCTCAGACGACGTTCAAAGCCCCATCGCAGTCAAAACAATTGCTCACCTGCATGCACGGGGCTGTGCAAATGAGCAGCACCCACGTACAAAAGTCTCTCTCATTCACACCAGCAATCGCTCATTGGGATACGTGGGTACGTCGATTTGGCACCATTACTCGGACCACCCCGGTGGATGGGACAGCCAGCGATATGTTTGCGTGCTTGCTCAGGTGGTCAGCGAGAGGCAGCCAGCGGCAGCCAGCGGCAGCCAGCGGCAGCCAGCGGCAGCCAGCGGCAGCCAGCGGCGGCGCCCGGATGATCATGGCTCGCCGTACCAAACTGGCACTTTACAAAGAATTCGGACAATCTCATTTCCAAATGAGAAGAGCAGTAGGGGAGGACCCGCCTCGGGCGCAGACGGACGGACCGGCAGACGGAGAGAGGAGGCAATTTTCGGCAGGAAGGATGGATATTTGGTCAAGGTCAGGCTCCCCAAGGGGACCATAGGTTAGGGAAAGGAGGAGGACTTTGACAACTCGCCAACTCACAACGGCCCCCATTTTTCTACTAGTTACAGTTTCGGAGGGCTGACTTCTTGACGGCAGATGTTGATTATAGGGCGAGAGAGGAAAGCAAAATGGTCGTCTTTTGTTACGTGGACCGTAGCAACAACATCGTACTCGTATTATTCGGGCTCCGCTGCGAGCTACTAATTCGACAATGCGTGCACTGTTCTGCCTCCCCCCTTCCCTCAACAATACGGCAGGAAAAAGGAATCAGTTTGAGCAAATTGCACCACCACCGTGCGTACACTGCAGTGCTGGCATCCACAGATCTCCGCGGGAGATACGCATCACCTACGAAGTAGCTTCCATCGTTTCTCTCCGCCTGCACTGAGATGCGCAGGGGTCAGCATAGACATGATCCACACGTAGTACGCACGGTGCTGCAGACAGACAGGGGAAGTCGACGTGAACTTGTACATGCGCAGGTGAGGCAGAAGATAATGATGCATAACGAAGCGATCTCATGGGAGCCGCCCGGCCGGCCGGCCGGCACGCATACAGACAGACAGACACTCACACATGCACAGCGTCTGCCTGTACCCGAGCTATCACACCGGTGTCCATACGTCATTGGCATAAGGAGAGGGAGAAATTAGCCGGCAGGTGGCTGCTGCTCCTCCTGCCTCTAACGCGACATTGATTGGATGAGCATGATGGAGTTAAATTAGAGCTCGCTCGGCCGAGCGCCGACAATGGGCTCATCTGCAGATGAAATTTCGTGACACGAGGGCTTAATTTCGGATGATAATGCTCACGCTGCAGCGCTGGAGGAGGGGAAATCGACTATCGACCCGTCGAGGGATTTGGTGCGCGGTATAATCTCTCTCTCTCTGGCGATGGATATGGATTAGACACACGTACGCACGGAGTGGCGTTGAATGGGACGACTAATGCCAAAACAAGGGATGGTTGAGGGGAGAGAAATCAATGACGCGTTGTTCCCCGCTGTTGTGACTTTTGCTGCCGCTGCTGACTGAAGCAGTTGCGTGAAAATAAGGCTCTTTCCCTAAATAGAGTTGATAGTTGCCCCTCTCTCTTTCCCCCATGTGAACTCTGATTGCGATCAGCTTGCATGCAGACCCAAGCTCGACCTCAGCCTAATGCATTCTTTTCATGTGTACATACATAGCACCATTATGAATATTGCTTCCCCTAGCATTATGTAGACTGGTCCCTTGCATTTTTGCTCCTCCTCCGTTGCCACGACGCACGCTTCATTGCAGGGATTAGGCTGTGCCGTCGCTTCTTCCCATAAAAATGATTCCACAAGGCACAATTACACGGCAATCAACGCATAAGACCTCTTGTGGCCAAGACTGCTCGCAGAGGGCACAGTAATTTTTCACCTTGGCGGTTCCTCAGCTGCTAATTCTACCTTTTCTGCCTCCCCAATGGAATAACGCAATGGTGACGTGTTATCCGTCGGTACGTAATTTCCACCGTAAAGAAGGGGAATGAAGTCCGTGTTCATGGGATAGCGTGCGTTTAGTGCTGATTGCATGTACTTGCCACATAGGAAAGGTCTTTTTATTCCTGGCTCTTATGTACTATGAACAGTCGGTGGCTGAAGAAGGAATCATGACGGCAGTGTATTTGTTTCCACTAAATGAGTGGTTTCGCTTGGCGTGCACACAATGCGTACATTCTTTTGAGTTCTTTCCTCGGGGGGGGGGGGGAGAGTAACACGCGCGCTCGCACTCACGCACGTATGCACGCACACGCGCGCACACACGCACACACACAGAATAACCGCAAATTAGAGCCATAAACATGCACGGCGGAGTTATTGGGGCTGTGCCGGTGTTTTGGCATTGTTTGTTGCTCCCACACAGGACGTGCGCACTTGAGCAAGTGCAGCCAACCGCAAAAAAGGCACGCGCCGCCGCAATGTGTGCTGTGTACTTAACGCTGCCCTCTCCCACTTTCCTTGCCCTCTTTCTTTTCAGCTGGCGTACCGTTTGTACACAAGAGCGCAGGACTGCGCTTCATAGTGCCAGCATACGTGTCCATACATATTCCCCGCCGACGTCCAAGTGCCTTGACACAAGCGGCCAAGGAACGACTCCTACAGCGGCTTCAGCCCAAGCCCCAAGTGCGACTCGTGTGACTCCAGCTCCACTGGCCAGTGGTGCCAGCGACGTGCGCAGCGTCCACACATACCCACGTTGCCTTTCCCGCAATTTGCCGAGGAAAAGTGTTCTGCTCCAATGGGCTTTTTCGCTCTCCATCAGCGCCATGCAGCAGCCGCAGCCAAAACACACACACACACACACGTAGTACATACTTGTAGCCACATATCGGGTTCTCTTACTCATTCGCTCACCCTCTCTCCAGTTCTGGATCATTGATTAACGGACAATGAGAATGAGAGAGTAGAGGCCGCCGCAGTACAAACTGATCCATTAGCCCCGACGTTCCACCCCATGGCTCTTTCCTCAGGCCAGAGAGAGAACCGAAATGGAGCCAAGAACCGAGAGACCATCTTGATGAGAGAGAGGAGTCTCTTTTTTCTATTAGGATGCGCTCATCCTTTGCGTCCGGATTTCCGAGGGTCGTAAAAGCGCTCTCTTTCTTGCTGTGCCTCCCTCTCCCAGTGAGAAAAGTCGGGTAAGAATGACGGATTGCAGGGCTTTATTTTGCTGTACTGGGAGTAGGAAGAAAAGCTTAAGATGTTCACAAAGTAAAAATAGATCACCCCTGTACGTACATCTGTCCAGGCAGGTTGGCAATCTTATCCCCTATAGAAAAAGCAGTTGGCAAGACAAACTGGATTGATTATCCTGTTAAAGGCAATACGTATGAGGGCTTCCACATCCCTGCGCTGTTCTCTTTATCACGTGGCATCACTTCAGATTGTCTTAGGAAAGAAAATTGCCTCGGATGGAACGTAGCTTTAGGGGTAAGACTAAGAATGAGTGGGACGAAAAAAGAGCCGCCAGATCTGATGTTTGTCTCACCCTGGTAACAAGAGTCCCCATGCTTTGGAACGTTTGGGACTGGGCAATAACTGATTGGGGAGACTCAGCTACCCACCCACCTGCTCAGTGGGACCTGGTTTCAAATCCGGCCCTAGGGATGACTTTGCCAGGAGAGCAGGGCTCTTTCTGGCTTCTGCACATTGCGGCAAAAGGCACCCACCCACGTGGCCACAAGCAGCGTGAAACCACCAGTGCCACCTTCAGGACTTGCGGAGCAGTGCTGGCAACGCCTGTTGGCAGAAATGATAACTAGGTTTGCCAGCCCAAGCAGCCAGATATCACCAGCTGCCTCTAGAGAGGTGGTGTCACCTCTTGAGGAGGAGGTCCCTGGAAGTGATTCCCTGTTGGGAGAACCGGGTTGGGACGGGCATGCTCACTGCTCAAAGCTGAGCTGGGGTCCACGGTAAGAACTTCTATAACTCGGGCCTGAACGAACCAAGTGCATGTTTTGAAATATGCGGCTTTCTACGTGTGGCCAGTTCCTCCGGACTTTACAACAGACACAATTGTCATTCGGTTCTTCCCCATCCGGGGAGCTTGGACATTGTGTCCCCAAAATTCGTTTGAAATTGGTTCCCGCCTTGAAATCACAGCCGCTCTCGCCTTCGTCATGTGGTGAGCACTTTGTGCTGCTTAAAGAAAGGAAAGCATCGTCTCTTGCAGGTGCAACAGTATTCAAGATCCCCAACTCAAGTCTCACGCGTTCCCTCAGCTCAGGAAGGCTCGGCTGAATGCACAAGAGGTCAAGATCAAGAACGTGACAAGATCAAGAGTGACATTGGCATGGGAGGCATGTGCAATGGCTGAGGCGACAGCAGCCTGTGCGGGACCCGTGGAGGTCACGATGGTGGGGGCAGAGAAAACAGCTAAGGATGCACGCTGGGGCAGCCGCAATGGTTGCTGAGAGGGGGGGGGGAGACTATGGCCCACTGCGACCCCGGGACTACTCTGGCCGTGGCTGCAGCTGCCACAGTCGAGATGATGGAGGCTACCGAGCAGACAGGGTTCGGAAATCTGCGTAACAGGAGGTTGACTGTTGAGAGCAATTTTTGAACTGTCAATTACATGGACAGCGCAAAAATCCCTATCACCCAAATCGCGATTATCTGAAGTCGACTGTTCTTTCTGTGGGTGAAGTTTCAGTAGCAGAGGGATCAGCCCGCGCTCCTTGCTCATCCCCAATTTTTGTTCCAATCTTGTAATGGCGTAACAGGCACAAAAATCATCCAACATTTCAAGTGTCGAAGAAATAAAATCAGTGAATTCTAGAGTCTCATCCAGAGCATCACGTAGGAGTCTCTCTGCCTTTGGTAACTAAGGCACTGGAAACCTGCTGCCAATTAACAGCTGGTCAGGGTGAGGTAGAAACTGCTCCAAATCTAATTGCTCTAGCATATTTGCCTGACCAAGCGTAGCGTGCAAACGCAGAGTTTGATGTGGAGATGTTCCCTGTGAGACTGCGCACGTGGGAGGCTGGAGATTATTCAGCACCGTAGTCTCAGGATTACCCATGTGTACAAGTTCCAACTGACGCTGACGAAAAGCAGACGAGCCTGAGGTATGCTCTACTACCCCACACTATATCCATAGGGGACATATCATACCCAATATGCGAAGGGCACAACAGAAAGACGTTTTGGCGTGTGTGACTTATGTCCTGTCTTGTCTTTCTCCATCACAGCGACGGTGCAAGGAGCGCGTTTCCAAGCTTGCATGTGAAGAATAAGTTGTCACACATGTCAAGTTGGACGAACGATTGGTTGGTCTCTGCCTTCCTCTCGATTTCTGCTCCTGATAACTATCGACAGTTCTCATGTACTCCCCTATCTGTGCTCTCCTTTGGCACAGGGGGGGGGGCGGATGGGTTGGGAGTAGAGAGCAGAGAGACAGTGAAGAATTAAGCATCATGCAAGCACCAACCCAGACATGAGCTCTGTAGAATCGTAGCAACCAGCGATGTCATTCGGACACGTTTGAACAATTGTGGCCTCCATTCGAACAAGAGCCTTTGTTTGAATCAAGCGTGAGCCGCACGAGAAAATGTTATCTGATCTGAGGTACGCCCTGTACGGTCCATAGGTGATTATTGACTGTACCGAAACTGCGGATGAGTAATGTGCAGGAAAATTTGCCGAAAAAGATAGCGTCGGAGAGAGTTTTTCCAGTGCAGTTACGTGCATGCGTGAGCCAAAAATGTAAATCTTAACGCGGTGTATCTTGAGGGGGAATAATCTCTGTTGTGGTCTCCATCATGCAGTGAGAGAAACTGCGCCCTGCAGTTCACTGTGCATTCAGAGCCGCAAACTTCACAGAAGACCCGTTATCGTGATCATTTCGCATGTCACCGCTCGGGAGTTGTCGAGGACAATGTTTGTATCTGACTTTTGAGGGTAAATAAGTGAGCGCAGCCCTTAACTTGAATCCTTTCATTTTGCGTCACACACACACACACACACACACACACGGCATGCACAAAGACTTAAACGCACGTAAAAGCTGCTGTTCTTCGTGTTCTGTGCCAATTTCTCATCCGACTTTAGACTCCTTTCAGTGACGATACTTTTAGCAAATAGTATACTTTCTGCTTGGTCACTTTATATGTAAATTAAGCAGCAAGGTACTTTCACGGTGCAGCACAATATGTACCCAATGTTTCCCTGCACAGGGTGGTACGTTTAAATTGAGACTGTTTTTGACTGCCCTCTGGGGAACCCATATTTGAATTTCCCGCTTTTTAATGATATGCGGCTCTACAGCTGGATCCCACAAACAGATTCAGTAACAACAACAGAGTCTCTGAGGACACTTTCAGAAAAGATTGTCCTCGGAGGTACGGAAGAGACATCTCAACCTTACTGCTTTTCGCTGGCGCCACAAGCCAACAAGGTCACTAAGAGGTTCAAGTTCACCATCTGCAAGGTCATGATGGACTTCAAGGAGGACTCTTACGTACACCCCCCCTCTCCCTGACGCTGCTTGGGGCCAAGAAGATCACCCACAAGTTGGAGGGGAATCCTGCCTGGTTTGATAGAACCTGGGCGTCGTCAATTTCAAGAAGATGCTCTTCAAGGCCACAATGTTCGATGCCAGTTCACCTCAGCCCTGCTTTGACGGGGTCCGATGAAGCCCACGGACTTCAGCATCCATCCCATGGCGGAGGACACGGCCTATACCACTAGTCTGCGCTAGGTCTGGTGGTCACCAAACCAAACGAGTCCCAGGCATGGGACGCCGTCATGCCACTCCAAGGCTGCGGCCGATGCCCCGAGACAGGTTCAACTCTATTCAGGGATATTCCAAAGATTCCTTTTCTAACCCCTGTGCCTAAGAAAGACGTATATATCGAGCAGAGAGCTGAGTTTCGGGCAGCCACCCTGTGCAACTGAAGAAAGAAAAGTTTATTCGTTTCAACAAGAACCAAAGTTAGTCCTTATTCGAACAAAGAAAGTATTCGACTGATCCAACATCTCTCGTAGCAACAAAAAACCAGACGCACACTCACATATGTCTTATCTGCTGCTTTTGGTGGTGGGTTTCGCTCCTCAGCATAGACAGACATTTACTGGGTGTCACATTTCACACTTGGGCAAACTGCTGAGTGAGAAGGCAATGAATGGCAACAGCGAGGGAGACAGAAGAGAGTTGTTAGTTTTTCTGTCTCTTTCAACAGCCAGCTGGAAATTCTCGCTCTTTTTCTCCCGTCGTCAATTTCTTTCTCTTCTCGGCTCAATTTCACCGGAAGAAAAGCAGCGGGGATTTGAGGGATTTTCTTCCTCAGGTTTTCTTCTCACTGCTCTGGCTTTCCCTCCTCATTTTAGGCACTTCCTCCGACAACAGTTATTCGCCACTCAGCTCATAAGTAACAAGCACAACGAACAGACTGTTGCATCCAGGACGAGCATAAGACTGAACCAGACTGGTGCGCATAAGACTGAACACTGGTGCGCAGACACCAGCACCTGAGGGAGAGTAAGAGCAAACCTTTTCATGCGTTTCGGGCATTGCCGATAATCTGCACTTTTTGTACAGGCTGGATCTGGCGCCGGACTAACTTTTTCTCGCTGCAGATGGCTCTCTTCAACCAAACTCGGTGTGAAAGAGTAGTAGAGAGGGGGTTGAATGTCCATTTGTTGGGGCGCACGCACTTGGCTGATTGTGTGTGGCCACAGCAGTAAACGTGACGACGATCAGGAAGCTCACCCGCTCGCTCGCTGGCTGTCTCGCTCGCTCCCGCCTCCCTATTCCCCCCGCCGCTATGTTATGGATTGCCTAGTCGACCTCCTCAATTACAACAATGGTTCCCTCAACCCTTTTTTTTTTTTCGTCCGCGCTCTAGGTACCATGCATCTCCCAGCTGTTTCTACACATTCACATCTCTCCTCACTCTGTTATTCCAAACACGTCACAGGACTCTCCAGCCGCGGGCAAACGACCGTGGTGGTACCAGAGTCCCAATACGCGTCGAGTGATGATTGTTTCATTCAAACGGGTAGTGGAAAAGAGAGGAGGACGAACGTGTGCGCCGAGGGGATCTCCCTCACGCACCCATCTCCTCCTCACTCCTTCCCCCGGGGTTAAAAGCTGGGGCGACGGTCGTTGGTTCTCTGACTCAATAACAATACTCTGGTGCTGCGACGGCTCTGCTCCAGTACACAACATTCTCTGGCATGCATGCGTAGCCGCACATAGGAGGGACGACGGAGGAGAGAGAGGAGGGGAGCTCATCCAAAGAGCAAGCAGAGCCAATATAATGATTCTCTCTCTCTCTCTCTTTCTGCTGTTGATTGTTGTTCGTTGGCACCCATGGTCGGTTATAGTAGTAGTGAGCGAGCTTAGCGAAGCCCACGGGGGGCTGACCGGGGTCGGATTAGCAGAAAGAAAGAGAGACGCCCTACATGGAATGCGCAGGAACATGTAGAAGAGAGCTGCCAGTGCTGCTACTGAAGAATCCCAGTGACATCACAAAGCTGGCAGACGTAGGAGGAGGTGGAGGACACAATACGTCCTGTACATTATACTACGGATAGGACGTCCAATGCCCACCGCAGCAGGGGTCGCGCGCCATTCTCATCCCAAAACGAGAGCGACGGCCAAACACATTGCTGCTCTCCTGCTCAGGGATTTAGACGGCAATTTATCAGCATTATCAGCGGCCGCCGACTGTTACCATTCATTGCCTGGGAGGAGAAGGAGAGAGAGAGAGAGAGAGAGAGCATTGAGTAAGTGTGTGTGTCGCTCGTTCGTTGGGATCAATGAAAAGGCGTCAAATACCGGGTGGTTGGCGGCTACCGTGTAAAAGGAAGCAGCAGCAGCTCAATGAGCCATTGATGGCGTGCAGCCAATCTACCCCCGGGTGAATCCATCGTGCAGAAAGACTGACGGCCACCATTTGGAAAGAGCTTGTGTTGACAAGAGAACTTGTTCGAAATATGGCAACATTATTCAATGTGTACGCACTAGGAGGTGTTGTTTGTCTATAACGCAGCAGCAGCATCCTGGGGTTTTTTTGGCCATTGAATACGTGAGACAACTAACTCACCTGTCTGTCTTCTGGCTGCAGGTTCGGTGGCAAGATCGATGGGGGTGGACCTGAAATTAGAGAGAAACTTTCGTTCTTCAGCTGCACCTTGTATCATCCACTTAAGTAACGACTGCCAAACACCTCTCTGCCATAAACCCACAAATAATAATGTCACTCCGTCCTGTGTTAGTAAGGGTTCCCCCCACCCGGTGCGTGTTCCGCTCTTCCAAAAACATCTTCAGATAAAAATCGTCTATTCCAGTCTTATCCGCCCTCTCTTCTTTCCCCAAGCAAACGCACACTTTTTGTTTTTGGCCATGTCTCAGGGCATATTTGGTATCTGGAACTGTCCCCCCTCCTCCTTTCCTCTTACTGGTCCTTAGAGACCAACGTCGGACATTGTTAGTCTTCGCCACTCTTTCAGTTTCTATCTTTTCTTTCCCCTCTCAACGACACAGTTTCCCCCTCTCTATTTCCCCCTTCCCAGGCAACCAAGTAGTGAGATACTTTTAAAAAGTCTCATCAGCCTTCTTCGCACTCCTCCGCAGTCCCTCCAAGCAGGCGAGCAACCAACCAACAACCTCTCATTCTGTCCACCCACTCGCACACGCACACATTTGCGGAGATAGAGAGAGGCAGCTCTTGAGAGAAAGAATGACTTAGACCCCTTCTTTTTTGTCTCCTTTCTCATGTGGCAGAAAGAGAGGGGGGCCTCCTTTCCCCTTGAGTGGCCATCAAAAAACGGCTCCTGAGCGTCGGTCGTTTTCTGTACGTGGGTAGAAGGGAACGAGGCTGCAGAAAGGTGCCTCCTCTGACTACTGCCATGGCAAGCACACAGTTTGCTAGCTTGCTCGTGAGGTATGTGTGCGTATGGAGGGGATAGAAGAGATTACTTTTTCGCTGTGAGGGGAGGAATGGGGGGAGAGAGAGAAAAGGGAAAGCCATTATCTCTCCCACGCACGACAATCTTGTCATCGCACCAACGTAAGAAGAAGGGTAAAGGGGATTACACCATCCCCACGCCAGTGGTCTGGACAAACAGCCAGTGCATATCTTTATTCTTCAATCAACAAAGTGGATATTACATGGACGACTACATGATGCAACCAGGGCAAACACTTTGCTGGGGATTGATTAAATAATCACGTAAATATGACGACGCGCAACATCAAAGTCGTGTTCATAGTGGTGTCAGGCCTAATCCTTGGTAGGCAGTGGCTGGCAACAAAGACGGGCAATGCAATCATCACTGCATCAGCTGGCAGACTTTCTTCGTGCTCTCCTGATCCTTAAGCTTGCTGTCAGCTTCTAGATGAGCCTTGAAACTCCACGTAATCGCACTGACTCTGCATGTGTTTAAGCGGAACGTAAGGGAAAACGATATTTTTCTTCAGAGTACCTGCAAATACTTCTTGGAATTCTTCACGTCTGATGGGCTCCGTGGCACAGCTTTTCCAAGAGCGCCATCCAGTCGGCCTTTATCGGCTTGTTGGATAAAACCTTGGACAGTTTTGTCGGCATTATTGATTCTTTCTAGCTCTTTGACTTCTTCGCAGGGGGGTGCAAAGTCAAACTAAACACTAGCCTGGCCCTAGATCACTGTGCCAGATGGAAAGGGGGTGGGCATCAGTGCCGAGGCCGCCAGAGCCGTGACAACTTGAGGCAAAAAGTCAACAAAACTTTAACAGGGAGCTCGAGAATACCCAGCATGTGTATCTTGCTGATGTTGATGTACCTCGCGAGCTGCAACTACCTGCGGCTTTCTCTCAGCCTCCCCACTCATTGAAGCGTGTTTTTGTCGATGCAGTTGTAAATACAACAGCGTTGCAGTAGAGAGAGAGAGAGAGAGAGCACCTAGGTTTATCACAGGACCTGACACCCCCATTAGTCAAGTTAATTCAACGCTTAGCCCACGCTCACCTCCATTGGTCTCAAGAGCTCGTTTGAGCTCCTCTTCTTTGGCAGCAGCCCTGGCCAGTTCCTGCGCCGCCGCGGATGGCTTTTGTTGCGCCAATAGGCTGGCAAATGCGGGATGCGGCAGGCTGTTGGGCCCAGCGCCGCTGACCGCCACAGCCGCTTGAGCCAAGGACGTGGGAATGCCGGCCGCCAACAGCGACAGCGACGAGGGTAGGCCGGTGGGTCCGCCGGCGGCTGCACCCGGATGACTGGCCAACAGACCCGGAGGCAGTCCACCTGGTCCCCCCGCCGCGGCGGCCGCCGCCGCCGCGGCGCTGGCAGGGTTGAGTTGGCTGGCCTGCGCCTGCACAGTCATCTGCATGAGGCGCGCCAGATCTGGTCGTTGATGTTGCTGCTGCGAAACAAAAATGGGTGTGTGTGGTAAAAATGGGCACGTGCAATAATCGACGTCACTGGCGCTGTATGCACACAGTAATAGAACGCAACTTTTCCCTTTCTCCTCTTGGGACTCGACACTAGGAGCAAAAAAGAAGAGATCCTCTCCTTACACAGTGAGCGCAGTTCAACGAAATGGAAGAAACCCATTTTATTGCCATGGTTAGCTGGGCACACGTTGAGGGGGAGAGTGAGGGAAAAGAGGAGGAGAGGCTCTTTCTCGAACTTCGTCAGGCATGGTTGGTTTAAGGAGCGGAAGGAGGGGAGAGGGGATAGAAGGGAGTTTGAGCAAAAGACTTCTCTCTTTCTTTCTTTCTTTCTTTCTTTCTCTCTTTTCTCTCTTTTCTCTCTTTCTCTCTCTCTCTCCTCCTCCTCCTCCTCCTCCTCCTCCTCCTCCCGGCTGCTCAACAAGACTTGAAAGCTTCTTCTTCACACCAAAGTGAGCAGGCAAAAGGAGCCAAAGGGATATAGGTAGAAAGGAAAGGAAAATAGCAGAGTCCTTGTGCTCCGATTGCAGTGTGACAATTGAAAAGGCTTTCTCTTCCTCCTTTTACTGCTCGCTCTTTACTGCCCAGATACCCATACAGTAGTATGTATAGGATTCGTCGTACAGTAAACTTGGTACTTGAAAAGAAGAAAGCCAAACCAAAAGCCTCGGCCCTACAGTAGCAGTAGCCGATTTGCCAATACCCAAGAGTCTCAGAAAGTCTGTAGCTCAAAGTTTGTGAGGGAGAGAGGAACTCTCCGAGAGATCACATAGCTCAAGTCGGTTAAGCCCCATACCTCTCTCCTTTCCTCGAGTTGGTGCTGAATGACTATGGGAGAGAAAGGACGGAAAAGGGGGAAGAAAGCAGCTTGCTTTGATAACGGTGGAGGTGGATCAAGAAGACTAGGAGGGGGGGGGATGGGGAATTCAGAAGCGAGCCAAGTAAATTAAGTGGAAATGCATCGCCTGACACGTCGACTGACAAATATTCTAGCTGGAAAGAGAGGATATGATTTGCTTTGCCATAGTTGAGAAAGCTCTTTGAATGCGTAATGAACGAGGAAAGAGAGGTTGAAGGGAAGATGTTTAATTTGAGGAAGGCTAGAGAGGATTTGTGTGGCTGCGGCAAGAAAGGAGGGTGATAGTGGGGAAGAGAGACCTCTTTCTCTTTCTCAATCCCACTGAATCCCTTCAGAGACATCAATAGAAAGAGACAGCAGCACTTTGGAGGGGAGAGAGAAAGAGGAAAGCAGCAGACGGATATGAGACTTACTTCTGGCTTTTCGCAGACTTCCTTTTCCGCTTGAAAACGACTGAAAGCGAGATGATATTAAGGGGGAAAGAGAGGGAAGGCGGCCAAAAGATTGATATGTCACGCCGATAAAAAGGGGAAGGGGGAATTTGGATCGACTTTCAGGGGCATGAGACATCCGAGTGCGTAATAAATGGGAGATTCTCCGCTACAATAAAATTCTCGGTGATGCATTACAGCTCTCCCCTACCTTTTCGTACGCACAGTGCAGCACTGACTCACTGCACTGCACGTGAAGAAGGAGAGAGAGAGAGAGAGAGAGAGCGAGAGAAAGATCATGTCGTAAATGGGACAAACTCACCCCGATGACAGAATTCAGCTCTGACATGGTGACTTGCTTTGCCCTCTCCACTGCAGTGGCCACTTGCTGCTGATGCTCCTGTGACAAGAATGGCAGCACCTGACCCACGATGGCTGAGAGGCGCTTGACGATTTCAGACTGCAACACAAAGTTTTTGTTTCATCAGGGAACGGTCGGCGCCAGGCAGCGGGCGGAGACTTAGATTCTTAATACGCAAGCTAAGAGAATTTTTTCGAGAAAAAATTCTAAGATTTCTCTCGATATTGCAAGGTATCGGAAGTAGATACCGATACTGTGAAAGGGGAATGATGGACGGATACTCGACGCATACAGTTCTACTTGCGGGATGAGGCATTGAACTATCAGTCACCTCTGTTCCGTGTACGCCGGGCCATGAGGCCGGGCGGGCGTACTTACGGACGGACGGACGGACGGTGAGGGCAGTGCAGTGCATATGCATGGCCACCAACGTCAGCAGTAAGCTGTCACCCTAATAGAAAGAAAGGTTGGAGCGCTCTGTGGCGCCTCGGACGTCCAACCTTTACCATACAGCAGATGCACAAACTTCCTTTTCTGATTTTTCTCTCGCTCTTCACCCAGAAAGAAAAATCCAATAATATCTGCCTTTTCCTCCACCATAAAAAAGTGAAAAGTCAGTAGGGCGAGCGAAATTTCAAGTGGAAGAAACGTCAATACGGCAAGCCGTGAGAAGAATTCCCAGAGCAATAGCTGCTCTCTCTCTGCTTCAGTTAAGTTAGCCATAAATAACCTCGCAGAAAATGCTTCTGTGAGCCGACAGATGTTGCAAAGGCACGCAGAACACGTGCTTCCCTGTGTTTTGCATATGCATAAGTAAAGCTATTTGCGTTCCATAATAATATACGCAAATGTGTGTGTGTGTGTGTGCGTGCGTGCGTGCGTGCGTGCGTGTTGGGTGTGTGTGTGTGTGTGTGTATGCATACCTACCAGGGCTGTAACAGGTACTCGAAATTTCCTACCCGCGGGGTACCAGTACGGGTAATCGGAGTCATTACCCGCCAGTACCGACGGGACGCTTTCCCCCATCGAGCATTCCTGCCGAGACGGGATCAGCTTCTTGCCCCACTGGCACGCATCATAGACCTGCGTGCACCTGCATTGCCTGGTAGCGGGGCTGCTTTTTCAAGAGTCACAAACACGGTTCTGTGGGACCAAGCTGGAGGATCGGGCCAGTACTGAGGCCTTGCCCACCGCCACCAGCCCGGTTCGAGTCCCCGTCACAGCCCTAACACGTACCCCTACGTTGGAATTGGCGCTCGTGCATAGCTTTGCTTGCCGTGCGTTAAGTGTCGACACGAATCTTCACTTATTAGTTTGTTTTCTGGGGTCATAGTACTCGGTGGAAAAGCTTCCTCGTGTCGGAGGCTTTCAGCAAGCTCCCGAACTGATGAACGAGTCTAATTGCGTCGAAAATGTTCTCGAGGAGAGCAGCCAGGGCTTTGCAAGACTGGTTGTTCAGTGCTGCGGATGGCGCAATTATCCAATTGAAATAAGTGATGCATCACGCCATTACCTGCTTGTGCATTTCCACGTTGAGGCCATATGACATCTCGTAGTACTGAAACACATTTGGAAGAGAATTAGTGTCGTCATCGTCACGGCAATAATTAGGAGAATAACGACGACAGCACATGTGCACAGCGTGCGTGCATGCAATGCAAGTAACACGGGCATAGCGTTGAACTTGAGTATGCAGTAGGCGGACAGACAGCTTCTGCACAGCAGCAGTGAGTGTACTGTCAGGTACGACACTGTGCTGTACTGGGATGCCTCCCAGCTTACTGCTTTCGTATGTTCTTACCGACACATAAACTGCGCACTTGTACACTGTAGTACGTGCGTGCATATATGCTATGTATATATAATATATATGTGTAGACGACACGTGTAAGCGATGCCAACTCACCATTATGTACTGACGCTGTATCTCTGTCTTTTCCTGAGCCAGCTTTTCGCATTCCAGTTTCAAACTGCAACAGAGACGGACAAAGATCATGCAGCAAGCGGGAATGGGGCTGGACACGAAATGAGTTTACGCGGGGGCGACGAACAAGGCCTTTATAGACACCGAAAGACACACATTTGATCATGAGACTCGTACGTACTTTACGTACGCAGGTGAGTGTTCGTATAGGTGTAAGTACGTACGTACGCATGTATGTATGGACATTTCAGGGTTTGGCTGAGGCTGAAAAAAACGTTTCTGGCAGTCTTGACATTCCAATCGTGGCTTGTCTATTTGCACTCTACAGATATCCAATTAAGAAAGCAGTCAGTCTAGTTTTTCATCCATTACAAGATGGTCTTTGCAATACCAACAGACAGAAACCTAATTAAGATAGCTCGACTGCAAAATACGCTGGGCCAAAGAGAATGTGCAGTTTTACAAGCACACAGGGATGAAATTCTCATATTGGAGTCTTTGTTAACATGTGTTTTCTCTTGTCGGACAAGCTGGCCAACGTGCGGTACAGACGCGATCCCGTCGAATTGTGCTGTAGCAGGAATGTTTGAGTCAATTCCTTGTTGAAGTCATTTCCTAAGTCGACCGAGACTCAGTCTCGCACCCATCTGTGTCGGAGATAAATAACAAAGGACGGCTTTTTCTGTTTTGTTTTTCTTTCGCTCTCTGCTTCTCGAGCACTTTCAGTTGTTTGTTTCGGTCTCACATATGAAGCAAACTTTTTTACGCGCCACTTTCGCTCATCACAATGAACTCGCGACAGATAGAGAGAGAGAAAAGAGCTGTCCCCATTCTCGGCGTGAAATTCAACATCGTGACAGTGTCATTAATTCTTCTTCTTCCCCTCGAAAAGAAAATAGTCGTCACGAAACTCAACTCTCTTTTGTGTAACCGCACGATGATAAAAACTTGCCTAGAATAGTTTCTTCTGCATTCTTTGCAAGCGCCAATGCAATTCGGTTTTGCATTCACCTCCCTCTTTGTCCATAAAGTCAGGCTTCCCTGCCTGGTTAATCCTCGTCTTCTTATATTAGACTTTAAAATAAGAAGAGGATGAGGAGAAAAAGGCATAAAAAAGAAGTAACATGAAGGGTTGAGTTGGGCCTGAGCAGCAAGTGCGCTGCAATGAAGACATGAATGAGCCTTTGCTTAATTAACGCCAAAGGCAGGCAGGCAGGCAGGCAGGCAGGCAGGCAGGCAGGCAGGCAGGCAGGCAGGCAGGCAGGCAGACAGGCAGGCGGGCGGGCGGGCAGGCAGTTTAATACGTAGCAAGAAGCCACGTTAGGCTTAACGAGAAATGGGGAAAGGAAGAGAATGGATTCAAATGGGCAGTAAAAAAAGGGTTGGGCAGGAGGGGGCAGAAGCAAAGCAGCTCCGCCAGCCACTCTAAGTCGTGACCCTGCTCGTTTAGATAGCCTGGGTAATTAATCCAGACAAGTTTATCGAGGGGAGTAGTGATTTCATTGCCTGGAGGGGGGAGGGGGACAAAAAAGGGGGAAGAAACTGCTCTATGTAAACTATGCATGTGTGGCTGGCCTCATTTTTGCCAGCATAGACAGCATGCAGATTGATACAAATGCCACATCAGGCCTCGAAAACGTCGCCATTCAGCCAGATGTGACAAGGAAAAGAAAATGTCTGTAATTTATTAATGACTGCGCTTGTCACAGTTTTGAGTGACACGACTATCGCCCAAGGACCTCTCTCCAATCACTGCCTGCCTCGACTGAAAGCTAATTTCTATATATGTACTTACCGCTACAGCCAAAGTTGTTATCTCGGAACAATTAAGGCAACTCTGCTACAAAAAAGGAGCGCGTGCCTGCTTATTTTTTCCTCCTCCGAGATAGGGGAGTCTGCATGCAAGCACAAATAAGGCGCTAACACGTAACAAACGGAAAGAAAGGAATTGAGCTACCGTGTATAACCCTTTCCACCCCACCCCCCCTCTAAGAAGTAGGAATTGCGGTAATGATCCATCTGTTATGCAAAAAGCCTCGAATGAAGAGGCGCAGAAGCCAAACAAGGATACTTTGCCACGTGCGCATGTGTGTGTGTGTGTGTGTGACCTCTCAATTCTCTCCGTCTGCCTTCTTAATCTGCGAGGATAGCGAGTTTTCTCGGCTTCGTAAAAGGTCTTCACCGAACAGCACTGACGAGCACTTTGACAATGAAAGTTGTGCGCTGTCATGCAAGACCTGAGATTAACTACTCGAAAGTTTATTGAAGACATGCTACCTCAGCATAGCGCATATATATACTATGCTTATGTATAATACCCGTGCACTGCACCACTGCAGCTACAAATAAAAGCCAAAGAGGAAGACCGACTATCTGTATGCCTAGCAATTATCTTCTCCTAAGACGGGGAAGCCATAATTTTGCGACGAAAGCGAGTCTTTTCTGCGTCCTCAAACGGGAAAAGGTCTTTCGAGTAGGCCCATTTACATATTCGATTGCCTATTCAAAAGCCTTGAGAAGGAGGCGGAAAACGGGGCCCCCCTTATTCTTGCAGTTATGCGCCAGTTCTCCCATGGGACGACGAATTCTTGATGGATAAGTCGAGTGGCACATTAAAAGCGTGATTGGTTGCCCGGAGATGCACGAGGATCCAGCAGAGAATCTTATCCCAATGATCGTTTGGCATTTCGTCGTTCTGTTTGCTGCCTCTGCTGCCACTTGAAGGCTGCTCGAAGGCTGCTCGAAGGCTGCTCGAAGGCCGCTCGAAGGCCGCTCGAAGGCCACTCGGGGCAGAGACCTCTGCCAGGTGCAGTGCGAAGTTGGCCACGTTCAACGCCTCGGAGCTGCGGCCGCCCCAAATTGGGCGTTACTAACAAGAATACAACGAAAATGGCTCCCCCGCCTGGACGAAATGTATCTGTGTGGCGAGGCCTTCCTCCAGTGGGTGCGGGGCTTCACTCACGGCCAAGAGTCATTTACGTGGAACAAAGGGGCGCCAAATCCGAGAAAACGCAAGGCATCAATTTCTCGCACTATTTTTTTCCTTCTCTACGCAGACTGATGTTGCTGGCAGACACCAGCACGCGCGCTCACGCACTAGAGCGCACACGCACGCACGCACAAATGCACTGGAGGCCGTGATGAAGCTGGCTATGTTTGGGTTCTGCGGAGTCGATGCAATTTTATTCTCTGCCCCCGTAATTGCAGTAAAATAGCCTACGAGAAATGCACTTTGCAGGGGGGGGGGGGAAAGAGCAAGGAATCCTCCTCTCTGTGGGTGTGGGTGCGTGTCGAAATGAGGCCATTTTGCCGCCATGTCTGCAATTTGGGAGGACAATGGGGGCTTTCTCATGATTGTGGTGATTTAATTTTATTCGCCGCTATTACATCGTCAGTGTGGTACATGACGCATGCTGTACAAATCGCGCTGCAAATCAGTTGCAGGTGGATGAACCTCTCAAAATCCAAGCAATAGTAGGATTAGCAATTAGGTTTTATGCATACGATAAAAAGTAGTTGAGCGTAAAAAAAAAACCAATAACGTTCTCTGAGCACTGAATTTCACTAAAGGCTGTCAGTGTCTTAAAAAGACAAGCTAATAAAAAGTTACTATTTACACACGTGAAAGAGGAACTGTTCTCACGTTTGCAGAAAATGACTGTTGAATTTTATCTCTCCTTTTTTCTCGATCTCCGTCTCATTCTTTTTCTCCCTTATACAGAGGCAAAGAGGAGAACCTCTTTTACAGTCACCCGAGCGTTAAGCTTCACTTAAGTAGTCACTTCACGCGTCTCTCAGTGATTGCGTCGGTCTGCGTCTTTTTTTCCCCCTTCAACCACACCAGCTGGGCCATTCAAAGTCGATTTTACCGCAGTGAAGAAGAAGTGACTTTTCCTTCCTTCCGTCTTTCTCCAAAGTCACTGTTTTCACGCCACTTGAATGCAGATCTGCCAAGTCTTCACCTCTGCTCCCCCCTCAATTAAGGAAAAAATTCCGGAGTGCGACAGAGCTGGCGTGAGTCTTGACTAATTAGCTTTGTTGCTGTACAGGCCTAAAGGTGGCCGCGCCCCGTTGCCATTACACATTCTTCATTATCTGACAATGGCTCCCTTGTAGGCCCTCCGAGGCCTAAGTGCCTATGATTTTTGTAATCACGTGGGATATACACACGTCCGTGTCCGGAGCTGCGTGCTGCACAGGCGGTAATAACAAGACTGGATGAAGTGCAATATAACGTGCGCTCACATGTCAGTGGCTATAAAGGTTGAACCCTCCTCTCTTTTTTTTCGGGTGTCTCGTCTCTGATGACACTGATGTGTCGAATCGATTGCCAGGTGTGTGCGTGTGTGTGTACGCGCCGTGGCTAAATGATATAACTGATATATGAGAGTGCATGTACATATGAGGAAAAAAATTAGCGTAAATATATGTACGCTCGTGCGTGCGTGCGTGGACGAGCGTAGCTGTCTGTTCATTGCACTCAAAGCGTGAAGACAACAATAGAGCAGCATTATACTGTATACGTAATGTGCTCCTGCCGCACGTACGCGTACGTATGGACCTTACGTACTGCGCGTCCGTACTAGTCTGCTATGTCTGTAGCAGTTCCGTCGTCGGGTGGTAGTACAGTAATTAGGGAGGGGGGGGGCCTTTTTCTACACAGGGCTTGGATGTGTGTGTATGAGCCTCCGTGAGGAAAAAAAAAACGATGTAATTTGTCGTTTATTTCTCGATGAGGGAGCGCTAATATCTGGTGGCAAAATTGCAGTGTAATAACGACTAACACTGCTATGAGAATGAGATGTGTGAGTGCCTCTACGAGCGGGAAAGAGAGACGAGTCATTATGTGACAGACAAAGAGGGATCAGTCCTCAAAAGCTATTACGCATTTTGCTATAGTTTTTCCGTCGTCTGTCGTTTGATGATGCGACTCACATTGATCCAAAGCTCTGTGCATCTGTCCCATCTTCATGGCAAGCGGATCTTGACGCAGGCGCTCCGGCTGGCTGGCAACCAGGCCGGCAAGTCAGCGAACATGGAGAGCGAATTGACCTTCCTTAGCTCCCGATCCCATTTTTGCCGCGCCCGCGTCGTTGGGGATCAGAAGCCTAAAAAAAGCCGGCTGCCTGCCTAAGTCTTACGTCCTTCTTCACCCTTTATTGCCTTTTAGTCGCCACAATGGACACACAGTTACCACACGCAGTGGGCCGCACGTACGGTACCACGCGGTTAAATATATGTGGTAAGTGCAAGGTACATTAGAGCGAGAACGGTCAATTGAGGCACGATGTTTTTTTTTTCCTTCTGGCAACCCAGTGACCTCAGAACATTTGACACCGTGACAAAAAGCTTAAGGGGGAGAAAAGCCCTGCTTCTGTCCTCCTTTTCTAAGTAACCTGATCCCCATCTCTACGAGCAGCGGTGGATTCGTAGTTTACTTACAAAGTGAGTAATAACTGATAACAATCACTCCTTTTTGTACAGTGCTACCAAAGCGAGGAATGCGTTTATAATCTCTATAGCATCTGTTGGCTGAGGTAACGCAAGTTCCTCCCTGACTTTCTGACTAAGTTAGCCTCAGCATTCCTGGCGTGTTGACCGATGAATGCTAACGACCGCCACTAACCTCAAAGCATCCCGACAAGTATTCCAGGAGCTCTCCTCAACGAGACGAGCATGCTTAAGCCTTATCTATTTTTATTTTTTGATGCATTCAGGGAAGTCGGTGTACGAATAGCAGACGACGACACGTACTGCACGGACGCACACGACTCCCTAGGTGATGCGTTTGTGCGTGTGAAGGCGAGGAAGGAGGAGGCTGTGCCTAAGAGACAAAGACACTTCTGTGTGTCGGTCCGTCTCTCCCCCTCGCCTGCCTCTTCATATTCTTGCTCACTACACAGATCTTGGGGGGGCTCACTTAAGTACACACGGAGAGATTGTGACATGCGAGCGCGTGTGTGTTTGTATCCGAGCTAAGTACTTTGGGCTTAGGACTAAGTCACAAGAATGGGGAAACGGACAGTCAAACACAAACAGATCGCTCAAACATCATGCAGCTTCACTACACACCAGCTTTATGGCAGCAACAAAGAGAAGTGGGCGAAAAAGTTGCCCCGGTTGTGTTTCTCGTCTTTCTCACCATGACGTAGTGGCGCTGGATCTCCACCTTTTCGTTAGCCAGTTTCTCACACTCCAGCTTCAGGCTATAAACGTGATAGCGACACAATGTCAACAGATGATAGGACAAAAAAAAACCCTTTGATATATGCTCTTAACCTCGCGAGCCATGTACAGTATGTGTGATCTCTTGGAAGGCGATTGAATGCACTTTCGACAAAGACGAGCAGCCCAAGTGGATCATGAAAAGTCTTAATCGGAGTGAGAGCAAATAAATCAGCGTCTTAATTGCCACTGCCTTCAAGCCTGGGGACAAAGGAACATTTCTCACATAAACAATTCATCGTCTGCCTTCGTCGTGCGTTCTTTCGTCGACCCTGATTTGACACGCAGGGATAGAGTCTGTCAAGCTCTCCTCCTATCACTTTTCCTCCCTCTTTTTCTCGCCCTGCTAAACTGTTAACCATATGTCAGCCCACTACCGAGGACGGGCAAAGAGAGTCACATACGCATATATACGTGTATATATACAAAGTGTGTTTGAACAACGCAACCGACGCAACTTTTTGTCTGGCTCGCCGACGGCGAATAAAAACAGGAGGGGGGAGGGGAAGTGGCTAGAACCGCCGCATGACTTCGTTCGTTTCTCCTGCCTTCGTTTACTGCACTGATGTACTGTGTGCTCTCACCGTACGCATGCGCGTGCTGCGCTGGCATTTACTAAACAAGCGTGTGTCTGTTGATATAACTGTCTGCCGGGCGCAGTAACTGGAGCCTGTGCGTATGTACTGCGGATTGTACGCAGTCCTGGATCAAGTAGAAATTGATTAAATTGTGGCAGTTGCTTCCAGGACGAGCCAGCTACGCACACACACTCACATAAATAAGCGGCACAGCTAAGCCTCTCCTAATGAGGGGGAAGGAGTGAATGAATGTGTGAGCAATTATGCGCGTGGGGAAAAAGGGTGGCGAAGGACGGCCTTTATGATCTGGACGGAGCTCGTTTTTTTGCGGGAAAAAAACAAGTGTCTGCAAAAAAAAAAAAAGCTGTGACTGCGACGGTGTCCGCGAGGAAAATGCCATGGTCATTGGATTACATCGCTGCCGTCAAGTTGTGGACTGACCGCTATTTAAACCGCCACACGAGTCACAATGGTCCTCCAGGCGGCGGTCGCGGCGGCGGCTGTCGCCGCTGCTGCTTCCGTCGGAGAGTGCAAACAAAACAGTGCAAACAGAGAATCCAAATACTTTAGCGCCTCGCTTATAGGACCGTAAGTATGTACATATAGCGTGCTCCAGTGCTGCGGCAGCAGTCACTGGGTGGGGAGGGGGGGGGGGGCAAAAGGGGTTTGGGCAAACACAAAGCGTCCAAACACTCCGCGCCGCTCAATGAAATTTCTTTCTCTCTTTGGGTTTTTCTCGCAGCTGCTATTAAGGGCGAGCTATGCAGTGAACTCGTGTATAAAATGCAGCGTGAGAGTGACAGATGGATAGGAAACTGCTTCTTCTTTGAGGCGTTGATCTCGTTCAGCAACGATGGCACCGAAAGAGGGGCTCATCCATGATTAGTTAAAAGCAGCTGGCTCTGTGCGCACAGAGTTGTTACATCTACGCACTGGGCAATCAAACGTGCAGTGTCATGGCAGTAGATCTGCTACGGACGCAGACTCCTCATCTTGTCACCTCTATGATGGTGTGCATTTTTAGCAGTCTCATTGCGGCAACGACTGACTCCGTCCTTCCGACCGCTGCTGTCTCGACGTCGTCAGGGTGCAATCGTTATCCGGTCATGAACAACAATAACAACTGCGTCGTCGTTGTCGTTTCCCCCTTTTCTCGCTCGGTTGGTTGGTGTTGACCATAGCTGCGGTCAGAAGAGAGAGAGAGGGGGGGAGGGGGGAGGAGGAGCTGGCGAGGGCCAACTGTTTCCTGTCTGTCCGTCGTGTAGTGACTGATGGAGGGGGCAGAGGATCGCACCACCACTCCTCCTACTACACTACGACTACTAAGTGGTGCACGTCGAGTACGTGGGACAGTATGTACACGCAGTGCAGTTGTGGCCTGCAGTGTAGCTACGTGGTGCTGCACTACACTGTTCATACTGTACAGTCTGAGCAGGAAGGGGTATCACAAGCTGCTGTCACTCCTTGCACGAACGCACATGCAATGTGAATCAATGCCAATGAACAAGGCTCCGCTCCTACTACTTGTACATGCTACTGCTCCAAGGGGAAAAGAACTAATTTGCCGAAATGATTTATGTTCTGCTGTTTACAGCTATAACCCACACGCGCAACCGCACACACACATTAAGTCATAGCCGGTTTTGATAGGAAGAGAAAGTGTGCAGACAGCAATTTGAGGAATGTACTACTGTGTGTCTCTTTTTGCCGCTTGCCTCGTGAGCCCATTCGTTATATCGTGATACAGTAAGCATGGTTTTTCTATGCATACAGTCACCTACCTGCCTGTTATAAGTACATATGAGTGTGCGTAGGCGGCCAGCAGTGCAGTACTGTATGTGCCAACGCTGCACAATGTACAAGCCGTACATGCCTGCATACATACGCACGTAAGGAAGTATGTACACGTCCTTCTACGTAGCTACTACGCTCTCTCTCGGTACGTCCTGTGCCATGTACAACTGACTGACAAACTAACGAACACACCGGTACTGAGCGGGAGAGCAGTCACCTCATTCCGCCCCCTTAATGAGCGGGCAGAGGTGATGATCTGGCCCAGAGGGGGCCGAACCCCGCGGCCAATTTACCGGCGGGAAGAGAGTTTGTTTTCGGGAGTTTCCGTTATCGCATTTAAGGAGAGGAAAGGCACGTCGTGACGTCTGTCTGTTGGTGCCTTCAAAGTCAGCCAGTCAGTCAGTCGTCAGTCAGTCAGCGTTTAGAAAAATCGAAGTAACTCGTTAGAAAACAATTCCAGTGCAGCAATAGGTAGGTATGTATCTTTGCTGTTGGCACAGTCGAAGCCTGACATTACCTTTTCATAAGGCACGTACACACCCAAGGGCTGCACTCGGCCTGTACAGTAGTAGTACGTATTACTTCTACGCACTGCGGTGCAGTAGGTAGATGCACTTGCTTCAGGGGGGGGGGGGGGGGGGGGGGG
>JAAUXU010088085.1_pt1 | contig 28193 bp, 28 predicted proteins | sample 7278151 | NCBI WGS metagenome assembly JAAUXU01 (sample SAMN14350113, study PRJNA611818) | marine sediment metagenome | isolation source: surface marine sediment (1.8m) | place: French Polynesia: Moorea | collected 2018-08
CCGAAAAAAAATGCGTCTTGGGCTACTTTCTACCCGCCCCCCCCCCCCCCCCACCCCCCCCCCCCCCGGCCGGCCGGGCGACTCCATACACTAGCGTAAGTCACAAACAGACGCTCAGACAGGGCTCTCTATGCATAATTAATAAAAACTCATTACTTGTCAACCTAGTCTAATTCAAATGCACCGAAGCAGTCACTACATTTGGACATCGCTGCGTGCCCACAAACAGGGTGTCCCGAAAGTTTTTGCCATCTCTCGTGAAACTGCCGGAGTCCAAAACTTTCTTTGTCGGCACCAAATGGAGGTGCCCAATCTAGATAGGCCAGCATACAGCAGTTCTATAGCGGATGTTTTTGTTTGCGTCCACCTCCAGGCGAGATCAGACGAAAGATCATAATAGTATGCGATGGTGCCCGACTTCCGGGGCACCCCACACTGCACTGACACACACAACAGCTATACACGGTATACATTAAATCTTTATATCATCACGACAGATGGCGTCATTTGGGAGGACAGGCCCATGTGGCAGAACACGCACACAGAGGCCTCCATTCTGGAACATAAAAACCACAGAAATGGCATGACAAATGATGACTTCAAGTGGAAGCATTCCGTGAAAAATGCTCTCTCTCCCTGGGGAGGAGGGCGCGCTCAGCGACCCTAAAAAAAGTATGTGTAATGTTACTCGTACGGTTGCGTCCGTTACTCACGCATGGACGTGCAGCAACGCGAACGCCCCCTTTCACAGGCGAGGGGCAAGAAGTAGGACGAAGAAATGACCTCTCGACTCCATTTTTGCTATCCTCGCTTCGTGGAGAGCATCTAGTGGATGTCAGGAGAAGTGTCTGAAATGACCAAGCACGGTTTGCCAGAGCCTTGACTGACATTTCCAAGCTGTTCCTGGGAGAGAGGAGGAAAAAATGACGCAAGCACAATTGTAAATGACTTCAATGGAGAGGCCAAATGTGCTGTGTTCCACAGGCTGAGCTTTATTTCGTTTCGTTGAGGTACGTACGCAGCGTTGCCAGGTGTTGCCAGGCGTTGACCAGGAAGGCATGCCAAACAGATCTGAAAAAGAATGCCAGATCCGCAATTCTACTGGATATGCTGCTTCCAAATCATACCAACCACTGAATAAGGCCCGCACTTCAGAAGTTGCCAAACGGTATGCACGAGTATCAACAATATTACAGAGTTTTGAAAATTGCCAGCCTCGCCAAAACTGACATTAAGAAGTGCCACTTGGCAACACTGTGCGTTCAAGGGCAACCACTGGAGTTGTTCGTCAGAGCTCTGGGAAGTCTCCTCCTGAGAGGACCTGGTGCAGTTGGACACGTTGACCTCACTTCTTGTCCGAGCTCAGTCGTACACTGGCTTGGTCAAAACCAGGCACGCAGGCTTGACCTTGGCCGCGTTGATGACGATAACCATGGACTCGGCAGCAAAAAAAGTTGATTTTTTGCAATGTCGGTGCTGTTGAGAAAGACTCCAGCTAGCCAACAATGAGGACTTGAGGTCGGATCGACCATTTCACGGAGAAAAAGGCCGACAACTTAGAAAAAAATGAATATGTGCGTGCTGTGATGATGAATATATGAAAAAATGTATAAACTAACTGGGTAAATGGCACCCTGTAATGTCCAGCATGTCAAGCTTGAAATTCCAGGAAGGATAAAACTTTGTACTGTCAGTCTTTTCACGACTTTCATGAAAGAGACTCATGGAGAAAAAAAGGCAGAGATCAGAATAAACTTACTGGATTCTGTACTATATTTAATCATTCGGCAGACATCCGTGGACTCAGCTGATGGAGCTGTGGCTCTATCCCAGATCACGCCAGCGCCTGGTGCTCTTGCTGGCGCCCTTCTTCAGCGTGGGGATGTCGTCTTACGGCATCCACTTCAGCGTCAAGTTGGTGGAGTTCAACATCTACGTCACCGACACCATCAAGAACTTGGTCATCCTCGCCGTCATCCTGGCCCTGATGCCGATATTCAAGAAGGTAAGTTAGACTTTCGTTGATTTCCCTCGGGAATCTGAGAAAAGTTGCTAATGAAATTGATGATGGGAAAAGGATTTGGGACCAAGTTGAGTCCCAGCCCAGGAAGATGGAGCAAATGCATTGTGAAAGAGTCATGTTTGATTTTTTTTTGACACGCCATAACACGGATAAACATACTACCGTAGAATACGTAGGAAAATTCGTGGAATCAATGCTGTGATCACCTCATCATGCAAAGAAACCTTTAATTCATCCCGCATTCTAAGATCTCTCTGAAATTTCTTCATTCTTCTTTTTCAAGACGGATAAGAGTGATAAAGTTATTTTATTCATCATTTTTATTCGTTGTTTCTTGAATGCCCTCCAAAACTTTCCCAAACTTGTCCACTAGTGGTCACGTGTTCCTAGACCAAGAGGAGCCACAGACAAGCTTGTTCTTCAGGTACCGGATGGTGCTGGCTGAAGTGTGGGAGGTCTCCTCGTCCTGCTGGGAGACCAAGGTCAACATCTGCAGCCTCTCATGCTTCAAATTCGCCCCATATACGAAGGGGGACAGCATCTTCTGCTGCTAGACCTCCGACTTGGCGTCAGGCCCTGTTCAATGAAGCTTGACTCATTCTCGCCTTCCTTTGCGTCCTCTCCTAGATGTCCGCGATCCTCTCCTTGCCCAGGAAGCCTTGAAATGTCCTTGAAATGATCACAGGTTGAACAGTAAACATTCTCCTATCAGAGTGCGGGATGATGGATGGCCTCTGGATTGTCCTCCATGAACACACGGACGGCGAAAAGTGGACGATCGTTAACTGTTACATTTAAACTTTATTGATCCGAATGTCAGTCCTGATGGGTTCAACTGCTTTATACAACTGTCACAATCCTTTCAAATACAATACTTTCAGAGCAGCCGCCCCATCCTGCTGACGTGCAACTTCGTCTTCTCCGGCCTCTTGTGCGTCTCGTTCTTGTTCTGGCCGCTGTCTTGGGCGTTCGTCAGGGTTCCACTCTACATCTTCACTCAGGGAGCAGTTGTGGGATGCTTCTACATAATCGACACCTACGTAGCTGAAGCATTTCCAACAGATACCAGAAACTTCGTCTTCTGCCTGCTGGACAGCGCTAGCAAGGTACGCACGGTGCACTCCGCGTCCGTGAATGACAAGTGCATAAAACCAACCTAATCTCACCCTACATAACGTAATATAGCTATAACTATAGCACCCATTATGTCTCAGATGGGCACTATCGTGTCACCTGTGGTGGTGGACATTGGCGGAAACTGGGACCCCCGGGTCCCTTCGGTCATCTTCGGCACGTTCATGTTGCTCGGTTCCGTGCCCTTCCTCTTCCTCCCGGAGACCAAGGACAGGCCGCTCATGCAGACCCTGGAGGACGTCGAGATGGAGGAGGAAGGAACCAGCATTTACCAGAGGTTGCTGAACCCGATCAGGTCGCTGAAGTAGGACGACACCAGCACAGCCGCCCCTTGAGGTGTATACTTCTCATCAATTCATCATTCCGCAGAGGCATTTTTCGGGCCGCGCGTTATTAAATTCCGGTGGCTTCACCATTGGGATAAAAATAGCCCTGAAATAGCAATCTTCTCTTGGGCATGTAAAGAATAAAAAAACGAGGAATTGTAAGCCTAAGCTGCGTGCATATACGAGCCTTGTGCATGCGTAGAAGATCATCAATGTACTGCTACTAAGCACTTGCACACTGTTCTAACACTGCACTTGCGCAGACGTGCGTATGTAGCATGTACGCAAGCAATTGGTGGCCCACAGAAGTCAAGTTCCCTGGAGTGGGCCACTTTTGCCCCTTGGGCACGTAATAAAGCATCCAACATCGCTGCTTCGTTCAAGTCGATCGACTCCTTCAAGACTGGCTTCAACTTCGGTCCTCTCCTGTGCCGTGGCTAGCCAAGGTGCCTTAGCCACCAAGGCCTCAAGGCCGGGCCTAAGACAACGTGACTTTGAACGGCTGAATGTTTGGAGTCTCAGTCACTTGTTCTTTTTTGGCGTTGTGCAAGTGGGCCTTTGCTGAATCCATAGACTGGGTCCTGAAATCATTCATGATGCCTCACGGACACCGGGACAGCCTGCGACACAGCTGGATCGCCAAATAAAATGACGACACGTAACTCGTGATAAACCTCTGATCTTGCTAACCCATACTGATCTTGCTACCATTGGACATGGTGAACAGCCTCCACAGCCTAATTTGGGAAAACGAATCCTCAGCCACGGACTATTCACACTTCTCCCAAGTCAAGGTCCAGCTACAATGAGAAACCCTTTCACTTGCAACAGTCAGACGCATCTGTCAGCAAGAGTAATGAAGGACAAGGATGAGGGCAGGCAGGTGATGCCGGAGGACATGGACAAGAATGATATGAGTTATGCCTTGAACAGGACTCCCCATGCTTGGGCATGCATGATGACGCATGTACCTCACTACCCTGTTCCTAGGCTGGATTATGTTTTAGCAGTGCCCGGCTGTGTATACATATAGGACTATATGAACTGGTATATTTCGTTCTCACAATGTGAAGTTGAAAATGCATATTAGTGTGAGATATACGTATGAAGTGTACGGAGTGTGGCCACCAAACCGGTCACTAGCAAAAGTGGATATAGAATGTGGTACAGTAGAGCGACAGGACTTTTCGGCACTCAAACCTGAAATTTTGCCAAGATGCTGAAGAAATTGCAACTTGATGTGGCCATCTTCAGCCTCCATGACAGCCTCTATCTTGCCACAAAACCTCGGGCAGGTTCATATCACGTGCTCTAGTTGTAAATCGGCCCTACAGCCCGAGAATTTGTGGCTCTTATTCATCCTGGCGCTTCAGGCGACTGAACCGCGCTCTGGCACAATCAGTCGGTGCACTTTTGTTCTTGACACCATCGTGTGGTGCACTTGCCTGGCATAAGAGCGCAGTCTGTGGTCTGTAACGTGCGACCTACGGTACGGTCAGACTCCTTGAAGTCTCACCCCTCATTCATTGCTGAGTTTTCAAAGCTTCTTTGGTGCACTTGGTGCGCCAGATTCGGAGTCCGGACTGTGAGTCGGGGCTCTTTGTCGTTGCTCTCAGCATTTTTTCATTCCTGCACAAGACAAATTTTGGAATTTGAAGTGACCAATTTGGTGGCTGCACTCAGTAAATAGTGAAGGGAAGCCAATATTTTTGGTAACAATAAGTTCGCTAAGCCAGCTTTTCTCCTTCAGGACCACATAAAGCATAACAAAATAGAGCTTCACTGGGCCTTTCTTGACAGGTAGCGAAGAATTCGTTGCATGGCGTCGAGCCTCTTGTTTAAAGCAGTCTGGGAGAGAATTTGGAGCTGGAGAAAGAAAACCGTAATCATCAGTTCTCTCTTACAACTCCCCAACATCAATAAGGTCATTGTGCACACCTGTGCCTTGGGATCCAAGGGGAGTATAGCGAGGATCCACCAAGCCCAAGAGGGTCCATTTGGCTGCTCCCAGTAGTCTGTTTCTGGTTGAGGTAGGGGTCCATAATGGGAGAGAATCCCTTGGCGGATGCCCGGAGACATGGACTGGAACCACTCCTGGGCCTCGGACAGCGTGACGTCGTGCAGCGACTGCAGCTCTGTAAGAGATTCGTCGTTGCTCAACGGTTCAGTGTGACAGCTGCGTAGGCGTCTCTTCACCTTGTATGTTGTCACATGGCACGGGGTCGTCGGTGACGAATTCCACCTTTGCCGTGTGGTACCCATCACAGACTCCCCTCTGCAGGACTCGGAACCTTCGCTCGCCGACAGTGTCCACCACGGCGCGGCCGTCCGGGAAGTACTGGATGTCGCGAATCTCGAGCATGGTTCCAAAGTCCGCGAATCTGAGACAAAAAGACATAAGCCCTAGTGTCTCGATGCTCGCGTCAACTGCTCTAACAGTTTGTACGCTACTCTCATCAGTCATTGCAGAGTAATTACATGTACACCACTTAGGCTTTGACTCAAAGGATTACTTCATCACTCACGGAACTGTTTCGTCGATGGCGCAGCACATTCCAAACCTCCTGGTCCCGGTCTCTATGCAGCGCCGGATCATAAGGCGATACCTCGGCTCAAACACGTGCAACGGGCAGGGGATTCGTGGAAAACCCATGGTACACACAAACACCGGGATCTCCTCGGCCAGTGACAACTCCGCCAGTTCTTTCTCGTGCTGCAGCCTGCGCACTTCCGACGCCTCGCTCAACAGGCGTTGAAGACAGGCGCTGACAAACTCGTCCGAGCTCTGATTACCGTTTATGTGCTTCTCGGCCACGTACTCAGCTAGGCTGAGCTTGCACAGGGGGCAGTTGGGGGTGTGGTCGATGGAGCGGTCCAGACATGCCCGGCAGAAGGTGTGGCCGCAAGGCGTCGTCGTCGGAACGAAGAGCAGGCGGAAGCAGAGTGGACACTCAAAGTCTTGAGGGTCAGCTTGAGACTCCTCCAGCGACCTAAAAGGATCCGGATCTCTGTGCTCTACACATTGTCGGAGGAGTTCTCTCTTGACATTGGCGGCGCGTTTGGGCAGGCGGCAAAGACGCGAAGGAGGCTGCGACTTCTTCGCTACTTCTGGAGGCAAAGTGTCAACACTCGTGGAATCATTGGAGGACGAGGAATTGTCATCGGAGATCTCGTCATCGCTCATTGGACTAGCATGGGGTTCTGGTTCTTCCTGTTGAAATCTGTCGACTAGCGACGAGTCTATCAGCACGTATCTCAACGCCTGTATCATTTCTTGTCTGACAGATCTGTGCGTCAGAAGCTGGCACTCGTAGAAGGACAAGAAGGCCTCTTCGTGTCTGCCCAGGGCTTGCAAGGCTAATGCACGCCGGTAGTGACCTTTGGACCATGAAGGGCGCAATGCGCAGGCGGCAGAGGCGTCTGACAAGGCCAGCAAAGGATTTCCTAGGTTGAGATAGGCATGAGACCGACTGCCCCAGAGCAAGTGATCGTCGGGTGCTGGAAGAAAAAAAAAAGACGAAACATAGACAATGTGGCCATGAAACACAGGCTCCAGCTGCTGAAGTTGCATTAAGTTTGGCCTGCAAATTACTTGTGCATAGTGACTGATTCATCTTTTTATCTTGCAACCTCGCGGGAGTAGAAGCATCTGGCACTGCAATCTTGATGCTCATTTTTGCTATTCACAATAAACTAACTAAACCGCCGCCCAAGCCCAGTCTAGAGATGCATTCAGCACCGACTTCTGATCAATTGCTGCAAAACCCTCACAATTTCATGCATGGTTATTACACTTCGAAGCTGTTAAGCTAAATACAACGCACCCTCTGAAAAGCTGCTTTGCTGGGCCGGAGGCCATAAAAAGATCAAGACACATCTGTAGATACTTTGAAATGCCTTAGAACTGCTGCGGTGGACACTAGGGAAGAAAAGTCCAGCTATCTACAGAAACTCCATGATGTTCACAATTCTACCCACCAACTTCGACGGCTGCTTTGCTGCAGTGGAGCTGTTTGTGACCAAACTGCGAACGCGTCTCTACTGACGCTCTTTGTCCTCTGCGTTGTCACCTTTACATTCAAAATACCGTACATAGCACTAGTGAACTTGGCGTTAAAAATTCTGTCACCTACTCAACGACATCATTCAAGTGTTTGACTGAAGGTAAGAGCTGAAACGATGACGACAAGTACGTGAGTAACAACGACTCCTCCACGACCCTCCCAATGGTGTGAGTATGGTGCCCTTCCTCGTGACCCTGTCCAATTCCCCGCAGGTCCTCTCGATGCCCCCCGTGCACATGCTCATCGGACTTTGATGATTTGCACTTGTTAACTGATGCAGTCGTGTCATTGGGTATAAAGCCTAGACTTGCAAAACTCGACAGCTTACGTAAACCTTGACCTACCTCTATTCTCATAACTTGCACAAAGGAGGTGTCATTTTTCAATAACAACTTGCTCATATGCACTCGTTACAACTTTTACGCAACCTCGCTAAAGGGTTCGCATGTTACGAAACTGAAGCCATTTCCTGCTTTGATGATACTAGCTTACAAAACGCAGTCTCACCGAGCTCGAGGGCGGCAGAGTACTCGCTAGCGGCCTCCTCCATCTTGTCCTCGGAGAATTTCTCGTTGCCGCGAGTTTTGGCTTCTATCGCCGACACCTTGGAGGCGTCAGGCGACAAAAAGTACTTGTGACACGTCTTCTTGGCCAGCACGTTGGTCCTCAGCCCGCAGCTCTGCGTGATGGTACCGCACTTGGAGCATCTCCAGCTATTCTCAGACTTCTTGTCCGTACACTTCCGGCAGTGTACGTGCCCGCAGGCCAGGGTGACGGCTTCGACGGGTGGAGAACTAAGGCACTCACTACAATTCCACTGGGGAACCGCTATCCTCTCGGTCAGTGACTTCTCATCGCGGAAAAGAGAGTCGACGAACATGCCAAGTTTGGGCTCGACAATGTCAACTCCGGCAGGATCTGGATAGTCGGCGCCTTGTTTGTCGTGTTGGAGGTCAATTTCAACCCCGTATCGATTCAGCAGCCGTCGCAAGTCACAAAGGCACCATTCTGAAAAGCAAGGGATTGATAGTTGATCAGGCATCTCCTCCCCCGTCCCCGGAACTGACCTTGTTCCCCGCTGTCGGTCTTTAACTTCTGCTGCTTCTTCTCCCAAGAAGCAAATCTGGCACACTTTTTCAGCATCGCTCCGACTGAAGACGAGCAAGAAGACGCCCCCGGCGTCGACTTCAAGAAGGACATGGTGACGTCGGCCAGGCGGAGACCAACTTCTAAGTGTCTACTCGCACTTGGCCGACTTGCGACTGCAGCCGCAGCGGTTGTCGGCAGAAACGAGCGCCCTCACGCTCTGCTCTATTCTAGGCCTGTGCGCATAGTGCGCAGAAGAGCATTACGTCTAGGCCTTGTGACCAGCGAGAGCGAGCAGTAAACCTCCAAGTCGTCGGCGATCGTTGCCGAACAGATCAGGTTATGCAAGATGCAGCCATTACAGGTGCAACACGCTGGCAACGCGCCCGGTTACGAAAACAGGCGCGTTTGTTGCGCCCCACAGGCCCAAGAGCGCCAGCGCCTCCTCGGCCTCCCCGTATGGAGTGGTTGGCGACAGGGGCGGACAAGTGCGCTTGCGAATATTATGAAACTCCTCACCCGCCCGCAGACAGACGACTTGCGTAAGTCACGTGTAAAGAAAGTGACCTCACGTGCGCACGACGCGCATGAAGGAGTTGGCTGACATGCACTCATGTCCATAAGACGGGTGCGCGTTCACGATGAGCCCCACCCCCCATGGTGATTTCAGAGGAGTGAGCCATTTGGAACGAAACTTAGGTTGTCATATAATAATAATATTACCAGCTGTTTGACTGAAATGATCTCTGGGATCTAGCATAATGTTGGGTTGTTGTGCAAGGTCAAAAGTGCTTGTCGAGTTAGGAGTGTCTGGGGATCTCAAAATTCCCGACTATGTCGGGGAGCGGAATTTTGAGAGGATGAGATCAAAATTGCACCAGCTGTGATTACAATTCTAAAGTTTTTGCGCTGAAATTGACTGATATTTGCACAAGGAACAGCAAAGCTAAAGTTGTGCAACAACATCTCATCTCATTGAGATCTTGCATGTCCTGCTGCAGAGACTCCGAGAGGTCGACCCGTACTCTTAAGTACCATCGTATGTTGTGGTCGAACGCTCACGAAACCTTCTTCTTCTTGGGAGAGCTGAAACTTTCTAGGGCTGAAACGTCTGCCCATTTTCGGCTGTCCCACAGAACTGGCAGACTGGCAGTAGCAGCAACAACAACAACAGCAGCAGCATTGGAAGTAAATATTGGATCAAACTTCGTTGCTCTCCAATGTATTTCTTCTTCTGAGCTTGACTTCCAGCTGCATCACCAACCATGGTTGCTCTTCCCTGTGGATACTGCAGGGAGAGCTTCCAAGACACATCTGCTCTCCTCAACCACGTCGAGGCCAACCACCAGGCAGAGCAAGAGCAAGGAGAGGCACACGAGTGTCTGTACAACTGTTATCCCTGCCAGCTCCAGTTCAGAACTGAAGGTGACCTAACTGATCATATCACAGAAGCTCACAGCAACAAGAAGAATGAGGGAGATGAAGATGACGAAGAGGATGAGGTAGAGGAGGAAGAGGTGGGCGAGGAGGAGGACGACGACGACGAGGGGGAGGAGGAGGAAGCAGATGAAGGAGAGAAGGAGAAGGAGAAGAATTCATGGCGCTGTGATATCTGTGGAAAATCATTTGCCTTCAGAACGAGGTCTCAATTCTCATATTCCATTAAAAGGCATGCGCATGAACAATTCCTTTGCAGATTGCTCAGCCACTGCGAGGTCCACCGTCCATTGAGTGAACGTGAGCGGAGCCACGCTTGCGCCGACTGCGCCAGTTGCTTCTTACGCCGTGCAGACCTCGTGGCGCACGAGCGCACAGTCCACATGGGCGCCAAGCGCCAATGCCCTATATGTGGCAAACGCTTGGCCGGATCTGGCGCACTTCACAATCACTTAGCAACTCATGATCGACGGCGCATCTGCAACATTTGTGGCAAGCGGTGAGAAAGCAGGCGTGATACAATGTGCATGTTACCGTTATCCGTATTTCTGTCATTTCAGGTTCGCTTTAAAGCAGAAGCTTGAAGCTCACTTGCTTGGCCACGCTGGAAAGAAGCCGTTCGAGTGTGAGGAGTGCGGAGTTGGTTTCGTGCATAAGCAGTCCTGGGAGGCTCATCAGAGGAAGAATCACAGTCATGCCGACGCCACTCAAAAAGAGTTATTGACATGTGCAGAGTGCGCGAAGCCTTTTCTCGATGGATCATCTCTCAAGAGACATCTGAGGTGGCACAACAGAGTCAGACACCAACGAAAACAGTTATGACGATCGTAGTGCAATTGACGTAATCAATGCAACATGTCTGTGGTGCATGCGTGCTCGGTCACGTGCATGATGCACCCCAGCATTCTGGTACCACAACGCAGTGATAACAGCAGGTTTACATAAATACGAACACAACCTGGATGCACTACACTTGATGCTTGCTGCTGTTGTACATAAACACGGGGGGGGACTTCTGTACCCAGGCTTCCCATGCATACCACGGGACAGGTTCAAGTGGCTTAAAAAGTCAGGTACTTAAAACCGCCGCTGCTAAGGAAGAAGACAAACGGCAACATACGCCAAGGGAACACATATGCAGTTATCATGCGTATTTGTATCTCGTTAATATTTGTTTGAGCGATGAGAAATGAGACTGCCTGCACGCCAGAGGGAAGCTTTTAGCTGCTTCCTGGGGGAAGCTCTGAACGATACAATAAGTAGCTTACTTACTTCATTCAGGTCACGTGTACGTATCACATAGGGCACAGAAGAGAGCAACCTGCTAGCCGAGTTCTTGCAATCTAATCTGGCCCACGGGTAACTGATGAGTGGAGGAGGCTGCCAGAGCATTGCAGCAATTGGGGGAAAAGGTCAAAAACAGCTGCGGACAACACAGAGCCAGGGTTTAGTCTATGAAACTAGCTGTTCAAGCGATGTATCTCTAATCACCCAGCATAGTCCTGAGGCAGAAAAGTCAAGACTGGGTAAGGAAGGAGACCCTCTAAGGATTACACTAGTGGACGAGGTCCAACTTGGTGCTTGGTGATAAAGAGCATTAAGAAAGCTGGACGCTCCTGAAATATCCGGCAACGTTCTCGCCTGCACCGCACGAGATACTCCCGAGGAGCACCAGCAATGCCTCCTACGAAACGTGGACCAAGTTCTGAAGACGTTCAATTTTTTTGTTCATCTTGTTTTCTCCCCATATTGACGCAACCACATTCTCAAATTTGCAACATCATTTGAACTTCACATGCTGAGACCAAGCACTTCAGTTACAACGAATGAACGAGCAGAGAACTGTACAAAGGACAAAACTGAGAAAGTTTTTGAGGGGACCCTTCTTTTTACATTTGGTGCTTACTTAGCTGTCTCCTTATTGCATTATGCTTTCTGAGGTGTTTCTTGCGAAATTGATCTCTATAAGAATGCGTATGAATCCATTAGATCTGGAGCCCGCCCAACGAGACGTGGAGCGAGGCCTTCTGGAACCCTCGCGAGTGTCTCCACTGGAAGAGGACAGGTTGGAATTCCTTGATGCTGAGATGCTGGTCACCATCCTCGTCGAGCAGAGTAAAAATGACGTCGATGATGTGCTTGCTGATGTCCTTATTGGCTACCCAGCGCGCGATGTTGTAGAACTCGTCCCTTGTGACGCCGTTCTTCTCTGTGTCAAGGAAGAACATGGCGCGCTCCAGGTCGGCGCCGCCAAATAACACGTAATAGAAGTTCTTGAACTCCTCGAAGGTCACCCCCTGTAACAACATCTCACGTATAAGCATACCTGGTGTCCCGTCAGTCTGAGGACACAGCGCTAAGGGCACCCAAAAAAGGTGTCCTCACACTCACGGGACACTTGATGCACTTGCAAGTCTAATCTGCGAATTACCTGCGTGTGCCTAAATGCTTTCTCTACTCGCTTCAGCATCCTCGCCTTCTTCTTGGACGGGATGCTTGCGTTGTAGAGCAAGTGACGGCAGAAATCGATCTCTTCGATCGTGTGGCGCTTCTTGTCCGCGACTTCATACCTGCAAGAAGCCAGGGCTAATGTGGACTGAAGCATAGAAGGTTAAATGACCAAAGTTGTCTTACGCATGTACATAAGTTACACGTAACTGGTAGAGAAATGTTACTCGATCGTCGACTGTTTCTGTACATTGGGCTAGTTCGAAAAGATACCTTTTTGCAAAATCTTGGGCAGTCGTGGCCAAAATATTACGATTTTACTAAAAGTTCTTTCCTCCTGAAGGCCAGTTATAAAGGGCAAACTCAGTAGCAAATTCGCTGGAAGAACAAAAGCAGGGTGAACAAACAATCTATTCAAGTCTGCTCTGGGAACAAACTTCATTTTCAAAACTCTCTGCCTCTAAACACTGCCTTTTTGTGTTTTGGGCCTTGTTGAAAGTTATCCTTACTTTAAGTCAGACTTGTCGGCGATGCATTTTGTTCTAGGGATGGATTCAAGCGGAGCCCGAGCCCGCGAGCCCGCAGTCCAAAACCTGTTAGTGCCCAGCCCGCACAGCCCGAAATCCGCAAGACTAGCCCGAATTGCTGTAGTTTCTGAGAAATGACAATAAGACAGGAAAAGGAACAGTGTGAATAAAACACTTGTTGCAGTATTCCTACCATGAGTTGGTAAAGATTTGCAATAATCTGTACACAGGTTGGGTTGACACTTTGTCAACTCTGGGTTAGTGGGGAGATTTGGGATTTGAGATCTGGCCCGCGGGCCAGCCCGAAGCCTGCAGCTTCCCAGCCCGCATAGTCCGAAACCCGCAAAATGGCGGCCCGATCCATCCCTATTTTATTTATAAGTCGAACAGTCACCCTCTCGCACCCCGTCGAGCTTTTCTCACCCCCTCGCAGAACCTAGCAACCTTTGGCCCGGACGATAGGGTTTTACATGGTAGCGCATAGTGCCGGAGGATCCAGTGAGTGGAACCCGGTGGAAATGATGGGCCAGGGGGCTGGGATTGTCCCATGAAAATTTCAGTCCATTTCATCACCGTTTGCCCCCTGAAAAAGCCAAATTTTCAGCCTCTTTGGCATGCCTCCCTCTCCAGTTGGTCTCGTTTTGAGCATTCTAGCACCAAAATGGGCAGCTCCGACAATGAACCTCTGTACCCAATATTGTGCCCATGCATCATGCCTATGTGTTGCACTTCAAAATTCCACCTCAAAATGTCCCATGCCCTCATGCCCAGTGTAGCGCATGAGGGGTAGTCATGCCCGCGGCTAATCCTTACGCCAAGGACTGTACATGTCTAGATGAGGTCGAGACTCAGACGCTGCTACTATAAGCAGTACGTATGTACATACGTGTATAAAAGCACGTGTAAAGGTAGGTAAAGGCAATCACCACTTCTACTGGTATCAGGTCTTTTGCATCCTACAAGGGTCAGCAAAACCTGGAATGACTTGAGCCAGAGCCACTCCTCCTCAGTAAGCAACAACGACATGTAACTATGGTGTTCACATTAGATGCGTTACCTTCGAAACTCGAGGTACAGAACATCGTGAATGAGCTCCCTCTGTATTCTCATGAACTCTTCCCTGGTCATGACTCTGTCTCTGTCTTTGCCGAAGATATAGGTGATCAAGCCCGACTTGTTGTCCTTGAGGAAATCCTCCGGGTCTCCATGATAGCCGACCACCTTTGCCATTACGTGAGCAAACTCCTATAGGTAACAATTTTTGCATGCATGCAGAAGGCAGTAATAGCACTTGTAGAAGGTGGCTGTTAGATTCTTAATCAAGCACCTTTGCCTCACAGTTTCCATCTGCGCTCACGTCAAATGCGTGAAAAGCGATGTCCATGTACCTGCGCGGAGTCGACAAGATGTTCAGCAGGAAGGAGAAGTCCGTGAATGTGAGGAGACCGTCCTGCTGAATACTGTTCAGGATGCTTTCACTGATGGGTACCTGAGGGAGAGGTCGGCCATCAGTACCAGGTGCTGATTACGCATGACTTTGTGCATGTCCCAATTCCTTGCAGTCCCTTTTACTCGTTCTTTCACATGTTTGTACTTAAAGGATAAGGAGACGCTCAGAAGGTCAACAAGAGCCAACCCTAAGCATAAGGCTCGATCCCACCACGAGTACACATACTGGGTAGATAGTGATGAGTAAATAATGGTGAACAACAAGAAATTGTTAAGTGCATCTCCTATTGCGCACCTTCTCTTGTTCATAGAGATTTTCTGAGCCGAGGTCGGAGTCTGTGACTTGCACGTAGGTTCCCCTGCCAGTTCCGTGGGTCAGCGTCGACCCTGGGGTGATGGAGTTGTAGAAGTCCTTCACGCTCATCAAGATCGTTTTTCGGCCTAACAAAACAGTGTGAGCTCAAGGTGGGAGAAGTTTAAGAGATCAGACATTGGACTCACCTTTACCGTCGATGTATTGGTAAGAAGAAAAGAAGTCAAAGATTTTGTCCAGGGTCCCATACTGGCGAATCCTACAGCAACTCAGCGGATGAAATACGACTGGCTCGAACTCATCTGCTCTACTCTTGCCTGTTCTCCTTGTCCAGAACCTCCTGCTCCGCAGGTTCCAACTCCTTGGCCTTCAGGACAATTTTGGTGTCATCGGTCAGGTGGGCCACGGTGGCCACCCCGACAGCCGCGCCCACAGCCCCGGTTAAAACGCGACCCCACCTTGTACCCTCATGCCCGCCACCGCCGCCAGCTCCTTGACGGTGTTGTCCACGGGAGCCCGTTGGAGTGTGCGCCGTTGAAGGAGCCGAGGCAAGAGCAGGCGTGGCAGATGATAGAGAAGCGGGGCCTCGTAGGAGGCGGGTCACCAGGAGGCGGGAACTCATGCTATGGAAATTTATGCCATATGTAGTTAGTTATGCAATGAACAATAGTGCCGGACGTTTACTCTGCATAGACACCGTGTGAAGTGACGTCAGCTCTGCAATAATGTTTATGAGAGCTTCCTCAGCTCCGTTACCTACAGGTACTAAGTCATGCACGAAGTGATTGCAGCGAGGTTGAACACCAGCAAAGTGGAGTGACAGTTTTGTCATCAATTGTCCTCATCTCACTCCACCACCCGCGTCCCCACTTTCATCATTGAGGAGCTCAGTTGGAGCGTCCTGAACGGCTTCCACTACGCTAAAGCCAACATGGCGGCTGCCGCACACACAGCACAGACATGGCATGGCTGCACTATTATTGTTATATCCTTAAGGGCGGCCAGACGCCAGCACGAGCAGACAGTGTGAGACTGTGCACCTGTGCAGACGTGGAGAGAAGCTGCCCAGGCATATGTGGATTGTCCTCAATTTGCTTACCTTGTAGACAGACGTGAAGATGCAATGAACTATGCTGCACTGTCTGTACGTATGTATGTGCGCGAGGTGGACGAGAGCAGGAGGAGAACAAGACTGGTCGCTCCTTTTTGCTTCGACTGCCTTAACTGCAGCGTCGCCAGGAACAGACTGAGGGTTTGCGGCATCTGCGTGCTTCTCCACGGCCCGGGCTGGCTACATCACGGGCCGAAGGGCTGCCGAGAGTCGACGGCCCCTGGGCACCGCTAGCCACTTCTCCGTTGCCCCAATAGCACACTACAAATGCAATCGGCAACAAAGGGAGGCCAAGTTAGCAACAATGCTGCGACCTGAGGATTGTAGCGAGGCGACTGCAGTCAGAAGCACGTCTCTCTCGGCGCTCTGGCTCCCACTGGTTGCACACAGCTTCAGCTTGGCCCATACGTCATGCACTCAACTGCGCAACTGCGAGAAAGAACGAAGGCGATCTGAATATGCACATGTGATACGTCCTCGTTCGTACTCGCTCTGTTTTCACCGGGCGTTCATCAACCGTAGTACACATACGGTTACTACGAGTAATCGTAGTGACCCTTTTTCTCCTCTCACCCAACGTTGTCCAACGAGCGTCCATGTGCAAGTTTGGAGCTAAATATGGGTCATTTTTTGTCGGCAGGTCAGAAAAAGACAAGAATGGCACAAATTTCCGTGAAGGTTCCTTAAAATGATCCTGACATGTCTGTGGATGAAGACAAGCTCGGAGTTGTCAGGCATTTCAACACCTTTGACGGCTACACAACCCTCATAGCCGCATGTTCAAGGACTTGGACCTATCAGCACTAACAGAAATGACAGAAGCTGAAGGATGACATCAAAAGCTCCACCTACGTAGAAACCGAAATTTTCATGTTAGTCAAAAACCTGCAATTCAACATTTTTCTCGAAATCTGAACTGCCTACAAAAATGGAATCGATCCTTGCAAGAGCAGTAGCTGGACCACGCAAGTTCCCGCCTGGCCGAGGAGAGGGAATCCGAGTTCTTGGCCCGCACCTGCCACCACTTCGTTTCCGAGCGCAACTTCGACGACGGGTTCGACTCAGTCGTCGCCGCTCGACGATCGTGATTCTTAAGACCCGGATCTAGCGAAATTCAGCCTGGCCAGGAATGTGGTCCACCAATCTGAACTGATGGATTCCCTCGATCAAAGAAAGGAAAGAAACGAAGTTCTGCAAGAAGAAGAGCAAAGAGACCGCCCGCAATCATTTCCAAAAGGCCGTTGCACACGCGCATGTGTGCATCAATCAAGTGATGTCATTGAAGACACCCTAAAAGTCCGCTCCACAAATATGGTCCAGTAAGGACCTGGTACGCTCACGTTGAACATGGAGCCTGTGTACACGTGATGGTGCTGACACATGATCCACTCCATGACAAAGGTTACGTTACAGGTCTCACGTGAACATACCCAGTCTGGATGGTGCGTCTAAGTACCAACCGGTCAGTCAACTCTCTGGATGTGAATTACTCAGATGATCCGTTTCCTTTTGATTGTCATATTTAGATCGTCTGGTCAATACTTAACCAGGAGCCTAACGAGGACCCTCTGGACCGACGAGGCCTATACAGCAACATGTCATGCACTGACCGCGCTCGCACTGCGCTGTAAAAGGAAACGAAAGAGTACAACAAAGAAGACCATGAGCAATAAGAAACAATAGTCATACATAGTACCTTGGGGTTCTTTTTTTGGACCGGCAGGTCCAAAAACATCTAATGTTAGCGAGGAAAAAGGTCAAACTTCTGGAGTAAAATATTTATTAGCGGTAGATGCAGTAACTTGATTTCTCACTCCGTGAGACAGCACTAGAACACTCTGTGTGGCGAGGTTGACGCATCTCTTGCCAAGCACAAGTCCTTGGCCTCAAATCCTCACTGCTTTCACCAGATTGACTAGGCACGACCAAAGCACCCGAGTCAACCAAATTGGCAGCATTGTCAGGTACGATGTGTTCGTGTTTCAAATCATCGTCTTGTATTGATCGCCAGCTAAGCGATCCATGTACTGAAAGAGAAACCACAGAGCTTAAAACCTTTATTCAATGACGATCATGATGCAGGTTCTTGTACAAAGGTCTCCCTGGGTAAAAGGACAACTTGGCTATGAGTCGGAGTGTGTGGCAGAAGTAGCTGCATTAGTAGTGGGGTCATCTTGGGCCAGATAGCTCGCAATCTGCAAGTGGGGAAAGAGGGGCCAAAGTGAATCTTGACATGCCAGGGAAGAGACCCCAGTTCGAACCCAAGCTCCTGACAGACGTAAATCACCACTCACCGAACTAATGAACGGCATGTTCAGAAGGGTCCCAATCACCGGTATCCGCCTGAGGAAGTTGATGGCGACTGGGAAAAAGCCGCTGGAAGTGACACAGTTGGCTTAGTGTTGTCGCGGGCGAGCCACAATGAGGTGGGAGGTGTCACTTACCTGAAGAGTACTATGAATCCATACATCTCAACAATCATCCCCACGAGGGGCCATCCGAAGAGAACCACGCCAATGCCGCCGAAGAAGGCTGCTGTGCCCTTGGCCTTGTGCCATTGAAAGAAGAAGCGGAACGTGCGCTCGAGGCCGATCACGAAAGCCAGACCGCTGATAAAGAGAATCTGCAAAGGGGCGCAAAAAAAGGAGAACCATATCGAGGATGTGGGACTGAAAACCATTTCTCGCTTACATTTCCTATGGCTAAAAGTCCCTTGTCAAAGAGCAGCAAGACCCCGAGGAAAAGGAACGCGATGCCAAAGCCGGCAAGACCGACACCGATCTCTGGAAGAGACAAAAATCCATAACGGGACGGAACTACTGAGCAGAGACTAGTTTAGGTGGCGCACTACGGTCATCTTAGTCCAGTACAGTAGATCAACACTTAATATCACTTCTATATGTTTCATATTCAATATTGTTCCCGATGACAAAGATTACTATGAGTACAGCATTCAAAAATGCGCAGATCACGTGAAGAAATTCACAGTGCTCACTTCTATTTTTACCATATAACTCTGGCCCTGGCCTAACCTTTGATGTTACAGTGTTAAAAAGAGTGACGAAAAGTCTGGAGTTTTATCACCCATTGCTGCTGCTCAGATTCCATTCTTGTTTTTACGTGTGCATGGGCAAATGTATAAAAGAAATGCTAATTCCTGGCAGAACAGTTCGTATACTTAGAATAAATGCTTTGAATATGGAAAGTTAACATTAAGAGCCAGAAACATTGGACAAGCTGAAAATCATCATGGAAGATATTGCAAGCAACACCACAGAGAAGGGCATTACTCGATTACTGACAAAGTCTCCTTTAGAAAGTGAACTTGTGCACTGTCGAAGACATTGGACGCTTTGAGCAAAAGGCAACACAAAATTATGGCTATCGTTTCCATAAATTTTGACATTTCCAAACTTTTTCAGCAGGACAATCACACTTAAGTTTAAGTTTTTTTGCTACTAAATGTGAAAGGACTGAGGAAGACAACTTGGGCAGTGTGAATGCAGGCAGCTTTCGAGGATCGACCGTTCTCAAGGGGTCTGTCTGTGTACACGTGCGCGCCTCAAAACGTTTTGGGATAGTACAGGGTGGGGACTTCATCTTGCTACACACTTCATTTTTCAAGAAATGGAGCTGGCCAGGCTGTGGTTTGCTTCGGAAGACATGAAGAGCAATTGCGACTACGCAAGAGTAATTTTTGGTTATCGCTGATGCTTTTTGAATATTTCATGTAATAACATTTGAACTATTAAGCTGTAACCGCTCGTACCAGTTGTCCAGAAAGTATAACGCTGCCAAGTCCTCACCCTGTACTTAAAATCATGTGCACTTTTCCCCAAGAAATCTGCGTATCTGGAGACCCGTTAGTAATCTATGCTAGCCTACACTGCCAGATCTGCTTTACAAAAAGCTCCGCCATTTAAGCCTTGGACGGATCCGTCCTCATCTCGCCGGACGCCGTCTTTTTCCTCATTAAGAAGACTGCGTCGTCCAAGACGTACACTGACTTGGCCAAGTCCCCCTCACACATGTAGGGAACGCGAGTCCAACTGAGCAACTCGAACCCGCGTTCCTCCATGATATCTGCCAAATTTTCGGCTTGTCTCTCGAAGCCTTTGCCTGCTATCATCAGCTTTTGGCTTGGTCTCTTGTCCTCTGAGAACTCCACATAGGGTGAGAATGGCAGCACAACAGCGGCCAAGAATAAGCCGCCGGGCTTCAGTGCGGAAAGAGTCTGATCCAGGACGTCCACTGGGCGGTCGCAGCGATCCAGCAGGTTGAGGCACGAGACAAGGTCAAAGCTCCTGTTCAAGTGCCAGGTGTCGATGTCCAGGACTTGAAATCCTTTGCGGGTAAGGATGCGGCGCATGGCCGATGATGCCTCGGTGGCGAAGAAGGTGCGGAAGTACGGGAGCAGCGGCCCAGTGGGGCAGCCGTCCCCGGCGCCCAAGTCTATCATTGCTTCTTCCGGGGCGTTCTTGCTCAGTTGGATCCCGGCCTTGTCCGCCAGGCGCAATAGCTGCTCCTCCGACAGGACGAACATGGATCCTCTCTCTAGTATTCCGTTGATGTCGGTCTTGGTGTAGAAGAGCGAGAGCACTGTCTTGGCTAGATTGTGCCATACCTGCGTGAACAGCCAGTCTGACTTTTCCACGCTGCGCCGGACAAACGACATCGTCTCCGCATCGGCGTTCATCCGCACAAACTTTTCGCGCATGGCGACCGACTTAAGCAAGTGTTGATCGGTCGCGTACCATGCCGACTTGTCGCTCTGCAGCAGGACGTTGTCCTCTTGCGCCCGCCGGGCCAGAGCTTGTGGCAGTGTCATCCGTCCAGGCATTTTCCTCGTCAGCTGGTGCCAGAACGCCCACGCTGCACCCACCGAGACAGCGAAGAGAAGCACAAAGTTGTACTGGTCTCGTTCCCGCCTTGACCCAAGCATGACCGGACCCTCTTCTCTTGGGAGACGGCGAGACCCACGCCTCACGCTGCAAGAATAGAGGATCCGGACGTGCTAGAGCTCTCGGGATCGAAGCAGTTCCAGAACAGTTGCAACGTGCCGACGACTTACGGATGGAAGGGGGGAGGAAATTGAGTAAGATCTTTTGACGGAGCTGGAACAAAGTTAACGTCGACAGCGTGGAGCAAAAGCATCATGTGGGAGTGTCGGAAGGGAGCAACTGTTCAGGAAGTGCCCTGTGTCGGCCTCGGCCGGCAAGGGGGAGGAATCTGGTGCCGGGCGCTACTTACTCTGAAAGTCCGTGATCTCGATCATGGCTGAGTCGGCCCGGGGTGGAGGCGGTCGATTCTCTGGAGCGACAGAGGGCGAGGCGAAGTGAGGCTCTCAGAAGTCGTTCTCAGCACCGGTCGAGTCCGCGAAGGAGACCTCGCTTCCACGTCATTTCTACCAATGTTGGCTTGCTTGTTCGCGTCACCTGCTGATGCTTGAGGAAACCGGCCGAGCTCGGCCGGCTTCGCCCCTTTGGCCAGGATGGGGTGGTGAGACTTTCGCAACGTTGCCGAGTCCTCAGCAGCCACGATCCTCACCAGTGGATTCTCGTCCAACTCCTTGTCCTATCGACGCCTTTGTTCGCTTCACCGGTGGGGTCAACATCACTGAGTCGTTGACCGATGATCTGGACGGGCATGAAGCTTTCGACACCACTACCGTTGGATCTGGCAACCCTGCAAGTTTTGATGGAGAAGCGACGAAATCAAAACAAACGAGCGGAGTGGAATCGCGACTCGAGCAGGGGACGGCGGTTAGACCGAACGAACGAACGAACCCGGCGGGCGAACGACTGGACAAGAAAGGACCCCACCCCTCTCGTCTCGCAGGTCCGACGAGGTGTCGGCGCTCTGAGTCAGCTCAATGCTTATAGACTAACCTATCGTTGCAGTGAGAGCTTCAGATTCCCGCCGCCACAGTCGCCATGTACTCGGCGAAGGTCTTGTCGTCGGACCACTTGGATCTGATCCACGACGTGGCGTTCAACTGGTACGGGACCCACCTGGCCACCTGCTCCTCGGACCAGACTGTCAAGGTGAGCCTGGACGCGCCCCAATTAACTTTGCGCATATTTCGATTGTCTCCTGTTGAAGGTCTGGACGTGGGACAAGCAGAGGAACTCATGGTCATGCGCGGCCTCCTGGAAATCCCACTCCGGCGCCGTCTGGAAAGTCACCTGGGCGCATCCGGAGTTCGGGCAGGTCAGAAATATCACGTGCCGTCACACTCTGCCCTCGGTGATGCTCTAGTCAGACATGACGCATAAGAAATTCCATACTTCGTTTCAGGTTTTGGCCACGTGTTCCTTCGACCGAACGGCCTCGGTCTGGGAGGAAGTCCCTGGCGAACCTACAGCCGGTTCTTCTGGCGCCGCCGTGAGCAACAGTCACAGCAGCTTCGGCGGCGGCCGCGGTAGCGACTCCACGGGCGGCAACAGCCATTGGGTGAAGCGCACCTCTCTCGTGGACTCTCGCACATCTGTCACAGACGTGAAATTCTCCCCTCGAGGGCTAGGCCTGCTCCTGGCCACGTGCTCGAGTGACGGTACAGTGCGCATCTACGAGGCGCCGGACGTTATGAACCTGAGCCAGTGGAGCCTGCAACACGAGATCCCCTGCAGGGTGTCGTGTAGTTGTATCTCCTGGAACAATGCGATTGGGAGGTATGTGAGTTTAAGTTGTGTGACTTCCTGACCATCAAGTGAAATCTGGTCTTCATTCTCTCTACGTGCAGAAACGTCCGTCCGATGATAGCCGTGGGTAGCGACGATCCCAACCCTTCGAACGGTGGGAAGGTTTTATTGTTCGAGTACCATGAAAGCACCCGACGATGGATGCGTGTAGAAACCCTGACATCCGTGACTGATGCAGTGCATGATCTTGCATTTGCGCCCAACGTCGGTCGCAGCTACAGCCTGCTCGCAGTCGCTGCTTCCAAGGATCTCAGGATTGTCACCCTAAAACCCGACGAGACTGAGCCAACAGCATTGGACGCCGGAAGCAAAGAAGCCGTCACTAGATATGAGGTGAGTTGAGTGTGCATGTCAAGAATTCCCGTGTACAATCCTTTGTCCGTCAGATCCGTCTGGCCGGGCAGTTCAACGAGCACGCGTCGTCAGTGTGGCGCGTGTGTTGGAATGTGACCGGCACGGTACTCGCCTCCTCCGGTGACGACGGGACGGTCCGCCTGTGGAAGTGCGACTACCGCGACGGATGGAGGTGCGTGGCTAGCCTCAGGGGTGACGCGGGCAGCGGACTCTCCAAGGACACTGAGTTCCAGATGCCCGCCGCCGTCATCGCGGCTATGGAGAACCAGCAGCAGCAACAACCCATACAGCACGCTGGCAACAAGGCGCAGATGTGGCACTGAATTCGTGAGGTCATCTGGTACTTCAGTGTCCTCAGTGAGCAAGCCATCGCCATGCCACCGATGACTAGCTTGAGCTTCTGTACAACGGAAATATCTCAATTTTTTTTCTTTCAACTCTTGCTAGAAATAAGCCTAGTGGCTGTCTTTGGCTTAAATTACAAGAGCTCCCTTGTGTATCTTTTTAACAATAGACACACGTTTTGATTAATGTTTGCTATTTTGGAGTCCTTGGACAAGTGTCATTGTTCTTCGTCTGTCGTCGGTAGGGCGATTGAGCATTTCCAGCTTCAGGCGTCACACTTATTTGAAGTTTTCACGTGTTAATGTGTGATAGAGAAGCAGGTCTTTAGACGGTCTCAGTGTGACCTTTGTCCTTTCACTTGAGTGACTGCGTCACAGGCGTGGCATTGTATTCCAACTGGAGCGCGGCAAAGGTCCCTCTCAGCTACTCCGACATTTCAGACCGGACGTGGTGCTGTACTTCGTTCCGATGATCACGCAATCTCTGTATGAACCCATTGGACCCGCCGTCTAAAAGGATTCATTTCAGCTCAACGCTTGTTGCGGCGGTCACGCAACCTTTTTTGGACTTCCTGGAGATCTTGGCTGACGACAGATGTCTCCTGGCATTGGTTGATCTGACCTCAAATATCCTCCTTTGATCGCGGAGGTGTTAGGCAGAAGTGGTGGCACTCTTACAATCTCCATTATGACATACACGTAATACTACATGTGAATTAAAATGCACGCACGAACTGTTGTGCATTCACGTCGTGTTCACATCTTAACATGACCGACCCTAAACGTGCGAGTTAATAATGTATGAAATCTCAACCAGACCCAGCACCGTGAAGAATGTTAGCTACAGGGTGTACAACGATGACTTCGCCGCCCACTTTCGGAGGTGGTGAGCAACATTGTGAATCTCCTCAGCCCAACGTGTACACGCACAGGAAGGCAGGGTGGGCAAAGGTGGCATGCGGCCCACTTCTCGGAGAGGGTGAACAACATGGTGAACCTCCTTGGCCCACCCTGCACGTGAGTAGAGACAAAACAGCCGACCGAACACAGTTGCTGTACATGTTGCTCGGTGAAAGACCTCTAGACTGAAGCACTGAGTCCTTTTTCTAGAGGTCCCTGGCTCCAGGTGTAGGTCAATTCTGTACCTAGAAATGAATGTCTTTCGATGTGGTGATGGATGCAGTGGGAAGCAAAAGAATGAAGAGATGATAGAAAGAGACAAAAATCATTTGTGCAGTACAGTGGAGGAATGGAGGAAGGAGAGAAGTAATGACATCCAGTTATGTTTGTTATGTACACTTTATTATTACAAACAGTGGGTCGTGTTTACAAAACTCTGGTCAAATCAAATCTTTCATCATATGGGGCTGGCGACTAAAAGATCAATTCAAACAAGTTTTATATGAGCGTTAAAAAAATGACCCCTTTTTTCTTTTCATCCTGCAAATAATCTTGGAAATAAGTTCACACACAGGGAGCTCGGTTGATGTAAGTTTTTGTGCAGCTTCTTCTTTATTACGATTTTTTTTCTCCATGAACAGTTTGACAGAGAAGAGAGATAGGAGAGTGTGGTAGTACGAGTAGTAGTAGTAAAGTGTCTCGTTGAGAGATAGAAAAAAAAGAACAATATAATTTTTTAACACGTTCCACTGAAATCAGGAGCACGAAACACTTGGGAAACAAAATGTTGGCCATTTTTGTTCTTCTTGAGAGTAAAAATAGTTGCTTTAAGAGAGAACTTTTCAATTGCAAGCAAGCAAAGATAAAAAAGAGAGACTTTCTTGCCAAGAGAGAAAGGGTTCTTGTGCGAAGTAGACATGCAGTCGCACTCCAAGACAAACACACCGAAAAGATCTCCATTCAGCTCGCTTTTTTTCTGCATAATAGTCTTTTACATGTATTCTCCATAATATGAATGTTATTTACTCTTCAAACTCTCTACCTCTCGATATGAGAATTCTTTCTTTCTTTCTTGCATGCTCCATCCTCCCTCTTTCGAGTGCAGAAAATTTTGGGTAGGGGGTAGGAAAAGTGAAGTTTACGTGGGTGATAGAGGGAGAAACCGAGGATTTGAGGGGGATTTGGGGGGTGTTTTCAGGGGGGGAGGGAAATAAGCTTGCCTACATATGCAGATTTTTCACGAAGATTTTGTTGATCTTTAAAGGTCCACGCCTGATGGTGCTTGTGAGGGCTCTTTTTTTGACTTTTTTGATTGTTTTTTTTTGTTTTTTTTATTCCCTGGCTGCTGAGGTCGAAACCGCGCTCTCCCGTTAAGAGTGTGTAGTAGTTTTATCACGAATATTGTAGTTTTTTGGCGTGCAGTACATTGTTGTAGGGCATGGGGAAGGTGGAGGAAAGGTGAAAAGTTGGTCGAGGGCCTGGGGGAAATGTAAGGCGAGATGAGGCCACCTATGTTAGAAAAAAACAGCTTCAGATGTGATGTTTTTAGAAGTTGTTGCTTTGATGTCTTACGTGTTTTATTCCTCCTCTTCCTCTTCTTCCTCTTCCTCCTCTTCTTCCTCCTCCTCTTCCTCTTCCTCCTCCTCTTCCTCCTCTTCTTCTTCCTCCTCAGCTTCTGCGGGAGCTTGGTCTCCGCCGTCCTCCTCGTCTTCGGGGGAGTCCGGGTCGCCGGGCTTCTTGCCTGGGCGCTCGCCGAACCACTTGGGCAGTTTTGCTTGGGTGGCAACAAAAGACATGTTAGCATTTTTTGGAGCAGAGGTGTCCCAGAAATGTCGCATAGCTATAGTCGAAATTTTCCCCGAGTATCATCCGATACCCGATAGCGTCACCACCCAAAAAGAGGTGCACACACACGCACACTTGTACTACTTCACTATGCACTTACAACGAGATCGCTTGACCCAGTCCTCGTGCTTTTCCTTCCAGTCCTTTTCAAGCACTTCGGAGTAAAGGATCACCCAACCCTACAGACAGTGCAAGAAAGAAAGTCAAACTGAACACTTCTCTGGTCTTTGCATGAGACTTTTTTCTTCTTTATGCTTCAAACCACACATGCACAGCAAGCAACTTAACCTGGCTCGACATTGACACCCCAACCACTACTTACTCTTGGGCCTCTTCAGCCACTCATCGTACTTCTCCTTCCACATCTGCTGCAAGTGCTCTGCGCGAACCACTTCCCAGCCCTAGACACAGTAAACGTCAATGGTTTTTTGACCTCTTTGCTGTGATTTCCGCCTCGGGGTCCCATTCTGGCGTTAGCTTAGAATTGCCACCAATGGTTTGTCTTAACAACAGTCACAACACCTCGGAATTTTAGGTCAACCTTCTCTGCAGTTTAGGTGACGGTTTTTGTACGGGCACATTTGCAAAGCCTCTCAAAAATTGCACTCTTCTCTTGACTTTTACTTTGTATCGGCAAATATTTGGAAAGTGCCTGCACTCTATTCTTGATTTTGCAGTTGTTACCGGCATTTCCAAGATTTCTGCCCAAAAATTCCGAGTCACAATAGCAGTTAGTAGCGTTATTATAGTATAAGTGGGGGCTTGGACGCACTGTTGGCTTTGCTTCTACCGCTTCCGTGCGTTCCATGGTACTGGCTGTACTACGTGTGGTGCGTTCCCAGCCTCTGCAACGTTTACTTATGCATCCACTGGTGCGCCACGCGCAGGCCAGGGTGCAACAACCCCTTCGAGGAGAGATTCACCTTTACTTTCCTTCCAAAAATAACAAGAAAAAAAAGAATGAAATTACTTTGACAGAAAGTTCTCTGCAGCGATAGATTTTTCTATTAATCATCGCTGGGTAAAGCATTAGGAAAGAAAAGAAAGTTCGCCTTTGTCCTTCTCTTACCCTGTTGAAAGTTCCTGGAAAGTCCGTTGATATGTGGAGTGTTCAGATTTCGATGCTGCCATGATATTTGGGCAGCTGCGATGTGAGTTGACAAACAAAAGAGCCAAACAAAGTTCAGTACATATTCGATTTTCACAAAGGGTCGGTCAGTCAGCATGATAATCAAGAGTTTTGTAAAAAAAGTGAAAGTTGGTCTTTCACTAAAAAAAACCCAAAACTATAATACTTCCAACAGTAAAATCTTGCAAAAATCGGGGTTCTTGCACCGTTTGAACTTGCAAAATCGAATATCTACCGTAGAAGTTTTGTTCCTGCGTTGTTATTAGAGGGTGTGAGATGAAGCTTCGGTAAACGTACACAGAGCAAAGTCACACTCGGTCAAACTTACACCCTCGTAAAGTTTTCGCCTATCTTCATAAGTACGAGTGTCTGTTCTACGCTCGTACTTGGAGTACATGCGAATCTTGGGCTGCAAAGATAAGTAAGATGGCAGTTTTCCTTTGCGAAATTATCAATCATTGTCGCCATCTTTCTTTCTTACCGGGTATTTTCCAGTCAGGGCCCTGAAAAGAAAAGAGAACATTAGACAAGAGTCATAGACTGCGAGGCAGGTTAGAGGGGAAAAAAATGTACCCACGTACGTCAACATGGAGTTAAACTCTGATCCTACTTGCCTCATTTTCACGCAGTCAAAAATGCTGACAGAGAAAATGTCATCCGGGGAAACTGGGCTACAGGGTGGCTCCAAACACAATATTCACCGCGGACAAGTTCTCAGGGGTGTAAAGCGTCATGGTCGTCTGCAGCTCTGAACACACTTTACATATCTGTTCAGATGCATCCTTTTAGGCTTCAAGATGTTTTGCAGCTCTGAACACACTTTACATATCTGTTCAGATGCATCCTTTTAGGCTTCAAGATGTTTTGCAGCTCTGAATGCACTTTACATATCTGTTCAGATGCATTCTTTTAGGCTTCAAGATGTTTTGCAGCTTCGAACACACTTTACATATCTGTTCAGATGCATCCTTTTAGGCTTCAAGATGTTTTGCAGCTCTGAAC
>JAAUXU010076173.1_pt1 | contig 28181 bp, 22 predicted proteins | sample 7278151 | NCBI WGS metagenome assembly JAAUXU01 (sample SAMN14350113, study PRJNA611818) | marine sediment metagenome | isolation source: surface marine sediment (1.8m) | place: French Polynesia: Moorea | collected 2018-08
CCCCCAAAAAAAAAAATGGACCATTTGGGGGGGGGGGGGGGCTGTGCTCATGTCTGGGTGGGAGGCACAGATATACAAAACACACCCATAACGCTTTATATTTTTGCCCCACCCAGCCAAGTGGGGAGCGCATAAGCGCCAATAGTACGTACACTGTATAGAATATACTGTCCTTTATTTACCCCCCACAAGGAGAGTCTGTGAAGTGTATGACGAAATACCCGCCAGGGTGAACAGACAGCGTAACCGTGATTTCAACCCACTGACCTCTTTTGTCCTTTGCCTAAGTTGCAAATCCTCGAAGTGAGGATGGTTCGTTATCGGGACGCCTGTGCACAGCCTAACGCCGGCCAACAGCTGCATGCTGCCGGTGAACGCGAGGTCGCGGCCAGGAACCTCCAGCTGAATCCATTCCATCAGGTCAACGGTGTCGGGATCATAAAACTCCCTGGGGAAACCAAGTCAAGTCCTTTACTCAAGGTAGTGACAAGTGTAGAAAGGGCGAATATTAAAATCCTCCACGCAGTCTGAGCATTTTGGGCCCGGAAAAAGCTCTCAGCACCATCGTTTTGGGGTACTTTCGTGCCAAAAGTTGCAAATATTACGGACGGATTCTTTTTAAAGAAAAGCAATTGTTCCAGCTCTGAGGAAAATGCCACCTACCTTAGACACTGGACATAAAAATCTCACATAAATGCCGTGGATAAATGTTCGGCCCGATATTGTCATCCTAATCACCTGAGGTCGCCGAGTTGCTCGTAGATACGCTCCTTGTTGGCCACGTAGAGTGCCAGCACGCAGAAGCCCAGCACTAGGTGACGCACGAAGTTGGACACTGGGGATTTTCTTCCTACGTCATCCTCACTTCCGTTTCTGCTAAGCCTGGAGACCAAGAGAGACCACAGATCTAATTGACCCACTCCCGAGGCTGCCAGGATACAGATGTACGGACTCCAGAAGCATTTCATCCTCAGCGTGGAGATCGCCAGCATGCCCAATGCGAGGGATTGAGCTACAGGGTAAATAAGCATGCATATATAATAAATGTACACTCCGTGAAATCTACATGAGTGCTAAACTAAGTTAAGGCTATTGGGGTATTGTTCAAATTGGAATGTCAACTGACTCAGATGAAAGCAGACTCCTGGCTTGTTCCACATGGAGGTCATAAAGGCTAGATCGCCATCAAAATACGAGAAGAATCCATCGCTTTTCTCATCTTCCTCTTTTTTCTCCTTCTGATGCCACCTCCTGAACACCGTCAGCACGATGAAGAACACTTGGAGTACCATAAAGAGCAAGTACAGCGGAAACGCCAAAGTCTCGCTCATTTGCTGCAAAGCAGAGGAAGAATGAAGTAGGCAACAGTGCACACACTGACTGCAATCTTACTGTGAAAAAGCCCCATCCGATGGCCTGGAAAGCGGGTAGGCAGAGGTAAAGTCTCGTCTCGAAGTCGGTGTCGTCCAAGTAACCAAGTTTGCTCTTCATGAAACGGAAGATGTGGTTGTCGGCCTCTTGATCCAAGAAAAACTATAATGTAGCGACATGATCGTGTAGCTGCATATGCTTTTACTTATAAGGTGTGTTTTAACTGCAAACAACTGCTTTCTTCTTGTGAGCTGTCACCTTGACTGCCGAGTTCAGGAGAAGCGCCAAGGTGATCGCGATGAAGAATCTGACGACCACCCTAGTCAATCCGCGCATGATTCCTCGACCGTTGCTGCTGACATCTTCATTCTGCAACATCCAAATAGCGACTGGGATGAAGCTGGTGGAGAGCGAGTTCACCACCATAGGTTGGTAGAATTGCAAGTACCACACCGACAGCGTGGAACCCAAGTGGCAAAGGAAGAGGCGGCACACCTACAAGAAGAAGTCACATCGTTGAAGGCAAGTATGTACAGCACGTATTACGTTTGTATATTTGGGTTAATAAACGATTCCTCATATACATTACGTGAAGGATTGATGGAATGATATCCCCAGAGCAAAAATGGGTGAGGCTGCTCTCAGGCCCCAAGGGCTATGCCAACCGGTCTTATTTGGCATGACCCTTAGCTCCTGAGAGCAGCCTCAGTAATTTGTGCTCTGGGGAGATCAGTGGGTGATTTCTCCGTCCATTGTGAGTGAGGAGTTGTAAATTACCCCTGGGCACTTACAAGGGCACACCTTACTGTGCATTGAGCATGTAGTGCGCCGCTTTTGGTATGTACGGGACCACTAAGTCATCTACATGCTCCTTACCTTGTCCTTGTCCACCAGCTCTATGGTTGCCAGTCCGAACAGAGTGACGCACTGCAGCAGGGTGACGAATTGAGCGAACTGCCACGTCAAGCCGTACAAAAATGTCAGGCCGAACACCGTAATCAGATACGTTTTCTGGAAAGGAACAGCGGAGAGAACCATATCGTGAAAAAGATTCGGGTTCGTCCATGAGCCAAAAATGCTTCTAAATCTTACCTCTCGGTGTCTGGCGTTCGAATCCAGATAGAGTCCGACGACTGCAAACTGCGCAAATATGAAGGGCAGAGAAAAGTGCTCCCGCAAAGAGACCGTGAACGCCACACGAGTCACATCGTTGCTGAAAAAAATAATCATCAATTCTGCACTGTTGCAGAGTCTGTGGTTAGAAGTGGAAGCGTACTGATGGCAGACGAGGAAGGCTACCGCCAGGAGTCCTGAAACCCAGGTGCCGCTGCAGATCCAGGTGATGGCGAATATGGCGCACATGAATAATCCTTGCAGGGAGAACACAGTGTACACGTAGAAGAAGATAGGCAACAGTTTGAAGTCGTAGATGCGGTGTACGAAGGCAAGGAATAACTCCTAGTGCAAAGAAAAGAAATTGAACGGCCGCAATCACTGTCACGCTCACTGGCGCCACACCTGATGAATGTTAAACCTGTAAAAAATGTTGATGGTGTTGAGGTGCTCGGTGTGGTTGTCTCTCTTCAGCTCTTCGATGCCTTCCCAGAAGTTGTCGGCGTTGACCAAATGCTTGAAGTACGAATAGTATAGTCCTTGCTCGGTGCGGAAAGAGATCTCGCGCTCGACTTCCTACGAATAAACTTTTTTTTTCTCTTTGGTCCAGCGTTTTGAGTTTTCTGACCTTTATGTTAGAGAACCACAAGCCGTTTTCGTGGAGTGTCAAGAGGAAGTTCGACCACTTCTGAGCCATGAAGAGCATGACGAAGACGCCCAAGAGGCTGTTCAAGATCCAGCAAAGATTCCCCGACATGTCTGACTTCTTCTGATTGGATGATCTTTGGCGTCGACTCATTTTGCCTGTGGAAGGCGACTCACGGGTCACGGCTGCAGGCGGGGCCTGAAAAAAGGAGTGACAGTAGAGCCAGGAGAATCATGCACCGAAGTATCACTAAGTGTTAAGATGTTGTTACGCCAAACAAGCACAAGGTCTTCATGCTATTCTATGAGGTGTCACAATCAGCCACATAACAACGAAACTGTAACTGCTGCTTCATTTGGTCATTCCGAAAGGAATAGAAGTGTGGGGGAGGCATGTGTTGTCACGTAAATCTCTTTGACATCACTATGGATGACCTGGCTTCCGGACGTTACCTGGACGTGTCAAACAATGTGTGCGTCTAAACGAACATTCTCAGCTAGGACATTCTTCAGGACTCACTTGTGTGTACACTTGTGTATCGTATCAGCTCTGATAGCTCCTAGCGCTTGTGATATAGAAGTGTTCGCAAGTGTCCCTTGCAGGAGAAATTTAGGCGCTTGCTCTCGTGTAGCACTATGAACAATTAAAATTTTAAAAAGTTTCGCGTTACTGTTAAAGAAAAAAAAGATGATGCAGAAATAGCATGCACGTCAATGTAGGAGTATAGTAAGCAAATTTGCGCAAAGTACAATGTACAGTATGAGCAATGAGTCTGTGGGTATGCCTACATGCCTGTGTACGTGGTTCTGCGCTATAGGCTCGGTGGAAAATTTGGATGTCACTTGAACGAGTAAAATTTGTTACTTCATGTTATGTAAGGACCTTGTAGGTCAATGAAAATAGTGCTGTAACCTTGCCCAACATGCAGCCCTAAAAGTTCAGAAAGACAAGTTCCGTATCAAGCTCAGTGAGCGTGCAGTCTGACATTTTCAAGTAACTGGTGGCTTGCGATGATCTTTGAAGTTATAGGTTAGACATAGAGCACATGGAGACTGTTAGATATACAGTACCGGTCATATAGGTATTTAAACATAGTAGTCAAACGACAGCTAATAAAATGTCTTCATGCGTGCCTCACAAATTTTCAAGTTTCTCGCATTCACCCCACTCAGTACTGCATCGTAACTCTGTAGAGTAGATTGTGACTGAGGTTGCAGGAGTCACATACGGTGGAGACCAATCTACAAAATACGATCTCAATTTTGGTGCAACATTTAGCAACTATTCTGAGCGAACTCTGGAACGATGGACGATTTTTCCACCATATTGTCGAGCATTGAGTACCACTCTAGTGCCCGAGTCTTCAAGTGGTAATCATAACGTGTAGAAGTTTCCTATCTAACAATAAGCTTTTAAAACTAGAATGTAGACTGCACTATGTATGGGGAAACACTGCTTTAGAAAAATAAAATGGCATTTGTTCATGAATTCACTCGTCCCAATTGTGTCCAATAGAGCAAAAGCATCCACCTCTGTGTAGTAAGAGTGGGGCAAGATTAAATGCAACTGCTACAATGCATTCGACAGCATATTTCCCTCATGTAAACTACAAGTGCACTCAGTAAATTTCCAAAATGAACCCCTTTTCGACCTAGCCTAGTCCACAGGCTGCTAAAAAGTCCCAACTCTACTCATGCAGGAAGGGAGGGGGGTGAGGGCGAGGGGCGTGGGCGTGGGCGTGGGCGTGAAACGACAGCAACGCTCACAGCAAAGTCCTCCTCAGAAGTCTGCGTCTTCTGGGAATAGTACAACGGTTCCTCCGTCCTCAGTCCCGCGATGCTGCAATACAAAACTTGCTGCTCGTCACTGCTGGGCCACACTGTGACGCCGCCGCTGCTCGAGTCCTCGTCGGCCAGCAGAGACATGTCTTCCTCCCTTCTCTTCCTCCTCGCTCTTTTCAGTTTAGGATGCTCGAGTGTCATTTTAGGTGTTTTCGGCGTCTCCTGTGGCGCCAACGCCGGCGCAACCACCCGGACACCATTCGGCAACTCGACGAGGTTTCTCGGCCGCCGCCGCCTTCTCCAGTACAACTCGTCCTCGTCCAATTCCTCGTGCAAAGGACCTCAGGCATCAGGCTCAAGCTTTGGTACTAGACACCAGTGACACTCACCCCCTACCCACCCAGTTACTTTTGCGCATTACCAAGAAACATACGTACAGACGAGTAGTGTCAGTGTAATACCGTACATGAGACTCATGCCTGGGTGTCAATGACGTCGGCCTTGACACTTTTTGCTCTCGGCACCAAATCTTCGGCGATTTCTTGACCTTGGTCGAACCTTGCAATGCACGTACCATCGTGATAAAGGTGCCGTCTGTCGCTTCCTCTCTCCTCGGGCCTGTAGTAGTTGTAGTCCCTGTACCGGTACAAAACGTCGATGATGTCGTCGCCGGGGTCCATCATAACACCCCACCAGACGACCTCCAGAGACTAGAAGAGACAGACAAGTACGAGTATGCGCGGGCTCATCTCTGGGACGCGCCAGGGGTCGAACTAATTCACACTTACGTTGACGTCCCAGTACTCGCGAGTGGCACCAAGTGCTGCACGCGTGCTCACGAATGACGATTGGACCCTCCAGATGAGAGAAAGCTGCAGCTTTCTGCACTGAAGAGAGGCGTTTTAGTAACTGAAACCGATCCACTGTCGCCCGCATTCATGAGAGAGACAGACCGAAGCGGACGGACAGACAGACACGGACGGATAGACGGAGGAGAAGTGGACCCTCGTGCACAAAGTAATGCATGCCAGTTCATACTCAAGTGTCTTTACAGGACACCAGGTAGCTGTGAAGCATTCAATCTAACCTCCCTTCCCCTTTGTTCACGTGCGGCTGCACTCATACAATCTAGCCGAGCAGGTAAAAGTAAAACTTTTCACTTCACTTACCTCAACTTAATATTCCACCGGCTTAGGTGACTTATGTATGACCAGCACCACAACACTGATCAGGGTTGCCGATGACTTGATCAGGAAATGATTTATAGTCAAGTATCGTTTTTCTTCCAGTCAGGGTCAGTTGATAGTTCGACTCATCATTTTCCTCCAGAACAACTTTCAGACGCTAGGAAGACTCGGATTTTTTGTGTAGAATTTTCAGACATGAGGTTAAAATGAATTATGTCATAAGACATGAATTAGGCCAGATCAAAGAGTGGGATGTCATATGGACGTGTCAAATTAGTCACTATGCACACGACTTATTGACACTTTGTACGTAAATAAAAAGTGTCTTCACGCATGCCTCTAACGTTTCTTATATTCATACTTCACTCCAGATGGTGACTGACGTCACGGCGTTACACATAAGAAAACAGACGCAGTCTTTCATTGTAGTCATGGTATATGATTCGTGTCCAGTGTTGCGGTTGCGGTCAACCCTTATGCTCTGGCACAACGTAGTGCAGGTGTACGCAGAGCATCATCTGAATGAGATTTGTTCCGCACTTCAAACCTCGAAATTTGCCACTATTCGGAGCGGATCGAGCTGTGAACTCCACCCATATAAATGTTACCCACTGTCAGTGCAGCTGTTGACTGATAGTAAATATGTACCTTCAGCGATCTGACCCGGCACGGCATGAAGAGAAGGAGAGAGCGCGCTCAGGGGGTACATTTATTTTGTCAAAGGAAATTTTCCTTCAGATCTGAAACGTTGATTTTTTCAAGCACGCACGCTTTGTTATTAAGAGCGATTACATTAATCGAATATGGCGGGATACCGAAACAACTACAGGATAAGAAGGCAGTGTCAAATTCTGAGCAACCACTTATGCATGACTCCTAATTCAGGTTGCACTGTAACCACCCTGTAATTACAGCCAGAAAGAGAGAAACTCCAACTAAGAAGCACCAATATAGCTCTTAATTACAGACCTGATAAACATGTTCATGCATTGTAAAGAATGTTTCTCTTGTCACTTCTGGTCTCTAAGTGCTCTTTACCTCACTAAAATGCATGTCACTATAGGTTTCATGGCTTTTCTGGCATTCCTATCCTGGAGTTGTTCAGGTACCCCTGACTAAGATCGCCCTGCAAGTCTCCGTCTTGGCCCCGGTCTTGGTCGCGCACTCATTCACGTTCAGTCATGGTCTTGTAACAAATTCATGTAAAGCGGTGACTGACGAGACTAAGTTGAACATCATTGACAATCATTACAGACAGACCACATCGCAGTACAAGAGTGTTTCGTACGGTTCAGTGACACAGGCAGAGAACTGTTCATCCGTCCACCGATGAAGATCATGATGGAGAAGTTGGCTTTACATTGATGAGACAGAAAGAGACAGGGGAGACTTGGCTGTCTTGAGATTCTCCCTTAAAAAGTCAATGATGCCCCCCTCTCCCGAGCAAGTGCGCTCATCTCTTGGCGGGTCAAATCGCCAAAAGACCAAAGGGTCTGGATGTCATTGAGAGAGAAATTGACTACATGGGACTTTTTTTTAAGCACATATTTTCTGAGGGTTGGGAAGGCCAGTCAAAGGCGAGTTTCCAGAACCCGAGTGAAAATGATGAGTAGGGGTTCTTTTTAGGGGGGAAGGGGATGAGGGTTCGTTCAAGGAACCCACCTTTTCGACTATGACAGTTTGAATTTTACGTGCTTCAGAGACGTGAGCAACTTAAAATGCGTAAAAAAGGTTATTTTCTTCACACTGCTCGCATGAAAAATAGATTGTTAAAAGCTAAACGCTTTTCTTATCTGTCTTGGTTCTCCCTCCAAGACTGTGGATGGTGCCCTGAGCAACGGATGTGGTCCTGAGGTTTCGTGATGCCTCGTTGTCAAATTTCGACCTGAGTGGAGTCACTGACAAATATGAGTTGTTACCGGCCCAAAGAGAGACCTCTCCCGGCCATACGAATATTCTACTTTTGTGTAATAAAACTAAATAAAATATGAGGTGGTTGGGTGAGAAGGATCTAACGATTCGATGCTGCCGCTTTCGTCCTGTTCGTCTACCTTCTATCGAACCGGGAGTTTAATCGATAGCGAGGATGATTTTTGCGCCTTTGACATAGAAATGCGAGCTCGTCTTCCTCGAGGATCCGCTAGCTCGTGGTCTCCCTCTGAGTCGACGCTCAAGGAGATCGCCGGGTTCGTGAGCGCGATCGGCGGGTGTGGCGAGAACCGATTTTTCCCGCCCGAGTTGGTCCGGTGGATTCGTGATGTCAAGGCGGAGACGGACAGCGTTTACCTCGTCCTGAATTCCGACGAGGATGCCTACGAGTACAAAATAGCCCCACTGGACCAGGCAATGAGAAGGGATCACTTTTTTACTCTCAGGTATGCTAATCAGTTCGATGAGTTCGATGAGTCGTTCGAGAACTGACGCACTTGCCCAACAGCTCTCGGGGAGTGACCGAGTTCATGTCTGGTGGGGATTCCCGGTTTGTTCCTCTAGATGCCTGGGAACTGGAATACAGGCGTTATCAGGCGCTCACTCGAGTGCGCTTCTTTAAGCAGTTCAGGCCGCTCAGGGCCTTCAGGGCGTGGAGGATCGCCGTCAGGAAAATCAGAATCATGGACGCGAAGAAGAAGCTCAAGGAGAGAAGCTGCTCACTCGGCAATAACGCTCACATGAGGAACTGCTTAGTCAAGTAGGAAAGCAGTCAGAATAAGTGTGTGCCTTCTTCTCGCATGTTCAAATGTTTCAGAGTCAAGTCTCACCTCTCCCAGCTGTGCTCCATGGGCGTGACCGAGGTGTCGACCAAGACCACCAAGCACATCAAGGATTTTCACGATCGCCAGCTCGAATTGGTGGAGAAATTTCGCGAAAACTTCACCGACTTTCGGACTCTTCTAGTCAAATTGGTGTTGGATGCTGCTAAAGCCACCTTCACAGAGGCTGGCTTCGACTACAGCGGCTATGCGGCCGAGTTGGATGCTTACAGCGTACGAGTTTGTGTCTGTGGTCGTCCTCATGTGCCTCAAGATTTCTTTCCCCGTCTAGGCATCTGCGCTGGCTAACACGAATCCTTCCTCCACATTGTCTGCACTCTCTTTTCAAGGAGTGAACCCCAACCCTCCTCCAAAGCTGACGTTTATCGAGCAGGCCAACAAGCGCCAGTGCTGCCTGCGAATAAACTCCTTCATCAGACTCGTCGATTGCCTCCTGCGACAGTGTCTCCATCAAGTCGTCTACAACTCCGTCGTGGTAATCATCGACAACCTCATGAAGAGGTCTAAAAGCAACCAAGATGAAGACGAGGATGGCAGTGGCACCAGCACCAGAGGTCCTTCGACCAGCCAGCAAAAGTCTGGGAACAAGGAAGAACTTGAACAGCAGCAACAAGTGGTGCCAGTCTTTTCCCTTACAGTCGGTGTCTCCCAGACCGGTATAACTTACACGCCGGACATATCCATTTTCGAACAATCCTTTTCCAACTACCTGTCCAAGCTGAACGAAGCCATTGCGGGAGTGACGCCGCTCATGTTCGACAAGGCCTTCCGCCCATTCACGCAACCGATCTTATACAAGAAGCTGGAAAACTACCTACCCAAGGTGAGCAGTGACGCCAAGTTCCTCTCCGGACATGAGGAGAGGTGTAACGAGTTGCTGAAGAAGTTGAATTCTCTAACGGTCGGAGCTTTTACTGCGTGCCAAGTTGCGATGAGCTCCTACTTCGACACTGCGCTGGAGTTCAGCAAGAGTAAAGAAGAAAGCGGCAAGAACCAAAGTATTGGTAAGGAGGAAGTTATTGAGACAGAAGTGGAGGTGCTTAAGGCAATGCTGTCCAAGCTCCAAAACCAGCAGGCTAGCTTCAACGGCATCAAGGACTCGAGAACTGTGGCCTTCTTCAAGGTTGACCTTAGACTGCTCAAAAGAACTGTTTTGCCCAACGTGGCAGCAGCCATCACCAGACTGCAAGAGTCTCTGCCCAAGGTGGGCCGCGAAAAAATGGAACGATTCTCTGAGTCCGCGCGTCATTTGCGTGAGCTGACTGACTTCGAACCGAAGACCTCGGCGGATTTCGTGTCGCACATGGATCTAGCAGCGCGGTTGCGCCAAGGATTGGGTCAGCTGGAAGCCCAACTCGCTTCCATTGAGCGCGTCTACGCGATCATGGCTGAGATCCCAGTCCCAGTTGCTGCAGACGACAGAGCCGCGCTCAAGCAGCTCCGGACGACGCTGGCGTCCTTGGCTGCCAAGATTGACGAGCGCCACGGAGTCGGCGTCGGCGTCGGCAGCGGCCGTGCCGCCCTGCGAGCTCAGTTGGAGCGGGAAGAAAAGCAGCTAAGAGATGCGGTTGCAGAGGCGTGGAGGGAGGCTCGTGCGCCGGCTCTGTTAGACGCAGAAGCATCGGTCGAAGAGGTACTCACACTAACAATGTCAGTCCTAAAGAAGTCTATCGCACATAGGTATATGACTTGTCCTATTATTCTCATAGGTGCGACCAGTGTTAAAGAAAGTGGAGGTGACGCTCGCCGATGCCAGGGAAAAAGCAAAGAGATACAACGAATATGAGCGAAGGTGACACCAGTCTTTATGTTTTGGGGTAAACCACTGCTAGACACTTCATTGGTAGGTTCGGCTTCCCCATCACCGAGTACTTCGACCTGGTGGCTGCAGAGAGGACGTTGAAAGCTCTCGAGACCCTTTGGCACAGCTGTGAATACTGGGATCGGCTCTACGATGAATGGTCGGAGCTGTCTTTCGACTTACTTGACGTGGACGAGTGCCAGCGGCTTACGGAAGAGATGGCGCGAAGAATTGCCTTGGCGCAACAAGTATTGGGGGAAAACGATGTCGCTTCAGCGCTCAGAAGGAAAGTGGAGACGATGCTGGAAAACATACCGTGTCTGAGACACCTGAAGTCGCCGTCGCTGCGTGAACGGCACTGGCGAGCCATCGCGGAGGCCGTCGGAGTCGGCGCCGACCTCCGTGCTGGCGCCAGCAAGATCACTCTGGGGCTCTTGGAGCAAAGCAACGCATTGGCCGCAGCGGCAAAAAGGGTAGCGGAGGTGGCGGCAGCGGCTGCGACAGAGGAGAGGCTCGACGGGCTAATGGAAGAGCTTAAGACGACTTGGGAGGGGACGCCGCCGCCCTTGAAGCCAACGGCCTGGGATGATGTCAGTCACCTCATCGACTTTCCCAAGTTCTTCTGCACGGTGCGCCGAAGTCTGGGGACGCTGCGCCAGCTAGGTGCTGCGGCGCAATACGGCATAGAGATGAGACAGGAGCTTCTAGCGTGGTTCTCCCGCATCCGCAGCGCAGCCGGCGCAGCCAGCACAGTGCGCTCGGCGCAAGTCCAGTGGTTGCTGCAAGAAGCCCCGCTCTCTTCCTTGACGACCGCAGAGTCGATTCCAGCGGACACGGCCGACCTGTTCACGACGACGAGGTCAAGACTTGCGGCTCTCTTCAGTCATATGGCTGCCAACCCTACCTCCGTACTCAAAGTGTTCAAAGAAGATAGTGATCTCATATGCGCCGTCCAACGTGATCTGGCACCGGCGCTTCACCAGACTCGACTGGCGCTGACCCCGGCCCTTTGCGCGCTAAGAAAGTCGTCGCCGCTGCTCTTCTTTCTGTCGGATGACGAATGTCTCTCCCTGATGTTCACTGCGTACAAGAACATCAAGGCTATAGAGGTGTATCTGGGCAGAATCTTTCCCTGGTTCAAGTCTCTACTGTTGGAGGACGGATCGGAACAAAGCATGAGTGCGAAGGTAGGAGAACTGCATTCACAAAATGCATGTACGATAGCACGTCTCCTTCTAATTTTAGGGATACCACCCTATAGTCGTTGGGGTGACGTCTGTAGATGGTGAGCAATTTTATTTCTCCCATCCTATGACTGCACGTCTCGAGGCAGACTACTGGATCAAATGCATTGGGATCAGCGTCAAACATACACTCAGGAAACATTCGATCTCTCTCAATGGCAAGAAGCCGAGCGACTTTTGGCTCGATCACGCAATGACCCCTGTACAGATCGTCATCGCTTGTGCTCACGCCATCCTGTGTGACATGACGGACGTGGACAAGAAAACGGCGCTGTCATCACTGGTTGAGAAGACAGTGACGAACATAGAAGAAAGCAGCAATCTGCAACCAGCACTGAGAAGGAGAGAAGAAGTCAAGTTACTTTTTCTGCACTACCAATTGGAAGTGCTAAAGCGCGGCTGGAACTTGGTACGCTACTCCTTTGACGAAGCGAGAAGAGTGCTCAAGGTGGACGTGCATGAAAAGACGTACATTTACGGGTATCAATACGTTGGACAAGGGACGAGCTTCACTCCAGACCTGCTGTTCGATGACGCTGCCTATCAGATCCTCGGGTGCGTTTACCAGAAGTACACTTCCTGCTGCAGTCCCAGGAGATCGGCGATTTTAAGAAAAGTCTCCAATCTACTTGGTCGCACGCTTCGCCGCTTTGTTCTTAACTCCGGTCAAAGCCTGGCGAACTTCATGGTCGGAGCTGTGGCCACAGGATCTTGGTTAGATGTGGGACCGGTGGAAAATCTTACCACTTTTGACCTATCCTTTTTGGAGGAGCTACTTCTCAAGATGAGGGGCCTTGAAGTCTGCGGTGGGTCTAAGCTGGAGGCTGGGGGGTTTACGGTGGATGTTTCAGAAGGAGTTCACTTTAGCCTCTCTTCGTGGAACTCAAACGCCTCCCAGAGCCTAACCAAGAATTCCAGAAATATCTTCCGGTTTGTTGGACTGTCCGAGCCACCCATTTCATTTTTGCTCAAGTCCAGCCTCCAACAGAGCAGCAGCTTCTCTGAAAGTCTTTTTCATGAGATCGTGCTTATCTTGGGCAAGTTGGAGCAAGTGGACGTTGTCCAAACGAAGCTGATCCCCCTTAAGATGCTCTTGGCCGTGAGGATGTCAGAGCAGTCGGACGAAGTTTATCGCCGATTTCTGGATTTAGGAGCCCGTGATGTCCTCATCCCTGCCATGCCACAGCTCAAGAAGCTTTGCCTACCTTTGGCCTTCATGAAGGAGCTTAACCGACAAGTCTCACTGGATCTGGAGCTTGAGAAAAATGTTAGTCCTGGATTGAAGGTCCCACTGGAAAACTTGTGCAGATTGGAAAAGAGTCTCTCCTGCTTTGACTTGTCCATCCTGAGATCGTGCCACAGCGCTGTAGAAGAGAAGAGTGTGAATCTCTTGAGGGCAAAGTTCAGGCAGGAGAAACACGTTTTGCTGCTGGAGGTGAGTCTGGAGACTCAATGGAGAGATCCGCAGGTGAGGAATCTCCTTCTCAAAAAGGCTCTGGAGTCCGGGCAAACTGTTTTAATCATCTACGGCGAGTTCGAGGACATTGACTACGACTTAATTGTCAACTGCTGCTTCAACAGGGGTATCAAAATACTTTGCTTAGATTTGGACTCTTCCGAGGACATGAATATAATCAGAAATGAATGTGTGAACTGGGTAAAGATGAGAGAAGACAAGTTATCGGATGCTCGACTCTTGTTAATCAAGCATGGTGGTGATAGCGTCCACGGGCTTACGAAGGGACAGACCGAGTACCTGGCTGGCTTGATCGTTGCTGTCACCGACGGGAGCACCTTAGACCATGACAAGAAGTTGAGTTTAGAAAGTGTCACCATCACGCTTTCCTTGATGCTGGCAGGCGAATCTTTAGCGTGCCAGCACGACTTGGACGATCGCGAGACAATTCTAGCTCAAAGGCAGCACCTATGGAAAGTTCTCGTCAAGGCCCTTATGTTGCATTTGCCTAAACCAAAAGTTCGGAGTCTCCTTGAGGATCTGCATCAGTGCCACCAACATGACCTCAATGTGGATGAGTCCCTGGACTATGACGACTCCTGCCAGGGAGAGGATGCCAACTTGAGACCCAGGCTTTCCATAAGCCAAGGCGACACTGACCTGTTCGTGCCTACAAATGAGATTGTCAGGGTGGTCAAGAGCATCCGGTTTTGTCTAGAGCGAGGGATTAGTGTTTTTACTTGCGGCGAAAGTGGCGTCGGAAAGTCCATTGCTATTCGCAAAGCTCTGGAGGCCATGAGGACGAAGCCGTTGCTGGTCAAACTCCATCTCGGCAGAAAAGTCAGCTTTGTCTACGAAGACAATGTGCTGAGGCAAGCACGTCTCCAAGGAAACTCTGTGGTTGTTCTGGTCGAGGGCTTCGATCCAATGCTGCGGGAACACGTGAGCTACGCGTACTCTTTAATCAAGGGAAGAACCTTGTATGACCACGACCTCGAGGACTTCTTGGTCCTGCCTAAGCTCGTTCTTTGCCTGGAAACCCAACTAAGGACGGCAGCCTCGGAAGTTCTGTCGAGATTCTCTCCACTTCGGAATGAGTGCATGGCGTTTGTGGTGAGGAAACCTTTCGACGATGACGCGCACGTACTTTCAAGGTCTTTAGGCATATTCGGAAAAGATTTCTCCGAAGAGATACAGAAGGAAATGCCAGAGCTCAAATCCTTCGTCGTCGGCTGGCACAAATTTGCGAGGAAGCAGTCAGCGCTGGTCAGTGACCATCACCTTTACCGGCTCATCTCGGGACTGTTTCTGGCCAGCCCAACAGAAATCCTGACTGCCAAGCAAATGCATAAGCATCTGCTCAACGAGATCGTGGCTGAGTATGACGTTGTGTGCTGCAAGAACATTGACGACCTCTTGGAAGACTTCTCTCCATACTACCGGTCAAAGTTCTTCAAGGACCTCGGGAATGAAGTCTCCTTCCTACAAACCATCGAAGGCGAGGGGTTTCAGCTCCAAATGAGACCGTACAATGATGTTTACACAGATTTCAAGAGGGAATACGAAGGGTTGAATGCATCTGGCAACCTCAGCAGAAATTTTGACGAGAAGCTGTCCATAAACCCTGAGTTTGTCCAGTGTGTTGTGGGTCTTCTCAGGTCGTTTCATCGATACGGATCGGTCGCGATTGTTGGACCCGCTGGAGGTGTCGGAAAAAGATCCTGCATCAAGTTTTTTGCACGAATAGTTGGCATTGACCAGCGTGAGTCATTTCCCAGTGATGAACCCGACACGGACAAAGTCCTATCCGCGTTCACTGGTGCCATGAAGGAATGCTTCCTGGATGCTCTCAACAGCAAAGAGAGGCTCCTCTATGTCAAAGTGGACGAAAATAGGGGTGGATTTGACATATTGACTCAGCTGGAGGATCTTCTCTTTTATTGTGACACGCCGGTCTTTTCACAGGAGGAGCGCACCAAGCAGACCTTTGCGACTGAGGAAGACGAGTACGAGGCGCTCTGTAATGAGGAGTTCCACCGTCAGGCGATGGCAAAGAAGCAGCTCAAGGTGCGCCAAAATCTTCATCTGATTCTCGACATGACACCGTCGACCTTCAAAGAAGCCTCGACCAGACATGGTCAACTCTTCGCACGTTGCGGCACCGTCCGTCTAGATTCTTGGTCGGAGGAGACTCTACGGCTCATAGCCAAAGACAGACTTAACGAGGCCAATGACAGCGCTGAGGTTCCAGTAGAAAAAGTATCCAAGATCCTGACTCACATTCATCTGGATGCGTGCAAAAGGAACCCTCACGGGATTCACGCAACTCAGTTTCTCGATGCAGTGACGATGTTTCCTGGACTGTATCTTCCTTTACTCCACAAGCTTAAAAAGGCTGAGAGGAACTACTCAATGGGGATCCAAAATGTCAATCGCTCTCAAGAGTTCATAGAAGCACTATCGAAGGAGATGGCGCAGGTGAAAATAACTTTATGTTCTGTTTGATCGTTTTACATCCGTACTAGATAGCAGTGAAATATGTGACTCTTTCACTACGTATAACTCTTCCAGCTTGATCCGTTACTGGTCGAGATATCGTCTGAGACAGAAAGCTTGCACAACCGTCTCGCCCAGGAGCGCATGAATCTGGACAAGGCGAGCAAAGCCTTTCGACGCAAGGAGTTGGCTGCACGCAAAAAGTCTGACGAGACCCAAGAGCTCGCTGCCGATGCCCATCGTAACTTGGAGCACGCTCTTCCCTCCTGGGACGCCGCCATCATGGCCGTGGCCGAGTTGGACCGGACCGAGCTGGTAGAGCTGAAGACCAAGGGCAGCGGGGCGAGCGCCAACGTCGAGATCATCCAGCAGGTGATGGAGGCCGTCTGTGTCTTGCTGGGAACGAAGGCGGATTGGACGACTGCAAAGGCCGTCCTGGCGGACCCTCAGCTGCAGCAGAGGCTCATTGATTACGACAAGGACAACATTTCCGAGCAGGTGAAGATTCGATAAACTTGAGGGCTGTGGTTACTGACTGATTTCCTCGTGACTATCAACCTTTTTTTTAGGTGAGCAAACGGATTCGGCGATACATTGAGAATCCTAGGTTCGTTCCTGATGAGGCCTCAAAAGCCTCTCGCGCTGCAGCCGCCCTGTGCATGTGGGTGAGGGCTCTCGACCTCTACGGAAAGGTCTTCCAGAGCATAGAACCCAAGAGAATAAAACTGCTGCAGACAGAGTCCGAACTGGCCGAGTTGATGTCGGCCTTGCGTGAGGAGACCGACCGGGTCGCGCACACGGAAGCAGCGATCGCAAGTGTTCAGGCTGCTCTGGCTGACGTCGGCCGACGTCGACAGTTGGCGGAAGCGACCCAACAGCGGACCGCGGAAAGGTTGGAGCGGGCGAGGATCTTGGCCTACTCGCTGGAAGAGGAACGTAGAAGTTGGTCCAAGTGTCTCCAGGAATGTACTAACAAGCGCGAGTTGATGACCGGGGCCGCCGTGCTCGCATGCGCCGCTGCCGTGTATCATGACCACCCGGCATTCGAGAGTTGGGAAGCCACGTGCACGAGGTTCGGGGTTCCTGTCGGAGATGACCGCATGATTCGAGACTTTTTAGAGAGCAAGAGCAAAGTCGTCGACGATTCCTGGTTGGCGGATCACGAGACATTCTTGGAGAACTATCTGGCCATCATGAGCACAAGTAAATGGACCATTGTCGTGGATCCACACGGCCTGGCCCTGACCCACTTTCAATCTCGCAACCCTGCTCTGTTGGCCATCTCCATGCAAGACCCGGACATGGCTGCGAAGTTAGAAAGGGCCGTGTCCGTGGGCACCGAGGTCGCTGTTGTCGGTTTCGCTTTTCCTTATCCCGCAGGTCTGCGACACCTCTTTGAGCGGAGGTTCCAGGAGCGGGGGCGCGCTTACGTCGGTGTGATTGGCCTTCCAATAATGCGTCGAGATCTGAGAGTGCGCGTTATGGACAAGGACATCACCTGTCACGAAAACTTTGTCCTTCATCTGGTTTGCGACAATCTCGACGCCCTGGCTTGTAGGTCCAAACGAATTTTGGCCTCGTTCAACGTCGTGTACTATGACTTCACCACACAATCTCTGCAAGCTCGCGCGCTCTCACTGATCATGGACTGCGTCAGCTTCACTGAGGCCCATAGGTACAAGCAGATTCATTTAGAGCTGAAGAACCTGGAATCGTTGGTAAACACGCGACGAGAGGCCGTCCTGGCAGTGTTACTAGGCACCGGAGGTGGTGAGGCGATGCTTGACAGCCATACCGTGGTCGCTGGATTGAAAGAGGCCAAGGCAAAGGTCTACGAGGCACAAAATGAACTGGAGCTGCTACGAAAAGAAACCTCTGCACTGCGTGAGACCACAACAGCCTTCGTTGAGGCCGCCGAGAGGCTCTCCTCATTTTCAGAGATATGCTCCAAGCTGAGGAGGAGAGACCCTTCGTTTGATTTTACGCCGAACTACGTACATAACATTCTGAAGAATGAACACTACGACATTAAATCCCTCGTCAGTAACGTTATAGAAGAACTGGTGGAAGATTTTCTCCTGTCGTTGCACAAAGACCTCAGGAAGGCGTTATGCGTGTTCTCAATGCTGGTGCAGAGGGTACCGAGAGAAGGGCTGCAACGTTTGCTTGAGAAGCTGGACATCTTCTTGACAAAAGGCGAAGAGATTGTTGGGGATCAAGAAGTACTCGTGGCCGCTGCTAGGCAAGTTGAAGCGGCCGAAAGCGAGATCATCTTTAAGCTAATGAAGGCGTCAGCAGAACAACCCGTCCTGCTCCTTGTGGACGAGTCGTCGCCGGGCTCTTATCTACACCCGGTGGACCTAGTCTACAGGATCGCCAAATGCTCAGGAAATTCGGACAAGCCCAAGCTCATCCAGATCATGCAGGAATCATCCATATCACTCGAAGACAGGATTCGCACTCCCCTTGGCGCCGCACGCCAGGCCGGCCGATGGGCGGTCGTCAACGGTGCCACAGAACTTTTGGCTTACAGATTGGCAATCTTAGGCCCTGTTTCTTGCGATCATCGAGTATTCGTTGTCTGCCGACATGGCCAGAGCATGGGCGAGGGTCTGAGGTCCTCCTTCAAGCTGTTCAGCGTCAATCTTCCCGACGAAGTCGTTACCAGGAGGAAAATTCTGCTAGAAATAATGAAAGATCTCTCACCGAGGAATGACCTCGACACTATACTAAAGCTGCACTTGGAAGTGTCCGAGCAAGTGGGGGTCCTCCAGTCCTTCAAGTGTCTTGAGATCCTGGCAGCAAAGACTGGATCAGCTCTATTGTAAGTACAGTACTTCCAAATTACGTGAGAGTAAATCCATTCAGCAAGTACGTGTACATACGACTTGGACATGACAACAATGCACGCAACGTACCTACCTTCTTTTATGTACTTACAGGAACTTGAAGAAATCGTCCCCAGAGTTGTCACGAGTGGTTCAAGAGGTCTATGGAGATACCATCAGCGCGGAGAAGCTGAAGCTACTGCTGAACAAAAGTTGACTCATTCAGCTACGACCCCCTTCTGCGACATACCAGGGCATGTATTGATATTTCAGTAACGTCCGACGGCATCCTGCGAAGGTTCCTTGCCTGTCCGACTGTCTGACGGAGGTGTTTTACAACGAGGACTAATTTTATCTGCAGCGGTTGTTGAACTCCATTTACTTACAGCTGTGGTAGATAGAATCGTGATCATTAATGCAGAAGGATGTTTGTTCATTCCGTACATATTGCACAAAGGCATTGCAGACAAAACCTTGCGTCATGCATGTATTGCGTACTTGCAAGAAAGACTTGGAGCTTGCACCGGCGCTCTCGAGGGTCATACAAATGAGATATTGTACGCACATGGGTGCATAGGTACAGTTGGAATGCTTCCTTAACAAGAGGTCGTCCACGTCCGCCACCTCGTGGGTGCACAACGTGCCTCTCCGTCCCTGATACCGATCTCACTCACACTCATACGCAATCAAAATGCTGCACAGAAAGAGCGAGCAAACTGGCACGAGTAGAACACATTCTGTAAGGTGACTCCCGCACTCTCGTATGTTCTGCGCCTCGGCGTGTGATGCGCCGTTGACCACTTCTTCTGCCGTCCGTATGTCGGCACGAACCTCGTCTTCTCCGCATGGACGCACATGCACGCTGTGAGTGAGCGAGCGAGCGAGCGAGCTAGGCATGCCGACGCTTTTTTTTTGCTCCCACGAGATTGGCAAGTATACTAGAGGGTCTAAGCTATGAAGCTGCTTTTTCTTTCCTTCAGTAAGTATGTGCCTCACCTACGAGGTGTCCGTACGTACAGGACAGCGCGGTGACGTAGCTGTGGTGCGTGTGCTTGTAGACACTCCAAGCTGTGAGCAGGTATTTTGCGGCTACAGTGTTATAAGCGATAAAAGTCGACGAATGGAGGAGAAGGAGCTAGTTTAAGCTGCAATTACACGAGAGTGCCATACTGCCTGCACATTTGTGGCAATAAGCACAGTGCACCCACTCCCTCGTGAGCATGTATGCGTGTTCGTTCGCCCTGCAGTAGTCATTTCGCATACGTAATGCAGTAAGGCTTTCACGCGAGCACTTCGAGAACCTTGACATGTAGAAAGCTGTTTGATGCTATGACAGACTCACTTACAGTAAGAGGCATGGCTGCGTGAAAAACAGATTACCATGACTGTTCGAGTGCCCTCGTGTCTCAATGATGTGACTGCCGAGTGGGTGTCCGAGTTCTTGTACAACGTGCTGAAAGTCCCAAGACCTGAGAACGAGGAGGCACACAACGGCATCATCCTATTGAAGGTGAGAAATTGAGCCCTTTGCACTTTCAAGAAAAAGGTACGTCAAGATGTATGTACGACAGGACGTTTTGTAGATCTGTGCAAATGTCGAGGAAGGCTTACGCCAGAGCTGCCACGTGACGGCCAAGTGTGGCAGCCAGCCAGACGTCACCCATAGTCTGCTCATCGAGATTGTACCCAGCGATCCAGGTCAGCAAAAAAAATACTGTCTGCCATCAATGTGGTGGGTGGTGAACTGATCATGATATTACTCCTTAGAGCTCCGCGACGTGATTGTTCGTCACAACCTGTTTGCCAAAGAGCTCCTCTTCCACCAGGAATTGTTGCCTTTGCTCAAATCGTACGCCAAAGCCAGGGGGAGGACGGAGGACATATTCTCAGTGCCAAAGTACGAGGTCTCCTTTCAATGCTGAATCAAATGTAGCACTCTGTATCCTGGTCAGATTACATGGTCAACATAAGCGTTGACCATGTCCATTTACGTCCACGACCATCAGCGCTGATTCAGCGTGTAACGCAATCCTCTCTTCGCTTTCTTCGCTTGATTGCAAGAAGTTGATAAGCTGCTTTCCGTACGACAAAGTCCTACTTACTTTTTCAGATGCCTTTACGGAACATATGATTCCGATGCTGGCAGAGGAGTCATAGTCTTTGAGGATTTCAATGATCAAGGTTACAGTCTGGACGATCCTCTTCTCATGATCATTGAGAAAAGAAGAGTGGAGCAGGTCGTGCAGGTCAGCACCCAAATGACTGCGCTATCTCAAATACGTTCAGTACAGTACCTATTGCAGACTTGTCGAGGTGCGAGAAGTTCTCGCTTTGGCTCCGTGCCGTCCGTACATCCGCCATACCGTATTGCTAGTATCATGAATTAAGTTCCCCGTAGAACCTTGCCACATTTCACGGGATCTGCGCCGCGTACCAGAGCACAGAGGCGACATCTCTGGAGCAGCTCTTCCCGCTGCTGGACGAGGAGAGGGGCAACGCCTGGATGCAGGAAGACATGATGCACTTTCTGAAGGATATGTATTCGACGTGTAGAAACTTTCTCAAGGTGAGATACATCGAATGCTCTTCGACACCATTATTTTTCATCACAACATTCCCTTACAGTCGATTCCTGGGCAGGAAGACCTGTGTCAATTCTTCGAGAGCAAGATGAGCGACCCAGTGGGGCTGCAGCGCGCTGCCTCCTCCTCCGCCGTGCTGCCAGCCAAGAAGTTGCGCACCGTCATTCACGGAGATCTGTGGCACAATAACATCTACTTCAGAGCTGGTCGAGAAGTTGCCAAGAAGGCGGAGGAAGTCATGGTGACTGACTGGCAGATGTGCCACATGGGAACTGCGACAAACGACCTGTGCTTTCTCCTCTTCTCCAGTACCACTCCAAGTAAGTCATTGATTGTGGTTTGCTTCACCAAGTTACAAAGACGTTGGACGTGTTGACCAGGTTTTAGACGGGACCACTGGGACTCAACGTTAAGGCAGTACTACGATCAATTTGTTGCCACCGTGCGCAGCCTGAACGTCAGTGAAGAGCAGTGGCACATCTCATACGAAGACTTCCTTGTGACTGTCAGAGCAAGTATTCCAATTTCACTATTCTTCTGTGGAAATATCCAGGTGAGTCGAATGCAGAACTATCACGAATTATAGCCGGAGATCATGATTACCTTGCACCAGGATTTCGACATCCACAGCGAGGCGGTTCAGGTGCGGGAAACCGTAGTAGCGGCCAACGAGGACGATGAAATCATTGAAGATGCGTTTAGAAAGCTCCAAAGGTAACTCCGTGAGGTGCAATGTTTGCGTGTCGTACAATGTCCGGCATAGACATAAAACTATGTATATAATAGATGCCTGGACCTAGTCAACGATGATACGTCGAGTCCCAAATGCCACCTCAACAATTCTGCCAGTGGTCCCGCCAGCCTTGACTTGTCACCTCCTTCCAAGTCGTCGTCCGCGGAGCCTTCAGAGTTTCCCAGTCGCGGATCTCCCTTTGGCACTTATAAGGATCACGGCATCCAGATAAACTTTGACAGGGAGTCCTCACCAGAGGTCTCCTCTGACTCGCCCAATGTGGTCCAAAAGGAGTTAACAAAAGGTGAAGCCTTGGCACCATTGCCCACTTCAGGGTACTCCTGTGCAGCTTACTTAGCTAACTAAATGCGACGTGTGAGTCGGAGTTGTTAGGAGTCACCGGGCGAACAACTTCGCTTTTGCTTTATTGCATGCTTTTGTAACTATCAAATGGATTATCTTAGAGACAAATTTAAACGCTGTCATTTCCGAATGTCTTATTTGGACAACTTCCTTCCCAAAAGCTCCGGTATCTTGGCAAGAATTGGAACAACAAACTAATCTAAATAATAACATAATATCACCAATATTGTGTTCAGGCTCCCATGAATCGCTCAAGATGAAATCCTGTTTGATACAGTAATTTTTGGTCTAATTAGGGAGACCAATTTCAGATGACACCAACACGAACCCAAATGAAGAATCACCGCAGGCGACATCAGTCCTGTTACCTCGAAGAGGGTTATGCAAGGTACCCACCATCGCATCCGAGACCGACCTGACGAGACACGAGGCCATGAAGAGGGCAGAGATCCGCTGGAGACTAGATCCTAGAAAGGCCAGAGCCATGCGTAGAAAGTTGTACCTAGACCTGTATCGAGAAGCTGCAAATAAAGGGTTCATTTGACAATCATGGACTAGCAACGATCCAGCTACGATCAGGACAACGAGAGAGCGGTGGTTGTTTCATCACTGAGAATGCCAGGTTCATAACTAGCATGTTGAGCTCTCCTTCTTCAACTGCGTGATAATGTGCATAACACTGGTTCTTCTCTTAAACATGTGAACAGCGTCGGTTTACCTAGATTCACCCTATCCCGAACAACGAAAAAAAGCCTAACATAGCTCTCGTCCAAGCGCTCCTGGATGAACATGAGTAGCTGGAGAACAACAACTCGGCTGATGATGGTTACAGCCCTTCGCAGTCTTCACCAGACTCACAATCTGTGCGTGTCATGATGTTGCCACATATGCCCCTGGTTATGGCCTTCATATTCAATGCTGTTTAGCTCGAAAAGTCTTTTCTTTCTCTCCAATTCCCTTACTTCATACATCCTGGTAAATCACATTCATGACGTGAGCAGGAACCCTTCTCAATTTTCTCAATAAATGCTTGCAGGCTTATATTTTGCATGACTACCTTGAAAGACAACACCACTTTTTTAATTCGATATGACAAACTTGGCCGAGACAATAAGAGTGGCCAGGTTCAAAGTGATGAAGGCCGTAAGTTCATTTTCGGCAGGTCCAGACATTCCAACTTTAGCAGCTGTTTTGTTTGGAAATGTGATCTCTTGAAAATTCGTGATCATCATTAGCAAGATCACGCACTACGCATCGAGTGCAAGCTGAATGGTCTAGTCGTTTCCTTCTCCCCTGGAATGACGACACCACACTTAACGGGAAGGGACTGACAGTAGTTTACAAGGTCAGTGCAACATGAAGGTTTACGGCCACAAGTTCGAGAAAGTTGCAAAGTTGCAAAGGTCTTTCCCCAGATCACACCGGACTGTGTACGTGCACAAAATGTGAACTGTGTTTGAGTCGTACTTTTTGTCCCTTTAGAGGCCTGACTAGTCAGTTACACTCTGAGCCTTTCCTTTGGCGAGTCTTTATTGTTTGGGCTAAATGAAGTATTTGAGTCGTTGATCATTTAAGTTGTTGACATGGTACAAGCTCCACTTTACGGCGTACTCCCTGCCATGGTACAGCATGTGCATCTGCTACAGGCCAGGAAGCTGATGTTCTTCATTGGTCTTCCTCCACATTCAGCCCGACCATTTTCAAGCTGACTTCCCACAACTTCTTGGCGGCTTCATCGTCGCGAGCGTTCCTGCTCGCCTGCTTCTCCTTGCAGTCGCTGTAGTATCTCCCACTGTGTTCTGCGATCTTCTCGTCTAAACAGCAGTACAAGGTTGTCTGGGCTCCCTCCTTCGGGCTCTTCAAGAATGGTCGGACAAGTCCACTGAGCAGCTTCATCCACCATATCTGGACCACGTGCCGAAAGATCTCGGTCTTAATGACACCTGGAGCGACAAAAGTTAAGTCAAATAGTGTGCTGACCGGTTCAATACGTCCCCGAAGAGGCCTCAAAACAGCCTTAGGCTTGGCAGAGTTTAGTGACACGTCACATACAATAAAGAGAAACAGTTTCCATCACCTGGATGCAGCGAATAGACTGAGACGTTATCCTTCACCAGCCTCGCTGCCAACTCTTTGCCGTGGAGGACGTTGGCCAGCTTAGATTGAGAGTAGGCCCTCAAGGGGTGGTACCTACTCTCACAGTTAAGGTCATCCCATTGCACAGAACCAGATTCGTGGGCAGCGCTTGACAGGATGACAATCCTTGGGAAAGTGAATGATAATGTCATGCACTGGTCGCAATATCATGTTCAACGTATACTGTACCTTGCTCTAAAGCCACTGGCACCAGAATTTTTGATCAGAGGCATTAGCAAATGTGTGAGAAGAAAGTGACCAAGATGATTGACGCCAAAGTGCAACTCAAATCCATCCTCGGTCTTCGAGTAGGAGGTGCCGAAGACCCCCGCGTTGTTCACCAAGATATCGATCCTGTCTTCCTTCTCCAGCAGCTTCCGAGCGCACTCCCTGATCGACTTCAATGAGCCAAGATCCAATTCAAAGCACTCAACGGAGCCACTCGTTTGCTCCGTAATCTCATGGGCCACCTTCTGCGCCTTCTCCAGGTTCCTGCACAGCAGAAGTAGCCGGGCACCTCTTTTACTTAACTCGGTTGCTGTCTCCTTGCCAATTCCGGTGTTCGCACCTTTGACGAGACATTGAGAAATGAACAGCATCTCGCTGAAGATGGCGAAATTGTACCTGTAATGGCAATGACCCTTCCCTCCAGGGAGACGTTGCATCTCTCACTGAAGAGAGGAGCCATGTTGATGCCGCGGTCCTGCTCAGTGACAACAACTCCTCAAAATGTCGATAGATTGGAAAATGTGGACAAAAATTGAGCACGCATCAGCTGATGGGGAGCTGTGACGCAGACTAGGCGGCAAAGAGCAGAAGGAAAGCACAGCAAGAGTGTTATGTAACTGCCAGGCTTGTGAGCGATCGCGGAAAATGTGCGACCATGCGATTAATTTGCGATCACCAACTTTTTCCGATCGTGTCATCAGCGATTTTAGAGCTTTTGTATTTCTTTACGTGCAGCTGTTTCACCTACCTGTTTCGTTCTCCACCTGGTGAGAAAAGAACTTTATTTACTGCGTCAACCAACCTTGCCTGCCCCCTGAGTGCATTGCCAATCTCATATACCTGTACTCAGTCCGAGGGCTTACCTGGTGGGCACAAAACTTATGAAACCTGATGCACATGTGCGTGCATCAGGTACATATACCGTCGTTCCTGTGCAGCCAAGTAAGTAAGTGCTTAAAGTTCTTCTCACAGGTATGCGATAGTAATGATGACATTGCACACCTGCATGCAGAGAAATGTCTGGTCTAGGCCGGCTCAAGCCTTACGCCGGTCCTCCTGGTTGCTCTTTGACTCCAGCCGTAATATGGGGTGTGACGAGGGTGTGACCGGATGCTTCGATAGGGAACTCTCCCAATGGCCGTTGCAATAATAACGATACGCGATGCCACAGACGTAACCTGAAGAACTAAAGTTTGTCTCTTTTCGATGAAATGTTACCAGTGACGCCGAAACTAACTCAATCTTACCCAAAACAGGGCAGAGAGTCCACCCACATTAACCTTACACCGGACATGGCTACCACACCTGCAAGTTTTAAGATGAAATGAAAGCTGAACACACGCTAGTCCTTTGCATACCGTGCCGCTTGAAGTCCTGCAGGCAGCTGCTGAAGTGCTCCTCGTTGGTTTACAAACTGTCTTGTCGAGAACTTCCATGTCACTCTCGTCTAACTTTTCTTCGCTTTGAACTACATCCTGACAGCGACATCACGGAGACAAGCAGAGTGCCGACAATGATTAGCGATGCGTCTTCCTCACGTTGGTGATGTGGGAATATAGCCTGCCCAGCTGCCAAGGATCGTCCTGCTGTCAGGTTGGATATTATGAGCGAGGTGGGCGGGTACTTTTCCAGATGGCGCAAGTGCTGTCGGGCTCCCTGAAGGAGTACGCCGTCAACGAGGCCTCTGGCACGTCTTGCGTTTAAGACTGCCTTAAAGGGAAGGCGCCGAACAAGAGGGAGAAGGCGACGACGCTGCGCACGACGACGGGAACAAAGATCCGGTTCAGAGAGCTGCAAGTGGACTAAGGTTGACTGACAGAAATGTCAATAATATCCTCTGTTGGTGATGCTAGCCAAATTCTTTTTGAATTGCCTCCAACTAAAGAGAAGAGAACGAGGCCGCTCCCGCACAACAACAACTTCCAACTTGGTCGCCAAGGCTTCACTCCGGGGTGAAATGAGATCGTCATTAGATGGTGCTTCTTCACATATCTTGGACATCCCTACTGATCAGCGATCCATGTGGACACTGAAAAGGCTCAAACATTTGCAGGATGAACGAGAACACCGATGAAGAGGTTGAGGTTGTATTCGTGTTCAAGACCCAGTGGATCTCGGCGCCTCGGCTGTCGGCACTCAAACCAATGGAGTATTAAATAGGCTCACCTTACGTACTTAATCTAACACTTAGTTTCTAAGTGTACAAATCGGATTTCAAGCTGTATAGACTAGTTTCTCACAAGCATCTCCCCTCGGAGAAATTGCAGCGAGAGAAAGAACCCTTCAACTGGGACTGACTAATCGAAATCTCTTTGGTGAAACCACGATGATATCAATGAGTTGGTCCTGTTACTCAAAAGTCATGATGTTCCAGTACCATTTCTTAGTCAAATGTCAAACAGTGTCCAGAGCAACTTGAGTTAAACTTCAGTGGTCAGTAATGAGTCTGCAACGTCCCCTAACTTCCTGGTGTGCTCAAAGGACCCTCAAGTCACTCGCCACTCGTATGAATCAAACGCCTCATTCTTTTCCCTACTCCAGGAAAGACGATTCTATCTGTTCATAGCTTGGGACGAGGCTTCTTTGAGTGAAGAGTTGATGGAGAAAAGCGTCCCTCTCCTCAGTCCCACAAATCAGCAAAGTCAGTAACGTCAAGCTTGAGATCCGCTCACTCCTTGTTGGAAGACGGCGAATCCATCGCAGGTATTGTGTCGTGCTCGCGCAGACGGCAAAATTTCGCCATTGCAAACGGGCCCAAGCAGATTGGAGTTAGAACTCCACGTATTCCTCGCCCTACTTCAGTTGATCCGAGGTTGCGTGCGCACTTGACTCACTTTTCAACCTATCGATACTCCCATGTGCGAGTGCATCCGACAAGGCCGACCGATCTGCATGCGCTTTGCCGATTTTTACCTACTCATGTGTAGCTGAGCTCAAATCTTAGCTTTATGGTACGTGCGTACGCAGTGGATTGCGTACTGTTATTTGCCAGGCAGAGATGCGTCCGCAGCTAGGACTACGTACGCAATCACGCGTAGGCAGGCGCCCAGGGGAGGGCGGCCGGGCAGGAGGTGGCGATCACGCAGGCGGCCAGGCAGGCGTGCTGGCGCACGCGCGTGAGCGACGTCAAACTTTGCGGGAATTTTCCTCTCTCTCTCTCTCTCGACATACGCAAAAATGCGTCACATCAGTCGTCCGTTGGCCGGCGTCCTGGAAACAAGTGTAGCTCGGAATTCTCCGCGGAATTCCTGAGCTGTTGAGGCCTTGGAAAGAAAGAACAAGAGGCGTCAGAAAGTTTGCGGTCTTTTATATTTCCTTGAGGGAATTTTCTATAATTTTGCGCTCGGGGGGGGGGGGTGGGGGGGGGGGGGGGGGGGGGGGGGGGGGGGGGGGGGGGGGGGGGGGGGGGGGGGGGGGGGGGGGGGGGGGGGGGGGGGGGGGGGGG
>JAAUXU010014499.1_pt1 | contig 28103 bp, 35 predicted proteins | sample 7278151 | NCBI WGS metagenome assembly JAAUXU01 (sample SAMN14350113, study PRJNA611818) | marine sediment metagenome | isolation source: surface marine sediment (1.8m) | place: French Polynesia: Moorea | collected 2018-08
GTTCTGGCACCGGGAGGTGGCCAACAGCATCAGCTGACATGACTCCCTCAGACACCTATTCAAGGTCTGCACAAAATGGGCAAATCTGGTCATTGCCAAGGAGTGCACATGGTTTAGCACCATTGATTTGGGTGCCAGGAATCACTTGTCAAGATTAAACTATTATCTGCTTGAAGAAAAAATGAGCATTACTTTCTTCACGAATTTTCAGGACGTCCAGCCACAGAGTGGGAATGAGATGAAAAAAGTGTTTTTCTTTTAAGAAATGGCTTTTTGGTCCTGAAATTTCTGAATGTTTTTGACTCATATGGTAAAAAATTAATAATGCATATCAATTTATGTCACGCTATTGCTTCTTCGAATCTTCCCCCACTTCTTCGCCTTCTTGCTGACGCACGCACACACGCACACGCGCGCGCGCGCGCGCTTCCTGAATGAATGCTTAGTAACCGGCTTCACCTGCGGGCGATGCCTTAATGAACATTAACAATGTTGTTGTCTCGCACGTGAAGAAGGAGAAATGAAGACTGAAGACTCAGCCAAGAATTATTGTTCCTTTCTTTGTCTGGCTGCTTTTACTGGGCTGAACATTTTGTTCAGCGTCTACCTGTACCGGTTCTCGACGGTCTTGGAGACCCAGAAGAAGTCGTTGTTGGCGTCCCTGAACGTGACCTCGTCCGCTGACGAGACGTTGGTGTTCTTCAATCGCGTGCCCAAGGCTGGAACGAGGTGATCAGTACGGTCACCTGAGCACAATGCATTTTCATACTTTGATTTGTTCTCCTCCGGCAGCTCGTTGACGGCGTGGCTCAGGACGTTGTCAGGGAGGAATGACTTCGACTGCTACAACTACAGAGTCACGTCCGAGGGAACCGACGTGGAGATCGCCTCCATGGACCCGACGTAAGCCGACTTCACCGCCTTGTCAAACGTGTTTTCAACTTCTGTTATAGTGACATTCAGGCAGCCGTGAATTTCCTCTGTAACTCCTGCCCCGACGGGCGCGACTGCTGCTATTACAAGCACATGCACTTCATCGACTACACAAAGTACAACTGCTCCGCCAACCCCATCTACATCAACATGGTCAGACATCCGGTGGAGCGACTGTACTCGTGGTCAGTTCGAATATGAAAACACGATGACCTACTACAGTTTCACGGTACAGTCTTAAAGGTACTACTACGTGCGCTCCACCAACTACATTAAGGGGCACGACCACTTCATCTCGATCCAGCGGTTGAAGCTTAGCCTGGACGAATGTATTTTGGGCGAGAAGCCCTGCAAGGTGGCTATCAACGATACAGAGGCTATGAAGCTGGAAAGGCTGCTTGGCAACCTCAACGAGACCAACACCAGCAAACTTGAGAAGAATCACGACCAGCTGAAAGTCGCCAGGATACTCGCGCACTCCCCCAAGGAGGGAGAGGTCTCGGACCAACTGGGGTAGAGGAAGTCTTACCACATGGGCCACGTGGTACAAGTTACTCATATCTCATTTTCAGGCCCCCGACGGACGAGGTCTCCTCACAGCTGGCGTACTTCTGTGGCTACGGTCCCGAGTGCCATTCCGGAGCCTCCAGTATCCGTCGTCTCCATCGTGCCATGATCAACGTCGAGCGGCATTTCGCGGTCGTCGGAGTTCTCGAGGAACTCGACATCACCATCCAAGTCTTCGAAAAGTTCCTGCCGAGGTACTCGATAAAGGTCCGCATACAGTCAGAGTGTTTAATGTCGTGCCCTCCGCACACTCCCGCAGATACTTCAGTGGCCTAGGATCGATCGAGCGCGAGAGCGTGAACACGAACCACCCGAAGCCCCAGCTCTCGGCGCAGGCCAGGAAGTTGCTGGAGGAATATTTGCACGAAGAAATCCTCTTCTACGAATTCTGCAGGCAGAGACTGCACAAGCAGTTCTACGCAATGTCGCTGTGATAATCCCCCCATAATGCAAGCTGATGGTGATTGTGTAGTTAGGATCTCTGGAGAAGAAACACTATCTATTTTGAGAAAACTTTGACAGACAATGTAGACATTTAACCTTTCAACGTACTTGAGTACGCATATACTACAGCTATACAATATTCGGGGCTGCTCTTCACTATTCGTCCTCTCCGGCCAAAGAGACGTTGTTGTGCTCGGCCAGGGCCAGGACGACGTCCTTGATCTTCTCGTTGTCGGACACCAAGCTCTTGATGTCAGTTTTGATCTGCTTAATCGAATCCTCGAAGGCTGCCTGACGATCGAGAACGTCTTGCAAGTCGACTCCCTGAAATAAAAGAGAAAACGAACTGAACGAGTCTCATTGTAGCCAAAGCATCTAAATGTTACCGTGGGTCTGAGCGAGGTGACGTCCTGAACGATGCTCCTGCTGGAGACGACGTCGGTGAAAGGGTTCCACCACATGCGGGTACTCTTGCGCTCGATCGTCTGGAACTGGCTCGTCAGACGCCTCAGAATGAACGTAGGAACCAAGCGCTCCACGTCCAAGACTAGCTCCACCTGAAGAAGCAAAAGTTATTGGTCACGATGACGTCCTTGAGTCTACGTATCGGCGTGTCATCACGCTCGTCTGACCTGCATGGCGAGTCTCTTCAGCACCGCCTGCTCCTGCACAGCCTTGATGTCGTCGACGGCCAATCCCACCAGGAGGTTCATGATGATGATAGCCATGATGACCAAGAAGAGAATAAAGAGTAGGGTGGTGGAAATGGGAAAGGCGAGGTTCTCCTTGGGAAAGAAGATCGCCTCGAACTCAAATTCGCCGATCATCATCACAGTTGTCTTCAGAAGGGAGTAAGATGTGGTCTCGAACGGCTCCTACGATCACAAAGGTGAAGAACAAACACGTCAACTTGGTCACGAAGTACACTGGGAAAATGACATTCACCTTAGTGAGGAGCAGAGTGTGAAACCCTAACCCGAATGCTACGATGAACACGATGAACACGGCCACGAACTTGAGGAAGGTCTTGAAGATGTCGAAGAACATGATGACATAAATTCCGATGAAGGGGAACTGTCGGATGTCGCCTAAAAGGTTCAGCCATGCCAGCACAATGACGATTGCACCAAACTCCCATTGCCAACACTGGAAAATAACGAAGTTTTTCGGTTATTCATGCTTCAATTTTCTATTTCTTCCTCTGTGTCCTCGCCTCTCTGACTCCAGTGTCTCTCGTTTCTTGCGTGATGTCGAAGACCAGGAGGAAGGAGAAGATGTACACGATCCAGTCGAAGAGGTTCGACCACTGCCAGTAGCGCTTGCCGGCCTGGAACAATTGCACCGTCGAAGATGAATTTGTACCGTACGAGCTGACTGCACTCACCCTGGCCAACTGGACGAACTCGATGACGACGTGGAGTGCGACCAAGCACATGATGCAGATCTGGCTAATCATCTCGTACACCTCCCATGAGCTGCCGTCCTTTTCAGAGGAGGTGTCGTTTCTGGCATGAATAGAAATTTGGCTAAAAGTGCAAGAAAAAATAATAACAATGTGAGCGTCAGCACTTACGTAATGTTCGCTCTTCCACAAGATTCTGCCGGATTCGGCGCAAGCAAGATGTACGAGGTGAGGAAGATCAGGAACAAGAGGTAGAGTGACAACTGGCTGTAGTAAACGTAGCGACCAAAGTTCTTCCACTTCTGCCTCACCAGGGCCAAGCAGAGAGGATGACGGAGAAGATCCTGAGCAAAGTTGCAGATGTACAAAAGAAGAATTATCAGTCACATCGTTCACGTAACGCACCCTTCTCTTCTGTTGCGCCATGATCATGAGCGGGTGGTTGTCCATGATCACTTTTCCGTTGGAGTTGTATTGCTCGTCGAAGCGCTTCAAGTGGTTCTTGTTATCCACGGGGCACATGGCGAAATACACGCCTGAAAAGATGTTAATGACAGAGCAAACTTCGATATGAGGCCGACGGTCTCACTTTCTCCATCTTCCTTAGTCTTCTCCTCCAGGTTGAAGGCGTCGTCGATGAACTCGTAGTCCATCGTGACTTTAGCCCCCTCGTGCCAGATTAAGGTCGACTTGGGCAAGATCTGGTCGTGCTCCTCAGACTTCACAAGAGTTACGCACTGCCCATGCGAAAGAAAGATTCAACTTTCTCATCCATAATCCGTGCTAGTCCAAGCTCATCTTGTCTCACCTGGTCAAAGACGAGTCCGGCCAGCTCCGGGTAGATCCTGATGAGCAATCTGATGGGGGTTTCTGGGACGGGCACTCCATGGCTGTCCGTGACGGTGTACGTGGTGCGGAGCGCCTTGCGCCAATCCTTGTGCTGGAGGACAGTGCGAACAACACTCCTGGCGAGGAAAGAAACGTCCCAAATGTTAGCACGACTTTGTGTTCTACCACCGAAATACACGTACTATGACCCAACGTACGTCCTTACCTTTTTCTGCTGAGAATGGCCAGCTCCAGCATGTTCCTCCCGTAGGCGTCTTCTTGGGCGATGTTGGCTCCGTTCTCCAGCAGCAACGCGATCATTTTCTCGTGTCCGTTCTCGGCAGCCAAGTGCAAAGGCGTCGTCTTCGTCCGGTCCATGGGGTCGATCGGAGCGTCGTTCTAGGTGAGCAATGCTGACTTGAACTGTTCTACGAAACTTCAGTGGAACCAGATCCACATATTGTAGGTTCTATACAATCGCAGTCTATCCTCACGTTGAGCCTGCCAACATCACCTCATCCCACCCTAGTTGGCGGGTATTTTGTGCACTTGAATAGGTTAAGCGAGATTACCTCCAGAAGCAACTTGGCGCACTTGACTGATCCCACGGCTGCGGCGCAGTCGAGCGGCGTCCACTTCTTGGCGTTCCTGCTCTGGACGTCAGCGCCAAATTCAAGCAAGGTTGCTACGGCCTTGGTGCGCTTGTTCATGCACGCCAAGTGAAGGGCAGTGTTTGAGTCCTCGTCTTCGTCCATCACGGCGTTACGACCTTGTCTGAGGAGGCCGAATTCAACCTCATCTTGTACTTCTCAAGACTCTGGACTGATTACACTCACTTGAGGATGAGCTCAATGACTTTCTTTTTCCCGTTCATTGCAGCCAGATGAAGCGGTGTCTGCTCGTCCTCGTTCTTGTTGTCCATGTCCGCTCCGGCGTCGATCAACAGCTTAACGCACTCGACGTTCCCGCGGGAGGAAGCGACGTGGATCGGCAAGTTGTCGTACTGGTCGTTCAGCTCGAGAAGCTCACGACCTCGAATTCTCTCGAGTAGAATCTACGTACAGTTAGTTGTGTGGACCTCGTACGTGTACACGTAGCTGGCGAGTGGGGTTCAACTCAAGTACGTACCTCGATTACGGCCGGCCTGTTCTGCTCTGCCGCGTGGAAGAGGGCGGACTTGTCATCCTTGTCGACCAAGTCGAGTCTAGCTCCCAACTGCAGGAGAACTTTGACGGCCTCTTCGTGTCCCTCGTTTGCCGCCACCGTCAGGGGGGTAACCCCGTCGCGGTCCCACCGGTCAAGATCTGCGCCCATCCTGTACAAGTAGATGACCACTTCGGGGTGGTTGTTCTGGGCCGCCAGGAACAATGGGGTTTGCAGAAGTGCATTCCTGGCATTTAGCTTGGCCCTGTTCTCCACCAGGATCCGCAGGGTCTCCATGTCACCGATCCGGGCGGCAGAGTGTACGGGGAAGACGCGCGCCTGCTTGGAAATAGCATAGGCTGACATGTCGACGATCAACTTTTTGCTCTCTGAACCCATACACTGTTGGTGGCGTTCACGTTGGCGTGGTTCTTGAGAAGGAGCTTCACCACCTCGTGTCGCCCACTGCCGACACCGAGCAAGAGAGGCGTCGAGCCCTCGTCGTCCTCGTCTTTCATCATCTGAAAGCGGCCAGTATCAGGTTTGGAAGCTCCAACAAAGCTGAGACAGCCCTTCACAAGAAAACGGCCACCGGGTCTTACCGCCTGAGCGTATTTTTCGCCAAACTGTTCCCTGCCCTTACTGAGCAGAAGGTCGACGATGGCCTCGTTGCCCTCCAGGCAGGCCTCGTGCAATGGAGTCCGGCGATCGCTGTCCTGTGAGAAGAGAGCGAAAGGAAGTTGAGCCTTAAAAAGAATGACTGACGGCGAAGAGAAGATCGCACCTTGGCTCTGGGATTCGCGCCTTCCGAGAGCAGCAACTGCGCCAGGGGGAAGTGATTGTAGGTGGCCGCAAGGTGCAGTGGGGTGCTGTCCTGGACATCACGGGGCTAGACCAGGGAGAAATACTCATACGTAGTAGGAAGCTGAATCCTGGAAGGCTGAATCCCCCTTGGACTCCCTTGCCAAGGATCACCATCGCCTTCCAGAGAGGCCCCAGGAGCAGAGGTCACCTTTCTTTATGTTTTTCTTTTTCCAGCCTTAAAATGACCATGCCGATGTACCTACTTCAGGGGATCCGTGACGGACGGCACAAGGTCCAGCTTTTTGTGCTTCACAGTTTCTTGTTCAGGGAGCCTTTTACCACCACCCCACAGCAAAAGGAGCAACTTTTATCCAGCCGGCTTCAATAAATAAATAAATAAACCACATTTGCGCCACTCTATTCATTCTTCACAGCAGGAGGATAATACTCCTCAGTCAATGCACTCACTCACTTCTAGAGCTGTTGGAATAAGTTCCCACCCCTTTAAAGTTACAATAGACCTCCATCAGCTGATGTGAAGATTAGTTCGCTCTAGAGGAAGCGAATTCGAATGAGGCCAAACCGATCAGTTGGATTGTTGGAAGATTACCGTCAAACAACCGTTCACAGCTCTACTCACTTCTTTGTCGATATCAGGCGAGTCCAAGAGCTTCCTGATTCCCGCCGTGTTCCCCCTAATGGCGGCGTGATGAAGCGCCGACAAGTTGTACTTGTCCCTGGCGTTGACGTTGGCTCCGTGATCGATGAGGAACTACAGGGAGGACATCACATGCAATCCCAGGGACTGCAGTGGAGGAAAGCTGAATGGTACCTGAATGGTGTTGGCGTTTGCCGGGCGGTTGCCCTCGTAGTCGGGTGCGTCGGAGTTCTTCCTTGAGATGTTCGGAGACGGGCTGCCGTTGCCCAAGGAGATTGTGGACCCCCTGCGCGGGCCCGATGGAGACACTGTTGCAGTGGACGCCCTGCGCTGCATCCGCAGCGCCCTCAGCGCGGTCGCGCTCGCCTTCTTCGCGTACCTGTGGTGCAAGACGCTTGCATTCGACCCCCACTTCTCGGCTATGTTGAACACGAAAGTACCTGGCTGCGTAGTGCAGCGGCGTCATGTCGTCGCTGCCCCTCTTGTTGACGTCGGCCCCCAGGTCCATGAGCAGCTCCATCATCTCAACGTGCGAGTACCTGGACGTACGAATAATGACGAGTTGCGACTAAAGTAGTGTGCTCGTACGAGTGTCGTTCGTGCCTTGCGGCGTAGTGGAGTGGAGTGAGACCCTTCTCGTCCAAGTCGTTGACCCTCATGGAGAGCTCGGCCTTCAACTCGTCGGGCAGTTGGGAGAGGAAGGAGACTTCGCCTTCACGAGCGATCTGAACGAGACGTTGTAGTAATGTTCTTGTCAGTGACCACGCAGCAGCAGCAGCAGAAGCGATCAAAGAATATACTTAGGCTACGGACTTACTTGGTGGACAATTCTGCTCACGCGGACAGCAGCTTTAAACTTAGTAAGAGAACAACAGCAACGGTTAGTAGAGTCCCATATGTGTTTGTGGGCAACCCTCCTTACCTGGTGCAAGTTGGCGGGGACGTTCTCGGAGCTCGACATCACCGACACGTTGTCGCCGCCGGCCATGATCTCGCTCAGGTGCCTGCCCGTGAACGTGGCCAGATAACACCGCAATAAGACTTATGATTCACCATAGCTCACCCATTATGCTTATCATTGAAGACATTGTCGTCTTCGTCCCTATCCGCCTCCTCTTCCTCCTCCTCAACTTCTGGCCCCTCCTCCAAGTCCTGGATCTCGGCATTCTCTCCAGAGTCCGCCTCGTCCTGGTCTATGACGATCTGGGGGTTGTCCCCGGACATCTCGTCCACCTCCTCAGTACTGCTGGATATGGGAAGCACCCGCAAAAAAAACTCCTGAGTAATGCTTTTAGCACGGGGGAGTGACGCTTTGCGAATGCTACGTCCAAGAATGCAATTAGATAACGCATCGACGTGCGCTTGCGTACGTTTAAAGTGGCCAACGAAGCAAATTGTTGCGCGGCATTAACAATGAGAGGAAGAAAAAATGGACAGCGAGCAGCGCGTGCACTCCGAGGCCATGCTGAGGAAGAGCAGCATACATAGCTACATAGCGATAACACAAGTCGAACAAGTTGGAATGCTGTTACCTGACTGCGATGTACTTTGCATCGGGCCAGCGCTGCCTGTCGGAAGAGCCGCTCATGGTGTCATTGATGACGCTGACGACTCCTCGTCTCACATTCAATAATCTGTATTGGGTTGGGGGGCGCAGGTACATTGAGACAATAAAAAAGGCCTACACACAGGGCCTACACAACAAGATAAATTATGGGGGCGTGATGCCTACGGATGGGTCCAAGGTAGCGGCCAGCAGAAGTGACTCAGTCAACGAGGTTGATAAATTGTTGGAAAACATTTTTATATCAATGACGACTATGACGAGCTTCGTTTGTTTAGTCATAACGTTCAAAGTAAATAAGAGATCACCCAAAAAACATTATGCCGAAGAATTATAACTGCCACTCCTTGGACCTCTCCGTTGGCTACTACGTCTACTTTAGACGATGCTACTGGAACTCACATCACACTGAAGACAAATTCTGTGTCTCACATGGTTCAGAGAGAGCGAGGTGGACTTGAGAAAGGAGGAAAACTTTTTGGGGAAGTCCCACGTCACGACCAGAGCGGGGGATAGGATAGGCGTGGCATAGAGACGGGGGGGAGGTTGGACACAATATGGCAACAAGGCCACTCCCACTCACCGGTGCGGGGACGAGTCCGGCGTCAAGCTGAGAGCCGGCGGACACCTTGACCAAAAGATGCGCTGCACACAAGTTCGCTATGGAAACGCCAACCTGGTGTGCCCGCAGCCGAGCGCGCTCGGCCACGTCAGGCCCAGTGCGTACGCGCGTGTACACGTGCGTGTGCGTGCGAGAGAGAGAGAGAGAGAGAAAGGCACAACCCAAGTGTTCACGCAACTCCTCAACGCCCGCTCATTTTTTTTTTGGGGGGGGGGGGGGTAGGACATGTAAACAAACTCCCTCTCCCACGTCAAAAAAAAGTGGGGCTGAAATGTTAGACGTTTATGTAGTGCGTGACCCACAACGGGCGTCACGTATTTATACAGTTGAACTTCGATGCAGTAAACTCGGCTGTTATGAAGATTCTTGATTGCTGTGCTTACAACACATTTGCGTCATGAAGAGAACAACACCCGTGACTGCAAAGATCTGGACGGAGAGAGATTTGGCTATTTCAGGGTTCGACTGCTTTACACATGCATTTTTTCCCCTCCTTTGAGGGACGCGTTGCACGTACACATTTCTGGAGGAGAGCAGCTCTTCCACGAGTACAGCGAGTACAGAGCTCCACTGCAGTGCATGCACAGGGTGGCTACGAACACTTGAATATTTTGGGGCCTCACCGTACGTGGGGTGACTTTATTTCATGTCTACGTAGGCAAGTCTGTGATCCCCTCAGTTGTCTCTAAGCCATTGGAGGCTCCAGAGCAGTCAGTGGCGCGTCCGCACGCACGCACGCACGCACGACGTGCCCAAGTACGCGCACGCACGTCTGTAAATGCAGTGTTCATACACATCCAGGTTGGGTTGGGGCGCAAATTCTTTTAGGTATTTGCCTCAGGTTACCAGGCAGTTCCTGCTTTTGTGGCTAGTCCTGGTGCGCGCGTGCAAGCGCGCAGCCTTCAGTCGCCTTCGCGCTTCCGGCCAGGACACATTTCTTCTTGGACGGCGCGCGCGTGCGGAACGCGCGCTCGAGCTCCGCCAACCCTACCCAGAGTTCCTTGTTCATGCGTACGTAGAATCCGTGTGATCAGAGCAGTGATTTCAATGAAAACTTTGGTATCGCTAATATCAGAGCAGTGCCAACAAGAAAAAAAAGGAGAAGGACCTGTGCCAATTTTTGTGTCGTCGGACGAAGAGTCTTATCCGTTTGTGTGATTTCTTTGGCCTGGGGATCTCGGCCTAGGAGGCCCCGAAGAAAAAAGGCCTGCAGCAGGCATGTGGCAGTTTGCATTCTTATCGGTACCTCAAAGGGTATCTGAGAAGTGAAATCCGATAAGAACACCAAGATGATAATAAGTTGGCTTCATATTTAGCCGCAACAACGACAAAAAAAGAGCAAGGCATGGCAGACACAGACGAGATTCGCGCGAACCTGCGCCAATTGGCGTTGCGCCGCGCCGCCACGGCTGGCGCGGCGGCGTCGGCGGCCGAGGAGACGACGTTTTCATCCACTTCCAGAGTGGTTTTGACGGTCCAGGCGGCGCCAAATAAGGACTGCCCGATGCATGGGAAGAATGGATCTTTCCACATGCCCGAGAGACGCAGCAGCGGCGCGGGCACCAAGGACCACGCCAGGGACTACCACAGTCTGCCCAGGAGGATGTCCAGCAACAAAGCCAGCGCCCCCCGGGACGTCTTCAGGGGCAAGCTCGACTTCAAGACCATTCTGAGGAGATTCGACCCCAAGGACGAAGAGAGGTCGTCCGGCGGCGGTCGCAGCGGCGGCGGATTTCGGCACGAAAGCGAACCGCCGCCAGTGCGGCCGCTTTCGCCCCCGCCGCAGTATCAGAGCAGCCGCCGCGGCAGCATCGTGGACTCCGACTTTGACTTTCGGGGCGGCGCTTCTCGAGAGCCGAACTGGGACAATCCCGGCCGCTTCCGTCACAACAGCTTGAAACGGCCGCGGCGGCCGCCGCACCCGCCTCTCGACATCACGATCCCGCAGCAACAACTGCGACGTTCTGAGTCGAATCCCACTAGTCCTCCGCCTTCGCGTCCCCTCAGCCCTCGACGCGTCGGATTCACCGACTTGAGTCCCCGAGAGTTGAGTCCTCGGGAGCTGAGTCCCCGGGAACTGAGTCCCCAGGAATTGAGTCCCCGAGAGTCCAAGGGGCACGCGCGCCCGATATTGAGACATACAACCTCAGACCCGCACCAACAGCACCGGTTCTTCTCTCCCCTGACGATTTCGCACACGAACGAGGACTTGGGCGGCGACCGGTACTGCGCACATCTGGCCAGTGACTCGCTGGTCCAGATCTACGTGCCTCCCCAGGAGTGCGACGCCGAGCGTCCTCGCCGAGCAGTTCCTCCTCCCCTGGCCGAATGCTGGAACCGGTCGCAGAGTTTCCCTCCGCCCAAGGACCTGAAGAAGAACTCCGCCCCGGAGTCCGACGAGATCACGCGAAGGCACAGCTTGCCGGCCCAGGCATCGGCGGAGGACAAACGTAAGTTGAGCCTGGTCTTTTATCACACCATAGCAAAACCGTCGTAAATGAACAACAACAAGAGCAACAACGTCATGCTCTTCGGCGCTTTATTCCGATCAAAATGTGATGCCGCCAATGGCCTCGGTCCTGCCAAGCAACTCATTAGCGGTGGGCGCGCCCGGCGTCAGAGCACACCAATGGTAATGAAGGGTCCGTTACAATGGACCCAGACGGTGTAAATTGAGTGCAGGTGTATGTGTGTTTGTGGCTTCGACTTCCGCGAATGCAGCGTGCATGAAATCGTGTGTGCGTGTGTCAATAATGGCTGAACTTTGTCTATAGTACAGATGATGTAAACAGGTTGCCCGCTGAGGCTTGAACGACAAATTTCAGGGTGCTCCTCATTGTATGGACGGATCCTTAAAAGACACGCGCACACACTCGCCCAGACACACAAAGCTGGCGCGCGCGCGCACAAGGCCTTATTGGGAACTCAAAACGAGCTCTGTGTGTGACCAGAAAGAATTCCTTTTAGGGGGGACAAAAGGAGGAGGAAGGAAACATTCTTCAACCCTCGACCAAACCAAATGGTTCCTTTGAAATTTGAATCTTGTCTAGCAGAGTCAGTCCAGGGCCCGGAGGCGTCATCTCCCCCCTTATCTGCATGGCTCAATCGATCGTTACAACTCGGAGCACACTTTGACATGCATACATTGTGCACAATTCGGTTCATACTGTATCATATCACGTGCACATGTATATACACACCACACGGTACCGACACAAATGCACACGCTCACACAGCAGCCACGAGCAATGCTGAAGAGTTTGGCAGCGTTGCCTGTCAGCCAGATGGCCAGCCGGAGATTGGAAAATAGCGACTCCGTGATTTACACCGGCCTCCAGTCGACGGGCGGCCCCAAATTGCACAACTCCACCCTTGTTGGCGCACATTTTGCGGAGAAAAAGTGAGACTTTTTTGCGAGCGCGTGTTGCCGAGGCCTTCCGGGGCCCTGACAAACCCTGACACCTCCTCAAACACGTGCACGTTCGCTCTGTCTCTCTCCTTGGGCAAGTGTGCGATTGCGGGGGCGCTTATGGAGCTGCACAATGGGGCCTTTTTTTTTTTCAGTCACCTCTCATGTTTGAAAACTAAGAGGTAGCAGCGAAGTAAGCGTTGCAGTCACATGGGCACAGTGTTAAAACGGTTGTTGCTTCGTCCAACTTAGCAGGTGTTTCCAAAGAGTCATCGCCGGGCGCCTACGAAGAGGCCGCCGCCAGCGTCTCCTCCGTGGAAAACACGGTCAAGCGGACGAACAACACCGGGTTCGTGAGCGGACGTGTCAGCGTCTACTGAGTGCGAAAACAGCTGCCATGGGCCTTTATAGCAGGGCTGGACGGGCGTTAGTGGACGTTGTAGTCCGATTGCGCCACGCCTGCGCCAAGTTGCAGCAGAAAACTGCGCACTTGGTGATCATTGACGTGGCGCAGTTCGTTTGTCAGCGGCTTCCGTGTACTCATGGCGAGTCGTAACGTCTTCTACTACAGGGTGGCTCCTCAAAATCTGGCTGCTTCGGGGCCAATAAGCGACAATCGCTTACGACGAACATTTGGATGAGCGAACGTGTTCTCGTGGGCGTTATGCACTATCCATCGATTACTGCATTGAGATTCTGTAGCAGTGCAAGGTTAGCAATCTCCATCGCGTGACACGACAGCTGCGAAGGTTATAAAAGGCATGACTCGGACGTTGCGTGATCACCAGAGGCTGGATTGGAATTGTGTTGTCACATCATTGGATGAGTCCGACCAGAATCACCCCTTTTTGGGTGGGGGCAACTTTTCTCACTCTTCAGATTGTTACAGTTGGACAGCAAAAACTTTTGGAGCAGGAAAATGAGGTTGCTGAGCATAGTCAAACGACTCTAGGAAGACACAAACTTGCAGCAGCCCTCGGAGTTAAGAAGGCTTGAGCAGCCAGAAATCGATGAGATCTGGCGGGTGTCGTAAAATTAGCAAAGTCAACAATATTGCTGATTGCGACAAGAGAGCTAAGAACGTTTTTTTAGCTTTATAACCTTGCCATCGTCACTTTATGGGCAACTTCAGGAATTTATTTGCCGGAGACGAAGTCCGACGATGATGGTAATTTGTTCTTGGCTTTGAAATGGGTTCTGGATCAGTTCCTGATATGGGACGTTGCCCATCTTCTATGCTTGAATATAAGCGACGCCCTCGGGAACGATAAAGTCAAAGCACGAGTATTGCATGCATACGAGTGACACTGGAACCCTGCTGTGTGTGCGTGTTCAAGCCCAGCTTTATTTTGGACTTGCTCTTCCAAGGTCACAGATCTGTGACGACCTTTTTTTTTCCACACCTGTCGTCCTCTGCGCCGAAAGCAAGAGCAACCACATCAGAAAGCATCTTCTTAGGTTACTGCAGTGGAATCAGCAGTGCGGGTGGCTTGGGCAGCCAATGACTCATCCGATGCAGCAACTAGGGCTATGTTCGAGTAGCTACCAGGCAGAGGGTAGTTCATTCCAGATGTATTTGCTCAATACTCGAGGACGACTATATATAATACTAATGTTATAATGTAGCTGTTCAGATGTAGTGAGCGATGAGAGAGAAAGGAGAAATTCGTCGAATTGCATAAGTTAAAATGTTGCTTCTATCCGAGATTCCTGCTTACGTGTACTTAAGCAGTACCTGTTCAGTGTTGAATGAAGAGTGTCCACTTCATTAAACAGTGAACAAGTACTGCTTAAGTGTCGCTTACATCCGAGCGCCACTGTTGTGACCTCGGACTCGAGTACCGGAACCTTTCTTTGCCTGGCGTCAGGGACTCGTTCGGCAATAGCGTCTGTGTCGAACAATCGACTGTTTAGAGATGGAACATCTGCCATTCTGCAGATTGCATCAACGTTGCAGACCCCCCGACGAAAGCTTTTCCGTGTACTACAACGCGATCCCCTCTCTCTTGCTGCCGGAGTTGAGGTCTCTGGCTATGATAGCGGCGGCGGCCGCGGCGGCCGCGGCGGCGCCTGGAAGAAAGCTTTCCTCGCTCTCGCTCGCTAGAGAACGTCAGTTGCCCATGTTATTACGGCGACAACAACAGCAGCAGCAGCAGCAGCAGCAGCAGCAGCAGTCGAAGGAAAACACAACTGTGGAATGAGTGAAAACAAAAGCTGAGCTGTTGTTGTTTCACTGAGGAGAAGTCTTCTTGTACACCCAGACCCTGGTCCCAGAGTCAGCGATCTTGATCGCCTCTTAAGACGCATTTGCACGCAAACATCTTGCGTTGGTGGCTGCGTGCAGAAAAGCACAGGTGTTTCTTTTTTGCGAGGTTCCTTTGGTGTGGCGAGGTCGTTCCTCTGTACACGGACTCCGAGGACTTGACTCCGAGGACTTGTCTCTCTTCAACAAGTCCTGCTTCAATGGCTTTCTCGTCAGCCAGCACGAAAGTTGCTGCTGTACTGACTTGGCAGAGAAAAGTTCATACTTGAGATGTTTCTTTGCTCTGTGACGAAGTGAAAAAGTGCTCAAATTGTTAGAGGTGGATGAATAATTCTGGCCGGGGAACAACAAAAAACCCGTTTATTGAGTCAAGCAACATCTTCGAAGCGAGATACGAACAAGATTCCTGACTGACTCAGTTTTAATCCCTCTTATCTAAAAATACTGCGTGAAGAACTGCGAAAAATCAACAGGAAAAGGAAACAAGTGTTTGTTCACATGGAGGGCGTCTTCCTGGTGTGCAGCGAGCGGCGCCTGCGCCAGCGACCCGCGCTCTACACGCAGATCTTTATGGTGGCAGACGCCGGATTCACGTTCTTGCTGGCGTTCTACCTCATCACGCTCTACTTCAGGCAAGCCGTGCACTCCTTGCTTCATGCCTACCGTGTGCAGTTCTGGGGTGTGTGCGTTTTTTGCTCTCTTTTTTTGCACACTTGTGTGTATGGGAGGGGGGGGGGGAGGAGGGAAAAAAATGGAGGGGCATAAACATTTGTAGCATGAAGCAAGGAGTTTTGCTGACATTTTTGCGCGCAGCTTATTGAGCCAGACCATCTACAAGAACAGTGGCAAGTTCCCCGACGAAGGTCGCGGGGACTTCTACGTCCAGTCTGTCAAGGCCTAGGAACGTTTTGTATTGGAACGCGTCTCTTTTGTCGACCACAAACGCCATGAACAACAACCACCACCACCTGCTGGACGACATCGAGGAAATGTCCCTGACCTCCATCCACAACGCTGGATCTGGCTGCAGCGACGGCGACGGCGTGGGCCGGCAGGAAGTGCAGCTCAACGGCGACCAGGACGTGGTCCAAGAGGTTGACAGCACCTTGCAGCCCGTCATCCAGTGCTGGAGTAAGTGAACAAGTCTGTGTGTGTGTGTGTGGAGGGGGGGGGAGAATCATTACTCAAAGCCTCACGCGAGCTTTTTCCACCCTGACGTCAACTCCTCATTCATTTACCGTCAAAGATGTCCGTTCGAAGCTTCTGCAGCCAGGAGAACCCGCGACTCACTTTGCACAACGATTTCGCAGACTTGAGCACTTGCAAAGTTTCTCCTGGAGCGTTTTCACCTCGCTTCCTGTTCACTGTGACAAATGCAGTCGGTTGCTTCACAACACAATGCTGATGACTGACACTCCCCAGGGACAATTGATGATAGTCAAGGCCCAGGACATTCATTCAGGTCAGGCCTAAGAAGACGCGCGGTCAAAAGTATTTCTTGGCGTCATTTGTACCGGGGGAAGAAGGAGAGTGAGGAAGTTCGCTCAGATCTTTTCACCTGATAATGGGCCGAGTTCATCATCACCCCACTTTTCGGGGTCTGCCCGGCCTGCTTTTTTTGCGCCACCCTGTGCGCAGACCGGAATTCCATCCTCGCGTCATCTGGGAAGTTGGGACGACATGAAAGTGACAATGGCGGTGTCATGTTAAATATGAGCCGCATTAGTCAGTTGGGCTTTCTCCGCCATTCATGACTTACGTACGTGCGCTCTGGTCTCAAGGTCATCACCCACCGTGCGCGCTTTGGCAACGTCGACGACGTTTATTTAGAGAGGGAGGAAAATTGCGTTCATACGAGCGGTTCTTAAGCGAAGAAGTCTTCACGTGTCCGCATATTTTTGCTTTCTCTCTCTTCTTCCTGCTCAGTCTTCGTTTGAGAGGAGTTTTGAGCAATGGGTAAGCGCTCCTCTGAGCGCGTCAGCAAGAAGCAGGCGGCCGTCAACTTCATCTACGGCGTCTTCATCACCTCCATCTGGCTGGGCGTCAACGGCGTCTTCTGGTGGGGCATCTCCGAGTTCAGGGACAGGGTCAAGATCGTCGAAGACTACGGAGAAGGACTTGACTTGGACCTGGTGTCCTGGGCGGACGAGGACGAATTCTTCGAATCCATCTGATCCTGGAGTGGGCCAAAAATCTGTGGATAATGGGCAGAAACAAACTTTCCAACTCTCTCCTGTGGAATGCAAAGGAAAAGATCACGGGGTGAAACTCGAATACCTTGAGGCTTTTTTCGCATTTTGCAGAGTGAAGAGAAGAAAAACCTGTGATTTGTGCTATCCCCAACACATTCGACGCATTTAAAACTATGTTATACGTTCATGACGACTTCGAGAAATAAAATGGCGACAAGAGACTGATTGCGGAAACGATCACATCTCAATCGTTGAGTGGCATTCGTAGAGGCGGGCACAGTGAGACGATGCCAAGTCATATTGCGACAATGGGCTGGAGTTTTGCCCCATATTGCGGCAATGGGCAGCACTTTATGCTCATACTGCGACAATGGGCAGGAGTTGCCCCGCCTCCAGACGTCCGTCCACGTCTCTCTGGTGGAGGCTACAGGGTGTCACACAGTCTGAGGTCAACATTTCCAGATCCTCGTCACCAACTCAGTCCTTTTCATTTGCCATCCACCCATTTATTAGATAAGAACCTCGGTACGCTAAAGTCACTCCTAGGAAGCTACAATATGTGTCGAAGCTTGACTGGACTGCAGTACAGGAAAACCCACTGCGTTTCGCCGTCAAGCGGGCTGGCAGTGCAAAATCAGTACCTCACAGGAACAGTACTTGCAGTACAATATCAGCGCCTGGCTGAAAAAGTACTGGCAGCACGATGTCAGCACCTCACTGGAATAGTACGTGAGGGGCGCAAGTTTACGAGAACTTTTCAGAAACATTCAATCACGAAAATTCCAAACAAGTGCAAAAAAAGTAGCAAAAATTTGACTAGGTCCAACACAGCTTTTTCACAAAAGTTGGCGAGACTTTAAGCCAGTACCTCCGAGCCTCATTTCGTTGTTCACCTGTCCAAAATTTTACCGGAATGCAGCATTGCCGAAGTAACGCGTGAAGAAATCTTGGCAGTGCGAGTGCATTTGTTAAGTTACAATTTCTGTACTGTCACTACTTGTTCTGCAGGACTAGATCTAAAGACCTCGCCCGGACTGTTGAGTGCGCGTCTGCACAACTCGAATTGTTCGACAAAGCTTCCATTTACGCTCACGCAACCTCTCCTATGCCCGCAGACGAAATGGTCGAGCTCGAGAACGAGACCTTGCGCGATCGGGTCGCGCATCTGGAGAAGAAGGTCCTGGAGCAGAACGACGAGATCATCTGTCTCAGAGCCACCTTGGCAGACGCCATCCGGAGGATCAGCGCGCTCGAGACAGCTGCTGGAAGAAGTAAGATGAAAACTCCTTGATGGAACCACTCGACGTATGTTAGTACATTTGTTTCTTGCTAAGCAGTGGCCCACGACGTCGCCTCCCCGATGACCGTGACCAACAACAGCTCCTCCGTGCGCGTGGTGCGCCAACAGGATTGCGCCGGCAACGCCAGGGGCAACGCCACTGCTGCGGCACGGAGATCCTACAATTACGATGCCATCATCGGGAGGTACGACTGGAACAGTGCTTTGCTCACCGTGATACCTACGTCAACAGACACATTTACTAGCCCGGGTCATCCTCACGCCACGAGAGCGTCCACCGCGCCGATCAGAGGTAGCGTCACCCCTGCTCCCCGCGCCCACCTGTCTGACAGCATGAGCAACTTGAGCGGCTCCAAGAAGAAGTGGAACTCCACCAGCGACTTCAGGGACAACAACAGCCAGCAGTCGCCGTCCCTGACCAGGTGCAGTGCACACGAGTGGACACGAGAGAGACAATGTGACAGTTTTGCAAGTTCTTCATCCTGCAGGCGAATGAACGCCGGCTCCTCCCTGCACAGCTTGAGGTCCCCCTTTGGATCGCAGCAGAACTTGGTCGAGCGAGCTCATTTCAGACATGGGTAAGAGAGTGAATTTCTGGGGACTCACGGACGTTATTGTTCTGGCTGCTGCTGCTGCTGCTGCTGCTGCTGCTGCTGCTGCCCAATATTTCTTCTCCTCCTCAAGACTCAAATTGGGCATCTGCACACAACACCCAATTTCACGCAGATGATGCTTCTTCACTTTGCCCGTAGCCACTTTTTTTTTTTAAGGTAGCGGCGCTCATGGAGTTGTAGCTCCAGCTGGAGGCCAAGATCTCCCACCCAAAGCAAATGTTACTGCAGAGCGTGACGAAGCCATCATTGCCTTACAAGTTGACCAATTCTTATTTCTATGGAGACTCCAACTCGTTCCTCCACTTCTCTCGTGCAAAATGAGTCTTTAACCTACCCCTCCTGGAGGGGAGGGGGGGGGGCAAAAAACGGGGTCAGAATGAACCCGGCGGTCAGGTCAAGTCATCTTTCTTCCCTCTTGTTGTAAGTTAAGAGATGACTGTTTAGAATTTACGGGCCTGAGAAACATTCTACGGAGATTTTGGGCACGTCCTGCACACGGATAGCAATTTCAGCCCGGATCCGTAGCCCTGATTCATCAGCCCGAGCGCTCATTGTGCGCACGTTTGGGGCGGATGGATGAGAAATCCAAGAACCGTTGCTTCTTCCAGAGCTGCCGCAGCTCCGCTTTGCCTTTTTTGCGTCTGTGAAGTCCATCTAGCACTCAGTGGTCCGTGTCGTCTCCTCCTTCACGGTACAGTACTTTTTCAAAGGCATCAACAAACATGACTGATTTACAGAAAAGTCATAATGTGACAAGCACCGAAACTTTGGCTCGCTCCTCCAAGCAACACCACACACACATGCACACGCACCTGGACAGGGTGAGGGGCGGCATCTCAGTCCAGGCGTGTAGGAGAGGAAGGGGGGAGGATGGGGGACTCAGCATTTCATATCCAGGAGTCATCGCAGATGTCAGCCTTTGCTGTTGCCACCAAGGGATGTCGTTGTCTTGCTTCACTGCCTCAATTTCCGACGTTTACTTTAAGCCCGTACAAGATCGAGGCAATTTTCTTTTTGTGTCTCTGTTCCCAATGGTGGCTGGCAACTCCTCCTCCTCTTGTCTTCAGTCGGCTTTGGACGCTCGAGTGGTAAACATAAGCGTCATTTATCCCCTCCTCCTGCTGCTCCCTCCTCAGTGTACCGTAAATTCCAAAAGTATGCGTGGTCCGAGTCCGTAGTCAACAAGATGCATAAGAATTCCTGCCTGCTGGTCAACGGCAGCCAGAGGAGACTCTCGAACTCATACCTCAGATATCAGCGGAGATATTCAAAGCATGGGTAACGTCCGTAAAAGAAGCCTCCTTTGTGATGCAAATGAACAAGTCAACCTTTGCGAGGTTGGTGCACATTCGGAGTCATTTTTTTTTTTTTTAATTTGGTCCTCAGCACCAAGGACGCCACCTTCAACGAGGAAGAGGGCTACGTGCGCATGTTCGTGCGCGGGCGCGCAGTCACCTTGTTTGCGCCGTCGGCGGTTGGCGCCAACTACTCTCTGGCGCAGGTGGCGCCGGCGCCGGCGCAGAAGCCAAAGCTCGAGTGGGTCTACGGATACAGGGGAAGAGATGCCAGGTGAGGATATGACGCCAAGTCAATCATAGGCTGTTGATGCTAAGTTTATTCTCACTGTTCACATCAGATCGAACCTATACTTGCTTCCCACCGGCGAGATAGTTTACTTCGTGGCCGCGGTCGTGGTGCTCTTCAACGCGGAGGAGCACTGTCAGAGGCACTACCTGGGGCACACGGAGGATATCAAATGGTGAGCCAACCTTCGTACAGTAGCGATCGATACATATCTGTGTATGAGCAGCGCTCCCCAATATAAAGTTTAGGTCTGGGTATCTACATACTGGATGTAAGCGATATCAAGCTTTTCGTGGAAGGTTCTTCTTGGCTAGTGGCGCTCAGGGGAGAAGGGGGGGGGCGACAACCACTGGCCCTTGTCCTGCCCGTGAATCAGTCGGAGTTTTAGTCTTTCTTCGTCCTGCTTTTCGTCCTTTTCCTCTTCTTGCCGAACTTGGCCTTCGCCTCCTCGAAGGTGACGTCGCTGGCCGGCACGCCCAGGGCCGCGCACATCACGTCGCGGACGTTGGCGGCGAACAACTTGGCGTCAGACTTCTCTGCCGCGCTTGGATAATAGACAGGCAGGAATTCCAGGCTTGCGCGCGTGAACGGTTGAGCTAGCGTCAGCCAAAGAACGCTCAGGGCGCCGTGACTCTGGTTCCAAGTCCTGGAAGAGTGTTAGAAAAAAAAAGTGCCAAGTGGTGCCAAGAACTCTTCCTGCAACACCCTGTACCAATTGAAAAAGACTTTTCTCCGAAATCACTGTTGGTTTCACTGAGAACCCACCAAGTAACTGTGTCCAGGCTGTTCCGATATCGTAATATGACGGGCTGCACCGGTTTGCCCGGGTAGAATCCTCCGGGTTTGAACGTCATAAGCGCCCGGCGGTTTGAGGTTGAACCCTCGGGAAAGATTACCAACTGAGGCCATCCTTCTTCACTGCACGCGGATCTCCGCACGATCTCCTTGACGGTCTTCTGGCGAGATTCGGGATCTTCGCGTGACACAAAAAGTGCCTGTGAAGAATCAAGGGGGGGGGGGGGATTAGCTACAGGGTGAGTCAAATCGAGGGGAAAAGCGACAGGGTGTCTGTGGCACAGAGGAGACAAAAAAATCGCCTACCCACAGTTGGCCAGGCACCAAAGGACCTCGACAGTCCTGAAGTTGGACGTACACAAATGTAATCACCTGTGCGCATTCAATGCACTTTCCTAGTAGCGGCAGCGCCCGATTTTCCTCCCTGCTGACGAGGTAGGGCGGGGACTCGGCCCCGTTGGCGTAGAACACGGCTAGGCCGTCAAAGAACGTGGAGTGCGGCGCAACCACCAGGACCGGCGCCTCTGCAGCAGTCGCTTGGCGTCCGACGACAGTGACTGGAATGAATCCGGCGGCGTTGGCACATCGGCGCCCAAGCCAACTGGCGCAGCGGCGCAGGTGCAGACGCCACCCCAAGAGCGGCCGCGAAGCCAGCGCAGCCTTGGAGACGCCGCGGATGGCCACAGCCGAACACGCCCAAGCCGCGATCACGCACAAAAAAATCAGGACGAGTCGCACTGGCACTAAGAACACGGTGAGGACCACGGTCCGGATCCATTGGAGACCGCTGAGGCGCAGCTCGTGCGTGAATGGGTCCTCCGGCTCGAGAGCAGACGCTATGGGGTGCAGCTGGACTTCCTCTTGCTCCTGTGCCTGGTCGACCGACTGCTTCGTGGGCGCCGCAGCGGCCGACGCCTCTCGCTTCTCCATGGCTACCACGGTCATGCTTTAAAATATTGCACAGGTGTTAACGAGGCCGCACTCACGCAAAAGCTGAACAACGCACTAAGAAAAAAAACAACCGCAGTCTTGATAAGTCTTCGTCAGCTTCTAACATCACGCCACCTCTCACTCTCTCTCTCTCTTTGGTGACGTCACAGCCAAAGTCCTCTCTGCTGATGCGTCCCTGACGAGTTTTCATGTAAACAAAGCAGCACCTGAACAAGTGTTCAAGCTCAACCACACCTTTCTTGCTCACTCGTCCACACCTGTGCGTCTGGATCATTTCTTACCGAACGTCCTGGACTCTTTGATCCTGACGTCCTCAGCTGCCAGGAAAAGGTTGGGGAAGACACAGCTGCTCAGTTGGTCTCGGCGCCAAAAGAAGCAGCAGCTTTCTTCTCTCTTGACTTTCTTCACGCTTGTCTTGAGTGCGCTGCTCCGGAGTCAGTAAATTGAGCTGTACCTTTAAGAATGGGCAGCGCTCACCAAACCTATTGATATTGGGTGCCTTCAATTCAATATCATGATTAGGTCTGGAGTAGGAGGACTAGACTCTTGTCTGGACTAGAGTGGAAAAAAAAAACATTCATAATTTCATGTAGATTTTGAGGGAATTTCAAGGAAAAATTGGCGAGATTTCTAATGCCACCCCTGCAAATCGGTACGGGCGCTCAGGGTTACCACTTGGGTTAGGTCTGGTTAAGTTGTTATGAGGTTTCGATCAGTTTACAGGTTACCGTACGGTTTGGTCGGGTCAGACCAGGTCAGGCCCTGACTGAAGTTGCCAAGAAGTTTGATGTCTCCACAAGGAAAGTGTCATGAATTGGAATGCGATGTCTTTGGTGGGCAATGAGGAAAGTTTCCAAGCGTCTAATTATAAAAAAGCACTGGCCACTGTTACAACGGAATATACTTAACAAATGCATCAAAGTGGACTGTACGAAATCAAGCTCCATTCAACCAACGGGTATCCTCTGCTAAGTTTAAGCGTGGTTTTTTTTTTTCTTCTATTTCAGCTTGACCGTTCACCCCAACAAGCTGCTGATCGCCACCGGCCAGACCACCGGCCACGACAGGCGGGAGGGAAGGGTGAGCAAGAGCTAACTGACCTATAAAATGATGGATTCTTTTACACCAAGTCTTTGGCAGTTGCTTTGTTGGCACGGAACAACAGGGACGTTGAAGCGGAAATGCATCTGCCACAAGTTGAGATTGGTAAAGGACCAAATAGCTGTCCTCTTGTCCCACGTACTTGTCGCACAACTTCTGGTTTGGGGTCTGCCTGCGCAATAACAGTATGAAATCCCCTGTCAAAGATGTCTTAAGTGTCTTCCACCCCCACCCCTCCATGTGCCACGTTCAGTCCAGCAGGAACCAGCATTCCAGAAGTCCTCAAAGGTCTCTTATCACATTTTCCAGGCCCACATTCGCATCTGGAACTCAGTCAGTCTGCAGACTCTGCACATTTTGGGATTGGGTGACTTCGACAGATCTGTTGTATGCTTGTCCTTCTCTAAAACGGTGAGACAAACGTTTCTGGGGAGTATGTGAAAGTGTCTGGTTGAGTATTTTTTATCGTCTGCGTTCAGGATGGTGGCAACTTGCTGGTTGCTGTGGATGAAGGATCCGACCACATCATGACGCTGTGGGACTGGCCTCACGGATCCAAAGTGACGGAGACCAAGTGCTCGAGCGAGACGGTCGTGGCAGCCGAGTTTCACCCTCTGGAAGCTGGTGTCGTCGTCACCGTCGGCAAGGGACACGTGAACTTCTGGCAGTTGGATCCAACTGCGCTCACTTTATGCCGGAAGACTGGACTGTTCGACCAGGCAAGCCTTCATTCCTGCAGGATGTGTTTGTACGCAGATTGTCATTTTGGCATACATGCAGAGGGACAAGCCCAAGTACGTGACCTGCCTGGCTTTCTCCTACACGGGTGACGTCTTGACCGGTGACTCCAACGGCCATGTCTTCGTCTGGGGCCGAGGATACAACGCAGTGACCAAAGCCCTTAGAAGAGTCCACGATGGACCCATTTTCAGCATCTGCGTACTCAAGGATGGCTCCATCGTCACTGGCGGTGGAAAAGACCACAGGATTGTGCAGTTTGACTCTTTCTACAAGCGAACGGGCATGGAAGTCGAGGTATCCGTGGTTTTCTTGAGCACATCCAACAAGGACACACCCAAAGCTCCCTTTTTTTTTTTGCAGCTTCCTGAACACTTGGGCTCAGTGCGCACCATCTCTCAGGGTCGGGGCTCTCAGTTGCTGCTTGGGTCCACCCGGAACTCGGTCTTGCAGGGCACCTTTGAGTTGGGCTTCCAGGTGCAGCAGTTTTGACATCACATGCATAAGCAACCAGTTCCAATGCCTCTGATCTAGGAAATTGTCAGTGGACACGTGGACGAGGTTTGGGCACTGTGCGCTCACCCCAAACAGAGTCACTTTCTCTCCGCGGCGTATGACGCCCATATCTACTTATGGGACACCCTGTCACATCGAGCCATTTGGAGCAGCAACCTAGGGGTGAGGACATTGGCAAGTTTGCCTGATGGACGCACGAGATTTGCGGATCATTTTTGGCTCACTTTTCTCAACTTGTAATAGAAATAATTATGGTTACAACTGAGGTGGCAGCAACCGCGGAAGCTTTTATCACACAACCTTTCGAAAAACAACGAAATATTGAAGATGTATCTCACTGCGCACTGGAAAACCTTGAACAGGTGATTGTGCTGAAGTTGCTGATTGGCCGGAAATGGTGCATAAAGATGCAAAAATATCACCTCAAGGAATAAGGCAAAACAAAGGACCCCCAAACGGCTTAAAAGTAGTTAAATTTCTCTTATCTTTTGTGTGTACAGTACTTCCTCCGCAGGAGGCGCATGACGAATGCCGACTTGTTTTTTTCTTTTTTGCCCTTATTGTCTTTTCGTGCTTTTTCAGACAATTCTGAGTCACCTCAGACAATATCTCCTTGTCATTGATGTCAATCTTCATACTGAGCTCCAAGTAGAAGAACTATGAGTCAATTCCTTTTAGAGCTGCTATGCGCTCACTCTATGTATGTGATGTATATGTGGACATGGGGGACGAGGTCTTTTCATTTGATCCCTAGGATCAAGCTCAATCTGCCTGCTTCTCCTCGACCGGCGAGATCATTGTGGTGGGCATGGCCTCCGGCAAGTGGATCGTGCTCGACAGCAACACTAGAGAGGTCTACGGCGTTTTCAGCGACGGCCACGATCCCATCCAGGTCGCCCGGTTCAGCCCCGACGATCGCTTCCTGGCCCTGGGCTCCAGGGACAACGTCATCTACGTCTACCAGGTCTCCGAGGACGGCAAAAAGTTCAATCGCATAGGCAGATGCATGGTGAGTTCTCTGTCGACCTCGCTCTACTCGGTGGTGGTTAACACGCTCTCTCCCATTGAACTGCATAGGCCGAGTCTTCCGCAAAGAGACGAAGAAAGTCATTAATGGTACGTCTGATGTGCATATGTACACATGATTCCTGCATTTTTAACTTGCATGATCTGGGTGTACAACATAACTTACTCTGTTCAGTGAACAAACACCGTGTTCGTGTGCAGTGGAACTTGAACTGCAGCAGCGCATATGACTTATGCCAGTGAGTTGGTGCAGATCTGTAAAAAGTCTTTCTTGATCAGGGTCACTCCAGCTCCATCACACACTTGGATTGGTCAAAGGACAGCACATACCTACAATCAAACTCTGAAGACTTTGAGCTCATGCACTGTAAGTGGTCCAGAAGTGTTCTCCCATTGATGGTTGTTATTATTCTTGCTCACGTGGTTCTCTTCTTTCTGCAGGGAACGCCTCGATTTGCCGACGTTTGAGCGACTCGGCTGCTGTTCGCGACGTCGACTGGGCCACTCAGACCTGCGTCCTCTCGTTCGCGACGCTCGGGGTCTGGCCCGAGACCGTCGACGGTAGCGAGATCAACACCTGCGCCAGGTCGCACGATCAGAAACTGCTCGCCACCGGCGACGACTTCGGCAAGATCAAGCTCTTTACCAGCCCGGCGACACAACCGAAGGTGCGACTTCAGCCTCCCTTGATGTATCCATATGTAGGACTACGTGTACAATCTGTTTTAACACACCATTGCCTACATACTGCGTTGTACCTACACGAGGCACCTTCTCCTTTCCAGTCGTTGCACCACACAGTCGGTGGCCACAGCTCTCAGGTGACTCAGTTGGACTTCTTGTGTGACGACCAGCGGCTGATCTCGGCCGGTGGCCGCGACACCGCCATCATGCAGTGGGCCGTTCAGTGAAGCTAGTCAGCATTTCTCTTCCACAATCATTTTGGGTGCTACAACTCAGATTACCACGTTGTCCTTGTCCTGTACTATTTTTGTTAGTTTTTTTTTGTTGTTGTTTCATTACGGAAGAGCAACCATTCCATTGAGTTACACCTATACAGTAGCTCAGTGATAGAAATACACACATTTTCTGCATATGGAGTGAGAAAAACGTGCTATAATTTACAGTAAGACTGAAGAAGTAGTATTCAGTATCCGGCATGGTACACGTATTATTGTACAATCTTTATACGTGTACAACATAAGTACGCAGTAATGCAGAATGGTATTAGCAGAGTTTTTGCCTTTCGTCGGGTCCCTCCCCCTACTCTTCCTTCTTGGTGTCCTCTTTGGTCTTGGCGGGCATGACCGACCTCACTTTCCCGAAGACTGTGTCCAAGTGAGTCTTCACCTGGTCGAGCAGAGGATCAATGCTCTTGCGGTTGTGATAATAGATCTGGGAAAGAAACAAAGGAGTGTCTCGACGTCATGCGTTATAACTAAAAGCCCTAGAATTACAACAAACCTTGGGTAGGGTGAAGAGTCCGACCCAGGTCATGATGACCAAGGTCATGAAGTTGAACCAGCTTCCCACATAGGTGAGGAACCATAGTGACAGCCCGAACTTGAGCGAGTCTAGGAGGTCATCCAGGAAGAAGAGCCTCCTCAACTCAATCACAACGTAGTTGAAGCCGTCGGCAGCCTTCCCGCAAATCTCGGCCATGCGGTCCTCGGACACGGTGGGGTCCAGCTCCGCGTACTTCTTGAGAGGGTCGATCACCTGCTTGCTCAACAGGTTGACAGCGATATAGACGTAGAGCCGGACTCCGGCGGTGCTGCCCAGGACGAAGAGGGCGCTGTAGGCCAACACCGACAAGAATGAGTAGTACGTGATGGAGAAGAGCGCGACCAGCACCGAGAGACAGATGCAGCCGCTGACCACGGGGTCCACCCACAGGTACACGGCCTCGCAGCCCATGATCACCTAAGAGCAGACAGAGAGACACACAGACGTGTGTGCAGGTGACGAGATAGTCACTCTAGTGAGCAGCTGTGCCTCTCACCTTGATGGTGTCTCCAAGAAGAGCCATGACTTAACGCAAAAACTTCTAAACTACTAAATAGACACACCCTCCCTCCCACCCTTGGGCCTTTCCTCCGCTTGCTACTGCTTTCTCCGGCTAAGGAAAGGTTAAGAGAGGCCGAGGCCAGATAGTTTGCACAGAAAAGCCCATAACGGTCATGCGGGTGGTACAGAGTAGCCAAGTCACCGTAGTGGCGCGCTAGGAGAACACTTGGAGGACCGCGGGGAGCGCCTACCTAGGAGGGATCGATGCCCCGATACTCGAGGTGCACGTGCATGCACGTGTGGACGGCGGAGACATGCACAGTGTTCTTAATGATTAGCTCACCTAAGCGAATTTCAATGTTTGTGCAGCTGTGCAAGCGTCAGTTTGTGGTAGACGACTGCATGAGTCACTGCAATTGACGGGGGGGCCGTGCCACTTTCCCTACAAGGGCCGAGGGGGGGGGGGGGCCCCCCGCGGCCCCCAACAAAAAAAAAAATAAAGTTTAGAATTAAAGGAAGAAGAGAGTTGGGGGGGGTGGGTAAAAAAGAAAAATAAAAAAAAAATAAAAAAAAAAAAAAAAAATATGATTTTGAAATATAAAAAATAAAAATTAAGATTAAATGTGAAAAAAAAAATTAATA
>JAAUXU010167195.1_pt1 | contig 28103 bp, 34 predicted proteins | sample 7278151 | NCBI WGS metagenome assembly JAAUXU01 (sample SAMN14350113, study PRJNA611818) | marine sediment metagenome | isolation source: surface marine sediment (1.8m) | place: French Polynesia: Moorea | collected 2018-08
AAACCAACACAAAGGTCCCCCACCACCTCCCGCAGCCAAAGCTGATGTGCGACCAAAGGGGGCCCCCCCCCCCCCCCCCGGGCCCCCCACCGGGGTACCCCCAGGCCCCCCCCCCCCCCCCCCGCCGGCGCCCGCCCCCCCGCCACCCACCCCCCCCCCCCCCCCCCCTCCCACACCCATCCCCCGCCCCCCCCCCCCCCCCCCCCCAGCCCTGGCCCCCCCCCCCCGCGCCGCCGCCCCCCCGCCTCCCGGGGGGGGGGGCCCATTTTGGCATAATGACGTCATCAATGTTCTTTAGGCTCGACTACGCACAGTCCGTGTTTGTGCAGAACGTACATGCGTCCAACATACCTACACTGCAGTCTACAGTACCAGAACGTGGACGCGTACCTACATAGGCAGACGTCACTTGTACTTCCTCCTGAACGCACACCACTTAGTACGTGCAGGACATGAAGCTTTCTTGTATGACGTAGTACACAATGGCATGTCAATGAATGTACACACAGGTCATGGAGGCCTTCATTTACTGCAAAAGCAACGAGTCCGGGAGCACTGATGAGGCGCTCGCTCAGTATCCGGTTCACCTAGTGTTGACGTACTTGGACAAGACCAGCACCACGTCGTTATCGCAGTTGTACCAAAGGACGTACGTAGTACGTTTACAGTATCACGCCGTGAGAATGTCCACTCCTTGCTCAGTGATGAGGAGCGTGTGCTCGAACTGCGCGGTCCTGCTTCCATCGACCGTGACCACGGTGAAGCCGTCTTCCTCCTCCAAGACGCGTGTCGTCGTGCCTCCCTCGGAGACACAGGGCTCTATGGTGAAGACCATGCCCGGCCGCATCACCCCGGGGTAATTGTTGAGCACGTGGTATATGTCGGGCGGGCAGTGGAAGCGGCGGCCGATCCCGTGGCCACAAAGCAGAGGAATCACCTTTAAGTCCCGACGTTTCGACACCCGGTGGATGGCGTTGCCGATCTTGGTGAAGGGCTCTCCAGGACCGCAGGCCATGATTCCCTGGTTAAGTGGGCGAAGCGCTCAAATGCAACTGAGGAACTTTGCCTTTTCGGCCTTGCAAAAGATGTACGAGCTCGGTGCAGCCTGGAAGAAGTGGATGTCCTCAGTTGCATTTGACACGCCGCTCTCACAGCATAGAGGCACTCCTTGGCCACGGACAGGAGCGTCCTCGCGTTCTCGTCCGGCTTGTCTGGATTGCCCACGATGTGTGTCGCAGAACAGTCACCATGGAATCCTTCCCTGCAGGGCCAATTTCACAGGACGTTTGCAACGTCTACATCGAACAGAACCAGTGTCATTGCGCAAATTTTGCTTTCACAGCAGGTCACGAGTAGTTCAGGAACAAGTTGCTGTTGAGCTGCCTTAAGAACAGTATGAATACCATTAGACTGCCTGTATTATCCTAGTGAAATTGGCCCCTGAAGACAGTAACGTCGATGGAGATGAGGTCGCCCTCCTGCAGTTTCCGGTCGTCTGGGACTCCATGCACGGCAACGTCGTTGACAGAGGTAGATACGGACTTGGGGAATCCGTGAAAGTTAAGAGTGGACGGATAGGCACCACCGACGTGCACAATTTCGGCGTGCAGGGCGCGGTCCAGCTCGTCCGTGGTCACGCCGGGCGCCACTAGACCTCGGGAGTAGTCTAAGACTTTCCGAGCCAACGAACATGTCCGGCGTAAGCGTGCAATGTCCTCGGAGTTGACAATGGGCGGTGGAGACCTGAAAGTTGATAGTTCAAGTACCTATGGTCCATTTTCACCTTTAGGAGGTACCAAAGAGATTGGGGTGGCAGCGATATCGTAGCCTGTCCTGTTCTGGCATAATCCGGCAACTCTACGCCTGGCGGCAGCTCTGCTGGAGTTATCTGTCGAGAGACTTTGCCCGGGCGAACCCGGTGGGGGCCGCCGCTATGGAAATGCCGGAGGCATGCGAACACTCCAGGTGAAGGCAAACGGGATAAGATTTGGCGGTGGCGGAGGGGGTGGGGAGGAAGCAGTTGGTGCATCCTGGAGCCCCGTCTTCTCCACCACGCAGGCCAGGGAGACGTTTGTTTTGTTGTTGCAGCTGTTGCAGCTGTTTTAACCGGCAGCACCCAGACGTAGACCGAAGCGTAGAGAGGTGATGGAACTGACATGGCCGGTAAGAATAGATCCACTGAAGAACATGTGAACAAAACCTTCAGGGAAAGATTATCCTGGTGTCTTTCCCTTCTCACACACAGGATCGGTGATGGAGGACTTGACCAAGTCGGCACACATCGCCACGTCTTGCTCAGACGATGAGCAAGAAGACCGAGCCTCTGAGTCAGCAGATGCTGACCCAGAAGCATTACCTCCGGTGATGAGAAGAAGACGACGCTACAAATGCTAATACTTCTCCAGATCAAGTACTACTTAGGACTGAAGACGACGTTACAGGGACTCCTAGTACGACAGCTTCATGACAGGAGTCCGTGGCGCGCATCACCCGAGGTTCTTGCCGTAGTCGACGCTTCAGTTCCGCTTCCTGGCGCCGTCTGAAGGGGCAGCGTCTCTGCACAGGGCGAGGCACTGCAGTGCAGCGCGCTGCCCCAATCCAAACTTTGGCCAGGGAAGAGCGGCGTCCCCTCCCCGAAGTCGACCATCTGCATCGCCATCATGTCGGCGCCGCCGCCGCCGCGCTTCCCTCGGGTCCCTCCGCCTCCGCCGCCAACTTTGCCGTCCTCCCCTATGATTTCGCGACCGCCTCCGCCGCTTCCACCGTTGTCCCCCAACCACAAGGGCAGCGGGAACAAAGACGGGCTCATCAGGATGTTGCTCCAGTCGGCCACGCCAACGTCCCTCCTCCCCACCAACCCGCTCCCCTCGCCTCTAGTAACGCCCCCGACGGTGCGTTCCACTTTGCGATATCCATCCCCTGGGCCCTCGTCTGGAATCAGATTGTTGTCGCCGCCGACAGTGGTCCCTCTTTCGCAGTCGCCATCGACGTTCAGTCTGACCCCGCCTTCTCTACTGACTCACAGCCCGGGTCCGGTGGATTCAGAGCCGCCCGCGGTGTCGACGGAGGAGACGAAGTCCGCCAACTACATTCACCAGTTGTCTGGATTTGTAAGTGGCACTTCCGAAATTGGGCCTGTCACGATCTCTTGTGACCCACCTAACTATACACTTCTTCGTGCCCCTCAGGAACGAGAAATCAGCCTGGTCATGTTGGACCACTCCTACGCGAAGCCCTGGAACTGGAAGCCCGACGTCGTCTGCAACACGAGACCAACGAAAACACTCTTCGTGTCGCGGGTCTCGAGAAACCAGATCGCGTCGCTCGTTCCGGCGGGGTGAGTGAGAATAGTCAATTGCTTACGAGTCTCTGGACTTGCTCGACGTTGCTCTCTTAAAGACTCGACGACGGCTTTGTTGACGTGGTCTCCGAAGCTCCCCAGCAAAGCCGCCCGGTCGAGCTTGAGAAGGCCCAGCAGTCGATGGGCGAGTGCGAGAGGCACTGCAACTTTGCCAACCCCGACGTCGTCCCCCTCGACGAGGCCACCGAGTGGGAAGAGAAGATTTCTCGGTGAGACGCTTGTGCTTACTTGAGCAAAGTCGTTGAAAGTTGAAGCTTTTTAGTATGATTTCCAGTGAGGGATGGACACCGCCGCAGCATCGACTCTTCTCCAAGACAATGAAGGTGCTACACTCGGATCGTCTCACGCGCCTGGCGCTCCACGAAACTGTCAACGAGACGATACAGGGACGTCTGGCCGTAGACAAGACGGCTAAGAGGATGCGCCAGATCTTGGCCGGGGTCTTCTGGGATGGAAAGATGACCCAGTGGCTCCACAACACACTCTGTGATAACTTACCCAGGGAATATCTGGCCGCTTACTTTGACGTACTGCAAACGCTTAAGGCCAAGATCCCTGCTCTCATAGATAAGATGGTCGCTGGCAGGATTTGTCACGAGAAGTACGCAGGCATCACCAAGGAGGGCCTCAGGGTTTTGCTGAAAAGAAAGTGGGATCCCGCCGCTTCCACCATCAACGACCAGAAGATCGTAAGTGTGCATGATAACAATTGAAGCATCTATTGAGTGAATTACTAATCCATTTATCAATTGCAGAAGAAACTTCCTGGTAACCCCATCCTTATCCTCACACCGTCTGGTCCGAGCGACATCTGGCACTCGGGCACAACGCGGACTCGTCATTGGTCATCCATGTTCTCTCAATTGGGCAAACTGGTGACCCTGACCATGCCCCCGGTGGAGCGGTCGCAGCAACTGCCTCCCATGAATGACGAAGAAGCCATGGATGCGGACGCTGCCGTCAACCTCCCGCCCAGCACGACCAAGGTCGCGACGTTCCTCCACAAGTTGGTGGAGATGGTGCTCAGCAAAGCGCGCGAAGTCCGCCGTGCTCACGGCAGCGAAAGGCCCATCATACTGATTGGATGGGGCGTCGGCGCCGCCGTGAATTGTCACGTTGCCTCGGTAGAGCCATCCTCGGTGGACGCGCTCGTATGTATGGGCTTCCCCATGTACACCCTGGACGGCATGCGTGGCGAGGCGGATGATCCTGTACTCGAGCTCAAGATGCCCATCCTCTTCGTCATCGGTCAGAATGCTACGCAGTCAAGGTTGGTCAAGGCCTTCTCGTCCTTGGTCGTGGTTTTTTTTTTTAAAAAAAAATCTTTCTCATCTGTTCAGGCCCGATGACATCGAAGACATGAGAGAGAAGATAAGGGGTGAGACTGGTCTGGTGGTGGTCGGAGGAGCGGACGACCTTCTGAGAGTGTGCAAGCACAAGAAGAAGTCTGAGGCCTTGACCCAGGGAATGGTAGACAGATGCATTATGGTGAGCATCAGAAATTCAGTGTACCCAAACTAAAATGCAGATTTTAAGTGCTGTTAACCGATTACATTAGGAGTAACCTTACTATGGCTTCAACCTTCCTTGTTGAGCACTGCATCTTGTCAAATTTTGCTTGATCGCATGATGATGTAGGTAAGAATATGCCTTATCTCTTACAGGACGACATCCGCGAGTTTCTACACACCAGTTTGTGTTCTCCGCCGCCCACATTCATGATGCCAACGTTCCCCGGAGTTTCCACGGAGTCCACGCCAACGTCCAGAAAGAGCGGGGTCCCATCCAGCAAGAGGAGGAAGGGCTCCGTCAACGCGGACGGCACGCCCGTGGTCAAGAGAAGGCAGACCAAAAGTAAGCGCATATGCGGATGATGTAGGTACTCACAGGGTTGTGCATGACTGCTTCATTTACAAAACGGATCCACCCCTCTCAGAATCCAAGACTGCAATCACGCCGACGAAGGTATCGCCCCAGGTGTTGCCCGGCATCTTAGCCTCGTCCACGCCGATCCCACCGGCCTCGTTGGCCGCGACCAGTACGACTAGCATGGTCCCGCCTGGGATGTCTCGCCCGTCGATGACACCGCCTTCGCAACCGATACACATAGACACAAGTCACAGCATCGTGGACTCGTCAGCACCCAGGGCCAAGAAGAGCTTGGACATGAGCTCGGGCAGCGAAATCAAGAACGATCAGTCTACCAGCAACCTCATGGTAAATTTAGCCTAGACGTAGACTCATCTGTTGTACATTCATGACCTCTGCTCCTTCTGTGTTTCCCAGGCGAATTCTCCTCTACTGTCTTCGGCGCTGACCTCGCCAACCAAGAGCACGACTGTAGCTCCCTTAACTCAGCTTGCAGCTCCACCGCCCCTGTCGTCTGCTGCTCCGCTCCATGGGCACACGCCAATAGTGCTACCGACGACCCCGTCTCTGCCCATTCCATCGACTCTGATCCAACATCCCGTGCCAATGCCCACAATACCGAATTTGAGTACGATGCTACCACACCCTCCACCTCCTAGAATGGTTTCCTCCTTGGAGCAGCAAACAACGCAAAGCAAACAACTACCGCAGCAACCACAACCTCCGCGCTTTGCACCTCGGGTGGCCGCGCCTCTTCCACCTCCTCCAAGAATGAACATCCCTTCATCTTCGGCTGCTCCTTCACCACAACCAACTTTTCCTGACGCGCCCACTCCACGACCGCCGCCACCAGCGTCCACCGTCGTCAGCAGTCCGAGTACCCCATGTCCTATTGTGGTGCCGTCAACCAAGATTACAATTCCTGCCACTGGCCCAGTTGCCACGGCACGTAAGTCATTACCGGGCACTCCGATGGTCACGACGACGACGAAGGAGAATTTGTACATCGTCGCTGTGCCTCCTGAACACCTCAAGAACCTGGACACTAGAAACATCTTGCAATACTCGGGTGGACAGATGTTGCTCGTCAACGACAAGGGCAAGCCTGGATCAGGCGAGTCGCCCGTCGAAAAGAGGAATGTTGCAGAGATCCTAGCTAGTCTGAGTGGCCTCGTGCCCGAGCCCCTCAAAAAGACCTCCGACTCCAAAGAGTCTGGCAAAACTATACTGGTCACTGCCACGAAGAGTGAACCGCCCAAGTCTGCGGGTTCGGTCTCGCCCATAGTGGCAGTCAAGTCGACGCCACCACCAGCAGTGGCAGTCAAGTCCTCTCCACCCACCCCTCTCTCGTTGGTGTCGTCGTCCTCGACATCAAGACCGAGCTCCTCGCCATCGATCCTGTCGGCTCCTGGCGGCAGCGGTAGAGTAGTTCGAGTTCTGCAAGCTGGCACCAGTCGCACTCCATCGCCGGGCCAGAAGCAACAGCTCCAGCAACAGCCTCTGAGCAGCTCGCCGATGCCTGCAGGAATGCGTAGTCGGAAGCAAGTCTTCGTAACTGCCAGTGAACTGTCTGAAATAGAATCCACGAAGGCTGCTGAAGAAGCTGCCAAGGAGAAAGCAACAGTGATTGTGAGGGAAGACGATGATGACAAAGAAGATTCTGCCAAAGACAAGGTTAGGGATACGGGTGGAAAGGAAGAGGTTGATAATGTCGACCAAGACATTCTGGAAGAAGATCTCGACGACCTCGAGTACATCCCGTATTCAAAGAGAAAGCAGCCAAAGCAGTTGAAGGGGAAGGGAAGACCCTGTGGAAAAAGTAAGTGAATGGACCCCCGACCAGAGTTCCGGTGGCGTCTGCTGTTATATTATACCATAGGTCTGTTAACCTATGCTGTTCGTTTTAATTTGTGGGCTATATATCACTCTAGGCATTGTGAAAGAGACATTCCTCAAACAAAGCCACGTCTTCTTCATATAAAAAGTCTTTAAACAGCTGCAGGCTCTCTGTCGACAGTGACGACTGCGACTGCAACAGCTGGAGACTCTCCAAAAACGACTTCACGTTCCGCGTCTCCTTGTACGAGCACAGGGCCTTCTTGAAGGCCAGGCGCTGCTCCTTAGTCAATTGATCCTTTAGCACCGTTGACAGCGCCGTGGCTTTGTAGCGGACAGAAATGTCCACCGGCTTCTTGAGCACGAACTTCTTGGGCTTCACCTGGGAGCCCTGTGTAGAGCTCAGTTTCTTGTCGCTTGAGCTGCAGCGGACTCTACCTAGACTTGCTTTAGGTTTGTCCAACGGCGCTGCGTAGGACACCGTCGCCGTCTTGAAGAACTTGGCGGTGTCGGCCACGCACTCTTCAAAGCTCTTGGCGAGCAACACTCCAGACACCCACTTGGCCAGGCTGACCGAAATCGACTTGTCTCCAAATCGCGCGTCCAACAAAAAAACTGCACCGTAGTCATTCGCGTGTCTGATGACCCTGCCAAGTGCCTGATTCACTCCTCGGTAGGCTTGCACTCGGTACCACTCGTTGCCGGTCTGCAACTCCCGCCGCTCAGCGCGCATCCGGTCCTCGTGCGACATCTTCAGTCGGATTTTTGGATCCTGCTTGTTAGGAAACGGGATGCCCGTCAGGAAAACGGCCCGGGCCATCTTGTCGGTGAAGTTCATGCCCTCTGAGACTTTTCCTCGGCACACAGCGATCAGCAGTGCCCCGCTGCCGCTCTCCACTTTCTGGGCAAATTGATCCAGCGTCTGGAAGAAGTTTGCCTTTTCCCTGGGCTCTACGAACACCGTCTTGATTCTGTTCAGCTCCGCCCACACTGACCCTTCACTCTGCCAATGTGCAACGCACCCTGACATGGCCGCATACGACGGGAAGAAGACGAGGACGCCGTCCGGCACCCTGTCTGCTAACGCGACAATGGTGCTGCCCAGGGAGATCATGTATTCAGGCTTACTGCGGTGCTCGAATGTGCTGAGCAGCCTCTCTTTGCCGCGGCCGTGAGACAAAACTCGTGCCAGCACCTGTCCCTTACCAATGACGTGATCACCCGAGAACTGCACTCCGAAGTGGACGTCGAACTCACTGGCAGTCTGGGGGAGTGGGCTTAGCGTGCCGCTGGTGAGAATGACTGAGCGAACGCCACACCCGATGAGGGACTTCAAAGCCACCCCTGAGTGGAGGCAGATCAGGTTGAAGGCCGCCGCCGACGACGACGAGGCGGACGAAGAGGAGGAGGAGGAGGAGTTGCCTTCGCTCAGGAACACATTATAATGCTCGCAAAGATCCCCGTAGTTGCTGTTAGTAAGTATGCGGAGAGTTTCGCTGATCGCGCGCAATCCTCGTCCAGATTTCCTGGATGTCATTCCACCGGACACCTCCAACACGTCCAAAACCTTTCCAGCACTAGTGACGAGCCAAGGGATCTGAGTGAGTCCCACCAGACACTCGCGAACCAGGTCGAGCAGGCGAGAGCCGGGGACGGGGTTGAACGACTGCCGCAGGTCCTTGGCGAATGCCATGGCCTTGTCTTCTAGCTTCATGAGAAATTCTTTTAGTAGGGCCAGATCTTCCAGGGAGACATCAATCTTCATTTCCTGCAACACGTCTTGACTCTCGTCCTTCATGCAGGTCTCAATGACCGTCTGGACCTAAAAGAACATGAACAGAGACATCGTACAGTACGTCTACACGGACAGAAATGTGGCTCTGCTTACCTCACTCAATGCCAAGGCAATCTCCTGCATAGTGAACGCTACAGACGCTGACTCCTCACACACTTTGGAGATGTTGTGTGCTTCGTCGACAATGACGATGCTATCCTTCATCATGTCAGAACCCAACGAGCGCCGAGTCACCGAGTCGAACAGATAGTTGTAGGGCATGAAGACGAAAGCCGCCTGAGGAGACACCTCGCGCGACCAGTAGTAGGGACAGAGCCGCCGTTTAGCGTTCGACCGCACCAAATCTTCGATGTCCAGCACTTGACCGACCTGCAGCTGTCCAGGCTCGCTCTTGTTAAGGTTGTTGTGGAACTCGCAAGTCTTGGTCCGCCTCAAAAAGTTGCACGTCTGGTTCTTCTCAGAGAGCGTAGGCCTATCCTTTACCCTGGGGTTGGCACACAGGGCATCCCTGGAGCCGAGCGCCACTGCGGCGGCTCCACTGTCGAGTGACCGCAGCTGCTTCATGGCCTGCGCCAGTTGTCCGTGGGTGCGCGACGCGTACACCACTCGAGGGACCGTGGTCGCGACGCGAGATTCGGCAGCGTCTCCACCCAGGGCCTTGATGTTCTTCCATCGCACGTGGTCACGCCAAGCCAGAGTCGCGCAGAGCAGCGCCAATGTCTTCCCTGTGCCGGTGGGCGACTCCAGAAGCCCGTTGGCCCCATCGGCCAGGCAGTCGATCACCTTTTCGGCGAACACCTTTTGCGACGGGTAGGGAGAGCAGGGAAACTTGATACTGACATCCCGGTACTCCCAGACGGACATGACGAAGTCAAGGAATTGCAACTTGTCTCTGCTTCGACCGGCGACGTCACTGGTTTCGGCACAACGAAAACTCGCGCCTCGAGCAGGAACAGCTGAACCTTGCATCAGCGGCACGGCCAATATTGGCCGTGATCAGCGGCGAGTGGATGTTGACGGTGTCGGCGGCGTCGGGCCTGGCGGGCCTGGCTCTAACGCTTGAGCTGACGTGGGTGACAGGTAGTTTTTTACTTGGATAGTTTCAGTTAGACAACAAAATCAAAGAAGCAAGTGACTTTGGACTAGAGAGGGGCTCTGCTTGGACTTGGTCATGATTCGTGAGCCATGACATCTAGTGGCGTCGTCTTCGTGACCGTGGGCACCACTAGATTTGACTCCTTGGTCACGACCGTGCTCTCCGTTGACGTGCAGACTGCGCTCAAGGCCAAGGGGTACAGGAAGATCCTGATTCAGGAGGGGAACTCTCAGATTGCCTGGGAAGACAGAGGTACATAGGGGAAAAATTCCATCTGACCTTGTCTCCGGGTCCGGTTCCATGTATCTAATGGTCTTGTTCTTACCGCTATCTCCCACAGACTCGCTGCTTCCCGTCTCTCGCTACTGTTTCAAGACGTCGCTGAAGTCCGACATCGCATCCGCGTCTCTGGTGATCTCGCACGCCGGCGCGGGCACCTGCCTGGAGGTGCAAGCTGCAAAGAAGCCGCACATTGTCGTCGTGAACGAGCAGCTCATGGACAACCACCAATTGGAGCTGGCCGAGAAGTTGGCTGAGGGCGGACATCTGATCCACTGTTTTTGCGAAGGGCTGCGCGAGGCTATCGAGAAGTTTGAACCTGAGGATTTTTCTCCCCTGCCCCCGGGCGACCCCGGATCGTTTGCTGCCTACCTTGACGCCGTGGTCGCACCTCTTATCAAGCAGAAGAGCCAGTGATCATGGGCAAGTCGCAGGAAGTTGTGCTGGAGCGAAGCATCCAGAGCGCATGGTTAAACGTCGTCTCATCGCTAGTGCTGCGCTTGTTCTCATTCATCTGCAACGCCTACGTCCTCCGTCACGTCACCGGGGAGGTGTTGGGCGTCAACGTGAGGGTCATCTTGCTCTTTTCCACAGTCCTCTTTCTCAGTAGGGAAGCTTTCAGACAAGCCTGCCTGAGCAGACCCAAGGACGGTAACTGGAGAGGTACAAGTCGCTGTAACTAATGTGGATGGTCACTCGCAATTACTCTCACGTAGGAACGATCAATCTGGTGTGGCTGGGTGTACCCATCGCCGTCGTCCTCAGCGTCCTCTTGGGTTACGTATGGACGCAGGTTTTGGAGCAGCCCGAACGTGATGTGGACCAGTACTTTGTGGCTGTGATCTTGTACGGCTTGTCTGCCGTACTGGTGTTAATGGCCGAGTCCTTCTACATCGTTGGCCAGGCGCTGTTGCACGTCAGTTTCAGGTCAGCCATTGACCTTCTTTACCCTTGCGCCAACACCTTGTCGCTCTCCCTTGTCGTGGCAGTTGCGCCGGACAAGGCCGTGCTCTACGGCGCCTACTTCTACGCTTTTAACAGCTTCCTCTATCTGGCCATTCAGGCATCCTACTACGGATACCTGATCAGAACGCAAAAGCACAAGAAAGATGACGACGACGAGACCGACTTGTGTAGGATCCCATTCAAGTCGCTGGCTGAATTTCTACCAGATTTGTCCGAATTCCAAGTGGACGTCGCAAGACTTTCGCTCTCGCTCTCCTTCCTCAAGCAGTGCTTTCTGAAGCAGATATTGACGGAGGGTGAGAAATACGTCTTCACGTGGTTCAGCCTGCTCACGCTGCCCGAGCAAGGAGTGTACGACGTCGTTTCTAACCTGGGCTCAATTCCGGCCAGACTGTTCTTTGAGAAGCTGGAGGAGTGCGCCAGACTGTACTTCAGTCAGACAGTGACTAGGGGTGAACAGGATGACCTGCGCAAAGAGGAAGAGCCGACGAGACACCTGCACCTCTTGATCAAGGGCCTTGTGCTGTTCGGTCTGGTGGTGTGCGCCTTCGGCGTCTCATACTCCCATCTCCTGCTGCACATCTACGGCGGGACGATATTAAGCTCCGGACCTGGACCTAATCTCATGCGAGCCATGTGCGTCTACGTCCTTTTCCTCGCAGTGAACGGCGTCACTGAGTGCTATTCATTTTGCGTGATGACCAGCAAGCAAGTGTCCGCCTACAACTACCGTATGGCTGTCATGACCATGATTTTCCTCGCCTGCACGTGGGTCTTTGCCAAGCTGATGGGACCTGTGGGCTTCACCGTAGCTAACATCTGTAACTTTGCGATGAGAATCATTCATAACCTCCAGGTCATCAGCAGGAGACATAGGAATGGACACATCAATCCTTTGGCGCAGATTTGGCCCAGCAAGCCCACCTTGATCATGCTAGCTGTGGCAACGCTGGGGTGCCATTTGTCGGAGACACACGTGTACGACCCTATGCAAGTGTGGAAGGCAGTCGCGCACGTGGCAATAGGAGCTGCTCTTTTTGCCGCCTCCCTCCTGACAATTGTGAGATCAGAGGATTACATGTACCAAGCTATGTTGAAGCTGTTCAGGTCCAAGGAGAAGGCGACGTAAGTGAACAATGAGCTGTGTGACAAGATCATTGGTGGCTGCAGAGAGAACATACATTTTATTTAATATTTCTACATGGAAATCCGCTTGATTCGTGATACTTAGTTAATTGTATAAAATATGGAATGCTCCAGTCACAGTACTAGTTCGTCCTCAGCTGGTAGTCGCCGTTTTGTGTGATGTATCTGACCCACGGCAACGCCTGGTAGCCGGACTTCTCGATGATCTTGAGGTAGCGTACCTGAAAGCACGAGTGACGTCATCACGCACTCCGACACCAGCATGGGTAGAACAAGCTCACCTGGATGCCAGAGGTGGTGAAGTACGGGATCTCAAACTTGACTTGGATGGGCGGCTTTCCCTCCACCAGGTCCCCTTCGACGCTGGGGAGGCTGAGGTGCGCTCTCATCAGGTACTCTTTGCCTCCTGGAAAGCTCTTGATGTTCCACACGACGGCGGAGAGCTCGGGAGTGTACTTGCAGTGGCCGATGGTCGTCTTAAATTTGGGTGCACTAGCGTCGTTGGGCACGGGAATGATGATCTCCACGTTGTTGGCAGTCGAGCGGCGCTTGAATTGTGACTTGGCCTTCACCATGTACTCGATGCGCGAGTGCGCGTGGCGCTCGATCACAGATTCGATCCAGATGAGAGGCTTCACCTGATCAGGGGACAGATAGAAGTGTTGTTCATCAATGACGCCAACTTAATAGTGTCACTCACATGAGTGTTGAGTCTGTAGGACATGAGTTCGAATTCTCCATCGGGTGGAATGAAGGAGATGGTCCTGTCGTTGTCAAACCTACTGAGCCGCACGCACTGGTGGAACTTGACGTCTTCCAGTTCGACGCTCTTACTCTTTCCTCTGCCCGTCGACTCGAAGAGCACCTTGTCGTTAAGACCCAACCTCAGCTCGGGCATGCCCGACAGGTAGACTCGCATCTTGATGCAGCCTACTATTTCGGAGCGGAGGACGTTGCCAGACGCCCCCGCCAACAGGTCCACGGACTCAATAACGTCCAAGAAGACCTCGTTTTTGCGATACTTAACCCCCTCGGTGCGCCAGGACACGGCGTTGGTAACAGCGGGTGGAGGCTTCAGGGCAACCTCCAGCTTGTGGCCTTCCTGCGTAATGTACCTGTCGAACGTGGTCACGGAGAGGTGAGTTGAGCATGGAGCAAAGCAATTGCTTGTCCCACTTACTCCTGCAAGATCTTCCCGTCGGTGGTTTGTGGATAGCCGAAATCGACCAGTTCATCGAGAAGCTCGTAGATGATGACAAAGTTGTCCCTGATGCTCTCTTCCTCCACGTCTTTGAAATATTCCTCGAACACCTAGACGAGTACACAAAGATTGGACATCGCGGACGAACCCGGGTGGTCCCTCCACCCTGGAGGCCAAGCTACTCACAGAGCAGATCTTGTGCAGAAGAGCAAAGATCATGACGATGTTGGAGTTCTTCTTGGTGGTGGCGACGACGTACAAGTTCTTATGCTTGATGTAGGCGAACGTGACCTCCGGAGTCTGGAGAAGAGGCGTGAGCTGTCCCTCGTCCTCACGCTCCGTCGCCAGCCCAAAGAACTTTTCAATGACGCCATTTTCCACATCGCCGCGGTAGTTCCTGGAGATGAGCACCTTGCCCTTGGCGTCGAGGATGTAGATCGCCGACAAGACCATGGTGGCTGAAGCTCGACAGTTGTTTTCCTTGGGCGAGGTCTGACGATGAGCAGCAGCAAGAACAGTGGTATCGAGTGAGCAGCTGCCGCGGCACGTCGCCCTACCCGGCCGCGGCTGCCACCTGCCTGAGCCTGAAACTGCCTGAGCCAGACCGCTCAGTTCAGCATCACCAGCACCAGCGCCACCACCAACGCTAGCGCCACCTCCTACTCTGACGTGGCGATGATAAACGCCGGCAGTCGTAGACGACCGTTGAGAGCCGCCGCTTGTTGAACATTAGAATGACGTTATTAGACTTGTGGAAAGTTAAAACATGTGAAATTTTTCAAGTTAGTTCATCGCGGTTGCTCGAGCACGCTGACGATCGTCATTTTTGAGGAGAGGGTGACGTCAGGGTTCAGAGGCATCAGGTACAGGTGGTGCGCGGTCAGCTCGATCTCTTCAGACGTCTGGGGATTCTGAAGTGCTACCTCTGCTCCCGGCACCCAACCGGCTTCGGCTTTGCTGTTTGCTCAGCCCTTTTGATTGAACGAGGTGGTTCGGGGAGGAGGATCAACACCGCGTACTCGCTCTTCGCCATGAAGTCGGTCTGTGTGGGGCTCGTCTTGACCGCCGCCTACGTCCTGTCACCGGCCCTCGCCGAGGTGTCGGTGAGCGAGGCCCTCAGAACAATTGATCTCACGTCGCAGCTCGTCAAGGAGAGCGTCAGCCTTACCTTTTCCAACGACGGCGCAGACACCGTCAAGTCGCTTGTGGTGGCCGCCGAGAAAGAGTGGGCGGATCGGACGGCCTTCATCGGCGCCACGGTGGGCACCAACTTCGGTATCTGTACCGGCCTTTTTCCGTTATGCATGGGTTCTCTGTCTTGCAGTCCGGCACCAGCGACAAGACTTATCTGCGAGTGACCAAGGAAGGCGACGAAACCTGGCGAGTAGACCTGAAGAAGCCTCTGGCTGCCAGCGCCTCCCAGACGATCGACGTGGAGATTATATTCGGCAAGGCCGTGGAATTGCTTCCAAAGGAGATCTCTCAGAAGGAGAGGCAATTGGTTCTCTTCAACGGCAACCACTACGTGTACTCGCCGTACAAGGTCCTATCTCAGACTACCAAAGTTTTACTTCCCAGTTCGACGGTTGAAAGCTACAGCAAGAACGTGAAGCCCGTCTCGTTGGCGGAGTCGACCATCACGTACGGGCCTTACTCTAACGTGGAGCCGAAATCACGGGTAAGGTCAATTTTTGTTGGCCATGTGTGGGGGTGATTTTGTTTTCGAGTTAAAGCCGTTAACTTTTTGTTGTAGAATCCCCTGAGCGTGCACTACGAGAACAACAACCCCTTCCTAGTAGTGAGTCGACTGGAGCGGACCATCGAGCTCTCCATGTGGGGCAACATCGCCGTGGAGGAGACAGTGGACGTCAGACATAACGGCGCAATCCTCAGGGGACCCTTTTCCAGATACGAATTCCAGAGAGAGAACTCTGGCGTCAGCTCCGTCAAGAGCTTCAAGACTGTGCTTCCGGCAGCAGGTACGTCAAGGACTGCGGACATGCTAATGCCGAGACATCTATTCCTGTCGTCCTGTCATGGGCACTTGTAGCTTCTGACGTGTACTACCGGGATGACATTGGCAACATCTCCACATCCGCTCTGAGAGTCTTGGACGATGCGGTGGAGCTGGACCTGCGGCCACGTTTCCCCCTTTTCGGAGGTTGGAAGACGCACTACCTGGTCGGCTACAACGTGCCCTCCTACGAGTACCTCTACTTCAAGGGAGATCGCTTTGCCCTGAGCATGAGGCTGCTCGACCACATTTTCGACGACATGCTCGTCGAGGACATGACTGTCAAGATCATTCTGCCGGAGGGCGCAGAGGTGAGCTCCAGCAACCTTGAAAGTAGAGGCCTTCTTTTTCACACCTGCTCATCTAGGTGGTGAAGTTTCACAGTCCTTACCCGACGCACCGATTCAAAGACGAAGTCATTTACACGTACCTGGATGTCAGTGGTCGTCCAGTCGTTGTTCTTTCTAACGAGGGCGAGCTCACCGAGAAGCACATCCAGGACTTTCAGCTGGAGTTCACCTTCTCCAAGTACGTGATCATGTCACCTTTGTGTTCGTTAGCGTGCGTCAAAGCGCGTGTCCTTGCAGGGCCAAGATGATCCGCGAACCCTTGATGGTCATCTTAGCTTTCTTCCTCTTCTTCCTCTTGACCATCATCTACGTGCGCCTGGACTTCTCCATCACCAAGGACGAAGGCTCCGAAGCCAGGATGAAGGTCGCTGGCATTTGCGAGAAAATACTTAGCCATCAGGTTAGTTTATTGTGACCCTACGTCTTAGAACAGTTACGTGCATCAAGTTTACTTGCTGGGGATGCCCTGGAACAAGTCAGTCAAGTCCTCGGAATGATCCCCATTTGTACGCGCACCCAACGGTACTTGACCCGCTATTGATGACAGGATAAGCGAGATGGCACCTACGCGGCTTTTGACGCCGCCTTGGGCCGCCTGAAGAGCTCCAAGGACAACTCGGCCTTTACCTCCGCCCTAAAGAAGATCTCCGCCGACCAGAAGGCAGAAACGCAGTACGTGTCGGACTTGATGACGGGGTTGAAGGCACTCTCACCAGAGGTCGCCGAGAAAGTCTCCGAGATGCAGAAGGCCGATAGGTAAGACAGTGCCGCGTTCGACAGCCGTGCGATGCTGGTGCTTCATGTCCCAACCTCTGCTTCCAGGTCTCTTCGCGAGTACCAGGCCAACCAGTCACAATTGGTGGAGAAGTTGGTGTCTGGAAAGATGCCCAAGCATCAGTTCGTCGATCAGGAGAGCGGAATCATTCGAAAGAAAGAGGAGGCGAAAGAAAGGATTGCAGCAATTAGCACAATGCTAAGATCTGTCTGAGTACAAGCCGCGATTTGGTAGGCTGCTTGCTGCTGCGTCTGAGCGTGGTTGCTGTTGAGCGTGCTGTTGGTGTTGACAAGAAATACACGTGAGAGTCGTTCTACGTCTTCAGCCATTTGGTCGTGTGGGAAGTAGAAGTGACCTGAAGTGTCACGGTGAAGATGGCCCAGCCTGAAGGTCCCACGTCACCGCAGCAATCATACTTCTTATACATATCCAACTTGGCCTTACAGTTGCACTCAGTGCCAATCACATTATATAAGCCCCCTTTTTGCACAGTGCCAACATCAATTGAACAGTTGAAACCTGGGCTCGAAGGCTCGCGGGCCAACCCGAACCTGGAATTTCGAGCTCGGGGTCGAGCCCAGCAAAATTTGACTTCGGGCCTACGACCTCGAGCCCAAGTCTTGCTGATCCATAGTCTGCCGTAGTGAGGGGCCGTGAAAAGAGCCGTTGTCAGCCTTGCCGCATCGGAGGAAGTTCGTTATGACGTCGCAGTTCAGGACTTCCAGGTCATTCGAGCCGCACGGCAGAAGATCTTGAAGATGTCGACACGGACGGTTTCGTTGCTCCCGTTGAGCACTTGGAGCTCCGCCCCTACGACGGTTCGTCCCCGATCGAGCACTTCCTGCGCCGGGTTGACTTCGAGCATCGCAACTACCTCTCCAAACTTGCTGGGCTCGGCGCACAGTCCGAGGATGTCAAGCCTCCCGCGGCCTTTGAGGAGGACGCCGCCAATAAGATGTCAATTTGGAATTGACACAGACGGCTCTTCCAAAGACGACCACGGATCCCGTCGGGAACATCCGGAGATCCTAGACCCCCGTATTTCTCGCGCAGGTGATTGACGGCTTCGGGCCCCAAGGCCGATCGCACGGCGGCAGTGACAACAACGTCTTGGAGCGTCGCCCGATGAACTGCCTCAAGACCACGCCTTGGACCATGACTTCGTGACTGAGTGGTGCCTTCGACTTCGAATTCGGTGGGCAAGAATAGTCCGAGATGGTGTCCGAACAGCTTGGAGAGCAGCAAACGAAGAGACAGACCGACAGGAGGTCGGAGTGCTCGTCAGCTCAACCCTTCCGGCCGTTTACCTATCCACACGACACAATCCAAGATCTCCTGATAGCGTCACGAGCAACGCTGAAACTTACGAACTACAGCATAACATGCATCATCGAGCCCGCAGTGTCAAGTGCGTGGACTGCCTCTCGACGATCTTCAGCCTCTAAGACGTGTGCCCAACGGACTTCGGACATGACTATGAAGGTCAGAGAGAGCATTGCCATTGTGCTGATTTGAGTGGCCAATGACGTGTCCGACGACCATTTCAAACTGCGTATGTATCAGAACCTTCTGGCTTGCAGTTATTTGGCTCAGTACTAGCGATTTGAGCTTCCAGATGCGGGCGGACCCTCGCGCTCTCGAGTCCAGCCGCCGGATCTTCTCAAGGCCGAGTGGGACTGAATTCACACGGCCGATGCTGTCCGTGTGGGAGAGGGCCAAGTACAAGACAGACAACGAGATGTCTTGGCCAAGAGCGTCAGTGACGTGCCCCTGAACGCTGTCTTGGACGGAGTAGGGGTCGACATGACGAAAGTCCTCGCCTGTTCCACTGTGATGTGGCGTATGACATCCGTCACATGAGGAACTGCGACCATGTCACCAACTGTCTTTCGTCTGTGAGAGGAGAATGGTTGACCTACACGTCCCTGTCACCGCCGGCCGCCGTCCTCGTGAGACGCGTGTTCGATGGCCGATCAGGGGTGGATAGAAACGTCTTCCCACAAGTCGAGAAGACCCTGCAGATAGGAGAAGAAATAGGAGCCCTGGCCGAGGACCATGACAAGAAGCGAACGAGGGACAACCCCGTCGACGACAACGAAGAGGAGAGACCTGACAAACTTGTCTCCAGTAGTAAAATACACAATGACTAAACAAAAGGTTGCGTACAGGGTGTTTGGGAATTGTTTTCTCACTTCGTCAGGCAGACGCCTCCTCTAGCCGGAGAGGGACGTAAAGTGTGCAAGGACAATAAATATGAGTATTATATAGGGCCTTTAAAAATATGAAACCACCATCGTCAGCCCCTCATACTTACAGGTTACGTCAAGAATTTCATACAAACATCTTCCAGCAAGAGTCACCTTCTCACCCTTCTGATCTCTATGAAGGCCTTCCTGGCCACTCGCAAAGTGCGGCGAAGTCCACGTGGCTGCGCCAGGACCTATCAAGGACAGATGAAAGTTGCTTACTAATCGTATTTGCTCGAATAAAACCCCCGGGGTTGGCAGGTGTCGATGTGCGCTTGGGGGCCCCCGGGACACGCCACTTGCTTGGATCGCGAGACTCAGAGATCGGCACGATCAGAGCAAGCACGCCACTGCATGGCACGCTGTGACAGTACCGGAGGGAGTACCGGACTTGGGAGACCAGAATGGCAGTGCTCAGTCACAGGAGGGCTGAGACGCCTCTTCCGCCGCCAAAATGACGAAGACCAGCCGCAGACAGACACACACTTACATACGGGCCGGTCCTTTTACGTATAGAGAGACTAGAAGACTCGACCCGCCGCGCTGGGTTGGGCTACACCAAGTCAAAAAGCACTCAGTGGGGTGGGGGATGGGGGACAGCGCTGACTCCGACAGCAACTTCGTGGCCGAGTTCGTGAGTGGGGTGGGGGATGGGGGACAGCGCTGACTCCCACAGCAACTTGGTGGCCGGGAAGTGGCCTAAATATTGCAGTACAAATCTGCTAAGCAAAGTCAGTCCGATAAAATTTGCAACTTCTCCCACCCAGCGCAGCAGGTCGAGTCTGCTAGTAAATAATAAATAAGTATTCACATGGTAGAAGCAATGGGCTGGAATCTGCCTAAAAGTGGATGGGCAGAGGAGGTCCGGAGGCCACGGGGTAGTCGAAGTGCTCCTCAGGGTAGTCGCACGTGAGGATCTGTCAGGGTCAGATGGGTTTTGTCTTCATAAACAAACAGTGGAGAGCACTTATTTCACGTCTCTTGCCTGCTCCCTGAAGAATGAGCCGTCTCCACAGAACTGCACCCTGGGGTTGCTGTCCACGCACACGATGTAGGCATTCTTGTCCGTGGGGTCGGGGAACCGGGGGAAGGGGAGGAACCTGCAGTCCAAGGGTCAGTAGCACTTTGTGATCAGTCATGGTCATGTCACTTACCTCCGGGCCACCGCGTTGGGCGGCAGCTCCTTGTTAGTGGGGCACTTGAAGCCCACTACGGACTCGCTCTGGCCCTTGCAGTCGTACACCAGGTCCGGATAGTTGCAATGGTGATTCTCGTAGTCGTAGGCCTGGCCGCGAAGGCATGGCTTCTCGTAGGCTACGCCAGCCGCGCACTAAAAGGTGTTATTGACGTCACAATCGTCACGGTTGTCACCATCACGGTCATCATTTACGATCGTCATGATCACGGCCATCATCATGATCACGGTCATCATTATGATCACGGTCATCATTTACGATCGTCATGATCGCGGTCGTCATTATGATCACGGTCATCATTTACGATCGTCATGATCACGGTCATCATTATGATCATGATCATCCCGATCTATCTCTGCATCGGTTACTTGGAAGAAGGTGGTCTGGCAGCCCTGGCCCACCGGGTACAGTCCATACTGGTAGAGGCATCCGGGCGACGATATCGGCGTGTCGTCGTACTTGCGCTTCCCGCAGTCCACGGCCCAGTTGTAATTGCAGTAGTTGTGGATGTGGCCGTGGCCGTCGTACGCCAGGCCGTTCTCGCACTTCTCCTCAGTCAAGACCCCGTCCTCACACTGTAGAGAGAGGAACAAGATGTCCTAGGTCAGGCAGGCTTGCTCAAGCTACCCTTTGCTCACACCAGCACATTCATGGATGATTCAAGAGTCCTCACTCGTGATAGATCAAGGAGAATTTATTGATGGACGTGGACCTTGTGAGTCCCTCAGCGCCCAAGAGCTTGACGTCATCTGGCAACTTTCGGCTTTTTCCACCAAATGAGTGGCTTGTGAGAGCTAAATAATCAAGAAGCCTCACAGCAATGGGTGCTCACAATAAATAGAAAAGTCACATCTGTGGAGAAGGTAAAACCATTGTAAGTGTATAAAAACAAGGGCAGCCACACTGATGATGTCTGCGTCAAAGTTAAAATAGCACTTAGTCTCCATGACACGTACATAGCTGCATAAACACTCCACCCAGAGGCCGGGCTATAAAGAATGTGTTCGGAGTCGATATTCTCTGCACAATATTTGCCAAGAGACGAACGAAAATCACTGGCAAATGCCAAATTTCCGGCCCAAATCCTCGAGTGATTGCGCCGTGCCAAAGTAAATCACAGCTCGGCTGCTGGAGAGAGACGGAAATGGTCACGCTTTCTGTTGGCAAAGCACTTTTTTGCCTCCTCCAAGCAGCAGTCGTGTCTGTCACGCTTTCTTCCCCGAAATTGGCCAGCATAACTGTCATCATTGGAGGAGAGTTGACAATTTTAGCTTGACTGCAAAGAAAAGTGAGGAATAATCAATGAAAGGAGTGTTTCCTCCAGCTCCACGGTAGAGTTGGGGGGCCAAAAACACTCATCTCGACCACTTTTTCATTTACAACCGCAACATAAACATTTTATACTCTCACTTAGTGGAGCTTCTGCATAAAAATGAGCTCCAAGGCTTGATCCTGACTCTTGCGTATGCAGAACCAAGTTTTTGAGCTCTGGCAAAGCTGCAAATGTGGCATTTTTGGCACCATTTTGGCCAGGAATTGTCTTTGGGCGGCTCACACATTAGCAAAACCCCTCCTCCTCCCGGAGTCACACTGACGTGTTCAGCCCAAGACATCACAACTTCCTTAAAGCCACACGATGTCTATGGGCACCGCTGGAAAGCTTGAGGCTTCAACAAATCAACCTTTACCGACTTTAGATGAGTTTTTAAGGCGACTTGGGTGACTTCACCTTTATGCATTGAAGTAAATAAGTTAAATCGTGTTTGGTATACGGGTCGGTGACTCTTGAACGGTGCGCAGAATTGAGAGATCCCAGGGGAAGTTGGCAATGGAATTGCAAAGTCACTGTTACAGTGGCTGGAAAATGTTGTTTCTCCTCTCTTCAGCAGATATGACATGGGGAAATACTACTAATATACTTCCTTCCACATTTTGCGGAGGCCCTGAAGTGTTGCCATTCATCATTGAAACATTTCGTCACTCTGGGTCTGAGTACAGATTCCTGCTCTGAATGCACAATTCTGTATGGGCCACCCAGTACAGGAGACCAAGCTTGGTCGGGATCTCCAGACAGTGAGTTGTGTCTCCAACATTGTCAAGGTGACTGTGATATAAGTTTTAAGCCATGTCTCGATGTAAAATTAAGTTGTGTCGTCATTTGTCTGCTCCTTCTGCTTTTTGGTCCAAAAGTCCAGGGTTTCCCGAGCATCAGCAAGAGTGGCTTCCCTGACAGCGCCTTGAACTCGGCATTGGCACCAGCCCAACCAAGACATCCTTGCTGTTGCGTACAAGGCTGTCGCAGTCAGACAAGACAGAGGAAGCAGGAAGACAATGCGGTCCTGGTGGCCAAGCAGAAGCAGCAGCAGCAGCAGCAGCAACAGCATCACCCCTGCCACCACCCACCCCTTGGGCCTGCCTGCGACTACAGCATCAGCAAGGATGTTGCCAGCGAGCACCAGGAGGAGCATCTGGTAATTTTCGCAAAGGGTTGCAGCAGCAGCAGCAACAACAACGACGACGTCTTCCAGGGGAGGTAATTTCAACGCACGCCCGGAAATCACACTTCTGGTGTGATACAAATAAGCCTCCAGATCTACATAGAGGCGAAGGACGCGAACAAGAACGACGCGAACGGGTTGCAAGAGGAGGTGGCGGTGGAGGCCAAGGCGAGGCTGGGGAGGATGGCGAGCCAGAAGTCGTTGGATTACATCTTTCTCTCTTGCTCGTCCGTCATTGTGGATCGAGCTGCAAATCGGTCAGGGACTATTTTGTAAAATGTTCTGCTCACACTTAAAGACTCTGACCCCGCTTAATGCGTCACTTTTGGCCTGGAAGACGTGATCTCCACACTTTCGTTGACCTTTTTCCAGCTAAGAATTAGTGACAGCTCAACTCTATGCAGATCCTTGATGAAGTTGGGACCGAGTTGCAGGCGCTCCCCTTGCTCACCTTGTAGAACTGGTCGCAGTACTCCTCGTTGGGGTACGTCTGCACGCCCTTCTTCTCGGGGCAGCCCTGGCCGTGGGCCGCGGACACCACGAGCGTGACAACAGCCAAGAACTGTAGCATTTCTTTAGTCGAGCTTTTTAAGAAGTGTCCTTCTAAACGTCCCGAACGTGACTGACTGAGTAGTTGAGGGCGTCCGGCGGCGGCGGCGGCGGCAGCTTTAGGGGCCGAATGCGTCGGCGCCGCCACCAGGAGGAGGAGGAGGGAGGGCGAGGAAAAAGTTGCGGAGCAACCAAAAACATATCTTTTTAAAAAAAAATTTAAAATCCCTTTTCTTTAAGCCGCGGTTGCACATGATAGATACAGTTTCCACGAACTCGTCACCTTCTGATATATTTATAGCACTAGGCCTAAGGAGGCCCAGTGGAGGTGAGCAGAGCTTGATGAAGACAACTCCTCCGTCGAAAATAGACATGCATGAACGTTTCTTGGCCGTCCGAAACCAAAGATAATGTCTGACAAAAATTCCCTGCTGAGAGAGTTAAAAATCTGACGTTGTAAACGAGCCTTAAGAGTCAAGTCCTGAAAACGGAGCTTGGGTGAGTGAGGTGAACACATCTCTAAGTTGAATGATGAGACGAAATTTCTTGTTCATGATGTCTCCAGCCAGGAATGGGCAACTTTTCCAAGTCGAACATGTTGTCGAGCCTCACAAAAGCCGAGCCGATGGCGAACATGATGGAAATCATCACTAGCATTGACTTTCAAGCTGAAGGAAGGCAAAGCAGGCAAAGCTTCAAGCTTGACCGGGCCTCCAGGATTCTGGTCTAAAGGCCTAGGTCAGCTTGGGCCTGACTTAAGAAAGGATCTTGCAGTCATCAGCTTATATTTCACTCTTGATGATTTTTCCCTCTAAATGGCGAGGAAGCAATCTGTGCCGTCCATCACGCAGCATTGATGGCGATCCAGTCGGTGAAGTAGGAGACCTGCGTGTTCACGCCCGGGTATCCGGGCAGTGCGCACCCGATGGCCCAGGAGACGATTCCGCAGATGGGTCCTCGAATCCCGTCGTTGTCACACGTCACGGGGCCGCCGGAGTCGCCCTGCATGCATAAATGAGAACATACAGATTGTGCAAAGTTAAAAAGCCACTGTCCAGACTGACGTAGCAGTGATCGTGGTTGAATTCGCCCGCGCATATGTTGCTGTCGTACACCTCCAGCGAGTCCTCGGCGTAGGCGATACGGCACTCTGAAAGGTCAACATGGTGTTATTGGCTTCGAGGTCGACGCATTCGTGACCTCAAAGCGGCCTCGATTCAAGGCACTGTTCATAAATCATCACGTTTGGCGTTTAGTCTTTGCCTCCAACGAGAACCTCTGTTACAAGGAATTTGTCTTGTCTTTCAGACAAATACTCAGGCACGGAGGAGGCGGAGACGAAGCTGCCATAACCATGAAGAACTCATTGGTCTGGTCCAAAGTTACGTCAGTGCTGTTGGCCAGAAAGCAGCAGAAATTGGTGATTTTCTCATCAATTTGGCTGGTGGCCACACACTCGTCACCATCAAGGGTGCTGACGGGCCAGAACAGGCCTGTCCCTTAGTCTGTTCACCTATGTCAGACACAATGGGAATGTCCACTCCCATGAGGACGTCTGACCCTGGCCCGGTCATGGTGGTGGTGCCCCACCCGGACACGTACGCCCTGTCGCTTTGGGGCTCGGCCAAGTACGTGGGCATATCCACCGGGTGCACGTCGCTGAAAAGTATCAATGGCTTTTATGAGTTAACAGTGAGTTCTCAGCACAGGCCGGAAAATGGATCAGTCAATTCAACCTTGCACATCGTATTGGTGTCACTTCCAACTTGTCTCTTGCCTCCACCTGGAGTTGGTCTCATTTCTCAGAGTGAGAAGAAGCCAACAACGGATTAGGTAGAATGGACTAGGAGATCGATTTGGCACTGCCAGACTTCCAAAGGGACGGTTTGGCAGCACTGCCAGACTTCCAAGGGGACGGTTTGGCAGCACTGCCTCCACCTCAACCCCATTCAAGCAGCTAAACTATGGTATGGATCAGCACCAACCAAGAAGACGATGCACAAAGTTGATGCTCTCATTGAGTAAGATTGTCTCTTACGAGCCAAAATCGAATCTTTCCTGGAGCTTGAGCAGGCAGATGTCGTTCTCCAGGTCTCGGGAATTATAGTCGTTGTGTATGATGATCTGCGACAAATCCCTTCGCTGGAGGCAGACAAGGAAGCAAAGAAACCGAATTTTGAGTCATAGTCGGTACAGAACGCGCGGATCCCCACCTGTTCCGTCGCTTCGGGCACGCGGAGGTCGTGCTCGCCGGCCACGGCCCTGAACTCGGAAGGATTCTTGCCGTCGCAACAGTGGGCGGCGGTGATGACCGTCTCCTGGAAGAGCACGAGGAGTCAATTTTCAATTTGACCCAAGGACCTTCAATACATTCAAACCTCAGAACTTCGTTCCTGGAGGCTGTTTGACCTTAAAAAAGTTCTGCTCGTCATCAGTGAGATAAAGCGAATTAATGCCTGATCAGAAATGACGACAAAGAGATCTCGGCCATCCCCAAAACTGGCAAGCAAGATTTGATTTCTCCAGGGAAATATGGAGAAGACAAGGGTATGTATAGAAGGGTGTATCTGGCTTACAGCTGTCAGATAAACTTTGTGAAAATTATTAGCCTTGATAGCCCTGCTTGGCCGACTCTCGTGGGTGCTTGACTGAATCCAGAACCTCTCCGGATTCCATCGGGTCTGAAAAGTCCCTCACCCGGAGTTGAATGGGATGCGAGCACTAACAAAAACACCATTTCTGGAGTTGAACCGAGTTCTCTTTGCTTGTAAAAGGGTCCATGAGAAGTACAATGGCGAGCTCATCCCCGTGACAGGAGTGACGTAAGAGACCCTTTGCCCGTTGATGTAATTGCAAAAGCTGCGTGATCGTTGGGATCCCCAAGTTGTACGAGTTCTGAGGCTTCACTGGCGATTCTCGTCATAAGAACAATCGCCATCACTGAGTGAAATTTCGGTCAGCAGCAAAGTATTCTTATATCGAGTCTATATGGTGATCAACATATATATCAGGAAATGTGGTAGTGAAGACCTCCGACTGCTGGGAGATTAAGAGCGCGGTCTGAGAGTAGAATAGTATGATGGTCTGGCTTGTTTTTACGTGATCATAGATTGATCCTCCGCAGAAGTGGAAGTCGTCGTCAGAGTACTGCAGCGACACGATGTAGGGGATGGCGTTGGGGGCCAGCTCCACGCCGCCGATGATCTTGTCGCCATCGCTGGAAATGTGGCAGAGTGAAGAAGCGAGCGGCAGCAGTGAGTCAGGTTTCTTACTTGGTCGCCTGGGAAAAGGCTGGTGAGACCAGAGCACAGAGCACAATGAACAGGATCATGGCGGACTCCGTGTGCGCTCTCCAGATAGACCCAATGTAGTCTGGAGCCGTTGTCAGGAGTAGCATTCTTTATCAATAGTTCTCCCTAAAATCTAATGTTTGCGCGACAATTTAGGTTATCTCAAGACAAATGAACGCGGATGATCGACCCACAAGGTACCATCGTGGACTCCACGTGCGCTGACTCAAGATGGATCCCATGGAGTCTGGAGCCGTCATCTGGAGCAGCCTTTTTATATCTATAATGCTTCTAGAATATAATTTGACCAACAATTGGGATCATCTCAAGGCTAATCAACCGGATCTTTGCCACATCATTGCCAAAGAACCGTAAATAGAACAACGTTATTTTGGATCTCGATGACGTTGGACATTGGACCCGGGTGTTCATGAAATAGAAAATGTTGAGTTATCAATTTTCTACATATTTGGAAAAGGAATTTTTTGGCTAAAGTCAACAGCAGAAGAATCACGTAATGAAGAATGAGCTCTGAAGGTCATCATCACGTGCACCACAGCTCGCGAGAGTCAAGACGTCTGGGTTGCTCAACATCAACGTGAGCACGATCCACAAGACCTCGAAGGCCCACAAGGTAGTCTTTTACAAGAAGGAATAAAAGTGAGAAGTTTGGTGGGGTAAAAACAGCAGCAACTTGAGCAGGTCTCGCAAGGCCAACATCAGCAAAAAATGGGGAAAAAGTTCCGTATATCATAGAACAAACTCTGCTCTTCCATTTTTTGTACGTATTATCCATGTGCAGCATTGTCAAGATTCTCCTCAGGAGCATCATTTACAGTAGGTTCCCGTATGAATCTCCAACATGTTCCTCTTTTATCTGAAGTCTATCTTTACTATTATAGTGGGTCAACTAAAGCCAGCACTATGACCATGCCTGAAACCACAGATGCAGCCCTGATTGATCTGGCTAAAGTTGGGCATATCGTCGGTTCACCCAGTATCTCAAGACTAATGAACCGGACCATTGCCCTACAGTATGTTCAAAATTTCCAGTGGCAGCTTTTCCCCAAGAGACTGGAACAGATTATTAGATAATATCCACTGCAACCAGTCTATTCAATCTGGCTATGAAGCAACCAAACCGTATGAAGCAAACAAACTGTCCCAGAGTTGTGTAAGCCAACCCTCGACCCAATCTTGAGCAATGCATCACAATGGGTAGCGGCGGTGCAATCTCGCTCTATATGAATCGACAGGTCCTTGTGTCCTTGTGTCTGTCCGCGGCTGATCCCCTTCTGAGGCCGTTTTTCGCGGCCGATTTCAACTTTTTCCGCGGCCGATTTCCCCCTTTCACGGTCGATTTTCGCAATTTTGAGTTCCGGCAGTTATGCGGCTGATTTCCAGGTTTTGCGCGGCTGATTTCCGACTTTTGCACAGTGCTCTGTGTGTGTGTGTGTGTGTGTGTGTGTGTGTGTGTGTGTGTGTGTGTGTGTGTGTGACACACAGACTGTGTGTCCACCTTTAGCGCAGCAGACAGACAGACAGACAGACAGACAGACAGACAGACAGACAGACAGACAGACAGACAGACAGACAGACAGACAGACAGACAGACAGACAGACAGACAGACAGACA
>JAAUXU010065908.1_pt1 | contig 28101 bp, 21 predicted proteins | sample 7278151 | NCBI WGS metagenome assembly JAAUXU01 (sample SAMN14350113, study PRJNA611818) | marine sediment metagenome | isolation source: surface marine sediment (1.8m) | place: French Polynesia: Moorea | collected 2018-08
AGGGCTGCACGCTCTCCAAGGGCTGCACGCTCTCCAAGGGCTGCACGCTCTCCAAGGGCTGCACGCTCTCCAAGGGCTGCACGCTCTCCAAGGGCTGCACGCTCTCCAAGCGCCCCACGCTGTCCAAGCGCCCCGTGGTGTCCACTAATATTCGTGCCCGCTGGCATGCAACCACGTAATTCAAATCTAATGTTTCAAGCACAAGGGCCGTATGTACGTGTGTTAGTTTGTGTCTGTCTGTCCGTCTGTCCAGCTTTTCCGCGAGGGCCGTGCGCGAGGTGTGCATAAAGGGCCAGTTTCTCGAGCGCGAGGGCCGTGAAGCGCGTGGTGAGCGGGGAGCGCGTGGTGGGCGGTGCAGACGGACAGACGGACGGACGCGCACACGTCCTTGCTGCATATTTTTGCCACTCTTCCTATCCAGAGCATGGGTAGCGCGTAAGCGCTAGTTATATACATTAGGCTAGACCTATTTTGCTTATCTCTTTCTGCTTTGCGCAGGAAGAGATAAAGAAATATATATAGATGGTGCAAGACTCCATTTGAATCCATTGCAGTCAATGGTATGATGAAATAGTCATTGCCTGGGTCCCCCCCTCCTCTGGCTGGATTCAATACTAAAGCTCTTCTTTGACAATACAGTTATGTAAGACTGACATGGAAAGATGACATCTTCTCTAGTTAGAGTAAGGTAAGAAGATAACCTCAGATGCATAGGGATATATTCCAAATTTCTTATTTTTTGGTCTAACGTCAGCCGAATACACGTATGCGAGAACTGCACTCGCATTAACCCCTACAGAGAGTGAAAACGACGTCACCGTGACGCTTGCTTGAAGTTTGGCTGGATGCCACCTATACATTGGGTGGAGTCGCCTGAACAGTACATGCAGATGGCCGAAATTGCGTTGGGTCGTTTTTAAAGATGTTGCTAGGATGAGTGAAGAGTAAAAGGTGGCCTTGCTATCAGATTCTACCGAGTTATCCAGGGACTACCAACAGGGTGGATAGCAAATTGTTCCCACATGCTGTTACGACCTGCATTTCTAAAAACTGCAGATGGGACATGGTAAACACACCATGCGGTGAATACCGAGACAATGCTTCGCAGCCATTGCATCAAAAGAGACAGAAGCATCCTTGTAATATCGCACTTTGTTAGCTTAAATTGGCCTCGCCAACCGGTCCAAAGTCTGTTTCATTGTTTGTCTGCATGTCTACTACATGATCCGGTCGTGGTGCAGCATCAGGATTGCTCATGGTCATAAAGTTACGAGCTAAAAAAAAAATTGTTGATTTAAGGGTGCGATCAAAATCACACCTGCTGTGACTACAACACTTCAGTTTTTGCACTGAAATTGAGGGTGTTCGACTTGGAATACGACAAAGCCCAACAAAAAGCATTTTGAGACCCTGCACGTCCTGCTGCGGAGATGGTCAATCAGTCCTGTATTTTGGCCACAATCAGTAGTCACAATCAATCTTAGCCAATCATGGTCCAATGAGGCAGATGTCCTACTACTTTGGTCGTACTGCAGTCGTGCACTTCGACCAGTCAATCATATTGGGAGCAGAGGAAGTTCCATGGAAAAAGGAGGAAGTGCAAAAATGCAAGGGGTCAGAAGCTGAACCTTAAAAACCCTGATATTCACCACCGAAAAGAATTTTCACATTGGACTTACATGAGTGCTGCTATGAGCTGATCGAAAAAGATTTATTGCATCATGGAGAGCATTGTTGAAGTGTCTTTTCCCACTAGAAATCGAGGTAGCCAAGACACACTTCTTAGGGGGTGGGGAGCAAAAACAACATATTTTGCCGCTCCGGAATGAACAGATCGTCTGAGACATTGCAAAGTGGCAACACTGCTCTTCAGCCTGTCACACTGAAGCTAAATTTGTTGCCGCCAGGTTTACCTGGTGACTATGCTATCGAAACCCGCGACATGAAAATGAGAAACCCCCAGGCTAAAGCCTCGGTTACCTCACGCCGACTCTACGTTACAAGGCGGAAAGTTGTAGAGATTTGTATATTCTGTAATCTACCTTGGAATATTATAGAGAAAATGGAAAACCCATCAGTTGAATATGTGGAACCCTCTTATGTAAAATATACATACATGCACGTAATAGATTAGGTCAAAAAAAGAAGATTTGGGAATTTGACAAGGGGCAAGTTTGTCACCTATTGCCAAATGGTGAGGATGTAGTCAAATGGTTTCCCAGCAATCCTTTTTTTGGACCATGGCAATAAGGTTTTACTACATAACCAGGTGCTCAGATTTTGAAAGCCCTGTAACAAAGCTGCCAGCACTTTGTTTTTAGTTCCATTTGACTGCAGTGCTTCAGTTTTGCATCTAGAAAGTAACTGAGCAGGTCCACATCAGATTTGTGATGTTGACCTAACGTATGTTGATCTAACATCCTTACGTACTGTGACTAAAATACTTTGAAGGCAGAGAGGGGACCCAAAACGTCATTATTTTTTCATTCCACTTGATTAGAAGGTCTTCAAGTGAATTCTTGCGACAAATCCAGGACGCCGCAAGAAATTGACCTAGCCTCATACTTATGTAATACATCATGCTGACAAGTTTTGACCAATTATAACTGTCAGGGCTATTTGCCTTTTCCCTAAGCACATGGCACAAGTCATGTGTCCACGATGGAAAGAGTCTTTAATTGCATAATCATGCGTCGTTTGTGCTCCTCAATTCCGTGAAAGTTTAACCGCGCCCTTAAGGCAAACTTCGTCATATTGTCCTTGGCGTCTGTCCTCGCTTGCGTGCGGAGAGTCAAGCATTTGTACTATATAAGAGTACAAAAGCTACGAAAAAGTATGGGTAGTAACGTCACCGTGACGTTTTTGAAGCTTGGCTGGATGCCACATATGCGTACAGGGTGTCCTATGCAAATCTAGTCGGAGTTCGTCGCGTTGACAACTTTTCTGATGTTCTGCAATGTTTGTTTTAGCCGATGGAACACTTTTGTCTGGATTTGTCTGGGGCACCCTGTACACGTACAGGTAGGAAGAAAGAAAGACGCAAAACAGATGGAGGAGAAGAAAAGAAAGTATATAAGGCACACGTGACTCTTTGGAGGAGAAGAATTTGCTGCATATGGCACGATTACTATTACATTGAGTAAGTTTAATCTCTTTTCTTCGTGATTATGCTGTTAGACTATTCTTATGAACTTTATAAGGCTTGTTCGTCGTCTCCACGATTAGGAGGCAGTGCGCAGACAATGTCTACAGAGTGAGCTAGATTTACGGACTGTCCTTTATATCGTCACACGTGCTCACGCCATTGGCGTGACCACAAGAGGCGGTGAGGGGCTATAATAAGTCATTCTAAGTATATATTCCGCTGAAGGCAATTGCCACTTCACAGATCAGAAAATACAATGTGGAAGTAATGTTAGGCTGGATCTTCTCAGGTTACGTCGAGTTAAATACGGTGAGGGGGGGGGGGCAGCACGTTTATCTCCCGATGTGGTAAGTGGCAACCCCGGAAATCGTTGAGGTCGTCTTTGCTCCGGCTCCCGTACAACATTCCAACCCTTTTTAAAACCTCAAGTCTGCACCAGTCCTTACCTATTTCTGACAGCCGCCTGCCCAGAAAACATAGCTATGAGCAGACACGTCTGGTAGGTGTCCTCGTCGCCGACCACCAAGCGCCCGAGGGTGTCCACCAGACTGGTGTAGCGACTCAGGCGATCGTAATCATCAAAGAGGCGAGTCTGCTTCTGAATCTTGCGCATGCGTAGTTTCTCCAGGCGCCCAAGGTCAACCAGGCCGGCGAACTTGGTCCTGTCGTTGGCATAACCTTCATGATCATAGTCACAGTGTCGGAAGAGCTGAGCTTACTTGACTGTGAGGTCGTCATCGGAGTTGTCCTCCAGTAAGTAGCGGAGCTGACTGCATCCTGAGGGAAGATTGCACAACCGAGCCACTGAGAGAGCAACAGCTTTGTACGTGTTGGCACGGAGTAAACAGTTCTGGAACACCGATAGAGGCAAGTCATCAGGGGTGAGTTTGAGCAGGTCAGAAATGACAGTATATGTGTGGAAACAGCTGACCACATTTCCATTTTCTATTGCTTGGTTGCTATGAGTCATATCGACGAATCTCTTTTATCATTGTGGAGAGCGAATTCAGGATTTTATTTTATAGAGATGCATTGCTAGTTTTGCTACAATAGTTTGCGAGATCACACAGCTCAACATGATGATGTTTTATCACGATGACCGACAGCTTTTTTTTAAATGCATCCTTGACCCTCTCCGGGGTTGCTACAGGAATTGCACGAGTTTAATCGACAATTTTCTGTTTCAATCCCTCCAAATCTGTGACCAAGAGGTCACCGATGAGGTGCTCGCTTGTCGGTGTCTCGGCCGCTTGGTGGCGCTAACTCCCAGCAGACGGGGACACTTCTGTATGTGGCATCTTGACACGCGGACAAAACGGTCATAGTTTTTGTACTGCACAGCAGTTTAGCATAGTCATTGAACGACCAGCAACTGGCGTCATTTGCCAAAACATTCAAACGAGCGCTCACCATTTTCTCGCGGAGGAACGAAATAGTGATGGAATCGAGCCAAGTTCGAGCCTGCAGGCTCGAGCTTCGAGTATGGATCGATTACACCAGATCGTCCAGTCTAGATGGATGGATTCCTTGGCTAGACATGAAGGACGAACGCCAGAACGAAGAACAGACGCGCCGGAACGTGAGGTCTTTCGTGCTCAGCGTGTCTGAAGGTGCCATGTTCGGCGGGGTGCGTCCCCCCCCCATGCGTATGATGTGCAATGGATTCTCGATTCAACAATATCCGCTTTAAAGATAATCTTAAGGAAAGCCAAATGTCTTACTCAGAAGAGCTTAACTTAACGATATGTTCCGATTTGGTGACTTGACCATACATTTTTGATCTCGAGCACTACGAAGAAGTGCCCGCAAGCTGTGTCTGATCGCCGTTGCCGCTTGTGGAGCGTCCCTGTGGCTGCACTGGCCGAGGAGGACGCGGAAGAGCCGCCTGTCGAGCGTGGGCAGAAGGAATGTCCACGACTGCTTGTTGGCCTTGAACACTCTCCACAACTTCTGCCACCAAAGGGATTTCCCGGAGAAAATCCATGACGCTTTACAAATGACGGAGAAGACGAGCCTTGTTGAGGCCAGAGAAGCATCTAAAGTGCCGTCACATCACAGCCTTTTCTACGCAATAGTAGGTAAGAATATATTTACGTGAGCAAATACAGTGCAACTTCATTTCACGATTAACTTGGCCTTTTTTGTTTTGGAAGATACCGATGATGGGCTTGCGTTAACGACATCCTCGATTTAATGATGTTCCTCATTTAACAGTAGCTTTTAGGCTGACGGACCCATCGGCTCAAGCGAGAATCCACTTTTTTCTCCAACACTCGGTTTCAAGTTGTCATATTTGGCTAAGGTGTGCGCTTTAGTGTTTTGTGCCCACCCTGTAGGTGCACCCGATGGGATCTTGCTGACTTTGGTAGCTTAGATGAATGTTTTAACGGGTGAGTAAGAAAATTTAATTACCCCTCTTGTGTTGCGAAATGCCCGAGCACAAAGGAAGAAGTCGCGTGCACAAAAAATTAGAAGCATCATTGCGAAATGGCAATACGAAGGTATGAAACGTGACCCTAAGAGAACTTGCGATCGTCGCAAATCGTTTTGGAAATCGTTAAATCAAGACTTGACTGTATATTAATTGCTCGATCTGGTTCTTCCGCGGCAAAACCACTTTTGCACCTACTCTAAATCAGCACAATGGAAGTTATTAGGATTAAAGTGGTTATTCCGTAACTCGAGGGGGTTGGGAGACAAAACGAGTCAGGATAAAGTCATGCAAATGAAAGAGACCGGATGGAAAACTATACAAACACCAACTTGTCTACAATGTGAATCCAGGCAAATTTGCGACAAATTCTCGTTCAGGCCTCCTCACAACATTGACTAAAATTTACAAGTCCACATTTCCTAAGTTAAAAAAAACACTTGGCAACACTGCCATAGCTCTTGTCATGCTGGTTTGGAAGGTCGAGTGATGAAAAGTCAAGCAATGCTGAAATCAATTTTACACCCTTAAGGGCCATCCTGAGGTCCCTCCTACCCCGGGCCGTCAAAGCCCTCTAGGGCGATCAGGACAGCAAGTGAGAGATTCTCATCATATGCATGATCAGGCAAATTGTAAGTTGACACCAAATTGCTGCTTTACTTCGGAATTTTTTTGTGCGGAGGGGAAATATTCAAGGACAGTATGATTTGTTGTTTCTGAATTCTGAGAAACAGTGATAATATAGTAATTAACACGAAATTACTGCTGAAATCACTACATGTCCTGAGAAAACCGACAGTATTGTACAGTGAAGTTCCTTTAATGCGTCACTGTTGGGACCAGGCAATTTTGATCCCTTTCGTAGTGTGACCTTGTGAGCAATGATGGTAACTTGGAGGCAAATTCGGGTTGTTTGACGCAATAAGCGGCTGGACGCATTTACGGGAGTTGACTGCATTATATATGTAGATTTATATCTGTATATCACACACTTATGTAGAACTAGCGCTACTACCCAGAGAACTACTTCTCTGGGTAGGGAGAATGGCAAAAATAAAGAGCGAATGTGTGGTCCGTCTGTCTGTTCGTCTGCGTCTCCCATCCCGCGCTCCCCGCTCACCACGCACTTCGCGGCCCTCGCGCTCGACAAGCTGGCCAAATTGTAGCCCAGCTAGCCTTACTCAGTCTGCTCGCCGCCTGCATGAATGTTTCTCGACGTACTAAATAACTTGTAAAATGTCATGAACTTCGCGTCGAACTACAAGTTGCCTGCCAGTGATGTACAAGCTTTTCCCCGTTTTCACTAACACTTCGCCCTGTCCTCCATGGATGTTGACCTCGGGCCTCCACACCCGGACAGTCTAAGGCCTCGGACAGGTCAAATCGCCTCAGTCAAAACAGGAAGACATCGTGGTTCAGGACGACGAGACAATATTTTGGTACAATCTTCCCCGAATAAAGTCATCAAGTCGGGACCCAAGTTTTTGATGACTAGAACCGACATATTCTTATAGTGGTGCGAGGAAAAACTTTACTCATACCTGTTAAAAGTCTAAAAGAAGGACCACAGGCGTTTAACTAAACCCCTTCGGTACGAAAACTCATGTACTTTTGAAGGCATTCCTCTCTCAGTTCAGACTTTGGAATGAAAGCAAAATGATGGCTTTGTACGTAGAGTCTCTAACGAGTCGAAATTAAAAGTACCCACAAAAATCCTGACAAAAACACGTAGTAATTTTAATTTTCTGCAGTAACTTGATGACTCTGGGTGGGGTTTCAATGACTTTTCCCGATAAAAATGCCTCCATTTTTTGAAGGAAGAAGTGGGACCAGGAAGAGTGATGAGTGTAACCGTATTACGACTATAACCGGAGGCTACTGTTTAACGTACGGTCCTTTTTGTGAACCAATCTACCCCAGCACCTTGAAGAGGAGCAGACGACATCGCCACCTTCGTTTCTTTGCACTGCATTTTTTTTACTCAGAAAGGTCAGGGCGGCCGGGCAGCGGGGCAGTCGGCCAAATCCGGCTGAGTTCAAGGCAATATGCAGTCAAGTATTGATACGTTCATCACCGGATATAACCGGATACGAGCGTCCGACGCTTATGTGGATCAACTCTCTAGAGGGCAAAACAAGCGCCCTTTTCACACTTTTATGCATCAACAATACCAGCACCAATGCTTATGTGCATTAACAGTTAAGCCAGGTTGGGTGCAACTCCAAGGTCGTTGTTGCATCAGTCGCAGCAACAACTTTCACAGGTAATCTTTCTCCTTTAGCTGAATGACCCGGCACGGCTGCTGTGACAAGTGAGCGATCACGGCAGGGTTTCCAACCTAACCTAACACCTAACCCAACTTCATCTGACCTAATCCAACCTGGAGAGGAGAGAGGTTGGGTATACGCAGCACCTTCAGTACACAGCAGCCGTGCCGCGTCAGTTTGCTAAAGTAACAGATAGCCTTCACTCAGGTGTCCGTTTCTTTGACATCAAAAATGTCCTCAAGATGTACTGATTATATACGTGCATCTGAGCAAGTAGCACTGAACACACGATTTTTGAATTTTGAAGCTCGAGAGCACTGACCAGGGCTGGATGGGGGGACTCGAGGGCTGACAAACTTTGGGTAGACTGATTTTTGGGTGTGTGCTGCCACAGTCACAGTAAGGAAAATGTTTTGTTTTGGATATGTGCCGGACAAGCGTGGGGTAGAACATTTTTTTAGGCTCGTCTTCATGCTATATTCGTTGTCGTACTCAATTTGAGACCATCCTAGCAAAGTGGAATGGAGAAATTATCATTGTTTGGCTCCCCTCTTGCTTGGCTGTATTGCCTAGTCAAGCTCTTCTTTGGCAATTCAGTTATGCTGCACCGAACTGTTCATGAGAGCGGAGGTCAAAAAGATTTTATTTGTCAAAAACTATTTGACTCAGTCATCGTGATTTGGCATTAGGTAACACCACTAAGATGCACTCAGGCATATTCGAAATTTTCAGTTTTCAGTTTTTCTAGTCCGGCCTAATGAACGTGAACAGGGTCATGGGGTAACAGCACTTGGAATTTAATCGCTGATTCAATCCTGGGAGTGGGTAATTGATGATTAATTTTGAGAAATGATCAATGAACCATACGCCAGCACTATTTGCATAGCTTGCAGCCAGCTTTAGCCTGCCTCAGGTGGAGGACACGTGGAGCTTGCTCGACGATCACGCGGACGACCGCTTCATACAACTCCTTAAGAACGCGTGACTTTGAAGTCTCCCCTACCCTCATGTTGGTGCAGTTCCTCATATGGATTCGCCGCCAGTCACTTTCTTTTTAGCTTCCACTGAGGCTGAAGGTGGGGCACCCTGTATATTAGGCTAGGTCAAGAGGTTCATGGTTGGTTCACTTATTTGGCACTTCATAACTGAGGGGAAGATGGAGTCAAAGACTTTCAAAGAAAGTTTCCCCACAAGTGTTTCAACTTTACTACGCTGGCTCCAACAGCACGACCCAGACAAATAACTATGAAAATGCTATTTTCATCATCATCCTCACTGCATAATTATCACAGTGCATCCAGCGTAATACAGAGACAAACACCTATGTGAGTTTAGGCCTATTTCCCTTCTTATGCTCATTGAACTGCATGCTCCACTTGTCCACGAGAAGTCCACGCTTTTGACCCAGGCCAATCTACCTATAACGGTCGACGTTGTTTCATAACTCAGCAATCATACGAGGCTGATAAGGCGGAACTTTGAACAACAAGTACGAGCACCTCTCGGCTTGGACATTATTTCTTGGGGTTTGTTTTCATCAGTACGTTAGTCGTCACTGCTCCCTCACTCTTCGACTGTGCAGGGTGTGTCAAAAATTTCTTCTACTATCTATGGAACCAGGAGTTCACACCAAATGAGGCTGCACGTAACATTGGAAGCGTGACGAAACGTGGAAAACTCTTTCCAAACACCCTGTGCTCTCTGTACTCCTGCACGATCATCACTCGCGAGACAGATAAGTATGCGTGAAGCAAATCAATGAGTCCGTACTTGATCGTACTTGCTAGCCAGGGACATCGATAATATAACTTTTTTTTTTAACTTGGCAACTCCGAGTGTGGAAAGGAAGGCTGTCAGCACGTACCTGTTCTTCTGCGTCGAGAGCTTTGAACTCTTCTAGCGCTGCCACTCCTCTCTGAAACTTCTCGGCCGACTTGTTCATCAGCTGCGGCACGAACCTCTTGCTCACGGGTGTGTCGAACGTGTACATGATGAACTCACGGAAGAACTCCTCGCCGTACGAGGGGCCGTCGGAACAGGCAATGCGGAAGCGACTGACCTGCAAGCAAGCAAAAACCAAATGATGACATGCGTTCCCTTAGAGGAGTCCATCTTGCTGAGATAAAGAATAAAACACTTATAAACTGATTTTATGCGAAATTCGAGACATGCAAACAAATGTAAGTAGCAAATACCTGTACAGGGGGCCTATGGAGATTTGCAATTCATTCTGTAGGGTAGAAAACATGTTGCGTATCCAATTTGGCCAACCTGTAGCATTACTACTTCTGCAGGAAGGAAGGAGGTTCCTTCACTTACCTGGTCGCTCAGCAAGAGATCTTCCAAGTTCAGGAGGTCCACTCCAAAGGGCACAGGGGTGGAAATATCACTGCCATCTCCAGACAATTCGTCCCCTCCTCCTCGCCCATGGATGATGGTCTGCCAGCTATCGTCCTCCTCCGGTGAAAACAACTTCTCGTCGTTCTCGTCGACGTAGTGGTAGTTGTTGCCCGTCATACGGTCGTCGTTACTGTCGCCGCCGAGGCAGTTGCTCTTGCCGCCGATCACGACGTCTTCTAAGCTGCTGTTGCTGCCAACGCTGTCGGAGGTGCTGATGTGATCGGGTCGGCTCAAGAGGAACTCGTTAAGGAATCTCATCTCTTCACTCTCTTTGTCCGAATTATCGGGTGCCAAGGTGACGTCGTGGTCCTTGACCGAGGAGGAGCTGTTGGACGTCGATGCGTTGGGGAGGCGGCCGGTCGTGAAGTATAGATGATTGCCCAAGTGATTTTGGGCATGTTGTTCCAAGTACACTTTCCTTGGCGCGTTCTTGGGCTTGTGAGTCTGCTCCGTGGAAGTGGGCAGGAACAGCTGAGGATCTTTCTTTTCTTTTTCATCCTGGATCTTGGACGGATCGATGAACGTGATCGTGAACTGCAAGGAGCTCGGTGCCCAAGGAGGTTCTTTCGACACCTCCACGAAAGCTTTCTCCAGTACTGCGCCGCCAACGCCGTCAATGCCGGCGACGCCCCCGACTCCATTGACACCCCTGACGCCGTCGACGCTATCGCCGACGTCAACACCACCTTTCAAGTCATATCTTCCGACATTCATGTTGCTGGATCTCAACGACTTGGTGCGCCGCCTCTTGTTAGGCTCGGCCGCCACGGCCACCAAGCCGCCGCTGCAGTCCTGATGGCTGCCCGTGGCCACGTTTCTGAACCTGGCACGCTTTTGCTCGTCGCTCATGACGAACTCGGGGCGCATCCCGGCGGCGAGGCAGCGGTCGTAACGGCATCGCTGACACGAGCGGCGGGTCTTGACGGTGATGGCGCAACTTCCGACGACGCCATCACCGTCGCCCAGGCCGCCGTCGGCTGCGCCTCTCTTGCAAGTGAAGGCCGGCGTCTTTGTCTTCTGGTGGGCTCGCCTGAAGAACGCCCTGCAGCTGTAGCACGCCTTGGCGCCGTAGTTCAGGTACGGCTGCTCGCTGACCTCGCCGCACACTGGGCATTCGATCACGTTATTGCGAGCGTTAACATGAGCCGTATGAATGATCATTGTCGATAGCTTCACTCACCTAGCACAGGACTTTATTGGCATATGGGTATGCATACATATGTTTGACCCCACAAACACATCGGGCGCATCACAAAACTTAGCACATTTTTAACTTCACCAGGGGCACAAACTCCGGCAACTCTCTCTAAGCACCTGTGCACGATGTGACGTCAAAGAGGTGGACGTCGTTGAGGGAGATAACGCACATCGTCGATTAGACCGACTCGTCGTTGAAGTGCACAGAAACGTTTGCGTTCTCAGCTCAGACTCTGTGGACAAAATGAACGAGCAACACTGAGGGAGTCACAGACAAAGCAACACACTTGTTGTCAAACCTGATTTTCGAACAGCGCGAGCGCACGCAAAATTTTCTTTTGCAGCGCGCGCGCGCCTGCGTTTGTGTCGTTGTCGCGTGACTTTCTTGTTATCTCACACACACTCATCAAAAAAACGCGCGTGCGCGACCGCCACCGCGGGCGGGGTCGTAGACGCGCAAGCATCACAGCAGGGGTGGGACGTGGGTGAAGTTGACGGCCACCCCGATGCTGGCCCAGGACACCGTTTGGAAGGTGGCGAAAAAACTTGCTTTCTGCTGCTCTTTGTAGACAGTCATGCTCTTCTCATGTCTCGATATTGGCTCCAATCTCCACGTTACTCGCTCGTATCTTTCGACCCTGCTGTACTAGGATTGGTATGCTTGTGCCAGAAGTCAAGTCTGGCCAAGTCAGGTGTCTGACCGAGAAAGTATAGTAAGTCAAGCAAGAATCGTTGGGCAGCAGCGAAAATGTCACTTTTATTGTACTGAATCAGTGATGGCTCCACTGGATCTCGACAGTACCTTGCGTTTTTTTAAGTAACCCCCCCCCCTTTTTCTACTTCTAATGTCTGTGATGACTATTTCTAGACAGTCAAGAAACCCCTTCTTCCCCCACTGCAGATTTGGCAACTCCGATCGATCCAGTGAGGTACGAAGAGTACGAACTAAATTTATATACATACATGTAGGTGATCGTGGACGTTTGTGAGTGATAGCGCACGTGGAGCCTCGCTCGTGTTTTCAGCGCTGCATAAGTGAAACCGTCAAAAGAAGCGAGCTTGCTCAGCAAATCTGTAAAGGCCATGTTTTGCACGGAGACAGAGAAGGTATCAGAAATAGACCTTTTTCTTCGTCTGTTGCATCGCTGAGTCCGTGGTCGAGTATCTGCCAAGCATTCACAAGCATCGGGAGGAGGGGTTGGCATCCGAGGCTGGTAGTTCAGCCTCAGGTGCAAGGATGCTGAACACTTGCTGGTCTGAGCAATGTGGAGAGAAGACTGCCGTGCACTTTGGCCGGATTGAATGACCGGTCCATTCCAGTGGAGGACATTGAGACGTCCTTCATTCTCACCAAGGTTACAGTGGAGGAGACATCGAGCATGACAGAGTTGTAAACAATGTATCGCTTTCTTTGCGAAATATGAACCCTGCTTAGGGCCTGCAATTTTAGAGCTCCGCAGCCAGGTTGGGGACGAAAGTCAGCATTAAACCAACTTGCACACATCCTGTCAAGTGTCTTAATTTCTCCAGGTACCAGATGAGTGCCATAAACAAGACAGGACAGCACCAGGTGCTAAATGCAAATCTGGTGTGTTACTGTGATTTCCGCAGCAGCAATGTCAGCACGCACAGCAAGTTGAACCGTGTAATTAACATTCAAATAATATTCATTAAAGCTTCAGACTCCTACGGCTGAAAAGAGAAAAGTGTTGAGTGGAGTTTTTAACGGTTTTTTTTTCCCTGATGGCATTTGTTATGCTCCGAACTTTGTCATAATCCATGATCTCGGTCATGAGCTGCAGCAAGTGAAAGTTGCACCAAATTGGTTGAAACAGATGGTCCGGCCTGAGGGTCCGGGCTGAATACAAAACTTCTAGCATTGCGCGTCACTGAGCCTTGGCTGTGCTCCACCTGCAGCGCATAACAATCTATGACAGTACGAATTGGCCCGCTGACGAAACTCGCACGAGTCTTTCCCCCTCGGCGCTGTTGCCGTACAAAATTGCGTCTCATGCAAGGAAGAAACCCTCGACTTTGTTTTGGATGCGCTCCAGAGCTGAGATTGTTTTGACCACTTCTTGCGTCGTCTCCATTAACAACAACAACTAAAAAGATCTCCCTGCCTTGGCGAGGTCGGTGCGCGTGCAATGTTGTCAAACCGGATTTGTGATCGGCCGAGCCCCCACAAGTTTTGTGGTGCGAGAGAAAAAAACTGAAATTCCTTCTTTTCCACACCCATCCAGACCCTTCCTCTTGTTGGCTGCACAAGATCAAACTCTTTTGCGATCCTCAGAACCAGTTTTTGCTCTCCTCGATCCACCTCAAACTGGATTGGTAGGAAAAACAACTGCGTATCTTTTTGTTCCTCGTGTGGTCACTTTGCAGGCACCTTGTAAAGAATGGGTCACAATACGTTTGGCTTTGAGCACACTGTCAATATTTATTGATGCTCCGGCCACCGCGAACGTCAACGGGATCCACAAGACAACGACGTTGCGCAACAGGGCAACAATGGACGAGGAACACAAGTTGAAGCTCTCGCCCAGCAACTGCTCAGGCTGCGCATGCAATCCGGGGCCTGAAGTGCACCTCCAGCTTAGGCAGTTGGCATCGACAGAGCGCGACTTCTTAGGATAGCAACAATGTCAGAAACCCTGCAAACATTGGGCTCCGACGAATTTTATGCTCTCGCTCTTGTGCTAAAAGTCTGCACACAGAAGCTTGCTGCAAAAAAAGTGCAAAATAGCATGTTTGGTCTACACACACCGACGTGATGAAAGTCAGTTGAGGCCTCGACTCACCAATAAACGACCGTATGAATCGCACATGACACATGAGGCTCCCACATCTGGACAGTATATCTGGTGCGTGCGTGTGTGTGAACGAACCAGAATACACGCAGACGATTCACATGAAGTGTTGTGCTTGGGCGCCGTAACCGTCGCCGCCTTCGGCGCGCAGTCCGCAGTTTCAGGCCCACAATGTGACAAGATGTCTTCGATCCACACCGACTTGGCCGCAATTGAAATGCAGCTCTGAGCTGCACACACCGTGACGCAGTCTCCTGAACCTTGCCTTCATCTGCCACATGACCCGCTTTGTCTGCATGTTCCATCGAGCGGACGTTGGTCGACAGTGGACGCTTTGGTGGACGACATAAGCAGGACAGGATTAGTCTGCATGGCGTCACAGGGGAGGGATTTTATGCGGTGATGGACATGGGCAGGGGCAAGTGCACGGCCTTCCTGAGGGTCATTTCAATTGACTGCCAGAGTCGCCAAGTTTCGATGGATTGAGGTCGAAAGACGTGTGTTCCCACTGCCAGCAGGTGGCCGATGCGTCACAACGAGGGAGGGCGAGGGCAGGAAGTGCTGGACAAAGGCGGGAAAAACCAAGGAAACGGAATGAGGAGGAGTCGTTGTACGCCAGCCGCAAAAGTGTCTTATGCAATCGTTTTGCGGACGGACCTTACTCAAGGAATGGACGTTTACGTACGGTCGGTGTAGACACATGTATGCTAAGTACTGTGTGCGCACATTTGCATGGATGTTGAGCGGACGTAAGAGTTGACACATTGTTTTGCGCGTCATCATTGACTGACCCAACAAGGTCCTATGGAGTCAGGGATGCCTCTACGCTCACAGCATAGTGCGAATGGAAGTAGGAACTTAAGGCAGCAACCTAAACAATGTTGAGAAACGCGACTTTCGTGAAAGAACTGCAGTGAAGCGTATGAACACGCAATTTTTCTATCTCCTCCCCCCCCCATTGCTAAAACTGCTCACCTAAAATTCCGAGGTCGACTCACAAGTCATAGCCCAAAGTTTCTGCAAGAAATCCGCATGCAAAAAGGCACCATCTCTGTTCATTTGCTCAGTCAGGAAAAGTGAAGCAGCTTATTAGATCTCTTACCAGGTCCGACATTTGCCTCCCTTCTGGTGTGCGCGCGTGCGTACGCGTGCGCGCGTGTGAGGGGGCAGAAGCTTAAAATGAGGAGAAAGTTGCGGGATCAAAGTGGAGAAATGTAATAATATCTCGACGACGCGAAAAGCTCACGACGTTTGATCGAATGTATTAATCAAAGTGAGAGAAAAAAATTGTTCGTGCATTCAATGTTGGGTCGATATTTTTGCAGTTTGAAAAAGAAAGTTAATCCTGATTGATTTTCTCCTTTGGTTCATCTGATAGCACCAAGGTTGAGCACAGTTGAACCCGGTTAATCTCGGACATGCTGAAAGAAAAAACGGCTGAGTATGGCCACACTGCAGTTTCCTTTCAACTGGTTAATTCTTGCTCGGAGATCTGGGGCGAAGAATGGAGCCCCACGTCAGCTGTCTAAAGGTTAGCTTAAGTCAGCTGATGCCAGCTGATGCTCCATTACGTACCCGCTCTATTTCTTGTCCGAGGTCCAGACACAGGAAGCCTTAGCGGAGTTTTGAGTCAAGTTCCCACTGTACAATCATGATTCGATTTGACTCAGCTGCTGGTTGCTGGGAAATGCCACAGAATCCATCATGTCAAGGGTGACTGAGGATGAGGGTGTGAACGCAACTTTGACTGCGACTGCCTCCCAGGCCCGCATTTAGTCTTCACCATCCTGTCCGTAGATTGTCTCAAAAATCGATGAGTACAGTTCTTTAAATGTGCCTTTTGGACCTTTCTGGTGCTAGACATTTGCCAACGGAGGAGTGTATTTCACCAAACATATCTGCAATTGTGCAGTTGACACTTTGAACGCACTTTGAGGTTTGCCGAACTGAACATTTTTTGACGAGTCCCCCGCTTAACGGGGTTCCACTGTACATTATTGCTGTAATGAACAACCGAGCACATCAAAGGCTGTCGAGGCACTTTCTCTGTGAGTGCAATGAAGAAGGAAAAAAGAGAGACACGATGCATAATGAATTGCTTATCTGTGGGCGGGATCGATTTGATTGAATAAATTGCAGCTTTCCAACTGGCAGCTGAGGGATGCAGAATCCCGTCTCCTCCTCCCCGCCCACGTGCGGCGAGGACGTCATCTTCGTGGTCGTCGTCGTCGTCGTGGAGGCGGCGTCACATGCGTCATTTTCTGTCCATGTGACCGTCACGTCCTGAACATGGAAAGCAGAGCAGAGCAAACCGGTACGCACTGAAGGCCTGTCCAGAGCTGCCCACAAGGGAACAAGGTTTGGGACAAAGTAGAAGGTGAACAAATGTGGTAAGACATAAGCATAGGACTCTTCCAGCTGTTATGTTGAAGCCTCCAGGTGACCTCGTGCTTTGACAATCTGCGCAGAAATGAAGACATCGCGAAAATCAGACAATTCAGGCGCCTTTAACCTGAATTTCGAATGGCCGAGGGAAAGTTTTTATTTTTTTATCTTTGCAAAACCGACGACTTCAGGAATTGCCAGATGTTTAAATACCTCAGAGACATTTTTCTTTCGGACCCTGATGGGGTCGTCTGTGACCGACAAAAATGTGCCCAGATCAAACGAGCCCCTTCGAACACTCACAAACTTCAGCCTTGAAGTAAATTTTTTTTAAACTTTATACACCGCGTTCTCGTTTGATAGGCAAGGGCATAATTTTTAGATATCTCATGACTGAGTGAATGAGATGAGCTGAAATTTGGATCATGAAGGTCTCTCCACGTGAGCAACGGATTCATGACACTTTCAGACAGGATTTCCAGTCTAGACTTTGCTAGAACTAGGCTTCCCAGTTGTTGTTCCCTGTTGTTCTTTTTTGATAAGTAGTCTCCGTGGTCGGAGTATTGTTATGTAGCCAAGTATCTCCGATTGAGCTGAAATTTTCCGGCAAGATAGTAGACATATAGAGCTGGACTCGCTGAAAATTTGACCTCAAAATTCTAACATTTGGGTAATAATCTTGGGCGCAATTTTGGAGCTGCTGAAGCACGGTACAGTGTAAATGCTGAAAGCATGCTAAAGCAGCTCCAAAATTATGCCCTTGCCTATCAAACGAGAACGCAGTGTAGTTCTGCCTCAGGCAAATTAAAGTGACAAAAATGGCACTTTAGATTTTTCACCGCACTCTTATTACCAATTTTATCTCAACCTCTTTAAGTTGATAGCAAAATTGCATTACGTACTCAGATACCCATTTGGGAGACCCAAATTGAGGGGGTTTTCTTTAAGCGAATTTGCATTTTTATGACAAAAACTTCTTAATTCCTCGATCGTTCATTTCCCGTCAATTTTGTAACTCATGTCACCAATTTTGGGGGCAATAAATTTACGGGCTCAAGTATAAACATTCTAGCACTTACGTGCTACCTCCCCACGTCTTTGGGTAGGAAAAATATAAAGCAATGGCAGACTCGACCTGGTCAACATGAAGCTGATCTCGCTCTTGAAGCTGATCCATTTTGTTTTTACTTTTGAAGCTGGCTGATCTGGACACTCTTCACTCCCTTCTGGACACTCTGGGGAGCAGCTTAGTGATGGCAGCGGGCCATCAGGTGACGAGTCGAGCAGCAGTTTGGCACGTTGGGTTGCCCGGCTCAGTGTCCACCCCTACTGACCTTCTCTCCCCTCCTCTCGCCATAGATACCTACTGACACTGCAGGCAGCAAAATGTAATGTTGGACCTCAATTTGGCCTCAAAACAACCTCAGACCTGAGGTGCGGCGCGATCACTTTTGAGCATCTGATGTGTAGTGTCTACTGTTTCAAGTTTGGTGATGATTGGGGCGGTGGTTGGGGTACCCATAGCCTGACAGGCAGACTCACACACAGACTGCATATGGAGACTTTGCTTTATATAGGTACTAGTCCATGATGCCTTAGTGTGGCATCATCCTCAGGCAGACTTCAGGAGTCAACCTGGCTCCAGGCACGACTGCCCAAAGGGGCAGTACAGCTTAAGATGGGTAATGGTGGAGGAAATGAAGGTGAATGTGGACATCCTGGTGGTGGCGGTGTCTGAATGGGAGGGCCACCCCGTGTGCTCAACCTTAAAAATGAGAGAGGCTTTGGAGGTAGAAGAAGTTGACATTCTGCGGGCCGAATTTGGCCTCACCCCAGATTTCAAAAAGGTCATCCTCGTGGGAGAGGCATTGGGACTGGGCCCAATGCCCATGTACTTGATGACCAAAAGTCTGTTGTTGATGGCAGTGCCAAATGTCACAAAGGCCTTCAAGAGCAGCATAAGTGCCGCCTGTATGGGGATGGGCACCATCATACTCCCTGCAGAGACCTTGTGACCTAGCTGTTACAGACGTGGCAGAAGACAAGGACTGGATGACTGGACCCAGATTTCCTTTGCCTTTGCTCGAATTGACTGCTGATCGAGCACCCTGTGATGGTGTTGCAGTAGTGCGTCTACCCATCCTCACTAGATTGAGGAGCACCACACATCTGACACTGCTGACATTGGATTGGGAATGCGGAGGATGCCTATCCTACAATCAACTATGAGGGCCAAGGGACGACATCATCATACTTCTGTTGAGGGTTAGCTGCTACATGGTTGGCTGCTACATGGTCAGCTGCACTCCAAGAGAGCTTTGTACCAGGAGGTTGTGAATATAAAATTAAGTTTTCTCTGTTTTTTTTTTAAGCTTCAAGGACAGTCTGAGGACATGTGAAGTTGTGTCTGTCTGAGGGTGCCCCCTTGGTTGAGTCTGTGCAGGTCAAAGACAAGGAGAAGGTCTTGAGGACATTGTCTTGGACAGGGAATTTGGTCTTGACTTTGTGTGGAACATCACTGCTCGGGAAGGTACTGACTGTTACAAGATAGAACATAGTGTTTCAGATCCAGCCACTCCTACAACAATGTTTGATTGATAAGAGCTGGGTATGCTGTTGATTGAAGATACCTGCTGACTTGGTCAACACCAGTCAGCATTCCAACACAGCACGGCACCAAGAACAATTATGCAACACAGTCTGAAGGATGGTGCCAGTACCAACCACAAGGCATGGATTTATTCCATGAATGATGATTCGGTGCAACCCAACTTGGCCAAGACACCATTCATATTCATTTGTCAGGGTGGACATGCTAACCTTCTCCTGACCCCATATACTGGCCCATATCGCATGCTCGAGCATGGAGAGAAGACCATCAAGGTGGAGTTTGGGGAGTGCTCAGAGCAGGTCAGTGTGGACCGCCACAAACCGGCCAAAGTGGACTGTGATACGCCAGTCCGGCTTGCCAAGCCCACCAGGCGAGGGCGGCCTCAGAAGAACCAGAGCAGCAAGACAGTTTTGGTTGACAATAGTACAAGAAGTTTATAAATTACTAGCAGAGGTGCCTGGCATTGCTCAGGTTACTATAAGACTCGCCACTAGGTCAGAAATTGGGATTCCCTGTGGGTGTCCAAAATTTTTAACCACCTACCATTTGATGACTTTGTAGTCAAATTGAAGTAAAAAAAAGGAGTGTTAGCTATGTCCAAATGCATTTAAAGTTGCATAATACTGAACAATAAGTTATAATTTTTTTTCTTCAGGACTTGTAAAATATTTTTCTGACAAACTGGAACACGTCAGCATTTCGGTGAGTGATTCTAACCCAGTTTGGTAGCTTCTGACAGCCATCAGAGCTGAAATCTACTTTCACAGCAAATTTACTACAGTAGCTTAGTACATAAATTTCAAATCAAGTTGGGCATAGGTAAACACAATGTTTTTCCAAAGTATTTGACTACCTACATCTTCATCTTTTGAGCCCATGTAACAAACCCCAGATGTCGCCAGTGAATTCCCAAAGTTGACCCCTTTTTGACCGAGCCTATTATTATATATACATGTATACACATAGATAGATAGTTCTTTTGCTCAAAATTCCGAGGTCTCATGTAGGTTTTCTCCAGGGTTCGTCGTTGCGAATATGATAAACTGACTCATCCATCTCCATAAGACCTGCCCTGCTGGAAAGGGGAAAACCCTGAGAAACTGAACAACAACAGGTTGTGCAATCGAGATCCCAGGCGCACATTTTTCCACTTGTGCATACAATATGTCAAGCCAAAAGCTCTTTGGGTGGCTCATTCTTCTCTCGACTGCTGACTGATGATGGCCATGCTGAGGGTGATGTTCGTCCAAAAGTGGTCATGCTTTGTCCATTTCTCCGCCGTGACTTAAGACTGTCCCAGGCACATCTTCCCTCCATTTGATTTCACTTTTGCTGCAGAATTTTTTTGGCAATTCCAGTGTCGACTGACGTGTTTGCAGTTGAAGTAAGTCAGAAAACCGCAATCCTCGAGTTACCTTCATTTAGGACCTGGGTAAAATGCCGTCACAGGGAGGGGGGAGTGCGCAAGGCCGTCCATGGGAAAATGTCTTCCTCTTGCTGCTCCATGCCCTCCATCGGCTCGTAGGCTGAGCTCACACTGTTCAGGATGGCGTGATAGCCGTCGCTGGACGAGGCTCGCGTGGCCATGAACTTGTGCAAGCTGTACAAGCACTGCGGGAGCGTGAATGCTCCCCTCTCCTCCTTTTTTTTCTTACTTTACGGAGAAGGGTAGGGGAAAACTGTGGAAAGAGCGAGACGGGCAACCAGGTAGGTAAGAGAAGGAAGGAATATTCCTGTCTAGTTGGTGGGAGAACCCCCTGGCCTCCCTCATACGCTTAACAATGTCCTCGGGGCAGCGTGCGATCCCCGGGAGGGCGTCTTTCTCTGTCTCTCTCTCTCGCACACAAGTGCGTGCGCATGATTCTGCGCGCACACACGCGCCAGACTCTATGCAGGAGCAGTGCACACCCGCACACATGGGGTGTGTGTGCATGTGACACATCTCGGTGGCGCAAAAATCAATGACTTGAGCAAGCGCGAAGAATCGATCACCACAGGACTTTTTTGCAGTTTTTTTAAAATTAAAAATTAAAAATTCTCCCATTGCATGGCCATAAATATAGTGACGCGCCTGGCGCGTGCGCGCGCGCACTCTTTGGCATGCGTGCGTGTGCGCATTTCCCATTTTTTTTGCCTTTCTTGTACCTTTCCAGGCGCGCCTTTGGCGGGCGTCGGAATCTCTGAGCTCGTCTCAGTGTCTGTTTGGTCCTGGGTGTGGTTCGACCGCTGCTACTCGCAGATTTTCACCTGCAGACTTGTGTCTCATGGGTCGTGAGTGACAGCGGAGCCTCCATTGAAAGCGGCGCAACCTCGATTCGGCTGTTTTTGCTCAATGCATCGACGTGAAAAATTGCTACATTGAAGCCCTCCTGCATCGTCAAGAGGAACAGTAATAACCCAAGGGGGTGAAAAGACGCAAAATATAGGCGACTTTTTCGGCGCGTGCGAAAAATTCACTCATTTTGTGGGAGAAGCCGGGACGGAGCAGTTGTTCAGATCCTCCACCCTTTAGACTAGACCTCACTACCAAAGTAGACTGCAACACTGATCTCAACTTTTGATTCTTGAGGAAGTTTCTCTATTTCTTCACCCCTCGCACGTCGTGAGTCATAAGAGAGACTTTTCGGGCTTCATCTACTAGCACTTCTGGCAGCGGCGCGCCCAAAAAGCTCACTGTGACAGCCACCAAAACCTCTTCAAAAGTCGTTGGAACTTTTTTTGACTCACACGACCTCAACCAATATAACCAGACAGAAAGAGAGGGAGCGAGGAGAAAACCCTAAGTGTCTTCCTGCTGTGAGAGCGCCCCGAGAGCTGCTGCTTCGTTCGTCCTTTGACCTATTCGAGTTTTTCCTTAAGCTTCAAAAGGAGTTCGGGTGTGCTCGTTCATACATACGCACCCAGGTGAAGGGGGACGGGACAGTGGGTAACAGTGCCGCGATGAAGAACAGTGTGGTGCTCTTGCTCTTACTCCTGCTCACCGTGCAGTTGTCGGCCGCGTGGAAACTGTTTGACTGGGGACGAGCGCTCGACGGCAATGACAACGAGGTGGGCGGCTTCGCCGAGGAGAGACAGGGGGACGTCCTCTACAAGCAGGGGACGCTAGTCAACGCGTTTCGGACCTCAGTCTCCACGAGAGACAACGACGACGGGGTTGGGGATGAAGGAGATGGTGATGACGATGGCGATGGCAACGCCGACGAAGGAGACGGCAGTGACGATGGCGATGACAATGGCAATGAAGGAGACGGCGATGACGATGGCGGTGACGACGGTGAGGAGGAAGATGGCGGTGACAACGGTGACGAGGGAGATGGCGATGGCGATGAAAATGCCGACGAAGGAGACGGCGATGACAACGGTGACGTAGGAGACGGCGATGACAACGGCGATGACGGAGACGGTGTTGACAATGGCGATGACGGAGACGGTGATGACAATGGCGGTGACGACGGAGACGGTGATGGCGAGGGCAATGACAATGGTGATGGAGGAGATGGCGATGACCAGGGCGATGACAACGGGGACGAAGGAGACGGCAGTGACAACGGTGACCAAGGAGACGGCGATGACGACGGCGACGACGGCGACGACGGCGACGGTGATGGCCAGGGCAATGACAACGGTGATGGAGGAGACGGCGATGACAACGGGGACGAAGGAGACGGTGATGACGATGAAGAAGATGGGGGACCAGGAGATGGAGAGGAATCTTCAGCAGACGATGAGTCAAGGTGAGGACGGAGTATGTTAAACTGACGAACTTAATGCACAGATCAAACAATGCGATCACTTTCCTGCCACTTTTTGCCTCGTGAATAAAAGTTTGTCAACTTTTTTTGTCTCAAACACACCGTCCCTCATTTCCTGGGCATTTTTTATTCCAACCTGCTGCACGTACAGGAAATTACACTTTTTTTACCATTCGAGATAGCGATTTACTGCACGTCCATGGAGGACACGACTGTACTAGTTTTCCCACGACATTGGGCAATGGAAAAAGGTTCACTTCTTGTAAAGGCAAACGTTCCTGAGAAAAGCAAATTGCCATATTGTGGAGCCTTAATGCGATCATATTTGTCTTCTTCTGCAGCTCGGAGTTGAACGTCGTGGCCACGCAGGACTTCACCATGGTCGCGCAGGTGCCTGGGTTTGTGACGGACTTCACGTTCGAGCTGTTGTCCAACGACGACGTCGTCGTCACGTGCTACGTGGAGTCTCCAGACGAATCCATGTTCCAGGTACCAGTTCCTGCAGTACAAAGGATGCATGAAGGGGATGCCACATGCTAAATGACCACAGACAATTGACAGTGCGGCATAGTTAATGCGTGCAGTGCAGTGAGGAGCAGTCGGAGCAGGAGGCAGAATTTTCTTGTCTCACCCTATGTAAAGGTGATGATCTTAAAGGATTATAATGCAGCATAAGCAACAATGAGGCCAGTGAACTGTGCACTCATGAAGCCAACAATGAATTTCAGCCAGCGCAAGATTTGCCAAGTCCGTTTAATGCCTCAGCACTTTAAGCTTCACCTTTAACAACCTGTCTGAGATGTTAGGGGAACTCTTACCATGAGTTATGTTTGGTTGTACCTGACCTGAGTTATGTTTGTAACAATTTTCTTACCTGAATTCGTGGAAAAAGTTTTGGCGCCACTGACCTGAGACAAACAAGTCTCCATGGATGAACTTAGCTACACTTTCGTTACACCCTGACATGGACAGAGTAAACAACAAATTATAATGCACCGTAACCGATAAGCAATTCAGCATTAACTTTGGTGCACAGGTGAATATATGTGATGCAGTTCGAACGGTAATTGTTGTTTGGGCAGCGCACGTTCATAACGTATGTGTCACGTGCTTCAGGCGGGGAATTCTCCTCTTCCAGGTCAGTGAGGAGGTCACCCCTAAGTTGTACTTGGTGCAAGGGGCCAACACCTGCGACAGCTTGTCGAGCAGCAGCGTCATACAGGCCAGGATTTTGGGAACCATCGAAAATCACGGTAAAGAAAACAGCCACGAATATGTCGAGTTTTTCATCAGAATACGTTGCGAGCAGCTCAGTCTCGACTAAATTGGCCAACGGCAAAAAAATGCAAAATTTTTTGAGGGGGGCCCGTCGTGGATAACGAACTTGTGGGTTTTTTTTGGCAACAATGTCAGGATCTTTTTAGTCTTTATCCTCACAGACTGCAAAAGCACTTAGTGCATCTTTTCCAGTGAGTTGCTCAGACTTGCCATCGATCTACACTTCTACCAATTAAAAAGAGAATGTTTTTCTCTGCATCGTATTTGCCAAATAGCGGCCAAGTGAAACGCTCAGCATTGGTACAATCGTTCCTTGGAACAGCGGCACGGACACAGGCTAGGTGGTGTTGGCCATGAAGTCGATGACCTTTCCGAGGAATCATCATGCTGCTGCACCGGAAAATGGCAGCACTGCTCATAACTCAGTAAGAAATTGGGTAAACCAAACGAAAGAGGACGTGCATCCATAGGAAGACCCTCTGTGAGTCTGACAGCGTAGTAATGGAGAGGGGCTCGAAAAAAGGAGGACTTCGGTCCACTCGGGGTACGCACAAAAAGTGCGTTGGTGTCTTAAGGCCCGGGCAGCGCTGGGCATTTCAGCTGGTAGACAATATTGTCGTGATTGCCTTCCTGGTATCCAGAACCAACCACGGGGATTATGGACACCTCCAACCTTAGACCTGACTTCAAAAATTGACTTGCATTATCCGGATCAGTGTTCAACGAGACGAGCATCTTCCGGCTCGAGTACTCGGGGTTCTCCGGCTTTTTTCATACTACTCGGGGTCGGGTGCTCTGGTACCCGGGTCAATACTCGCCTGAGTTTCCAATCTTCCAATTTTCACTCGACGTCAGTCTTATGTCGGCACTTGACCAGTTTCCGCATTTGAAGTGGAAGTCAGCCCATCTATCTCATATATAGAGAGAGCAATAGGACTTTATGTAGTCTGTCTGTGTGTCTGTCTGCCTGCATAAGCCAAGTCATACTGTCTCTTCCTCTTCAGACTGCATAGGCGGGGACTGCATAGGCAGGGACTACAAAGGCAGGGACTACAAAGACAGGGACTGCAGACCCAGGGACTACAGAGGCAGGGATATCAGAGGCAGGGACTACAGAGGCAGGGACTACAGAGGCAGGGACTACAGAGGCAGGGACTGCAGAGGTGGGAACTACTGAGGCGGGGACTACAAAGGCAGGGACTTCAGAGACAGGGACTGCAGAGGCAGGGACTACTGAGGCGGGGGCTACAGAGGCACAGACTGAACTGAACAGGCAGTGACTTTATAGTTGGGGGTTCATTGGAACTGCCAGCAAAGCGGGTCGGATCTGCTGGTACATTAATAATGTAAGTATAATTTTAAGGAAACTTCAATCAATTAATTAATAATTAACTGTAATTAACACAACTAGAAAATTCAGTGATAGAAGTCTTTCCTCGTGTGATGCAATTTTTAATTTTCTTAAATATTTTTTCTGGACACCGCCGGAGTCATGAATGAATCTGGGGAGGTTCTTATGTAGCACATGTATATGATACATAAAGGATTCTACGCCATGTTCTCAATGGGGTTCTAGACTTTAGGTTTTTTACTCGTATCGTCAGATGTTTCGAAATCCCATGACCTTTTCACCATTTTTCTTGACTTGCAACTTCTTCATCTCAGTCCTAAAAAAGCTAATTTTACACGTTCATCTTAAATTCCGACGTCGAATAATGAATTTCCGCTTGGCCTTAACATGTTTTTTGGCACGCGCAGAAAAGAGAGAGAAGATGAACTTTCAGTTTCTTCTCACGTCCTATGTAGCAGTTTTGCTTCAATGCTTGTCTCTTAGCCCCAACCCCGGGAGTTGGCAAAGATCCTTGACCATCTTTTGCTTGCTGTTGAAGCAAAGATGATCTCCTACGACGTCTGGCAAATTGTGCCTCACTTTACCATCACTTAGTAGCGAAAGTTTTGCTTCGTAAGGCCCCGAACAGCCAACCGCAACATCTGCACGGACAGAATTGCACAATTCTGATGGAATCATATGCGCAAAACAAAGGACGTGGGAGCAGTCGAGTAGTTTTTGCTCGCTTAAGTAGAAAATTAGGTTTAATTGGGCTTTACAATTTGGGAAGGAAAAGTACCAGAGACTATAACGTTATTTGGTTCTGACCCTAACGTAGCTGAACAGACTCTAATCTAACTTAAGCCTGACCAACTCAACTAACATAACCGACACCTGACAAATTCAACTAAAGTAACCTACACCTCTAGGACGTCTAGGACAAGTGGTGGCAGCGTGCAGCCGAAAACCAAGTCCGAGCTCTCACATGACGTTAACATTGTATTTATGGATATTTGCATTACGCTTCCTTTATTTATTTGCCTCGTATGCTTTGCCTTGAGGCTCAAGACTTCTCGAGAAGCAACCCTGTGCATCCTCCAGGAGGATCCCAATCATGTCTGACTTCGGCCCACGTGAGGGACCTCCTGACAAACTTTGCTTTTAATTCTGGGACACTTTTTTGTTTTTCTTTTTTAAATGGCTTGAAATGACAAGGACTTTCCTGTACTTGTGTGGTGTTTGCCCAACTTGTTGGACCTGATGATGACGGTGAAGTGGACTCTCGGTGTCACTGTTGTGGACCAACTTAGTCAAGAAAGACGTCTTTGTCGATGAGAAGTTAACAGTATGTACAAAAAGAGGTATGTCAAGTATGAGCATAGTCCAGGATGCACAGCTAATGATACTACCCCCTGCGGCCGCTCTGTAGCAAGAGAATGAGGTAAAAATATTTGCCAAAAAACCACTATCAATAGACTTAGTCAAATGTGTTCTTTTTCAACAACTGGGTGTCTCAGACAAAATCCTGACGAGGTGCAGCATCTCTTATACTAAGTGCTGCTAGGATCTGGTGATCATGAAAGGTCACGTTTTAAGCTCTCGTGCTCTATGGCGTCTGTTTTCGAGTTAGACCTCACTAAACTTTGTTGGGATTTGTCCATGGGATCCCGTGCATGCTGTACATGCCAATAAATGTATGGTAGTTCGTGTTCAGCATCTGTTCATGGACCGGTACGAATAACTTTACGATTTCTAAACCCCAATGACACAGAACAAAAGCTCTATCATTAGTGGCATTTTGCCAGACTTTTCTAGGAGTAAATGAGGAAATATAGATAAGGCTAAGTACGTACTTATCCACGCCAGGCACCTTTACTACTGCAGATGATGCAATGCGCATATTTTTCTCCCAAGATCAACTGCAATGATCTTATATCCACAGTGAATGGCGCCACGCTCACGTTCACCAAGGACGAGCTGCCCTGGAACACCGTTCTCAACAGCTGTGTGGCGGTGCTCGGCAAGTCCCAGGAAGTCGACAGTACCAGTGATGGTGATGCTGAAGATGCCGAAGGCGACGGGGGCGAAAGTGGTGGTGACGACAGTGGTGATGAAAATGGCACCGAAGGAGACAGCGATGACAACGGCGACGAAGGAGAGGGCAACGACGATGGCAATGGCGATGACAATGCCGATGAAGGAGACGGCAACGACGATGGCAATAGCGATGACAACGGTGATGACAGTGGCACCGAAGGAGACAGCGATGACAACGGCGACGAAGGAGACGGCAATGATGATGGCAACGGTGATGACAATGGCGACGAAGGAGACGGCAATGATGATGGCAATGGTGATGACAACGGTGATGAAGGAGACGGCAATGACGATGGCGAGGGTGATGACAATGGCGACGAAGGAGACGGCAATGATGATGGCAATGGTGATGGCAACGGTGATGACAACGGTGATGAAGGAGGAGACGGCACTGACGA
>JAAUXU010114297.1_pt1 | contig 28096 bp, 35 predicted proteins | sample 7278151 | NCBI WGS metagenome assembly JAAUXU01 (sample SAMN14350113, study PRJNA611818) | marine sediment metagenome | isolation source: surface marine sediment (1.8m) | place: French Polynesia: Moorea | collected 2018-08
AACTGAAGTGTATAGTGTACTGTGGGCAGAATGGGCACTATACATTCATGGGCAGCAACTGTACACCCACAGAAAAAGGCTGTCTCTGCCATGAAAGTGCCCTTCATCCCCACGACAGGATAGCCTAGGGGAAGAGTGTGTGACGCACACTCTAGTGGTCCGGGGTTCAAGCCTGGCCACTCTCTTCAGAGTAAAGCTGGCAAATGCCAGCAGCGCCATCTATCAACATACATTTCAAGAATAATCAAGCCAGACACCAAAGACAAAGCCGGTTTCCAGTGGCAAATCAACATCTCTACCGGCTTCCGAACCACGATTCCGAACTGCAATCGTCCGCGCCACAGGACAACTGCAAGGGCGAAGGGTGAGAAGTTCAAAAAGAGTGACTTTTTCATGAAAAAAGGGTGAAATATCCATGACAAGTGACATTAAACTACAAACGTGCATCTGGGCAAGGCCTATACGTGCAACTTTTGTATTTCACAACTCTCAGGGCATTGACAACCCTTGGGCCCCTCCCCCTCCCCCTGCCCCCACCATCCCCCCCAACCCCCCGCCCTCGGGTCATCAATGTGCCCCTTGAGTTGCAAAACACAAAAGTTGCACGTATAGTGCTTCTTGCCCAGTTGCACGTATATAACTAAAACGTTCCCATGTGGTACACGCTCGAAATTGTCCAAAAGGAGAGAATTTCCGACAGTTGGGGAGCTGTCTTGATCATGTGGGATCTTTGGTCACACTTGATCTCTGGAACTGAACTGTGTCCACATCTCGAAGGGTTCGGGTTTTCTTATTTTGGGGGGAGGGGGGATTTAAATTTTCTACTTAAGAGATCATCTCCCATGGAGTAAATTTAAATATCTTGCCAGAACATGTACGAGCACTTTGCTGGACCCAGTACCAGTACCTCTGATTTGTTAAGTCTCATTTTACTTTGTTGTCATCTTACTCACTGCTGACGAGATGCAAAAATCGAAAGTTGACTGTATTAAGTTGCCTCTGTGCCTTCTTTTTATGTGATCGAGCTTTCTTGGCGTGCAATCCCTCCCCCTTTTTTCACCGCTGGCCACAGAAAGTCCTGATATATGGAAAAATGGACCTCACAGATGATGTGAGGGGGTTCAGGTGGTCCCATCCTGAGATTGAGGTGGGCCAGGGAAGGTAGAAGCACACCCACACACACAAAAAAAATTCCACCCTTTTCACAACAAAGTAGCCCCACAGAGCCGAAAACAGCCAGGGCTGGCATGGGCTGATCTGTGGGTTGCCACAGTTTGAGCGCTCTAGTGCCAGTATGGGCACTCAAAACTGCGACCTCGTGTACTCAAAGTTATGGGTCATTGTCTGAAGAACTCATTCCGCGTGAAAATTCCACTCCAAAAAGTACACGGCAGCCTATGCACTTGGTTTCTTCCTGCGGAAATTACTTACACCGTGGTGTCTTTGTCGTCTTATTTTCCTTTTTTGTCCTCATCTCACTTTGTTGTGCTCATTTTACGTTTTTATAAAAGTCGCCTCCTCTGATTTTCTGCTGTCTTCACCTATCCTTCCAAATCATGCGAAAGCACCTATTTCAAGCTGCAAAAGTGAAACTTTTGGGTGACTTTCAACATGGACTGTGCTTAGCAGTCCACATTGAAAGGTATGCATGGTCCGCTAGGGCAGCGCTGACTCATGTTTGGACGGGAAATTCAATTTTTTTTTACTACACCGGCGAACACCACCTATGACCCAAGTTTAAATGTCTCCCCACCACCACCACCACCACCACCGAACCGTTGTGGTCTAACCTAACGACGTGCACTGTGGCTACTTTAGGCCGGACGGAACTCCACTGTACTCGTAAGGCATTCTTTTTTTTTGTTTTTATTCGATCATAATCACCTAGCACATCGATTGCATCCTTCATCAGCATGATTACCAAAGATCGTGGTCTCCAAACAGAGCCCAATATACAATGTTAAGTAGAATGAAGCTGGTGGGAAAGAGCCAGCGTGATATTCGGTCAACGAGCACCGCTTTTTCCCTCTTCTTCTTCATCATGTCCCTGATCTCCTTCTGACGCTTGAGCTGCACGTCGTGGACAAGGTTCTTGATCCCTTGCTGGTTTACCACACTGTTGTGCGGTTGCTGCTGCTGTTGAGCGGGGAAAGGATGTTGCTGCTGCTGCTGGCGCATGGCGCTGCCGCCCAGGTCGTCGGAGTACTCGGCAGTTGCCGACTCCGACTTGAAAGGCATTTCGGACTGGTGGTCGCGCTTGTTGAACAGCTCGTACGTATTTTCTAATCTGCCCTGCTGCTGCTGCTGCTGCTGCTGACGAGAATGCACGCAGCCTGATTGTTTCGTCAGCTTGCTCATCCCTCCGCCGCCACCGCCAGCCAGGACTCCGGGTCTGGCCTGAGGCGGCGGCGGATTGGGGCCGAAGAGGGTGGCGCACGGCCTCTGTCGCCCGTCGCTGTCGGCGGCACCGAACTGGAGAAGTTCCTGAGAGACACGCAGAAGTGACTGAATGAAGATAGTGCTACGTTTAGCGCAGTCCCATGAGTGCTGCATCGTGGCAGGTACAGAGTGTCCATATAGTCCTGGAACACTTCCCACAGGCTGTATCTCGGCACTGGAACGTCCTAGAGTCACCCAACCAATGCCATTGGAAAGAAGAAGCTCAAAATTGTTATTCCTCGAGAAGCTGTTTGAAGACCTCGACATGAGCGCCATTGAGAGCAATCACTTGTCTCAGTCGTTTCTCATATGCAGCCAAAGAGTTTGCCAAGTGGCTTTGCGGAATCGACTGAATCTCGAGTGAATTTTGGCCTTCAAATCCGCTAGATCTCTGGATAAACTTGGGTCTTGAGATGACGCCAAAGATAAAAATCGTATGGGGTCAGATCTGGAGACGGAAGAGGCGAAGAAATGGGGCCATTGCGGCCGATCCATCTGGCCATATTGCCAAGCTTGAGTTTTGGGAGATTAATTTGAAAACGAATTTTGCCGGAATTTTGCCGTCGAAAAAAAAGCCCGTTTTTGCCTCACTAAAGATTTTGTGTTTCTACTTTTGAATGGCATTGGTTTTGTGACTCTAGGACGTTCCAGTGCCGAGATACAGCCTGTGGAAAGTGTTCCAGGACTTATGGACTCTCTCTCTCTCTGTACAAGAGAGAGCAGTTTCAAAGATCTGCAGGACAGCACCGATTGCGCAACGGAAAATTTTCCAGCCTGCAGCACAAAATTAGTAGCTCGCCGGCGCAAAGTGCAAGTTGCAGTACAAGTCGACTAATACTGTGCAAAAATATTTCTTTACCAGAATGGCAGAAAGAGGCAGGGAAGGTGGGGAGATTCGGCACCGGTTTTCACCAAGTCTGCCAAGATTTTCCCCAGTTGCTCCCCCCCCCCCTCCCCCTTGTGGTTCTCATTGCTCGTCGTGACTTTACTACTTTGTTGCATAACTCTTTTCCCCGACGATGGCTCAAAAGTCTTTTTGGAGCAGATTTCGACGACGTCCGACGGCCAAACTGTGCTTGCATCACCACCAGCACGAGTGCCTTTTCTTGCGCTGCAGTAGCAGTCTATAACAGCCTGCCCGGCGGGTCTGAGTCCTCATGCTGTGCATCACTTGTTTGAAGTGCACAGTCCAAAACTCGCATAAGCAAACACGAATTTGATCGCCATCTGTGTTTTTGTCCTTTTCCCTCCCTTTGCATTTGTGTACGTGCGACTGGACAAACATCAACGGATCGTTATTTGTTGTTGCTGTACAACGAGATCCAAGGGTGGTTACGTACTCAGGGCCGCTTTAGAGCCACTACCGGTGTCTTCGTGTAGTGCAGCAACAGGCTGGTTCAGAGATACACTGAGCATTGTTAAAAAATCATTGTTAAATCCTTACATCTGTTTCCATTGGCCCTTCCTTGTCGTCTCGTTTTATTGGAATTCCTCGAGTGCCTAGGATGAGATTACTTATGCCCATGGACTTCTTCTTCTCGATGTCGGCGATGTCGCCCATCACAATGTTCACCAGCGCATATTCCATCAGCGACAGAAACACGAAGACGGTACAACCAGACATAAAGACGTCAATGGCCTGGAACATGGCATGCATGACGTAGCCGGAGAGTGCTGACTGCTACAGTGCTTGCTCACTTTTATGTAGGAAACGGGAGGCAAGGACTTCTGGCTGTTGGCGTGCTGCGTGGAGAGCGTGAGCAGGCTGGTGACACCCAGGGTGACTCTGGCTGGCACGGCCTCCGGCTTGATCCAGAACGAGATCCAAGACATGATGACGATAAGGCAAGTTGGCACATAAGTGTGGAAAAGGTAGTAGCCGAGGCGACGCTTGAACATGAACACCACTTCCAGACAGGTGAACTTTCCTGCGTGGACAGAGTTGGGGTACACTCAGCTCGTCAACTTCCCCAAGTTGACAGTGGTGGCTTAGACTTTTCTCACCAGTAGAATAATCAGTCGTGCAGTCACCGTTCTTGGTCGATATGAGTTCCAGCTGAGGCAGCTCGATTCCTTTGTCTACGTCCAGAGGCATTTGTGGGTCCCATATAAATATCAGGTCATCGGTTGTGTGAGAAACTGTGCGGAAGGAAGGGCCTTAGCAATAAAGGAGGAATGCAGACGCAGCCTAGAAATTACTAAGCTTTTTCGTACGTGCAAAAACTTTGTATGTACAAACTTTCCAAAGTAGGAGCATTACAGTAATTGCTGAACTTACCTTTACGTAAAAGCAGCATCTCTTTTCCCGCTAGGGATTGGCAGCTGCTAACCTCTTGCTTAGTTCGACATTTTTGTCTGATTTTGTTCCCTGCCTAATCTTGCTGAATCGAATACGGACCAAATTTCCGTACGGAGCGAAAACGACTTTATGTAGTTGGCAGCACACGTACGTATGTACACACTGCTCATGCATGTACTAGGTGACTCGCAAGAGATGGGCGCTGCTCACTTCCCACCCTTGTGTTTACCCCCTTTGACTTTAAAGTGGTGCCCCTTCCCCTGTCACACTCAAGGTCGCTGCACTGCTGCACTGCACAGCACTGGTGACTTCAACTGGTGGAAAGAAGGCAGCGTAGGAAGGATTTCAACTTGCGGCGCCCCCCAAGACAGCATTGCCGTAGCTCTACCTTCCTCTGCTGTCACTTATGACTGGAGAGATTCTCCTAACTGCAAACAGCATCAGCCCGCGCAGAGGAGGAGGACATGTGATAGCGTGACAACCGAGGTCCCCTTTTTTTGTTGTTGTTGTCGTAGAAACTGGAGATGTTATTGCGGAACTTACTGCTCTCTATTTCCAAGTTACACGTCTGCGTGTCGTGCGGGTAGTTCTTAAAATGCATGGGGCACGACAGCACCAAGGTCAGCCTGAAAAAGTGGCATTAATACAGGGGCGGAATGACTTGGCTCACGCAAGCCTAACTTACTTAACCATGTAGAGTATGGTCGTGTCTTTCCAGAGCCAGATGTAATGGTTGGGGATGGTCATGGTCTGGAAAGTGACACTTTTTGCGTTCTTGAAGAACGAGTCCGGCCTCCATATTTCCGTCAGCCACTCGATGGGCAGCAGGCGATATTCGGCCGTCATGTTGTCTGGCAACCGGAGGCGGTTGTCTTTCCAGCTCTGAGCAAAGAACACGTCACATGTGTAGGTCTGAAAGGAAACTTAAATTAATCCCTGTTACGTTATGAAGCGCTGCCTGCTGCAACTGGCGCCTTAGGCATATCCCGTGAAAATTTAGCAAGCACAGCACTCAACTTATACGAGGAGTTATTTCGAGCAATTTCACCGCCAGAGAACATTTCGTGTCAGTCTGCAGAACAATGTAAGAACGAACAGTACGAACGCAGCCTCAGGCACTTTCTCCACCATTTCTGCTGAAAAGATGTGGTCTTGTAAGAAGGTCTGCTCGATTTAGAGTTCGTTTGGATGATTGTGCTAAACGAACTTTCAAGGCTCTGAGCAAGTTGCCACAGATTGAAGTGACGACTGATGAATGCACCCACCCACCCACACGCGCACACACACACACACACACACACACACACACACACAAGGACTCAGCTTTTGTTGTAAGTCATGCTGTCAACCCAGACGCCGCGTGTTATCTTTTTAATGTTGAATTACTTCAAAGAGCTGTCGTCTGCGTGCCAGGGCGAAGCGCCTGACGTGCTGTACGCACACCTGGGCCCAAAGGTGAGCCTCCCGTGGCGAACGAGTGGAAATCAAGGGGACTTTCTTGATATGGCAGCTACGCGAACCTTTTTCCATGCCAAGCTTTAGCTCAACCTCAGCAGTATAAGTCATTTACTTCACCATTGGACAAAATTGGGTATTTGAGGCGCCGCCAGTAATTTTGTCGATGGAGTAGTAGTGCTCTTGTACGGGGCCCCTGAAGAGCCTTTAACATGACAAATTGTAACTTTCTTAACGCTGCTGCAGCAATGCAGACCGCTTTACACCGCTCCAGAACTTGAGGCCCCGGTAATTTAAGGTAATCACTTTACCTTTGGACAAAAATGCAGAAGGGTGTCCCACCCAGGTAATGAGGTTCATCCGGTCACCCAAGCAGGCCAACTAGTGAACCAATATTTCCTTGATCACAGTGGCGAATGAAAGTTGGGTTACACTTTAGACAGTTCTCACTTTTCCATCTTGAATTGCCACCCTATTGTTCCCCATGTTTTCTGCTCTGTGTATAATATCTTGGCGCGCTTGGCAGACGGTGTCTTAATAATACCTTACACCGGAGATTTTTGAGTTTTTCGCCGTCGATGTTGTTGGTGATGTCACCCCTGAGCCAAAAATTAAGTTGGGCTGCTCAGGCCAGGCAGTCTCCAACTTTTCGCTGATGATGCAGTCCCCAAAGATAGAAGTCAAAAATTTCAACACACCTTTGAACAATGAACAGAAGTTCCATCGTGTTAAAAAAAATTGTGTGCATCAAATCTTGGTGGAAGTTCAGCTTTTCCAGCTGTATGCAGAACTAGCTAAAAGAAAAAAAAAATGCGCGTACATCGCAGATCACAGGTCAGCAGCTTTCGTCTGTCACAGAAGTTAGTTTGCTAGTTCGGCTGCTAAGGCGGGCGCCCTAAACAACCCCACTCGACTGAGACACCCTGTCTTTAACATGAAACTTTCCGACGTAGCCTCCATGTTCAGCAACTGAGCCTCCAATTCTGCACGGTATTTTGAATACAGGGTTTGCTGTTATAATCGATCACCTCACCAAGATGCCCTGCTTGCAGCTCGACGCTGTAGTGGAGGCCGGGGGCGGTCGAGTTGAGTTACGGTCTTTAATAAGAATTGTTAATGTCCGTGCTACCTTTGAACTCTTGCGAGTAAACTTTTTTTTTAACAAAACAAAGAAGGAAAGAAACCCTGACTCTGTCATGTGGCATTCAGCTTATAAAGAGTCTTGTTGTCGCGCAGTGATCGAGCACCACAGCCAGCCACCCTGTACGCCACACAATAAAGCGATTACGTGTGTCATTCAACTTACCATTGAGCTCTCATCGATGGTGTCCAAGCTCATGACGGTAACATGAAAGAGAACCTCTGTGGCGTTGCCTGAAAGGCAGCAAAGTTATGGATATTAGACTGGAAATTGCCATTGCCAAAGTACTTCTGCGTACCCTTGTACTTGGGAGGCCTCATTTTGTCGTAAAGCTTCCGGTTCTGGGGCATGATATCGCTCAGCTCCAACGGTTCCGTGAGATCGATGTCACCAAGAACGAGTGTGCTGTCATGTGAGAAATGGTAACTCGTCAGATTGCATCTCACGGTCCCAGCAACATATCTGATAAGTAGCACTGGACCAAAGAGGACCCAAATGGAGACTCCAGAGATGGAGACGTCCACGAATTGGTGACCAAAACGATTGAACTTACAGCATCTGCCAAATTAGAAGAGACAGGACTGATTGGCCTCGTAGTGGAGTCCTCATGGTTGAAGGTCTCGACGGGGTGACTGTTTCTAGAGGAGTGTGCGAGAGTGAGCGTAACAAGTAACTGGAGCAGGAGGCCCTAGAAAGTCTCCTCCGTCCGTCCGCACGGTACCAACAGCTACAAGTCAATGCTACTTAAACCTAGTCAATATATTGACCCTGCTCTGCTTTCTCTCTCTTTCTTTGCACAACTTCTTGCTCTCATCGTTCATGTGTAGCTTAGCTCTGTCTGCCGCAGCTGGGAGCAAGAACAACTTTCTCCTCTGCCCCAGCTCTACGAGCCCCTCGAGCATCTCAGCCTACCAAGGGGTTGGACACCTTGAACGAGGCGACCTGCGATTCAGTAGAATTAAACTTGTTTTGCGTGGGGCGCGACGCCAGCTCTGCATACACTGTGCGCAGTGTGAACAAAAAAAACCCACCTCCCTTCGGTGAATGTTGCAATGCATACGGTACCAGGAATGGGCGCTTTCCCTTGGTTGGCTGGTAGATACGCCTCAAGAGCTTTCTCACATGTTCACTCAACGTCCTTATGCCACCTGCATGGACGCCTTGTTCTCGACAATAGCATGCTAAACGACGTTGTGCATGCGGATGGACGAAGAGACCACGTTGTCTTTGTTGGGGTGCACCACACTATGTGTAATAAATCAGCTGTATAACCAACTGATCACACTATGTCTTCACTTGCCGAGTACCACGTCTTACTTAGTCTAACTAAGGAGTGATGCCTGAGTGAAGTCAGCTCCTCTTTTATCCTCTAAAGTTGTAAGTCTGTTTAAAAATTGTTACTTGGTCGAGGTCCGGATCAAAGTAACGATGAAGTTGACGCATTTCTCATATGTTTATCTTTGTCTCGTAATAAGCCTGTATCCTATAAACTCAAAATGACAATCAATATGACCGTGATTCCAAGAATATCTTTGTGCCACTTCTGACTAGCTGCCCTCGATCATTTGCCATTGTTTATGTCAAAGCAGAAGGACCGGGAACATAAATTCGAACGTACGTGAGTGTACTAAAAGAACCGTGAAAAATTTCGTGCCCAAACAATTGAGCGATGACTATTTCTTGCTTCTGTGATTCTCCGGGTCAGCCCTGGTCCCCATCGCGCCTCCTCGTCAAGCCGCCTGGACCCGGGCACTCCCGCTGGGTAGCACTTTGCAGTCCGAGGGGCAACTTTGACTGCCAATAACTGTCTCTTAGTGTGGGCTACGCCCATTCCTCCAGGCCGGAGGGTGCCAAGTTTGGTCTCCAAATGGCCCACCCAATCCTACTGACTAAATAGACCCGAACGTTTTGGTCCGCACCCATCACTGACGGCAAGGGTGGGTGGAACTGAAGCAACCCCCGTCTCCCTTCGCCCTCGGCTTAATCAGTAGGGAGCACAACTTGCGCAGGGATTGCAAATCCGACCATTACCGAAAATCCACACAGGGCAGTAGTGTCCGATCCCCATGCGTCAATAAGACTGAAGCAAATGTGGTTGGTATGATTCGCATATTAGTTGGACGTGTAACACACACTCATTCCATTAACCGAGAGGAATGCTGAGATTTCCTGCAGTCCTCGCACACACTTGGGACTTTGAATTGTCTCCCGGGACACGCGATTGAGCCATCAGTTTGATGCTTTCGTATCACACTAAGGAGAGCTTGAGAAGTTCTAACCAACGACTCTTTAGGATGGAATCGCCCGACCCCCAAGTGTGGCTTGAGATCTCTGCACACGTAAATCGAAAGGGGACAAAAAAAAGAGTCATCCGGAAGGCTCGCACAAGCACGTCTGAAGTACGTCTGTCTACACTTCAATGCATACAGGTCGTCATCCCCAGTCAGTCCTTTTTACTCAAGACTAAACACTCACTTGTTTCCTAATGTGACCAATGCATGCTCAACGAAGCACGCGACCAAAAAAAAAGCGCCAGAAAGACGATTATTTTTGGTATAACAAGCGTCGGTCTATTTTGTGGCTGATAGACTCGCGGGGATCGACACGAGCGTTAGAGGAAAGCCAAGACAAGACCGACTATTTCTCTTTTTTTTTCGTAAGAAGGAGGTCCGAGAGTAGGATTATTCCGTGAAGATGATCAATCTGCTGTACATTGTTGGATTCCTACCCTTCCTAACGAGGCAGACGAGGTAAGTTCAGTGAGTTTCCCACAGCGTTTCCACAATCTTAAGCATGACCTATGGCTGTGACCCGTTGCATGGATGTTGGAGTGCAACCTGTGCGCCTACTGCGCCCTGGCCACCTCTCTCGCTACGAGATCGGGGGTGACGCTGTGGCACAACAAAACCCAACAACAGATGCATGCCTGTAGCTCCGTCGAAGCTGTGATTCTGTGGGTGCCCACCATAAGAAGTGTTACACTGCACCTGTCCCTCTGGCCACGTTTGTAAGGCCTGCCTTGTTGCGGCAGGATGGTGGCATTTTGGGGGTTCTAAGGAGCAACAAACAAGCTGTAAAGAAGAGCCAGAAATACGTACATGTGGGCACAAACGGCCCAGAGCAGCCAGGGCAGGAGAGTCAGATGAGCGACCAGAGGTTTCCTTTGAAAGTGCCTCAATGATATGACAAAATTATGATAGCCCGGAGATTTCCTGACTTTGCGTCTGGGTCAGCCCTCCCGGACCTCCGGGACTGAGCGGGCTGCTCCGATGAGATGACGAATGACTCTTGTAGGTGCTACGAAGAGAAACCCTTAGAGTTCGAAGACATTGTGGACAAGCTCACGTACGACAAGATGAGGCCCCCCAAGCCTGAAGGTACGCATGTGCAATGTGACTAATGCAAGTCTAATGATCGGCTACATCCTAGGCAAGGCAACCACGGTGTCCTTTCACGTCACCGTGATGAGCTTGGACACGATCGACGAGGGGTCAATGGTACGATGAGAACGATGAGATGTCAGTTAAGGATCACTTGCACACCTGCTGTACCTCTTCTTGTTGCTCTTCAGACTTATGCGGCAGACGTTTTCTTCGCTCAAGAATGGAAAGATCACAGGTTAATTCTGCCAGACAATATGACTCGCGAGTACAGGTTGCTTCCCGTTGAATGGCTCCATCTGATCTGGAGACCGGATTCATTCTTTAAGAATGCTAAGAAAGTCACCTTTCAAACCATGACCATCCCAAACCATTACGTGTGGCTCTACAAAGACAAGACGATACTTTACATGGTGAAGTAAGTGCCAACCACCAACCCCATGGTCAGCGCATCCACGTGCGTCATGTGCATGTTTCGTTCCAGACTCACCCTACTTTTGTCTTGCGCGATGCACTTCGAAAACTACCCTCACGACGAACAGATATGCAGGCTGTCAATGGAAAGTCGTGAGTACTGCCAGTGTCTGCTTATGTCTTGTCAGTCCCTGTTCAAGGCGCCGTCACCATTTTAGTGTCGCACACAACCGCAGACTTGGTGTTCGTCTGGTTGCCCGAGGACAAAGTCCCTCTGGCGGTGGACAGCGGCATCGAACTGCCGCAGCTGGAGTTGGTCTCCAATGTGACCGGCGATTGCACGTCTGTCTATTCCACAGGTAACTGAGTCACTTCTGCCCGCGGGCTGAATCTGCCGAAAGTGTCCGCACTTGACATTCTCAGGAAACTTCACGTGTTTGGAAGTCATCTTCAAGTTCCGGCGAAGACTTGGCTATTACCTGTTTCACACCTACATACCCACTTGCCTCATTGTGATGATGTCCTGGATCTCCTTCTGGATCAAACCCGAGGCCGTGCCTGCGAGGGTGACCCTCGGGGTGACCAGCTTACTCACTCTGTCTACGCAACATGCTAACAGCCAGAAATCCCTACCTCCTGTTTCCTACATCAAGGTTGGTGTCCCCTTGGACTCTTTCACCAAACCGTGTCTACGCTTTGGACGTGTAGAGTTGACTTGAGTCCCGCACGTGGAAGTCAGGTCACGTCGAAAGATCAATCTGGGCCGTCAGATGTTGATGCTGCCGGCCCCGTCAATACTACACGGATGACACTTTTTGGGCGCCAATTTTGATAGCAAAGACGTGTGCAGTCTTCTGTCTTGCCTGGAGCCTCTTGGCATAGGGACCGACCGCTTGGCACAGCTCCTTGGCCTGGTCGGTCTCTGGCTGCACCGTGGAGGCCACGTACGTCATGAGGACATGGGAGAGAGAGAGAGAGAGAGAGAGAGAGAGAGAGAGAGAGAGAGAGAGAGTGAGACGAGAAGCGGTCGTGCCATCCACGAATTTCTGACCACTTGACATGAAATTCTACTGTCCAATTCGTCCACACGTTCGCTGTTATCAGCGTTAAGTCTTGTAATAAAGTTGGCGCGCGTACGCAGTAGTGCAGGTGCGAGGACAACTTTTTGAGGCGCTTGCTTGGCGGGACTCTGGCTACAGCAGCCCGACGGATAGATCTTCTTCGTCTTTCAGGCCATAGACATTTTCATGTCGTCCTGCACCGTATTCGTGTTTCTCAGCCTCATCGAGTATGCTTTTGTGAATGTCATGATGGGCGACATCAGTGAAGTGGAGAGAAAAGACAAAGCCACCCATTTGCGGAACATCTTGATGGCCGCCAACTCCATCCCCTACGGCCAGAACCACGTCTCGTCCTCGTCGTTCATCCAAAGTTGCGAGGAGCCGCAGCAACACCAGGATCTCGACAAGGTGAGCTCACAACACAGGGCGCTGAAAGCTTTTGCCGAACTGGAGGACGTTGCAGGTCATGCTGGAGTCCAGAGGCGACAAGTGCCCCAAGCACCAGATCCCTGAGCGGAAGCCGAGCAAGACGAGCAAGATCAAAGATCCCAAGGAGATCATGAAGAAGAGGAGAGAGCAAGCGATTTGCATCGACCGGGTGTCCCGGGTCCTGTTCCCCTCGACATTCATCCTACTTAACATAATTTACTGGCTGGTATTTAGCGAAATTCTAGAAGCCATCAAAACATCAGCCCCCTAAGGAGAGTTCAGAGTCGGCGTCCTCAATACAGCAGCATTAGTAGTTCTACTTTTATAGTGAGTGAGTGAGTAAACCAATGTGTTTGGCCGAGTTGCGTGTACAACTATGTTACCCCCACCCAGACGGTGGTTGTTGAAGTGGAATCGTTTGAACTGTTTATTGAGGAGGACACATAAGTGACTGCAAACTCGTACACGGTAGATATCCTCCAATCAAAGTTGGAGTTGTTTAGCGTGAAAAAATCGAAAAAGGTAACCAGAGCGACTAACTGCGGAGGCAAAATACTGCAGCTTGTGAAAGATACTGATTGGAGTGAGTAGAATTGGATTGTGGCACTGTGATGGATATTAACAAACATGAACTCCACACATGGGTCCGCTCAGAACGCACGCACACACTTTTCCCGGCTGAGACATCACTGAATGATGGTGAGGCATTGGTGCACAGGTTGTCATTGCTTAGCAAAAGCACAGACTTCTACTGAAGCGTAGGCATAATGTCCAAGAGCTAAACATTCTTGCTGTGCATAATGCATGTTAAACGTCAACAATAAAAAGTTGCTGTGACAAGGACTTGTGGAAGTTAGAATCCAAACTTCTTGAACAGACCCTTCCCGGAGCTGAGAAGCCCTCCACCGGCGCTTGATGCTGTCCCAGCCAAGTCGCCCAGCTTGCCCGTGATGCCGGAGACTCCTCCTCCGGCGAGTCCACTGATACCCTGCGTCAGGCCGCCCGTCACCGCCCCGAGCAAACCTCCCTCTTCCTGTCCGGTCTTGGCCCCAGCGGCCGCCCCCGTCTTGGCCGGGCCGCCCAACAGGGACGTGGTGGGTTTGGTGGCCGTCGCGGTGGTGGTGGGAGCCGCGTAGGCCAAGGGGTCGTCGTCAAAGTCGTCCAGACCCGGGATCCGGTCCAGGTTGATCGCGGCAGAGATCTCCTCCTTCTTCTCGGGTTGGATCTGGAATGCGTGAATCAAAGCTGTTGGGTGGAGGATGGAGACGTGCAACTTGAAAGAAAAAGGAAACGCATGTGTGTGTACGTAGAAGGTTCTCATTTCACCAAGACAGACAATTCGGTGCAGTTGGTTTTTTTGTGAGCAGAAGAGAACAGTACTTTCAGGGGGGAAAAAAGGAGCAACTGACAACCTCGGTCAGTACTTGTGACAGGCTTGTTTGTCATCGCATGTGTTGGACTTGCAATGTGTGTGTGTGTGTGTGTGTGTGTGTGTGTGTGCTATTTCATCGAGGTCGAGCTACTATATATACGTGCACTAGCAGATACTCGTATTGTGCGTGGCGAAAAAAAAAAGAGGAAAAAACCCACCACTCCACGTATGTATGCAGTTGGAATGTGCACTCTGTGTATGTAGTCTTCTGCAGTACGGTTGTTATTGACATCTGTACTGGTGCGTGCAGGAAAAACGTCTACGACGGAACTCCAAAAGTTCCACTTACCTTTCCTGCTACAGCGTCCGTCAACCCTGGCTTACTGAAGCCTCGGACATCTGTGGGCATTGCTGGAAGAGACGTCGGTTCCTCTTATTTGCACTCATATTTACGAACGCAGCGGCAATGAACTCTGATTCTTTTTAGTGTACGTACATACAAGTGGTAATATACGTATACGTCTAGTATTGATGTATCTACTAGACTGTAGCACGTAACACTGCAGTACCTATGTACAAACTGCAAGTACGGAGTGTGGAAAGTCTACATGCCGAGAGGCTCGTCAGCGAAACCGTTCGGGCTCATCACTCAGACCGAGCTCACCTTTGGCCAACAGGCCTCTTCCAGGCTCCCTGGGCGGCGGGGGTGGCCCGCTGGCGCCTGACGGCGCCGCTGGGGTCGAGGACACTGCTGATTGGACGACCGCGGCCGCAGGTCCCATTAGGCCGCTGAGCAACCCACCAGGTCTCTTTTGCGGTTGTTGTTGCTGCGGCTGTTGTTGCTGCTGCATGATATGCTGTTGCTGCTGCGGCTGCTGTTCCGTCTTGGCGTCGGCCAAGAAGTTGGAGGGCACGAGTCCGCGCTGTCCGCGCAGCTCCGCCAGGTAGAAGCCGTCGTCGTCCATGTCTCCGAACACGTTGATGATGTCTCCTGTTTGGAACTTGAGTTCAACTTCCGCGTCGACGTTGGGCGAGAGCTCCTGGGGATCGTAGTCGTAGAGAGCAATCATCTTGCGCTGGTTGGCGGAGGCGTAGGTGTCGGTCCAGTTCGTCCTGTCCACGAAGCGGTTGGAGCGGCGCTTCCTCATGTCTTCTTTGAACACTTGGTCGTCGTCCACCTGGACCTCGGACACCATGTTGCAAGGAATGAACCCTCTCCTGCCGTTGCACTCACCCCAGTAGAAGCCGTCGGAATCTTTCTCGCCAATGACCTGTGAGGAGGCGGTTGAAGATAAACAGTGGTGCTTCACCTGCTACAACAGTATGCATTTGAGCGGCGTACTTTGATGAGTTGTCCTTCACAGAAGGACAGCTCGTCCTCGCAGGCCTCCGGATTGGGGGACATGGTCGGAGGGTCGTAGTCAAAGAGGGCCACAAATATTCGAGAATATTCTCTGCTTTGCGCGGGATGCCTGAAAGAAACGTGATCGTATTGTCAAGCACCCAGCGTCACAGTCCGCATTGCGCGTGTTGTCCGTGCTGGTGGCTGTGACGTACACACATACGAAAAGTATTTGCACATCTTTGTACTGTCTACAAACGCCTACGGCATATAAAGCACTCTTTGACTGCCTTGTTTAACTTTTCCTCGGGACCTCATGCCAAGTCCACGTAAGAGTACAATGTACTGTACATAGCGCATGCATTGATGCATGTTCGCAGTACATGCGTACGTGCACGTCATACCTGGAGTATTTCCTCTTAGGATGATGTCTGCTCTTCCTCGTCAGTCCGATGTCATCCTCGTCTGTTATTTGATCGAATTCACTGGGTGACTCCTTGGTGATTTCTGAATCAGGGATCGCGCATATGCAGGTGGAAGCGGTACTTACGAACGTAGCGAAGGGTGTAACGGCAAAACTGTCAGGCCGCACCTTGGTGATGGAGTCGCTTGAGCTCGGGCCGAGAGTCATCACAGCGGTTTATGCCATTCTTCAAGTCATTTTTCTCCATTGAACGCTCTGACTCTCTCGGCCCGAGCTCAAGCGACTCCATCACCAAGGCGTGGCCGGCGATGGAGACTCGGCCGGTGACAGCTTCGCCGCTACACGCTATCCCTACGTGCGTCGTCTACAGCAGGGTCGGCAGTTCTCTCACCTATAGCGGGAACATTACGAGCGTACATCTCCTTGTCGCTGATATTTTCGTCCTGTTGCTCTAAGACAAGTTGGCCCGTCCACTCTCTGGATGAGCGGCCCATTTTTCCGTAGCGTTGGGTTGAAAGAGTAGCACCGGGATGCTTGATTGATCTTGGATCGAACTAGGGGGAGGCAATCCGGGGTCAGTCAGCGTGCTCCAGTGGTCTTGGTCGCCGTGATTACCTGTTTGACTTTCCTAGACTTGCTTCCCTGGACCGGTACGGCAGTGCTGTCCGTGGACATGAGGTCTCGGCTCTTGGAGCGAACCGTGATGAACTTGGGGTTGAAGTGACCGATGCAGCCCAAGTCGATCAATGCATGATCGCCTGTCGTGGTCAACATTGTTTTCATGGCAGCTAAGTCTGGACAGATCAAAGTCTTACTTGAGGGGGAGTCTACATCGGTGACCCTTTTTCCGTCGGCGAAGACAGCGTACCCCGTCACGGGGGTGACTTTGTCATGCTTTCCTAGATTGTCTGGCACAGGTATCCACGTAACTAGAAGCGTTCCGTCCTGAGGACCTCCGTCAACTCGGACGTCCATGGGAGGATCTGGCAGTGCTTTGTCGAGGGTGCGAAATTCTGTGTGAGCCGACAGCCGTTCAAGGAGCCTGGTGAGGTTCTTCTCGTCGACGTAGGGCGAGGCTTTGATGTTCTTTGCACGTATCGTAACCTTGTAGTGGGTGTTTGGCGTAAGTCCTGGAATGTTCAAGGTGGGCGATATCCGTCCATGAAACTGAGATTGACTGACGCTATACAGTGTACGTGTGATACGCGCACGCATTGTTGACAGCATGCAGCGCTGACCTGATATGACGTGCTTAAAGACCCCCGGCTTCACAGTCCTGACTTCGACGTTGTTGATGCAAACCGTATGCTGGAAGTTGCTGTTGCTGGGCAGCCACGTGATGAGTGCCGAGGTGGCAGTGACGTTGTGCGCCTTCACACACGAAGGACCCAAAGGAGCGTCCTTGCCGATGATCATGGTGCAAGCCGCGTCCTTGGACGTCTTCCTGTTCACTAGCACTGAGCGCACGCTGATTCTGTGAGGCTAGGAGTAGAGATTCCACTTTAGCATTTGCCGCCACTCATAGCTTTGCCCAAGCACTCGGAACCAACTGTTATTACCTTTGAGCTGTCAACTCCTTCCACCAGGGCTTTAGTCTTCTCAGTAGCCTTTACCGTGGTGCGCAGGAAGCCGTTGACGTACACATGGTACATCTCTATCTGATTCTGATAAGCGTCAGGCGGTTGCCAAGAGATCAAGATGCTCTTGTTGAGTTGTCTCTCCAGGGTGAGGTGCTTTGGAGCGGGGACTGAGCTGGTGTATGCCTCCTGGGAGTAGTGATCTCCTACATCTTGAGTGATTTCGTCGTTGATGTTCTCCTCTGGAGACAAGTAGGTGGCGTTGAGAAGGTGGAGGTCTTCATGATCTGGAAGGCACGAAGAACGTAAAGGCCTAGTTATATGAGGCCTAGCTCTTGTCTCTGAAAACCGGTCAGAATGAATGCGGAATCGACCGCCACTTTTCTGTTTTCTTTTTTTTTTTGCAGGGTCCGTTGGAGAGGACCATTCTTAACGTTATGCTTACATCACTGTATGATGATACAGTCTTATAAACGCCAAAAAAAAATAAATTGCTTACACATGTCCGGGACTCCTCCGTGATCCGAAGCAGAGTCTTCGTGGTCGTAGGATATGTGATTGGGTACCACAGTCAAGAATTCATTATCAGTATCGTCCTCTGGAAAGACAACCATCCGGTGAAATTCGAACAAGTCGTCGCCGTACAACTTCTCCAAGAAGTTGGAAGGCACGAGACCCTTTCTTCCGTCTAACAGCTCGCCCATGAAGAATCCATCCTGGAGAAACGATTTCTTACAAGAGTCCGCATTTACAAGTGCATACATTGTGGTAGAACCTCGTCCGCGTGATCCCATATGAGTACGTAGTCTCCAGCGGCAAGGGGCAGCTCATTTTCTGGATTGTCATTCAGTGACTGGAGGTAGGGATCGTACGTGTACCTGTGGACAAGGAGAGAGGCGTGTTCATCTGTCTGCGTCACGGCCAACGCCACTTCGTACCTGGCGAGGTAGACGTAGCACCGTCCCTTTCCCGGTATCTCCAGCATGTCCACCTGACTCTCCTGGTCGAAGTCAATGATTTCCTCCATACCGTCTGTGAGGAGTGAAGTGCGAGAGATCACAGTTAGGTGAACATCCATGACATGATTCTCAGTACGCAAACTGACCGCCCAGGAGTCTTCCCATCAGGCTGTCCTCCTGGACGTCTGTCCACAGGGGTGGTATTTCTGTCTGAAGTCTTTCTCCCGGACTCGACACCATGGAGGTGGTTATGGCGTCCTCCAACACACCTGAAAAGGACGGAGACAGGATGCTGCTGACACTGTGGCGGGTGAAACGCCAAACCGGTGACCCGCTTGCTTTGCGCGTCAGACGTACCTGGAAAGTAGCCGAAATCTTCGCTCGTCCATTCGGTTTGGCTTGTGGACTCGTCTAATTTGAATTCATTATTGTTCCATGCGTCTGGGAAGAAGCACACGTGGCATTAAGAAAAGCTCAGAGACTTAAGACCAAGTGCTTCCGCACTGAGTTTACCTTTGGCTTGCTTCAAAGCTGAGTCTTCGAACGTTAGACCCAAGCCTTCTGTTGGGTCCACTATTGGTACAGTTGTGAGAGGTAATAAGGTAGATAAGTCTTCTTTTTCCATTTCTGTCTCCTGAAAACGCAAGTAGCGCTAAATGCAGCACTGAAGCAAGAGACGCAGGAGTAGTCACAAATACGTCCTGTTCATGACGGGACTCATATTGGATGCTGTCGTGGAAATTCCGTTAAGTCATTGCGCTCACGTGGTTATGAATCACATGCAGTACTGGACATTGGGGCCCGAGTGACACGTCTTCGTCACTCTCTGTGCCAAGACGCTTGGCCAATGGGTCAGAGGAAGCGAAGCAGCCTGGATTACCTCTCCAGCAGATTCAGAAAGTAACCTCCCTTCCATCTCTCTGCCTGCGCGGAAATCGATACGAGAAGATGACGTCAGTCATGTCAGCTGCTTGAGACCAAAAAGAAAGCAGTAGGGTCCAATTCGCTGTAGTGATGCGTCGGGCTAGCAGGCTTCCTCGTCGGGCTCGATGTGTCTCTCTAGGAGAGACGCTAGCTTTTTTTTTTTTTTTCTCCTTCGAGCTCAGGTCGAGCTGGCTGAAAGTGGCTTCGAGCCTGGGCTCGAAGCATCTCCGGTTCACTCACAGTCACTCGCACATTTAGGGCGGAAATGAGTGGAGGGCTTTAATTTCGATCGTTTTTTATGAACAAATCTCCCGGCCTGATCGCTCCCGCCAAATTCCTAACCTCTCCTTCGGCTGCCTCCCCAACCCCACCCGCCCTCTTCCATCATGCGCTTCTTGACGTCGCCGTTGCTGTCGTCCGAGTGGTCGAACCCGAAAAAGTGCACGTTGCCTCGGACCCAGCGTGAAGCGTCACCGCATCTCAACTATGGAACGATGAAACTGGTATCAAATCGGCCTCAACCCGATGGTCTCCTGCTGAGTCCGCTGCCAAGGCACTCGCTGTCCCCCACCTCGGTGGACACGAAGGCGTCGGCGGTCATCGGCGGGACACACCCGCCAAGGACCGCATGGTCCAAGAGTACCGCGGGCCACGGAGGAAAACCCATGGACGTGACGCCGGTCAGACCGGTCAACGCCGAGGCAGGACAAGTTGTGGCCGGTCTCAGATTTAGACTTCGTCTTCAACCAACCTTCCACCTAACCCAAACCTTGCGGTCTCGAACAATTCAGTCAAGTGGGGCATGATCGATGGTGCATGATTCTAGATAGGGTGGTCTAGAACTGCACTGAGTCGAGCCAAGACGAGATGGAACTCGAGCCCTGACGTGTCGAGCACCATTCTTGGGCCTTCTCCTTGGTTCCTCATTCTTACTTTTGCTCCTGATTGTAACATTTGGACAGTGCGGAGACTCGGTTGACAGCTGTTGTTTGCAAAAAAAAAAAAAAAATGTTCTGGCATCACGTCCGGAGCGGTTCCTACCCCTCGGGCGGGGAAGGACCAATAATTCACACCTGATCGGCACAGTCTTATTTGTATTTTTCTCTTCAATCGAATGGTATATATGAAAGCAGTAGACAAAATAGCACCTTTTCCATTGTCAAACTTTCTCCAATAATTAAACTACTCGTACGTATGCAGTTATGAACGTGGTCGCAAAAAGACACAATACAATAGTAGTAGCCAAAAACTCTTAAGTAGAGTAAGGGTGGGTGGTGGGGTGGAGAGTGTGAGTTGCTCATCTGAACCATACACGAGCACGCTTACACATTCGCATAGACGAAAGCACGTACTTGAGTGAAGTTTGGGAAGTGAGTGTTTGAGTGTGTTCAAAAGGTTTGAGTGAGAATAATATCATAATGGGAGACTCTCGGAGATTGCAATGTGCGGTTATACCGTATAATACGTAGGAGGAAGGTAAGGTAGCAACTGCAATAGTATGTCATCGTATACAAAGGTTTTATACGTTAGTCGAAGTACGTACAGCGGGAGGTGTTGTTGAGTTTGGGTCATTTGGAGGATGAGGAGAAGTAAAAGTAGTACCATATTGTGAAAACGATAATGAACACATGTAGTGAAGACCAATAGTAGCTAAGTTGAGCATTCTTGGTGGCGGCGGCCCTGTACGGCAGGTCCGGCACCGAGGCCACAGTGGCAGCAACCTTGATCATTGAAAGCAGCACATGACTGCGCATGTCGGCGTCATTGTAATTGATCTTGTCGCTGATAGATTCCAGAGCGTCCAGGCACTCCTCCTAGGCGAGAGCATGTTTGGTGCAGGTACAATACAGTCCGCTCACGTCGCGTACACTACATCATTGATGTCTGCCAGTCGGCGTTGGGCAGACGGTGGCATTTTCTCGTAAGTATAAGAAGTTCAAACTCTAGCCGAACAAAAAGTAATGAGTAAATGTTGGCCTAGGTGTTCCAGAACAAGCAGAAAAGTTTGAAGAGTGAACAGGGAAAGCGCTAATTCTTCCATTACTACCTGTGGTAGGTATGAGACAAGATTGATGAAGAACTTCTTACCTTCTCCCGATTTAATATCTCGGCCTCGGATACATTGCCCGCCTGTCGACCTAGGTCGTACTCTTCCAGAACAGCTTGCAGCACCAGATTTTCTCCAAGGTGCTTGATCAGTTGAATGCGACAGTCCGTCTGAGGGAGCAGTGGGAGAAGCCGTGCAGTGGGTGCAGTGACAGCGTGTGTGCAGACGAGAGTTACCTTGTTGCTGTTGACGTTGTGGTACGATACCATTCCCTGAATCTCGCCAACTGCCTCGATTATGCCTTGTCCAGTCACGGCCTTTAATAATGATTCGTCCTTTTCGCTGTAGCCCAGGAACATGTAAACACCATCAGGGAGTTTGAGGTCTCCTTCTGTGGAAGAAGAACGTGAACACGACGAGGTTAGGGTCAATGAATGGAGACTTGACTTGAGTCACACTCATTCAGATGCTGCAATCACATCTTTGATCTCTTAGTTACCGGACTACCCGAGGCGCAGGAAAGGTTGAGTGACTTAGACAGCGACGTCTTTCCTTTCTTTCTTTCTTTCTTTCTTTCTTTCTTTCTTTCTCTCTCTCTCTTTCTTTCTTTTGACAATGGTGCTGCTGCATTTGTCCGTTAAGTGGTGATCATGGGTTATTATTTTTCTTATAGCTATGAATCCTGCATGGCTGTGACGACGCCGTGAATGACTGATTGAGGCAATGCACACAGATTAACCGCCTGCTTAAGCAACGCCTACCTTTGTCTGGACGAGCGCAAATGAACGATCCCGAGTAGCAAAGACACTGTCCTCGTCGAGCCTGATAAAAGGGCGAGGCATGACTGTAAAATGCTACCCCGGTGTTGCACGCATCGCGGGAGACGCATTCCAACACTTTGCAGGTGAGGACCTTGCCAGTCTTGCAGGAGCAAAGCTCAGAGCATTCTGGGTCGTCGAATTTGTAGAGCTTGAATGGTGAAGGGGTTAGGACTTGGTTTGCTTTCGGAAAAATGAACGGAACTTTGAAAATTTGCCAACTTACTCGTTTCTCGTAGCCCTCTCGAATGATCTTGACTGGCTGGCCTGGTCGTTCCAGGAAGCAGAATTCTGAAACACGTATGCACTTACAGGGTGTGCTACATGTCCTGTACTTGCACATGTCAAAGGTTCGAGAAGAAATGGAATGTACCTCCATGGAAGGACATCCAGTCTCTTTTTTTGTTTGTTTGTTTGAGCCAACATTCCACTTACTTGGGGGCAACGTGGTTGTTGTTGATGTGGTGGTGGTGGATATCACAGTCGTCGAGGTGGTAGTGAAGATCTTTGGCCAGGGCGGGGTGGGATACTTGGGGGGCGCGGTTGGAAGCATTGGAGTGGGGTGATTGTTAGGCTCCTTGGACCATCGGTTGGGTGGCTGCGGCTGTGGCGGCCAAGTGTGTGGCCGTACCGGAGGCGGCGGTCGCGTTCGGGGCCGCAGAGGGGGCGCAGGGGACGTCGGATAATAGTACGTGGTCAAGCTGGTCGTCTGGTGGGAGGTGGAGGAACTAAGACCGTAGCGCTTTGACAGAAAGCTCTTCTGCGCTTCAACTGCGGATAGAGACGAAGAAGGTGGAGGAGAATGGTCGTTTCCAGCGTGCGTGCCTGCACTTACCCACGCAGGGGTTGAGCCACAAGAGGCTACTCCATCCGTAACAGTCGTAGAGCTCTTTGAAGTCTGCGGCGGTTCCCTGACAGGCACATCTGGTTCGCAATTCAGTTCCTAGTATGTTGATCATGGCCCTCCTGCACTCTTCCTGAGTTCCGGCACAGTCTTTGGTAACGGTATCGACAGAACACGCACTCTCGTACACCTCCATACCAGATCTGGGAGTGGAAGTGGGGACATGTGGACAATTGCAGCAGCTCCCCTCCGGGGGTCGCATGACACTGTTACGTACCTGCACCTCTGGTCAGCCCTGCATGACTGCGCAACCTTGTGACACGGTGGCGGGGGCTGAGACTCTGTCTGGGCACAGATCGGGTGAAGCAGTGCTTGTGCACGCAAACATTGCTCGTCGGGCAAGGGTTTGTTCCTGCAAGCACACTTAAACTCAGGGAAACTTGAGGACAGTGATAGCATACGCAAAGTGCAGTCTGCCTGCCTGCCTGCCTGCCTGCCTGCCTGCCTGCCTGCTTGCCTGTCTGCCTGCTCGTCTGTTAGCGCATGAACTAGATGTACTCTATGATGCATGTGTGTGCATTGTTTGCACTGCGTCTAGTCTGAGGCCAAGATGCAGTAACAAAGTTTGAATTGTTGATTGTTCATTGGAATGGAGACTCCTCTACCACACGGATCACGTGACTGATTGCTGTGCTCCTTGGTGATCTGTCAATCTCAGTTGACGGCTAGAGTCTCTTGAGTGGTTGGATGAACTCCTCAAGGAGGGGAGTGACGAGGCCAGAACCAGGCCAGGGTGACTGGCCAACCCCTGACCAGGAGGACAGCTGTCCTCCTGGTCCTGGTTCGAGGCAGGCAGATAGTAGCGACTACTACGTGGAAGTCACGGAATGTTCTAGCCATTTCCGTGCAATCCAGAACAGATCAACTCATGGACACCCTGTCATGGGTAGACCTGGCCATGATCCCCCCCCCCCGCCTCCCCCCGGTGATCCTGAAGACGCCGGTCGTTGCTCTGTATCATTGCCGCATGAGAAAATTGCTCCGGCTTTTCGCAAATGCCCGATTGCACTCACTTGCAGACACAGAAGGCGATGTCGAGTCTGTTTCCCGGGCCCACGTGTGCGTACATGTCTTGGAGTGCGGCCATGCACTTTTGTCTATCACAGGAGCTCGGGTAGCACTCGCGCTTCACCTGCTCCAGATACTTGTTGCACGTCACCGTGCGCTCGCAGTCAGCTAAGGCTAAGTAACAAGTGCTCTTCAACGGCTTGATCACATCAGAAGGGCCTGCAGGAGAGAAGAAAAGAGGCAGTCAGGCTTACACCACGCTGACGTCACGGCCGCACACGGCGTCGTTGACGTCGTGGTGCGTGCATGCAGTGCAGATGACGCCGATTCTGCCGTCCTCTTCCGAGGAAAGTCCTGTTTTGCATGCGTACGCATGCGTACGCATGCGTACGCATGCGTACGTCACGTGCACGCTACCTTGGTACGCATGCTGGTCCGTGGACGTCACTGAGCGAACCAAGTCTGGCATCACGGACTTTTTACTGAGCTACCTACGTACGTGCAGCGAGCGCGTGTGTACTCACCAAACACTGATTGCTCGTACACTGTGGTGGCGAAAGACTGTTCCACAGATTGCTGATTATCAGTCCATAGACTGTACGCCACTGTCGGCTCTGGTTTGGTGGTTTTGGTTATGAGACTTTGGAAATCAAACGATACGGAGAACCACTCTTCCCAAAAGAACTCGTGCTCCTCGAGCTTCGACACGAAAGAATCGAGGGAATGAATAAAGGATTCGGGACCTGCAACGGGAAAACGATGCTCTTACTTATTGTTCGGCGCACTTTCTGTAATTGGGGTGTGCGTGTTGCCCAAAATGTTGCCCAATGTTGATCCAAGCACCAGTGGGTACTCACTTTTCTCTCTTGCCCGGGCATTGATGGAGACTTTGGCGTTACCGTGAACCCAACAATGAATGATGGGTTAAAAACAACCGCTTTACGTGAAATGCGGAGGAAAGTGAAACGTGGGTGGGTGGTAAATGATGGATAGACGCAAAAAAGGGATATGATAGGAGGAAAGCATTTGGAAAGATTTGCAGTGAGAGAGCGGGGAGAAACTTTGGCGCCAGACTTAAGGGGTACGTAGAAACCCATTAGGGGTGCCACTCTTAACTTACCCAGGCAGGGGTTGTTGATCACGGAATCTAAAAACTTTTCGCATGCTAGGTATTTTTCATCTCTTCCTTGGTTGCTGGAGCAAATGCATCCCCAGATTGGCGAATCCCTCAGACCCTTCCAGGCACGATGGCAGGGCAGTCTGAAACGGCCCCGAGTGGATTATTGCACACCGGGCTCCGGCGGCGACCGGGCCAAGGGCTCACCTGTTCTCCATAATGCAGGTGGATCCTCTGTTCTTGCAACTTTCTTGGAAATTGGCTAGTTTGGCTGAGCAAGAGGAATCGCGCTTACAGGAAGCGATCGCCGTGGAACAGCTGGGCAAGGCATCGTGAAAATCTGCAAGGAAGGACACGACAGTGAGAGTGACGGAGGCTGCTGCTCGACGACCTCGCACTGGCTCACCTTTCTTGTTCCCTCTATCGCAAGGATGCTCGAAGATAAGCTTTGCAAACTGATTACACTCTGGTTCGACGCTGGGCTCTTTGCACAAGCAGGTAGGGTTGAAATAAGGAAACTTCTTCAACGTGTGAAGCGCAGCTCTGCATTTGGCAATCGTCACTGTTGAACACGTAACTGCAACAACAGCCGAGATTGGACGTGTGATTGATTGCGCAAACGTGTGTTTGTTTGTAGTCACTGCTTACCTAACTCCAAGCCGCAAAGCCTTGGAATAAACTTTAACATCTGAGAACATATCACATCTTCTGAGCAGAGTCGCCTGGCAGCAATGCAGCTTATTGGAGTTTCGATGAACTTCCCATTATCTGCGATGTGAGACACCGGATCAGGCGCGTATACGTGCTAACATACGTGCGCGTGCTCTCATACCTATGGGAAATGATTTTGCAGTCGTGGTGGTGGTGGTCGTGGTGGTGGTCGTCGTCGTCGTCATGGCGGGCGTTCGTTGCCTCGGCGGTGGCAGCGGTGTGTACATGGGGGGCACCTCCTCCGGGTACCCCAGGTCGTCTGTGGCGTATCCATGATTGTGGCCGAGGCCGTCGTAGCCGCCGCCATTGGGGTGGTCGTCGCCGCTGTCATGGCCGTCGCTGTTCGGCCACTGCGTGGTGACCTGCAGGAACGGGTAGAGCGGCTCACAGCATTCCCGGTCGGGGGACTCGCTGCAGCCACCGCGGGGCACGACGCAACAGAGCAGCAGCAAGAGGAGGGAGGAGAGGAGCAGAGAGCCCTCATCTGCTGCCCTCATCCCACCACCGAGAAGAGCGACAACTACAGCTACGAGCAGTCTCAGTGCCCCACGTTAAGGGGCTCATATCAGGCGGCGCGGGGATCCTCGTGGATAACTGCAGCCAACTTCACATCGTCGTCGTCGTCGACCTTGGTCCTCTTCCTTCTTTCCACCTCTCTTCTTCTCATTCTTATGTACTTTCTACTTTGCTCCTGAGGCCACAGCTGCATCCCTCAGCTTTCTCATCGATACTTAAAGCCAGAAGAAAGCCCACTGCGGCGTTGTGTAGGGACGCGGTGGAGAGCTTAGGATTGATAAGGAAGCAGCTAAAAGCGAAAGTCACTTTTACAGGCTCTCGTATGTGTCATTTCGTACAGTCACCGCGCTAATTGTACAGTACACATGGCCGAGGCTGAGGACGACGGCGGGTGTCAGGTCGAACGCGTGGGCCGCTTTCTCCGTCTATCCCTACCGTCTCCTTGTGAATGTTTCATCAGCAAAAGGTTACTACTGTTCAGTGTTGCACGTACACACCTCGGGCGTACAATATGCACGCAAAACATACGTGCGCCGTCCTGTGCGGGGCGGTCTTCACAATGCACCCGCCGGCCTTGGCGCCGACATTCGAGGCTGACCTTAGTCAACCGAGAGTGGTGACTGGGCTTTTTTTTTTTTTGGCGTTGGCGACCTCGAAGTCGTCCTCGTGCCGGGCCACGCGCCAGTCCTGGTGGCAGCGATGAGGTCAATTCACTCGGCGGACGCGCAACCTTCGAAGGTGGAAACTTTTACATGCAGTCGAGGAGGACCCCTTTTTTTGTCATTTATGGGCAGGGTTGTTGCGCATTAAGTTATCGACAAACGGGCTCCTCCGCTGGCACGGTTGAAAAACCAGGCCAAAGACTTTATACATCCACGGTCGACGCACAGTGCACGGCCTGCCCCGAGTGCGTGGACGCGCTGCGGCCAATCGTCGATACCTACGCCCTGCATGCTATGCGTAGCCAGAGCAGTGGCGTCAATCGTCCTGCATGTACTGAGCTGGCACAAAAGTCTTACTTCGGTACTGCGGAGTGTGTCGGGGCGCAGTAGCATAACGCAGTGCACGTTCGTACTCTACGCATACGTAGAGGGACGGATGGGGTGGCGAAGGAAAGACGCGGCGGCGCCGGGCAGGGAGGGGGGGGGGATCCACATGGTACTCTAGTGGGTGCTCTCTGCTCCTCCAGAATCTATATGTTGTACAAGAACGGCACCATTGGTCCGAGGTAGCATTGCAGCTCCGCCTGTCCCCGCAGGCGCCCCGCTAGCGCCCCGTGAGGGACGCCTCCGAGTTGTGGCCTGCCTCCGTGTCAGCTGCGCCCAGCATCCGTGCGGAGGCCTCGTTGGCGTCTGCGCACATGCAGTGTCTGTCGTGCATCCCGCCGAGCATGAACACATCCGAACATGACTGCTGCTGTTGATTGCGTTGCCTATGCTGCTGCCTGTTAGCCCCTATAGGCCATAATGGGGGCAACATTTCTCTCTTCTCAAGTTCCTCCTCCTCCTGTTCTTCCTGCCTCCTTCGCGCTCCGTCTTGGTGCCAGTGAGGCTCCCTCGCTCCTTTTCCTCTGGAAAGCCAAGGAGGAGAGCGAGACTCTGCCCTAGTACGATGCTCGCAGGTCGCTCGCCCGCTCGGTCGGCCTGATTCAACCATTGCCTGGCTGCCTGCCTCTCTCTTGTCAGTTGTAGTACTGAGCAGTGTGAATGTCGCCACTCTAAAAGAAGATCGCATAACTAGTGGTAGTGTAGGAAATCAG
>JAAUXU010042212.1_pt1 | contig 28080 bp, 24 predicted proteins | sample 7278151 | NCBI WGS metagenome assembly JAAUXU01 (sample SAMN14350113, study PRJNA611818) | marine sediment metagenome | isolation source: surface marine sediment (1.8m) | place: French Polynesia: Moorea | collected 2018-08
GATATTGGGGGATCGGTTCACATCAATGATATTGATTTGCCCGACGATGTTGAATTGCCCGAGGATATTGATTTCACGGTTCTAACGGTCCTGGCACCGAAGGTTGAAGAAGAAATCGTTGAGGAAGAGGAGCTCGAGGAAGGCGAAGAAGTGGCTGAAGAAGGTGCCGAAGAAGCGCCAGAAGGTGAAGAGACCCCCTCCGAGGAAGAGTCAAAAGGGGAGTAACGGCCTGTCGGGCAGCAGCGCCTGCTGCAGTTCTCAACCAGAACGACTGTGGATGTTACATTATCGTCTGCTGTTTAGGCGGCCCCGGAACGAGAGGATAACAAGCGCTTGTTACCATCGCACATGCGTCTGATTGTCGGACTTGGCAACCCCGGGGCCCAATACGAAAATACACGGCATAATGCCGGGTTTATGGTGGCCGATAAGCTCGCCGGGGAATTTGGCATTTCCGTCAACAAGAACAAGTTCGACGTGCGTTTCGGCCGCGGCGACATCGAAGACCAGGCGGTCATGCTGGCCAAACCGATGGCATTTATGAACCGCAGTGGCTCGCCGGTTCAGAAATTGAGCGCTTACTTTAAAATACAAAGCAAGGATCTGATCGTTATTCACGACGACATCGACCTTGCCTTCGGAAGATTAAAAATAAAAGAGAAAGGAGGGCATGGCGGACACAAGGGCCTGAAATCGATTATCCATGCTGTTGGCGAAGACGCTTTTGTGCGTTTGCGTATCGGTGTTGGACGGTCCGAGACAGGGAGCAGCGTTTCAGATCATGTCTTGGGACCCTTTTACGACGACGAATCAAAGCTTTTGGGCACGATCATAGATCGGGCCCGGGATGCGGTGGTAACCATTCTAAAGGAAGGGACCAAGGCTGGAATGAATCAGTTTAATCAAAAGGATTGGTCATTAGAGTTAAAACGCTAACATATTAAATGGAGGAGAGGATGAATTACTTACCGTTAATTTGTACGCTGGTTGGTGCTGCGGGAGTGTTGTTTTCGATCATTCTTGCGGTTATGGTTAAAGGTGCGCCGGCCGGAAATGAAAAAATGCAGGAAATTGCCAATGCGATCAAGGAAGGTGCCATTGCCTATTTGAATCGGCAGCTGAAAAGTATGGGCATCGCCGGTATCATTATTTTTGCGATCATCATTTTTACACTGGGGGTAAAAACCGCCATCGGTTTTTTGCTCGGGGCCATCGCCTCTTTTCTGGCGGGTTATATCGGCATGCGCGTATCGGTTCTGGCCAACGTGCGCACTGCTGAAGCAGCCAAGGGCGGACTGTCCAAAGGCCTGTCCATGGCCTTTAAAGGCGGTTCGGTTACCGGAATGATCGTCGCCGGTCTGGCCCTGACGTCTGTGGCCGGTTATTATGCTATATTAATCCAAATGGGAACGCCGAGTAGAGAAGCAGTCATCGCGCTGGTGGCCCTTGGTTTTGGTGGCAGCCTGATTTCGATCTTTGCCCGTTTGGGCGGCGGCATTTTTACCAAAGGGGCGGATGTTGGCGCAGACCTGGTGGGTAAGGTCGAGGCCGGAATTCCCGAAGATGATCCCCGTAACCCGGCAACCATTGCTGATAATGTCGGCGATAACGTGGGAGACTGCGCCGGTATGGCAGCCGACCTATTTGAAACGTATGCTGTCACCGCGGTTGCGGCCATGCTGCTGGGCAACCTGATTTATCCGAATATCGCCATTGCCACCGAATTTCCGCTGGTGCTGGGCGCGATCTCGATTGTTGCATCCATGATCGCCGTGTTTTTTGTCCGCTTGGGCTCAGGCGAATACATCATGGGGGCCCTTTATAAAGGAATGTTCGGCTCTGCTATCCTGGCGGGCGTTGCCTTCTTCTTTGCCTGTCAAAAAATGATGGGCGGATTCCCGGACATTTCAGCGCTATCGATTTATTATGCCACCCTGGTGGGTCTGGTGCTGACCGTTTTGATCGTTATCATCACCGAGTATTACACCGGAATATACGGACCGGTTAAAGCAGTGGCCAATGCATCGACCACCGGACACGGCACCAATATCATTGCCGGTTTGGGTGTCAGCATGCAGTCCACCGCCGCTCCGGTGCTGGCCATCTGTGCGGCAATTGGTGTGGCCTATTATTTTGCCGGACTTTACGGCATTGCCATGGCGGCCATGTCGATGCTGTCGATGACCGGAATGGTGATCGCCATTGATGCCTATGGCCCGATTACCGATAATGCCGGCGGTATCGCCGAAATGGCGGAAATGGATGAAAGCGTGCGCGCGGTCACCGATCCATTGGATGCGGTTGGTAACACCACCAAGGCTGTGACCAAAGGGTATGCCATCGGTTCAGCTGGTTTGGCTGCTTTGGTGCTGTTTGCCGCCTACACCCAGGAATTTGTGCTGCACGGCGGAACCGAGGAGTTGAGTTTTGACCTCAGTAACGTTAAGGTCATTATCGGTCTGTTTATCGGCGGACTTCTGCCGTATCTGTTTGCATCGATTGCCATGAATGCCGTGGGGCGCGCCGGCGGCGCGGTGGTGGATGAGGTCCGACGTCAGTTCCGTGAAATTCCCGGAATTATGGAAGGCACTGCCAAACCGGATTACGGACGATGCGTTGACATCGTTACCAAATTCGCTTTGAAAGAAATGCTCCTTCCGGCACTGCTGCCGGTTATCGCACCGGTGCTGGTTGGGTTTTTACTGGGCAAAATCGCGCTGGGCGGTCTGCTGATCGGCAGCATCATCACCGGCGTTTTTGTCGCCATTTCCATGACCACCGGTGGAGCGGCCTGGGACAATGCCAAAAAACACATTGAAGACGGCCACCTGGGCGGCAAAGGAAGTGACGCTCATAAGGCAGCGGTTACCGGCGATACTGTCGGCGATCCGTACAAGGATACAGCCGGCCCCGCCGTTAATCCCATGATCAAGATCCTCAATGTTGTGGCCTTGCTGTTGGTGCCGTTTCTCCTGTAAACAGCACTTAATTGCAGCATCATAGAAAACCCAAGAAGGGTTGGCGCCATCAGGTGCCAACCCTTTTTTATTGATTGTTGACCAAAGGTATGCTATGAAATTTATTATAAATGGTAAAATTTGGTAAAATTGCGAAAAGCCGCCTCAAAATGAGGTCGCTTTTTAAATTTAGCGCTTAGCGGTGTAAATATGACAGAAAAAAAGGACAAAGAGGGCGGAAAATCCAATAACGTACCCATACGCACATTTGAAGTCGGCGACCTTGCGGTCTATCCAGCGCATGGCGTCGGAGAGATCATCGCAATTGAAAGCCGCGTGGTCAACGGAGAAAAACACGATTTTTATATCATGAAGGTCATCGAAAACGGCATGACCATCATGATACCGACCAACAATGTCGAATCGGTCGGTTTAAGAGACGTGATCCCCAAAAAAGAGATTCCCAAGGTTTATGCGGTGATGCAATCCAAAAAAGAAGCCAACACCGATAACCAGAACTGGAATCGCCGCTATCGCGAATATATGGACAAAATCAAAACCGGCTCACTTTATGATGTCGCCGAAGTTTTCAGAGATCTGTTTCTGCTGAAACTTACCAAAGATCTGTCCTTTGGTGAGCGCAAGCTTTACGATACAGCCCAGATTCTTTTGGTCAGAGAGCTTTCGACTGCCAAAAAAAAGGATGAGGAAACCATTCTGACCGAGATCGAATCTCTGTTCGTTACGGATAAAGCTTAAAACTAACCCACCTTGGCGTGCCCATTTTCATGCCTCCCAACGGTGCCATTACCCTACATGTCAAACCATCTGATGAGGGTCAGCGGCTGGATGTGTTTGTGGCCTCAAAGATTGAGGGCCACACGCGCTCCTTTGTGGCCGGGTTGATCGGCAATCGCCATTTTAACGTCAATGGTCAAGCCAAAAAACCCGGCTATCGAATCAAGTCTGGCGATACAATTTCAGGCATCATCCCGCCGCCGGCTGCAATAGAGCTCAAAGCTGAACCCATTTCGCTGGATATTCTGTTTGAAGACGACGCCATCATCGTGGTCAACAAACAGCCCGGTTTAGTGGTGCATCCGGCCCCGGGCCATGATGGCGGAACACTGGTTAATGGCCTGCTTTATCATTGCACGGATCTGGGGGGAATCGGTGGTGAATTGCGGCCGGGCATCGTTCACCGCCTGGATAAGGACACATCCGGCACACTGGTGGTGGCCAAACACGACCTATCCCACACGCATTTAGCCCGCCAATTTAAATCCCGTCAGGTTCAAAAACAATACCTGGCCATCGTCCATGGAGTACCCAGTACACCTTCCGGAACCATTAATCTGCCCATCGGCCGGCACCCGGCGGATCGAAAACGCATGTCCACTGTAAGCCGCAGCGGTCGGACCGCGGAGACCCAATGGGCAATAAAGGACCAATTTAAGCAGTTTGCTCTTCTGGAGGTGACGTTGAAAACCGGGCGAACACACCAGATACGGGTGCATTGTGCGGCCATGCAGCATCCCATTGTGGGCGATAAAATTTATCGGCCCCGGAAGCTGGAAAAAACAATTGCCAGACAAAGCCGCCGTCCGGACCAGATCCTGCAGGTCTTAAAATCAGCCAGGCGTCAGATGCTGCATGCCTGGCGACTGGGCCTTGCCCATCCGCAAAGCGATGAATGGATGGTGTTTGAGAGCCCGCTGCCGGAGGATATGGCTCAGCTGATCAAACAAATCCAGGAGGCGGGTTTATAGGTTCAAAGTTTAAAGGTTCAAAGGTTCCTGAAAGATTGAACCCTGAACCCTGAACGCTGAACCTTTGAACCCTTTATGCCTTGATAATCAGGTAGGTTAAATATCCCACATAACAGGCGAGCAGAAGGGCGCCGCCTTTGCGGTCGACGGTATAGGTTCGGCGCATCAGCAGCCAGGGCAAAAAACTGGTGAACAGCATCACCAGGTAATCGATCCACAGCCCGCTTTCAAAAAAGCCGCCGGGAATCGGAATCGGCCGCACCAGAGAGGCGGCGCCTAGCACGCTCATGATATTAAACACGTTGCTGCCGACCAAGTTGCCGATACTGATATCCATTTCACCGCGCATGGCAGCCACCACAGATGTGGCCAGCTCAGGCAAGGAGGTGCCAAAGGCCACGATGGTCAGTCCGATAAATTTTTCACTGACACCCAGCTCCGTCATTATGTAAACGGCGCTCTCGACCACCATCTGGGCCCCACCGACCACACCGGCGATGCCGACAACTACCAGCAAAATCTGCTTTGATCTGGAAGCAATATAGCCGATATCTTCCAGTTCGGATTCGATCGCCGCGGTCATCTCACCACCGCCGGCTTGCCGGGTTTCCTTTTTGGCCAGGTAATAATTGATAAAGGTGTAGGCGATGATGCCGCCGAAAAGCGTGGCGCCTTCAATGCGGCCCAGAGTGCTATTGAGCGAAAGGACCAGCAAATACAGGGAAATGCCCAGCATGATCGGTATATCGCGCCGGATGACCGATGGATCACTTTTGATGGGGTTAAATAAGGCCGACAATCCCAATACCAGGGCAATGTTGCAGATATTGCTGCCGATCACATTGCCGACCGCAATCATGCTTTTGCCTTTAATGGATGAGATCAAGCTCACCACCAGCTCGGGGGCTGATGTGCCGAAAGCCACTACTGTCAGACCAATGACAATCGGGGTCACCCCCAGGCTGCGTGCCAGGCTGGAGGAGCCTTTGACCAGCCACTCAGCCCCAAAATAAAGCAATACAAATCCGATCAGGCACAGCACGATGTAAAGCAACATACCCCTTAACTCCTTTCAGAACCGCTGAGCATGGTCAACCTATTTCAAGCGTCGCCTGCGATCCAGCTGCAATTGGGCACCGATGAAAGCGGGTAGAGATTCTGATGTGTCAAATTTTGAGCAGCGATCATAGGCGAGACCTGACCGGGTGTCAAGGGGATATCCGTGTTCGGAAAACCTTAAGAAAGCATTTAAAACCTAAGTTGGCAGTCCTGACAGGGTGGTATTATCGGGCGCGAAATGACATAACTAATTGGAATTTATATTTTTATACACCAATATACAGCTGCTGATCATTTTGCTCTTGACCTTTCCATTCTGTTGGTACATGATTCTGCTTGCGTTTCCCGAATGCTTCTTATACAACACTTTGTGGTATAAAAAAGGACAGATGGAGACCATACAGTTTTAAAATTATCAGGCTGAAAGGAGGTGAAGCACCGGACATTTTCAGGTTGAGTTAATTAGAACAGAGCCTTTTCGAAAACATTGACACTCAGTTTGGAATGTTTGTTTGCAACCCAACTAACCAAGAAGAAGGAGGCAAATAAAATGAGCAACGGAAACAACAGGACCCCGCTACTGCAAAATGAAGATTGGTGGGCCTGTTTCATTGGCTGGTTTATTTTGCTGTTAGCTGTCTGGGGTGTGCTCCCGGCAACGCCCAAAATCGCCACATGGACCAGCCTGACAGCAGCCTTCCCCAAAGGGTGGTCGACCGTAGGGACGGCGATCGTTTTATGCCTTACCATGGGGATTCTGACATTTATCGGCGGCATCTTCATGAAATATGATTTGAAGAATTACATCCCGGGCTTTACCGTCATTTTTGCCATCACCGTCGTGTCCATGGTGATATCCAAGCAGGCGTTTATCAAAAAGTGGGGTATTTCTTATGTCCTATTCGCCCTGGCTTTCGGCCTGATCATCAGCAACATATTCAAGGTGCCCAAAATGCTCAAAGCTGCCGGCCAGACCGAATTTTTTGTTAAAATCGGTCTGGTGTGCATGGGAGCCACCATCATGTTTTCGGTGGTTCTGAAAGCCGGTGTTTTCGGCGTGATGCAGGCGGTACTGGTGGCAACAGTGGTGTGGTTCGGCACCTACTGGATCTGCCGCAAATTCAAGGTGTCGGAGCGCTTCAGCAGCATTATTGCAACGGCCAACGCCATTTGCGGTGTTTCCGCCAGTATTGCCGCCGGCGGCGCCGTCCAGGGTGATCCCAAAGAGGTGAGCTACATGGTGGCCTGGGTCCTGGTATGCGCGGTGGTCCTGATTCTGGTGATGCCGCCGATTGCGGCATGGCTGGATCTGCCGACCAATCAAGGGGGCGCCTGGCTTGGCGGTGTGATCGACAACACCGGCGCGGTGATTGCCGCCGGTGAAATCCTGCGCGACAAGGCCGGCAATCCAAGCCAAGCGGCAGTTGAAGCCGCCGCCATGGTAAAGATGGCCCAGAATGTGATGATCGGCCTGGTGGCCTTTCTAATGGCCATATGGGCGACCATGTCGCTGGAGAAAAAAGAGGGCGTTGAGAAGCCCGGTTTCAGCGAGGTGTGGTACCGCTTCCCCAAATTCGTGGTCGGATTTATGGTGGCTTCTCTGGTGGTTTCTTTTATCATCGAGCCTTCGATGGGCAAAAAAGCGGCCAAGGCCGTCTCCAAAGCTTGCAAGAGCTATCGCAGCTGGTTTTTTGCAATGTGCTTTGTGGCCATTGGATTGGAAACCGACTTTAAAGAGTTGGTGACTGTCGGCGGCGGACGACCGGCCATTGCCTACTGGTTATCTCAGACCGCAAATGCTATTTGGACTCTGTTTATTTCCTGGGTACTGTGGTCTGGCACTTTTATCACTCCGCCGATTCTGCCGGACTAAACACTAAATTGAGATATAGACATTTAAAGGCGCTCTTTTCTGAAGAGCGCCTTTCTTTTTGTGTCGCTCAAAATTGTCAGCACCACTAACAGCACTCATCTATCGCAAATTCAAAAATGGTTTCCGTTTCTGGTGTTTTTTTTGGGATTTGACAAGTCGTTTCAGGTGATTTTCACCGCTCTCCATAGAATTTTACAGATAAATGGAATTGCGGTATAAGCTATTGTAGAAATAAAACGTTTGCTCATCGCAACGCATATTTAACAACCGCTATAAAGCTTTATTCCCATAACCGGCCACTGAAGGATATTGCCCTATGGAAAAACCCAAGATGATCCTGATAGCGGAAGAAAAACTGGCCCGCGAAGTGACCCTGGGTGTTATCGTGACCCGGCCGCTGACCGTCTGGCATTATATCATTCCGGGCATGTTCATCATTGATTTCCTGCGTCGCGGCAGCGCCCTGAAAAAATATACCGAGAATTTCCTTTTTCCCCGAAAATTGGCCGTTGATGCCGCTCAGGCACTTGCCCAGGGTGAACCTGAAGCTGATGTGTTCGAACACATTGAAAACGACACCCGGGTGTGGTTAAATTCCCTTGATTTGTATTCCACGGGGCTGCTGCAAGCCCAGGTGGGCGCTATTAAATTGCTGGCTGACCACTACGGCATGCTGCTAAAAGAGGACGGCTTAAGTGTTTATGCTTTGATGAAAGCCGCTTACCAAAACCAGGAGAACCTGCAGACATTCTTTGAGGAATTAACGGCTGCGGAAGCCGAGGTGGATCGCGAGCTGCTTGCCAAAAAGGGCGAAAACGAGAAACTCAAAGAGAAGATCTTGGCTGAACAAAAGCAGCTTGAAGAGAGGCGGGCAAAGATAATTGAAGAAGTTTTCTAATTCAGTGTTATCGAATCATGGTAAAAGATAAAGTCGTTCATATCATTTTCTTCCAGGCGCTATGAATGGCAAATTGCCTGTGGCCTGATATTTGGGATGATATTAACATTTTCGCATAACCAAAATTTTAGATGCTAAACATCCCAAATACCAGGCCGCTACCATCTGATAAGGTATCTTATCAACATAGCGCCTTCCAGAAAACGACATGACCGACCTCGATAACTGTCACAGAACGAAAGACAGGGATTTAATAGAAAAGATGGAGCATAGCGACACTGCAATTTTAGTCACTTTAGTTCATTTTAGGCATTTTAGGCACTTGTTAATTTTGCCGAAGTCATGATTTGAGGCTTAACCATTTATAACATATCTTAACCCAGCGGAGAGACATTGACTGAGGATTATCACAAAAAATATAAAATCATACTGGAAAAAGAGGAATCCAGGGCCCGGACACTGGCGCTTTCATTGATCAAACCGAAACAGCTGACGGTCTGGGAAATCTTGATTCCGGTCATTTTTATCCTCAATTATGTTAAATTGAAGCATTCCAGGGAGATTTTTATCCAGAACCAGATGTTTACCAAGAAGATGGCGCTGGATGCAGCCCTGGACATGAAAAAAAAAGACGCCCCCAAAACAGCGGTTATGGCGCAGATCGATTCCAAGACGAAAGAACTGGTGGCCTCGGTACCGAACGGTATTTATTCTGATGATATTCGCCAGCAGCAACTGAGTGAAGTGGAGTTGCTCATTGACCATTACACCGCGCTCTTAAGCGCACCCGGCATGGATCATGCCGCCCTGGTGACACACGCCTATCAAACGGCAGCGGATTATTCATCCTTTTTGACAACACTGCAATCGGCTGAAAAAGCGGTCATTGACGCCGCGCACCGGACGCTGGGCAGCAAGGCCGATACCCAGACGGCCGCCAAAATTGAATCGATCACCGAAAACATGCGCGCGGCAGAAGTTAACAACCTATATTCACCCCCATCCCAGCCATGAGATGCTAAATCGTAACGAACAGGAGCATATTTTCCAACACGCATATGTGCCGGAGCATTTAATCCAGTACGCGACGGCAGTCTCCGGCGGCACGCCTTTTTATGTTCAGGGCTACCTGTGTTATCGGCAGCGAAACCATCTCATTCTTATCGGATATCCCCTGGCAGACCCTCCTGAGAAGCTCTCACAGGTATACCCGGTGGTCTGTGAGCGGTTCAACCCGGATGCCATCACGCTGGTTGCCGAAGACCTGTCCGGTTTGCCGCCAGGCGATGAGCCCCAGCCGGCAGATCACTACTATCGCCTTGACCTGCCCTTAAAGCCACCGCACCCGGATGTGGCCTACATGGTGCGGCGCGCTGCAAGGGAACTGCAAATAGAAGCGGGTCAATTTGGCAGGGAACACAAAAAGATCATCAAAGAATTTATCGGTGGGCAAAAGTTATCCGCGGCCCTTGTGAAGGTCTTTAAACAGGTGTCAGCCTATATGAAGCGGTCACCATCGGCTTACTTGCTTGAGGCCCGTAAGTCGGGTCGGCTGGCTGCGTTTTCCATTGTCGATCTGGGTTCGGCTCACTATGCCTTTTACCAATTTAATTTTCGCTCTGCAAAAATGAGTGTGCCGGGTGCTTCTGATCTTCTGTTTGACGAAATGGTGCGGCTGGCGCAATCGAAGGGAATGCAGGCCATCAACCTGGGGCTGGGCGTTAACCGCGGTATCCGACGCTTTAAGGAAAAATGGGGCGGTCAGGCCTTTTTAAAACATCGCACGGTGCACATTCAACTCAGATCGGATACTGACCTTAGCAAATTGTCGAAAAAGCTTTAGGTTCAAAAATTAAGGTGTCAGGTTTCGGGTGTCAGGTGTCAGCCCTTCTAACCGACCCTGACACCTGACACCCGAAACCTTATGTATATAAACACCTGAAACCATCTGATTTAAGAATAAATCTGATCGGCTTCTGCCAGGCGGATATTATTAGTGGCCTCTTTCACTCTCTGAAACCAACGTCTGCGATCTGTTTTGGTTCCTTTACGCATGGTGGTAATGGAAGCCTGAATGACGTCATCTTCCAGTTTTTGCAGGGAGGTTAAAAAGCTCAGATACTGACCTTTTGAGGGAAATTGTTCTTTGATGATGCCGGCATATGTTGTTTGTTGTGATTTGAAAAGATCCCGGTAATGGTTGATGAGCAGCTCGATTTCGGGTAATTGGCGGCGCCTGATTTTTTCGGTGTAAAAGCCTTTTTTTTCTTTGTTCAAGACGTCTTTGGTCTTGATTTCAATCTGGCGGAACTCCCAGGCATAATCTTTGCCCTGGTCAATATTTTTTGCTGCTTCAAAAGCAAGCCGTTTGGTAAATAGAATATTTTTGCAGGTAAAACGCAGTCTCTGCTTATATTTGAAACGCTGATACAGATAAACGGGCAGCAGCAACATTTTCCAGTTCACGGCTACTTTTTTATCCGCCAGAAGAATTCTGGCGACTTTATCGGCCTGGTGATTCTCATGCTTCCAGATGGTGCGGTAATTTGTCATGGCGAGCAAGATATAGAGAACCCTGTCTAATGTCAACCGCTACATAGGGTCCCATTGTTATTCGTTTACTTGCTTTTAATGAGCGAGATGGTTATCGTATTTTCCTTGGTCAATAGTATATTTCAAGATCGATGCTTTCGGATAAACCACTATGACGCCATACTCTTTTGACGGCAAAAATGTTCTTGTCACCGGTGCCAGCGGCGGCCTGGGCTCTGCCATAGCGAAATTGCTGGCTGACAGGGGAGCGCAGTTGGTGGTCTCTTCTCGATCGGAAAAGGCGTTGGATGAGCTGATTTCACAATTGCCGCAAAAAGAAAATGCACGCGCTATTACCGCCGACCTGTCTCAACCCGGAGAGGCGACCCGGCTGGCGCAAGAAGCCAGTGCGGTGCTCGGTCATATTGATGTTCTGATCAACAATGCCGGTGTCGGCTATTTTGCCCTGATGGAAGAGACCAGCGAAGAAAACATTCGCCATCTTTTCGAGGTCAATACGGTTTCGCCTCTGGTGCTGATTAAAACCCTGTTGCCGCAGATGCAAAAAAGGGGCAGCGGTCGGGTGGTCAATATTTTATCCTGTGCCGGCCGGGTGCCCATTCCAACGGTAGGGGTCTATGGCGGCAGCAAGTCGGCATTGGCTGTTATGGCCAATACCATGCGCCTGGAACTTGACCCCCAAGGGATTGATGTTATCAATATTTATCCGGGCACGGTAGCCACTGCCTTTGAAGAACATGCTTTCAGGGAAGAAGAACGACCGGGGCTCTGTCCGCATGACATCTGCGGCGAGCCTCGCTTTCGAATTGCTCAAAAAGTTGTTGAAGCCGCTGCCGGCCCGCCGGGCGAAGTCTGGCTGGAACGGGCCGGCAAGTGGTTTTCAACGGCGGCGCTCATCTGGCCGAATTATGTTGATCGCCGCCTGTCATCATTGCGCGATCAGGTGCTTGAAAAGAAATCGCTTAAAAAACGGCCTTGGCGACTCTTTCAGGTGGAATCGGCGATTGCCTGTAATCTGAAGTGCGTCATGTGCCCCTGGAGAGAGATCGCCAAAAAATCCCAGAATCGCGGTATCATGACCCCGGAAATTTGGGATGCCATACGACCCTATTTAGATCAGGTGCAATCGGTTGATTTTACCGGTGGCGGTGAGCCCCTGCTCCAACCCCATCTGCCCGAATGGATTGCAGATGCCGTTCAAGCCGGATGTGAAACCGGTTTTTTATCCAACGGGCTGCTGCTCAAAGAGGACAAACTAAAGAAAATTCTGGCTGCCGGCATTAACTGGATTTGTATTTCCATGGATGGGGCTGATGCCGAGATGTACAACCAAATCCGGGTGGGGTCTAATTTTAATCGAGTTTGTGAAAACGTGGCCAACATCTCCAGGCTGCGCAGCAACAAGGTGCCCAAAACCATGCTCAATTTTGTTATCATGGACATAAACGCGCACCAGATGGAAGATATCGTGAAATTGGCGGATCGTCTGGGGGTGGATCAGATCAATTTCAAGCAATGTGATGTCATTCGCGATCAGGAGGGAAAAGGCTTTGGCCTTTTTGCCTCCGAGGAAACCAAAGAAATCCGGCGTCTGCAAAAATCGTTGGATAAAGCCCGGCGCCTGGCAAAAAAATTAGACATCGAAACGACGGCCTTCGCTTTTACACCTGAGGAACTGGCTGTATGCGAGCAGGATCCGCGCGATTCCCTGTTTATTCGATACGACGGCACGGTGGCGCCCTGTATCAATCTTGCACTCGGCGGACCGACCACATTCTTGGGAGAAGAAGTCACCATTCCTTCGGTCCACTATGGCAAGCTGCCGCAGGACGATTTAATGGATTTATGGGAGACAGAGAGCTGTCAATTGTACCGGCAGATATTCCAGGAAAGGGTTGAAAAATTCGATAATATCATCATGAACGGTCTGCTCGGTTCTTCGGGCAGCAACCGTGTGAAGGTGATGCGCCAGGCCCGGGAAGCCATGCCGGATCCGCCGAAGGGGTGTAATGTGTGTCACTACCTATATGATATATAAAGTTCCAAGGTTCAGAGGTTCAGGGTTCAAAGGTTCTGGTTTCAACGGTTCGGGGGTTCAAAGGCTCATAACCCAGAACGCAGAACGCTGAACCTTTGAACCTTATTTTAGATACCCGGAACACAGCCCGGGGCGCGGATCATCAAAACCGGAACACAGGCAGAGCGCAGCAAACGGTCGGCCACGCTGCCCATTATCCAGCGGCTGACACCCGAACGGCCATGGCTGGCGATGACAATCAGGTCAACCTCATTTTTCTCTGCCCAGTGCGCCAGCGTATCGGCAACCATGCCCTCCAATACCTCATAATTAGGAACCACACCATCAAGACGGGTGTTTGCCACCATCCTTTTTAAATAGGCTTCGGCCGCTTGCGTGTGCTGCTTCTGCAGCTGCAATCGCTCTTCCTCACCAAAGCCGAATTCGCCTCTGGCCGGCACACTGGCCGGCAATTGAATTGGATTTACCACGCGGACAAATACCACATTGGTGATTTTACATCCGGTTGTAATGGCCTCCACATGCGGCATGACACATTCCGCCAGCTCCGAACCATCCAGCGGGACCATGATTTTGTTGTACAACATCAGTTGTTCTCCTATAGAAGTTGATTTGAGGTAATAATAGATATGTCAAAATATAAGAACGGTCATGCAGAATTGTCAATTCAAACAACACAGGACCCGGATTCGCTTTAACAAGCTACGCCGCGGCAAGCAGAAGTCAGAGGTCAGAGGTTAGATTTCAGAGGACTGAGGACTGAGTGCTGAGGACTGAGCAACACGAACGAATGTCAGTAACCAGAGGGCAAAGGTCAAGGGCCTTAACCATTGAACCCTGAACCTCTGAACCTTGAACGGTTATACCATCCCCCTGAAGGCCATGAAGGTGAGTGACAGAACTCCGGCGGTGACCAGGGCAATGGCGGTGTCCTGAAGTGGGCGCGGAACCCGGGCTAAAAGAATGCGCTCGCGTACGCCGGCAAACATGATGAGCGCCAGGCCGAAACCGACGGCGTAGCTGAAAGAGGCGACCAGCGCCTCGAGGAAATTGTATTCTTCATTGATGTTGATCAGGCAAGCGCCCATAACAGCGCAGTTGGTTGTGATCAGGGGCAGGAAAATGCCGAGGCCGGCATACAGACCCGGGATGCTTTTTTTAAGGAACATTTCGACAAATTGCACCAGCGAGGCAATCACCAGGATAAATGACACGGTTCGCAGGTATTCAAGACCCAATGCTTTCAGGAAATATCTATCGGTAAGCCAGGTGATGACGCCGGCCATAACGAGCACGAACACCACCGCCATGGCCATGCCGACGGCAGTTTCCATTTTCTTGGAAGTCCCCAGAAACGGGCAGTTACCCAAAAACTGGGCCAGCACAATATTGTTGATCAAGATACAGCTGATTGCCAGAACGATTAAATCGCCCATCGTCATCTCCTATTTTTTACCCACCAGATTCATCAGACAAAGCATCAAACCCAGCGCGACAAATGCACCCGGCGCTTCGACCATAAACGTAAACGGCTTGTAAGCCGGACCAAAGGTATTGTAAACCAGGCCCCAGTCCTTCCATAATGTCAGGTAACCGGTGCCCAAAAGTTCGCGTACAGCCGCCAACGCCGCAAGTGAAAGCGTAAAGCCGATGCCGATCCCCAGACCATCCAGCAGGGATCGAACCACACCGTTTTTAGAGGCAAAGGCTTCTGAACGACCCAGCACCACACAATTAACAACAATGAGCGGGATAAAAATGCCCAGTTTCAGAAATAGTGGATAGGCAAAGGCCTGCATGACCAGCTCTACAACGGTCACAAATGTGGCAATAATGACAATATAGCAGGCGATTCGGACCTTGGCCGGGATGACTTTGCGCAGCATGGATACCAGCACGTTGGAGCACACCAGCACAAAGGTGGTGGCAACACCCATTCCGATACCGTTTTCAACGGTTTTGGTTACGGCCAGCACCGGGCACAGGCCCAGGACTAAACGAAACGGCGGAACTTCATCCCATAAGCCTTTGGTAAATTCCTGTACAATTGATCGGGCCATCCATTGCTCCTATTATTTAAATTCGTTCAGCTTTGCGGTTAGCTGGGGTTTCGCTTTTTCAAATATTTTCAAGGCATCATTGGTTGCCGAAGTCACCGCGCGGGATGTAATCGTGGCGCCGCTGATGGCATTAATGCTGCCGCCGTCAGAGGTGACGTTGACCGGTTCTCCCAACGGCAGCTCTTTGAACTGGGCTGCAAAGCTTGGATCAGTTTTGGCTTTGGCACCCATGCCCGGCGTTTCAGCGTGGGTGGTTACGCCCACCCCCATGATCTGATTGTTCGAGACGTCAATACCGACCATCAAACCCACATCGCCGCCATAACCTTTACCGGAGGTTTCAAAAGTAATGGCGCGCGGCTCGCCGTCAAAAACACCCACAAAAAAGGTGTGCTCGATTTCATCGACCTTAAGTAGAAAGCGATCTACGATGGGGTCGTTGGTGGCCCCTTCCAAAATGGATCGGATGGCCGGACCTTTGACAAATTCAAGGACCTGGTTTTCAATGCGATCCTTGGTGTTATCGCGTATGGCGGCCAGCAGCCCTCCGGATAAGGTGGCCAGAATTGTCAGGACAAGCAGCATTTTTATCATTTCACGCATCTTATTCAACCTTTCCAAGTGCCGGGGGTCGGATTTTATCCAGCAGGGGGCTAATCAGATTGATGACCAGAATGGCCAGAATAACCCCATCCACCCAGGCGCCGATATTGCGGATCAGCACGGTCATAATCCCACCAACGGCGCCATAAATCAGCATGGGTATGAAATTGACGGGTGAAGACGAATCTTCGGTGGCCAGGAAAAAAGCGCCGATTAAGGTATAGCCGGTTAGCAGGTGAAAGGCCGGCGGCGCAAACTGGGCCGGATTGAACAGATTAAAGACGGTGGCTGTTAAATAGACACCGGCCAGGAAGGTGAGGGATATTTCCCAGCGGATAAAGCCTCTCAGCATCAGGTAGACGCCGCCGATGATAAGACCCAGACCAAAGGTCGCGCCGGGACCGCCCAGCTGCCGTCCCATGAGAAGATCCACCAGGTTGAAGTTGTCCGCCGAGGCGGCGCCGTAATATTTTACAGCCGCCAGCGGGTAAACGGTGGCAAATTCGAGATCGTAATTGAGCAGGGCGGCATCAAAGTCCAACAGGCTTCCCCATGAGAGCATCATCATTGCCAGTGCCAGCGCGACCGGATGAAAGGCGTTGCTGCCAATACCGCCAAATATTTGCTTGCCAACAACGACCACAATGAACGTGCCGGTGATGACCGCCCACCAGGGCATGGTGGCCGGAACGAGCATGGCAAACAGCATTCCCAGCCAGGCGGCGTTTCCGTCGCCGATGGTGATGGTTCTTTTGGTCACCAGGTTAATGGCCAGCTCCCAGATGATCGCTGAGGAGATCGCTAGGCAGACCACACCCAATGCCTGCATGCCATAGTGGTATAAGCCCAGCAAAAGCGCCGGCAGGGCGGCCAGCATGGTATGATAACTGCGCTCGGTTATCGAACGCCCGCTATGAAAGAACGGGGCATGGGATACGATTAATTTTTTCTGTCCTAGGGGTAATTGCTGCTCAAGCATGTCTCTTTTCTCAAGCATTCGCTGCCTCCAACGTTTTTGCGCGTTCCAGCTCGTATTTTGCCAACTTGATATACTGCAAAATCGGGATTTGGGATACGCATACATAGCTGCAAAGGCCGCAATCGATACACGAATATAAATCGTAGTTGTCGGCGGCCTCTTCATATTGGTTGGCTTCCAGAAATCGAACCAGCATGTTGACCTGAATCTTCGCCGGGCAAATCCGGATACATTCACCGCAGTTGATACACGGATAATCTGAAGCATAGGCAGCCGCGTTGCGGTCCACCACAATTACGGCATCGGTGTCCGGCTGAACAGGATGATCCAACGCATAAACCGCCGAACCGGTCATCGGACCGCCGAGAATAATGCGGTCAAATTCGTTAACCGTTTCATCATAGGCTTCCAGGATATGACGGATTGGGGTGCCAATGCAGGTTTCAATGATTCTGTAGGTACCGTCTTTTTTAATGAATGTTAAGGTCTTGTCGGTCGGAATGTGCCCGGTTTCAAAGGCACTGCCAATAGAGATCACTGCCTCGGCATTGATAAAACAGGCTCCCAAATCCTCACAGGTCTGCCCGGCCGGCAGAACCTGTCCGAGAACCTCTTTCACCACCATGGGCTCTAAGGCGGCCGGATATTGTGTTTTGACCCCGGCGACCCGGGCGCCGATATGACCATACCCTTGCACCGTTTCACCGGCAGTAAATAAAACAAAATCCTGCACGTTTGTCACTTCTTTGAGGATCTGAATCCCCTTTGTGAGATCCTTCATGCGGGATTGAGCGATATACTGACTGGTATCCACCATCGGGTCAGGGTCCAGTCCCCTGATGACAATGGTTTTGATGTTGCCGTTTGAATTGGCAAGCTTGGCGATCGGTGGTGCGCCCGGGACACCGACCAGATAGTCGCTAAGCAGCTCAAAAGACGGCGTTTGCTTTTTTTGCTGGAAGGTGTCGTCAAACGTTTCGGCTTCATCCCGTGCAATGCTGATGGCCATATAATCTTTGCCGAAATCACCCGCATAAGGTGAAAGGGCGGCTATCCTACCGCTGATCGGAGAAATCACATAGTGCTTCTCATCCGGATAAAGGGCTAACTTTTGACCGGTTTTGACTGAATCGCCGATGGCCAGTGCCGACGGGGTTTTGTAATCATCATTTTTGGGGTGATACAGGGTGATGGTTTTGGGGGCCGGAAGTTTTTCCGTTCCCGGAAGCTGAGCAGGCAGGGTTTCATAATTAATTTGCGGTGTGGATAAACCCAAAAATGCTTTTTTAATCATGATTTAACCTTTTTTGGTTTCTCAATTGGTTTTTCTCTCAATCCAGTTTTTATAGTGCATGACAGCCGGTACACTCTACCGGACCGGCTTCAAAATCCTGGTGACATTTGATACACTGGTCATGGAATGCGTCGCCCCGCGTCAGCATTTCCGTATCTTCGAAATCAGATTCATCATGACAATCCAGACAAGTTTCATTGACCTCAGTTTCTTCTGCTGGGGGCAAATGACATGCACCACAGGCAACAAGCGCCGAATCGTCCTCTGGGGGATGATGGTGGCAGTCAAAACACGACAGCCCGTAACCTTCTATGGATGCGTGTGTTTTATGGTTGAACAGGACATTGCCCGCCGCAACCGTATACATCAAACGCAGCGGCTCTTCCGGCGCCTTGAGCGGAAAGGCGGCGTAGCTAATCACACCGATGACCAATAAACATATGGCCAATGCACCTGCCAGTTTCATTTCTTTTTTTGAAAACATATGATTTCCGTATCGTGTTTGTGTTGCCTGTCAACTGCATGCCAGAAAGCCATGCACCGACTACCATAATGTCGACTAGCTTTCAAGAAATTTCTGGTAAAGTGTGAATCCAGCTAAATATAAAATTTTTAGATAGTTATGAGAGATGATAGCGCTGCCAAAACGGCGTGATGACGTCATGGCCTCATGGCGCGATGGAAATTCGAATAATTTTAGCTCATTCCGATTATTCCAATATTCCACTACGCCAGCACGCCAACATTCCAATTGGAAGTTAAGATTCGTTTAATTGGTCCCCCTAAACACCTTTTAACACCACTTGAATAAGCGCCTGTGTTTACCACCGATTAATAATATCATAGCCCCTGCGACGGGCGACTTCATCTTGAAGCTGGTGAAATCGTTGGCCGACGACAATCATGACCTTTGCCATAACGCGGTATCCCAGCTGGGCGTCATCTTCGAACAGTTGCAGCAGTCGGTCTCGCGAGATTTTGATCGTCTTGCAGCTTCGCGAAGCGCAGTGGGCAGAAAGGCGGTACTTGTTGGGCGGCACCAGACTAGACCAGCCGAAAGGCATCCCTTCGGTCAGGGTCGAGATGGTGTCTTCGGGCATTGCCGGTCCTTCGGGGGCATCCCAGATCAGATTCACCTCACCGTCAAGCACGAGCCAAAAATATTCAGGGACTTGTCCGGCCGCAAAGATGGTTTCGCCGCGTTTAAATTTTGCGACTTCGCAGCATTCCTGTACGGTTGCCAGCTGATCATCATCCAGGTCTGAAAACGCATCCACATCTTCCAAAAAATCGAGATCGACCATAAAAGCCCCCTTTGTTATTGGACCAATACAAAATCGGTCTGAACATCACCCCCTAGAATATGCTTTTCAAATACCTGACGCATCTTCTCGGGAGTCATTTTTTGATATATGACCGGCTCACTGCTGCCGAATTCAACTGTAATGTTAGGCTCATTTTTGCAATGACCAATGCATCCGGCACTGGCCACCTCAATATCTTGTCGATTTGATTTGGAAATTTCTTCCATCAAGGCGCTCATCACCTGGCGCGCACCGGCGGCAATGCCACAGGTGGACATGTGAACTGTAATTTTAACCTTCGACACCGGCGAGACAGTGGCCGATTCTTGGAGTTGATCAAAATGCTGGCTGGCGATGGTAGCCACATTTGTCATGAACATCAGCCCCATGCGGGGATCTGCCTCAAAACATTCCAGGAGGTGATCTTTCTGGATTTGCAGGATTTTGCAGGTTTTGGTGGCACTATAAGCGGAAAGCGCATACTTGAAAGGCGGTACGAAACTTGACCAGCCCAGCGTCTGCGCAGCAGATATCGCGAAAACAGTGTTTTGCTCCGAAGTGGGGCGGCCCGGCAAATCAAATCGAAGGTGGACCTGTCCATCAACGACCAGCCAGATGCGGTCGGCATCATCCCCTTCGGCAAACAGTTTTTCTTCAAAGAGATATTGCTTTTCCCGCCCGCTTTTACCGGCAGCATTTAACTGATCCTGATTGAATCCCTTGAAGATGTCGACCTTCTTTAAAAAGTCCAGACCACCCATGAGGTCCTCCTCATTCCGTGTTCGATGCTTTCAATTTTTTTTAATTTGATTGCTTTTATATTTTGTATTAGCTGTTCCTAGTTTTATAGATTCAGCGTTCAGGGTTCCGGGTTGAGCAGTTCTGACCGCTGGCTGCTCCGCTTCTGGTAACTAGCTGGCTATCGGTCTTTCGTCACTATATCTAAGCCAGTAACCAAAAGCTAGTTGCCGTGTTTGAGTTCGCAACACCAAACACCAACGCATAACCTTTGAACCTTTAAACCCTGAACCTTCTTAGGCTGCCTCCCCCAATTTGTTTTTTGTTGTCGGGTGCGGAGGGGTGCTTACCGCTCCGTCCGGGTCATAGCATGTCAGACAGCATGAAAGACAGCGATTGCTTTCACCCGCGGCGGCATCTCGTGACAGCACCTGATCGACTTCAATAAAAGAATGGATGCGCTCCTGCACCTCCAGCTCCGGCATCGGCGCTCTGGTATTTTTGACAATCCCGTCTACCTGGTCAAATAGGGTTTCGGCGATCAGATCACTGTTTAATTCATTATTTTGGGCTTTTACTTCCTGCCCCATGATAAACTGGTGAATCGAGCGGGCAGCCCTTCGTCCGCCGCCAATCGCTGACACCACCAGAGACGGACCCGTGGCGGCATCACCGGCGGCAAACAAATACGGGATATTGGACTGCAGGGTGTCCGGATCCACATCGATGGTATTCCAGCGTGTGGTATTCAGATCTGCCAGGCGCTTCTGCGTGCGCTCGGTAAACGAAACATCCGGGGATTGGCCGATGGCCGTAATCACCATATCGGTTTGCAGCAGGGTTTCAGAGCCTTCGATGGGCACCGGCCGGCGCCTGCCGCTTGCGTCGGGTTCGCCGAGCTCCATCTTTAGATACTCAAGATGGGTGGCATGGCCGTCATCATCAGCGATGATTTTCGTTGGCGCCGCCAGAAATTGAAACTCAACCCCTTCATGCTCGGCCGCGTCAATTTCGACCTCATTGGCCGGCATCTCCCCGCGGGTGCGTCGATAAACGATATAGACCTTTTTGGCTCCCATACGAATGAGATTGCGGGTACAGTCGATGGCCGTATTGCCCCCGCCGATAATCGCGGCTGTTTTGCCAATGGGAAGCTTTTCGCCACTGGCCAGGCGCGACAGAAAATCAATTCCGGTATAGCAGCCTTTGAGATCTTCTCCCTCCACCCGCAAGCTGGCATCCTTCCAGGCGCCGATGCCCATGAAAATGGCATCAAAGCCGGATGCGACCAAAGAGCTGAGGTCAAAATCATGACCGAATTTCACATTGGTGTGAAAATCGACGCCCAAATCGAGAATGCTTTCGATTTCCCAATCCAGGACCGCTTTGGGCAGGCGATATTCAGGTATACCATAGCGCAGCATGCCCCCCATTTTGGGCATGGCTTCAAAAATATTGACCTGATGGCCCAGGCGCCTGAGAAAAAAGGCACAGGTGAGTCCAGCCGGCCCACCGCCGATAACTGCAACGCGCTTGCGCGTATCGGGGGCTGTCGGTATCGGTAGGCGATCGCCGGAATTCATTTCATAATCAGCGACAAAGCGCTTCAACTGATTAATGGACACCGGTTCATCTTCAATTCCCCGGCGGCAGTTTTCTTCGCAGGGGTGCGGGCATACCCGCCCACAGGACAACAGAAACGGGTTTCGCTCTCGGATAGTATTGACAGCGCCCTCATAGTCGCCCTCACGAATCTGGGCGATATATTGGGGGATGTCGATTTCAGCGGGACAGGTCTGACGGCAGGGCGCCAGCCGATCGCTGCTGCGATTAAAATGCATCAGGCGCTCAGACATGGTTTTAACCTTCATGACATATTTGGGGCAAACCGTTTCGCAAGCGCCGCAACCGACACATTTTTCTTCAATCACCTCCGGGTATCCGTGGGGGCCCATTTTGAGCGCATTGAACTGGCAGGCGTCGATGCAGTCGCCCAGTCCAATGCATCCGACAGTGCAAGCCCGTTGGCCGCCGGATAAAACTGCCTGGGCTCGGCAGGTATTGACCCCCAGATAGACAAATTTGTCTGCAGCGCGTTCGCCCCCGCTGCAAGGGTTATAGGATTTTGGGGGCTCAGCCAGACCGACTTCCACTCCCATAACAGCGGCGGCGTTGGCAGCTGATTCAGGGCCGCCGACGATACAAACACTGGGGTCCGCTTCGCCTGCGACAACAGCGACAGCTGCAGCGGAACACCCGGCATAACCGCAACCGCCGCAATTGGCGCCTGCAAAAGTGGCTTCCACACGGGCAATGCGTGGATCTTCATATACATAAAAAACACGGGATGCCGCTGTTAAAATTGCAGCGCAAACCATTCCCAGGCCCAACATAAAAAAAATACTTGCAATCATCGCATCTCCTTGCCGATTCTCCTGCTGTATCAAATCGACCACAGTGCAACATATCGGTTCGACATTTGGTTCCGTTTAAAAAAGGGTTTTAATTATCATCTCAGGCTCATATTTTCAAGTATGTTTCATCATTTTTTTGCAATATTATCCATATTCTTGACGATCGGGGAGGTTACTTCATCAGGAGTTATGGGTTGGAGGGTACAAGATGGCAGATCGGTTGATTAATCGAGGACGAGGACGAAAGTATTATGCACCCATCGTCCTCGTACTTGGTAGTTTACCATATTGTAACCTTTCAGGACTGTAAACACCCAGATTCAGACCTCTGACCTCTGTCATCTGTCATCTGATGGCTGGTTACAAATTCCGCAAATCTGGCAGGTATCGACGCGGCAAGTCGGAGAGGGTTTGGCGTTGGTGGCACGCCGATATTCGGTTTGCAGATAGGATTTTTTGATTCCCTGATCCAAAAAATCCCAGGGCAGGTGTTCATCGAGGTCGCGCTCGCGCAGAACATAAAAATCCGGGTTGACCGATACGACTTTGAGGGTACGGGCCCAGTTGCCCTTATGGGTGTGCGCCAGAGAAAGGATATCGGCAACCCTGCGATCGCCCCGCGACAAAAGCGCCTGGATGTAGGCCCAGCGCGGTATGTCCGAATGGACCCGCAAATTGGGAACTTTTTTTAATTCGTTTTTAATTTTGGCGATCTTTTTTTTCAGATCGCCGGTTTCCGCCATGGCCACCCATTGAAATGGGGTAAAGGGTTTGGGGACAAAGCAGTTTAAGCTGATGGTGATGTCACCGATTCGGTTTTGGGCTCGGCTGGCTTTCAAGAAACGGTGCTTGATGCGTTTGCTCAAATGGATGATGGCCTCGACATCATCGTTGGTCTCGGTGGGCAGACCGATCATAAAATACAATTTGAGATTCGGAATGCCGTGGGCTACCAGGTTATCGACAGCCGCCAGAATGGCGTCTTCGGTGATGCCTTTATTAATCACCTTGCGCATGCGCTCAGAGCCGGCATCCGGCGCAATGGTGGCGGTTTTGGCATCACTGTGCTTGAGAACCGACAATAACTGCGGAGATAAACCGTCGGCCCTCAGAGAGCTGAACGATATGCGCAAATCTTGGTCCAGGTATTGGCCGCACAAGTCACTCAATCCCGGAAGATCGGAAACAGCAGCTCCCACCAGACCGATGCGGTCTGTTTGGGATATTCCCTGATCGATATCTTCGGTCAGCGCTGAAATCGGCCTGAAACGCGGGGGGCGATAGATATATCCGGCGGCGCAAAATCGACAACCGTGGGGGCAGCCGCGGGCGACCTCCACCAGATGGGTCTGCTCAAAGGCCGTATCCGGCGTTAATATGGTGCTGCAGGTGGCAGTTTGGGCCAGGTCTTTTAGGTACATCCGTTTTACGGAAGGTGGAGCGGCTTTTTGGGAATGAAATGCAGCGATCGTGCCGTCAGGGTGATAATCGACCTCGTAGAATGCCGGGACATATGCACCCGGGACATCGGAGGCAATTTTCTTGAGCATGCGACGCCGCTTGTTTCCGGGTTCGAAAGCCTCCAGAAAACGCGGAATAATCGCCTCAGCCTCACCGATAAAGAAACAGTCAAAAAAAGCCGCTATCGGCTCCGGATTTAAGAAACTGGCAACACCGCCGGCGATCAGCAGCGGATGTTGGTCACTTCTCTGATCGGCTTGCAAGGGCAGACCGATATTTTCAAGAATGGACAGAATATGGGGATAATCATTTTCAAAAGACAGCGAAAAAGCAATGACATCGGTATCAGTCAAACGTTTTCCGGATTCGACGGTTTTGATGATCGAGGGTGTCTTACGGGAAGGCTCTGGCAGAAAGGCCCGTTCGCAGACGACATGGTCATATGTATTTAACAGACGGTAGACACTTTGAAAACCCAGGTTGGACATGCCCACATGGTAACGATTCGGATAGACGAGGGCAAAACGGACGCGCCCGCGCCAGGATTTGTGTATGGCGCCGATCTCGGTATCCTGCGGGCGCTTTTTGGATTTTGGAGGCCTTGCTGCCATGAGTTTGTCCGTTGTCCGTCTCAGGGGGTTAGTGACCTAAATCGACGGTGATTTGAGTTCACCTTGCTGGCGATGTTTCCCCACATCAGGAGCTGCTGTTACGACCTATGTGGACCATACGCTTAACATGCGGCATTTTGACGCACAGTCAATATTCAATCTGTGGTCTTTAAAAGGACCTAGCTCGCCGCATCAAGAACGATTGCCGGGCGGTGCAATGGTTCAATTTAAGCTAACGTCAGCTCCTGCTCAAATCAATTGATTTCGCCTAACCTTGACCTTCAACGGACAACGGAAATCGGTGCCCTAATCCGCCTTGCGTCTCATAAAAGTCGGCACGTCCAACTCGGAATCTTCCACGCTCAGCCCCTGGGGACCGCGGTAGAGGGCCCCGCTGGATTCCCCCACGGCCTTTTGCTGGCGGATAAAAGTGGGCTCTTCGTAATCAATGATGTCTCTTTCCAGGTCATCCGGTGTAATATCGCGTACTTTGCCTCTTAACGGCAGCTCAACCGCATTGCTGGGCATCTGCTGCATTTCCGGTTCAGCGCCGATGCCGGTTGCAATAACGGTGACGCGCATTTCATCATCCAGGCTGTCGTCGATGGAGGTGCCCCAGAAGATGTCGGCATCATCGCCGACTTCGTCGTGGATCCTTTCGGAGGCTTCGGCCACTTCCTCAAATTCCATATCGCTGGTGCTGGTGATATTCATCAGCACGCCCTTGGCCCCGGCAATGGGCAAATCTTCCAGCAAGGGGTGCGACATGGCGCGTTCGGCGGCCTCGACCGCGCGGTTTTCACCGGAGGAAATCCCGATGCCCATAATGGCCAGTCCGGCTTTGGACATCGTGGTTCTCACATCTGCAAAATCCAGATTGACCAGTCCGGGCATCATAATCAGGTCGGTGATGCCCTTGACCGAGTGCAACAGGATTTCATCGGCTTTTAAAAACATATCCATCAGTTTGGCTTTCTTGGGCGCCAGACCGCGCAACCGATCATTGGGTATACTGATGGCGGTGTCGACGACTCTTTTCAAGCTGTCGATACCATCCTCAGCCAGCATGGTTCGTTTTTTGCCCTCAAACGCAAATGGTTTGGTGACCACTGCTACCGTTAAGGCGCCTAAATCCTTGCAGATTTCGGCAATAACCGGTGCAGCGCCGGTTCCGGTTCCACCGCCAAATCCGGCGGTGATAAACACCATGTGGCTGTCGACCAGCGCCGCTCGCAGGGCCTCTTCACTTTCAAGCGCCGCATCGCGGCCAATCTGGGGGTTTGCGCCCGCTCCAAGCCCTTCGGTCAGTTGTTCGCCGATTTGAATTTTGACCGGTGCCATGGACATTTCAAGCGCTTGACTGTCGGTATTGGCGGCAATAAACTTAACACCTTGCAAATGAGATGCAATCATATTGTTGATGGCGTTACCGCCCGCACCGCCGACTCCAATTACCTTAATTTTTGCTGATTTTTCTTGGTCCACATAGGTAAACATTTTTTTCCTCCATAAATTTGGGTTAAAGGTTATGGGTTATTAGAATCTATCTTCAACCGGCTTAGCCGGCTCAACCGGCAACCGGTTAACCAAAATTTAGACCACATCATTGAACCAGCGTTTCATGCGGGTCATGACGCGGTTAAAAATATTTTTATCCCGAATTCTGAATTTGCTAGAGTCCTGGTTGCTTGCTCCATATAGCACCAGCCCCACGCCGGTCGCGTACATGGGGTTGTTGACGACATCCACCAGGCCCGTGATAGCACGCGGTTTGCCGATCCGGCAGGGAAGATTGAAAATCGATTCGGCAATTTCATTGACACCTTCTAAAAGCGCCGTCCCGCCGGTGATGACGACCCCGGATGGGATCATATTCTCCATTCCGGAGCGCACGATTTCGCGTTGTACCAGCTGGAAGATCTCCTCCATGCGGGGTTCCAAGATCTCACCCAGAATTTGGCGAGATAATTTGCGGGGCTCGCGGCCGCCCATGCCGGGCACTTCGATGGTTTCTTCAGGATTGATGTTTTTGGAGACGCAACTGCCGTATTTCTTTTTGATTTTTTCAGCTTCGGCATGGGGTGCGCGCAACCCGATGGCGATGTCATTGGTCAGATTATTGCCGCCCAGTGCCAAAACAAAGGTGTGCTTGATATTGTTCTGGGAAAAGATCGCCAGATCCGTTGTCCCGCCACCCAGGTCCAGTAGGGCGACACCCAGCTCTTTTTCCTCAGCGGTCAAGACGGCCTCGCCCGATGCCAGTGACTCCAAAACGATATCGCATACATCCAGGCCGGATCGGTTGGCGCATTTGACGATGTTATGGGCGGATGCCACTGCTCCGGTGACAATATGAATTTTGGCCTCCAACCGCACGCCGGACATGCCGACCGGATTTTGAATGCCGCGCTCATCATCCACCATATATTCCTGCGGCAAGACGTGAATCACCTCGCGATCCATGGGGATGGCCACCGCACGGGCCGCATCGATAACCCGATCGACATCCTGCTCGCCGATCTCATTGCCTTTAACGGCAACGATTCCCCGGCTGTTAAAGCCGGTAATATGGCCACCGGCAATGCCGGCATAAACCGCCGAAATTTCACAGCCGGCCATCAATTCAGCTTCCTCCACAGCTTTTTTTATGGATTCGACTGTCGATTCGATATTGACCACGACCCCTTTGCGCAATCCGATTGAGGGGTTAGTGCCGATGCCGATGATGTTGGCTGAGTTTCCGGATACTTCGCCAACGACCGAACAAATTTTGGTGGTTCCGATATCAAGACCGACTATTACATCTCCCTGCATTTCATACCTCCTTGTGGTCCCCGCTCGGAATCTGGATGACGGGATTGACCACGATGCGGTTAACATTGTTGAGATCTATGCGATTGAAATCCGGAAAACTTCGCCGCTTTTTGCCATAGGTCAAAATATTTTGGAACATACGAAATTTAAGTGGATAATGGTGATACCCCAGAACGACGGTTTTCATTTTTTTAAAGACTTTGAGGGTTATCCCGACTTCCCGATCCACCAGTATGTGCTTGATCTGGCGGTTGGTGAGAATACCGCGCGTCTGTTTGCCCATCAGCAGAACCTGCATCACCGCCTCAAAAGGCCTATTGAGCGAACTCTGCGATGCGGAGAGCCGCTCAGAGGCGGTCGGTTGTTGTTTGGTTGCTGTCGCCATGCGGCCGGCGCTGCGCAAGTCGCTCATCTTTAATCCAGTGACTTGCGGTAAATTGGCCGGATCCGCAGCCGTCCATTCTTTAAATACCTGACCCTGCTCGTTCATCAGGTACTTACGATCCAGTTTGACGATCGCCAATGGTGTATGCTCACGAACGCGGATGTAAAGCCCGGAAGGGATTTCACGCCGGATTTCGGCCTCCGCGATCCAGGGATGCGCCATCAGACGTTTGCGGGTCATTGCCAGGTTGACCGACAAGATATTGACCCC